>BNJU01003479.1_pt1 | contig 134371 bp, 171 predicted proteins | sample 8539281 | NCBI WGS metagenome assembly BNJU01 (sample SAMD00202456, study PRJDB9452) | human saliva metagenome | isolation source: human saliva | place: Japan | reverse complement strand
CATAGGCTTCTTTATTGCCTTAATTGGCTTTAAAAATATGGGATTGGCATGTAGCAAATCCTGCAACCATATCATTAGGCAATTTACATACCTAAAATTCCTCTCGGTGTGAGGCTTTTCATTATCGTAGTTTTACTGCATATCTTCTCTGGTGTTTAATTCTATCGCAGTATTAACTGGATTAGCACTTTTATTGATAAAGTCACACTTCCACGGCATTGTTTCTATGCCACCGAAAGAGTGCAATTGTGGGAAAAATCGATATGCAGTTACGTACGGCTGCATTACCAATCATTACTCTCCTTCTTTAGTCAACCTATTTGACTCATCAAATCTTTATTAGGCGTGACCGATAAACCGAGCTTCTGACGAAAAGGTCGTTTCCCCAAAATAAAACAAACTCCCTTTATATGAATAGCGTACAAATTCTCGTTGTTGGTTCTTATATCGGAACATCACTATGTTACCTATATCGAAAGTGGTGCAGGGGTTTCAGTCGGCGGCAGAACAGGTTTAACAGCAGTAACAGTCGTTTTATTCTTGCTACCATTTCTCTCTCGCCACTTGCTAGTGTGTACCAGCAACCGCAGGGCATTAGTCTATAAAGGGATTTTAATGGCATCCACCCAGCCTTATTCGTGTACACTGGGATAATTTAACCGAAACCACCCCTTTTTATCACCGCAGCGATGATACCCATTTACCTATTCAATAACAGAAGGTATCGCATTTGCTTTAATACATTGTGCGTCATGAAGAAACATACAGGTAAAATACGCGAAGTTGCCCCAGTGGGTGGTGTCTTTACTGTTGTAGCCAAGTTCGTTTGAGTTGACATTTCATAAAGCGTAATATTACACCTTCATTTATATATTACAACAAGGGTGCATATGCAAAACATTTTTTATATTCAATGATTCCACATATAGCGGAGAAAAACATTTCAAGCGCCGTTCATTCGCCATCAAATGAAGAAAGAACACAGCAAGGATGTGAATATTAAATTGTTCTGCATTTCTGATGCGATTTTATGCGGTAGTGCTGGAGCGAAAAGCCAAATGAAGGTTTCAATATCCAACAACTTATCGATATTTTGGCAACAGGTGCACAGAATTAAATGATACATTTCCAGCTGCGTAGCGCGTAGTTTTATTAGATGCTAAATTAATTGATGGCGTGACCCATGGTACTTTAGATGATGTCTCAGAGTGGACATTATGGGCGGATGAGTTTAACGTTCTAAAAATAATAAGATAAAAGAATAAAGTGCGGTGAGAAATTCACGCATTTTATGAAATCCCTCAGCTAAATCCCTACAATAGGCACTCTAATGTTTCCAGAAAAATATGGGCAAAAATCAACCGCATAATGCCATTTTCGTTACCCTTAAATCAAGTCAATTTAATTGAAGCCTCTGCAGGTACTGGGAAAACCTATACCATCTGGTTCCTTCTATCTTCGTTTTACTTTTTACAGGCGGGTGAGAATCGTTTTTCTCGTACATTAAATGTGGGAAGAAATTTTGGTGTAAAACCTTTACTGAAATGGCAACGGAAGATTTAAAACATAGAATTCAGGGAACGTTTAACGGCGGCAATTTCGGTTTTCTGAATATTATGAGACAAAAGATAAGGCGATTTTTGCTGGGGAACATCAATTTTTAGCGGGTGTTGCCTTATTTAGAGGATATCCAACTCGCACTTCGTCGCTTGAAAGCTGGCCGAACAAAATTTAGATTTAGCCTCCATTTATACCATTCTGGTTTTTGTCGCCGAATGCTGATGCAACATGCTTTCAATTCAGGCGTGATTTCAATTAAAACTTCTCGAGATCAGTCTGGTTTACTCAAAACAATTTTGCAAATGAATTTTGGCGGGAGCATTTTTATTCTGACCTTTCAGTGCTGCATTTTTATCTCCAAAAGAGTTAGAAAGTCGCCATGATGATGTGCTAAGTGATTTTTAGTCGGATTTAAACATTGGGAAATGATGTATCGGCAGCAGACGGATCAATCAGCAAGAGCTGTCGTTGTCAATATGAATTTTGCACAGAAAAGTGTGGGAAGCGATTAAGAATGTTGAAAGATCTAAAGACTCTTTTGGTTAGAAAGTGCAGATCGAAATTTTGCGATCCATTATCATGAGGAAGTCGTCAGAATATCCTGTTTAGATCAGCTCAAATCTCATCATTCGAAAAGTTACCACGACGTCTTATCATTTTAGTGGATGAAACAGATCTACATGCATGGGCAAATAATCCAGCTAGATTATGCACATAAATAAAACATTAGTAGAGACTATTTTTCACAATCGGCTTTCGATTGACGCATCAAAGCACGAGCTTTGAAGATAGAAAGAGAGCAGCTATGCATCTCATGCCGATTTTGCAAGAGGACTTGAAGAACTGGTTGAAAAACAGTCTAACCAAGTGATTTGATTTAAATCATTCTCTATCACTATCGTCAAAGGTATTCAAAAGAAACTACCGAATACAAAGAGCGAATCATCCTGAAAAATCCTTTGATGATTTATTACGCTTATTGAAAAAGCATTATATGGTGAGGGCGGAGAACAGTTAGCGGAGTTAATTCGTTTTCAATATCCTTTTGCCATGATTGACGAGTTCCAAGATACGGATGCGTTGCGGTATCAAATTTTCTCGAAAATTTATCAGCAATGAAAAGCGCGTCTGGTAATGTTGGCTTTATGATGATCGGGGACCCAAAACAGGCGATTTATCGTTTTCCGTGGTGCCGATATTTTTCACTTATTTCAAAAGCGGCAGACGAAGCGAGCGAGCGTTTTAATTTAGGCACAAAGCTCACCGTTCATCCCAACCTTTAGTGGAAGGGTAAATCGATTATTTGATTTTAAAAAATGCCCCCTTTATTTATGAAAAATGTTGAATTTTTAAATGTCAGCGCAGCCAAGAAAGAAATCTTGTTTTTCAGTTGAATAATCAACTGAACCAGCCTTCCGTTTTTACATTAATGAGTAAAGACGAAATCCACCCAGCAGAGATTATGCGAAAGCTTGCGAACATCGATTCAGCAATGGTTAAAAAGTGCGGCTGAAAATCCGGTTGTTTTTCCGAATGAAAAGCAAAGCAGAAAATCAAACATTGCGAGCAGAAAATATTGCCGTTTTGGTGCGTGAGTTATACCGAAGCGGATCTCGTGAAGAAAGAATTGCAAGCACTCGGTATAGCTTCGGTTTACCTTTCGGATAGAGGAAATGTCTTTGAGAGTAACACAGCAAAGAACTGGCCTCTGATTTTTGCAAGCGTGTTTGAGGTGTGACGGAACGTCAATTTTGAATGCAATTGCGACCGCACTTTTACGGCAAAATGCAGCTGAAATTCACCAAATTCACCATGATGAAATTCAGTGGCAACGTTGGGCTGAAAAATTTGCAGAGTATCAACAAATTTGGCAACGCCAAGGACGCATCTGCCGATGTTGCACCATTGCTGGCTGAAAATATCACAGAAAAGCTCTTATCTCGGCCTGATGGCGAACGAAAACTGACGGATTTATTACATTTGGCGAAATTTTACAGCAAGCAGCCGCATTAAATGAAAGTGAGCAGCGTTATTGCGTTGGTTTGAAAAAGCAAATTCAAGATGAAGGTCGTCAAGAAGCACAAATTCGTTTAGAAAGCGAACGTCAGTTAGTGAAGATTGTGACTATCCATAAATCGAAAAGGGTTGGAATATGATTTTGGTTTGGTTTGCCATTTTTAGGTAATGCAGCAGAAAAGACTCCAAAGCTAAAGAAAGAAACTGTTTAATTTATATTACGACAGTGATGAAGAAAACCTTGTGGGACATAGCAAGATCAACACTTGGATGATTTAACAGAAGAAGTTTTTGCGGAAGAATTGCGCTTTGCTTTATGTGGCAGTGCTCGAGCAAAATATCAAATGGCCTTTGTGTTGCTAAAGCCTTTGATAAAAATGGAATGCTTTATTGTATGTTTTAACACAAGGTGAAATTGGTCGAAAACTCGATTTTTGCCAAAATAATTCGGGATACCCAACCGTTATTGGAAAAATTTAAGCAGCTTTTTACCAAATGATGTACAATTGAATTAACCGATGTTACAAAGCCAGTGAACCACTTACCTTAAATGTTTTCTCAAAGAAAATTTAAGTGCAGAAATTTTCAAGGTGAAATTGAACAAGATTGGCGAGTGACGAGCTTTGGTGGCATAGAACAAACACATCAACGCAAAGCTTATTTGAATGAAAGTGCGGTGAAAAATCGCTCATTTTGATGATGCGAAAGATTATGATGCGTCGATTTCAATGAAAATATCCCTGAAAAATCTGACCGCACTTGCTCATGATAACGATGAAATGGTTCTAGATTTTCCCAGGGAACACAAATCGGTACGTTATTGCATCGTTATTTTGAAAAAGTGCCTTTTTGCTCAACTGGCTGAAAACGAAAACATTGAAAAATTATGTCAAGATTTTGAATCTTGCCGAAGAACAGTTTGCAGCAGTTCAACAGTGGTTTGCACAAATACTCAGTACACCAATTTTGCCAAACGATGATCTTTACCCTTGCTCAAATTAACGAAAAACAATGCTTTAAAAAGAGTTGGCGTTTTATCTCAATATCACAAGCCATTTTTGATGTCGCTAGGTTTTAATCGAGCGTTAGCAACCTTGCATCATTTGCCATCAGAACCGTTACAGTTTGATGATATTCAAGGGCATGGTGCGAGGCACAATGGACTTAGTTTTCAGTCATCAAGATAAATATTATTTTGCTTGATTACAAATCGAATTTCTTGGGTGAAACATTAAAGGATTACGATCAAACCGCATTGAAAAGCCATGTTAGAGCATCATTATGATTGGCAATATTTGTTGTATGTGGTGGCATTACACAGTGTTAAAAACACGTTTTGCCTCACTGCAGATTACAACCGAGATTTTTGGTGGTGTGGTCTATGCATTTTACGTGGCATGAATGGTTCGCCACAATCGGGCATCTTTTGATAAACCAGATTGGCAATTAATCCAGCAATTAGAGGATTATTTTAATGTTAAAGCCTATTAAAAATCCTTGCAAGAACAGAGTGTGATTACTCAAGGCGATTATTATTTTGCTCAATTGGTGCGGATAAACAAAAAGATAAAGGCTATGCCGAGCCCATCCAAAATTTAGCGATTTTATTAGCCGCACTTTGCAACTGGAGCTATACGCAAGGCAATACTTGTTGTGTGTTAGATCGCTTTTTAGAACGTAGTTTATTTCGGTTTGGCTTATCGTCATACTGAAACGGATTTTTGTCGCTTATCAATGAAAAGATTGGTTCATTTCCTGTATCAAAATGGCAATCCAGCCTTAGTGGGGCATATCGCTTTTACACAGATCCTGAAAATCAGATTGCCCCTCTCGCATTTCAATTTGGGGCGATTTATTTCTATCGAGCTTGGCAAGATGAATTCCGCGTGGCGCAATATATTAAAAATGCCTTGAAAAATGACCGCACTTTATCGGTAGAGCCGCAACAAATTCGGGCATTATTAGATCGCTATTTTTCCTCAACAACAAGCGCTAAAGTTGATTGGCAAAAAAGTAGCAGTCGCAACGGCGGTAAAAGCCCATTTTCTGTGATTACAGGTGGACCCTGGAACAGGAAAACAACGACAGTCACTCGCTTGTTATGCGTATTACAGGAATTATTTGGTGGCAAACTTCATATTAAATTGGTTGCGCCAACGGGAAAAAGCGCAGCTCGTTTAACGGAATCCATCGAAAACGCCTTGGCCCAAAATGCCGATTTCAGATGAGTTACGTGCATCCATTCCTAAAACAGCAGAAACGTTGCATCGTTTACTAGGGCGTTCGACCTTTTACCGATAGCGTGAAATATCATGCACATAATCCACTGCAAATCGATGTACTAGTAGTGGATGAAACCTCAATGATTGATTTGCCTATGATGGCGAAACTTGTGCAAGCGTTGAAACCCGAAACGCGTTTGATTTTGATTGGGTGACCAAAGCTCAATTGGCTTCAGTTGAAGCAGGGGCAGTATTAGGTGAAATTGCACGATTTTTAACGCAAGATTATAGCCCTACTCAAGCTGATTATATTCTATGCAACAACAGGCTATACTGTTCCAACTGGGGGGGAGCATAGTCCGTTGCGCGATACCATTTGCCATTTAACCTTTAGTCGTCGTTTCCGAGATGATTCGGGCATTAAACAACTTGCAGCGCAAATTCAACAAGGAAAAGGTGAGGGTGAGTGTGGCAACCTTTGCGAATATCCACAAGAGTTGCATTTCCACCATTTTGATGAAGAACAAGACGTTAAAGAATCTGTTCGCCAAGTGGTGAAAAAGTGCGGTTGAAAAATTACCGTGTTTATTTAACGCAACTTCAAACTTATTTTTGCTCAGAAGAAAGATCTCAATGCAAAATTTATAGATGAAAAGGGTAATGAGAAAAAACTATGCAGAAGCGATTTTTGAGACCGTTTTAATTCGGTGAGATTTTTGACCGCACTTCGCGCTTCAGCATTAGGTGTGGAAGAATTAAATCGTGAAATTGCCTTGGCATTGCGTGCAGAAAAACTACTTTGGTTCCGCCAAGAAGATGATTGGTATATCGGTAAGCCAATTATGATTACAGAAAACGATCATAATGTGAAACTGTATAACGGTGATATTGGCTTGTGTTTAGCTAAAGGCAAAGTGTGGTTCGGCAATAGAGAAGTTTCGACCAGTCGTATTCCTGCTCACGATCCTGCGTTTATGATGACGATTCATAAATCCCAAGGTTCGGAATTTGATCATACGGTTATGGTGTTACCAACAGAACCCAATCGAGTGCTTTCACGAGGCTGGTATTTACCGGTGTTACCCGTGCGAAAAATCAACTTTCAGTTTTTGCCAATGAAAAATCTGGCAAAGTGCGGTCAGAAATACGGTAAAAAGACAAAAGTGGATTAGGAAAGTTATTACAGGAAAGAGGGAGTAAAAATGAAATTATATGTTTTACGATCATTGCCCGTTTTTAGTGCGAGCTCGCATGATTTTCGGTTTAAAAATTTTACCGGTAGAACTTATGGTGCTCGCAAATGATGATGAAAGCAACACCGATTGGTTTGAGTGGGCAAAAAGGTTGTGCCAATTCTTGTCAAAGAAGATGGTACCGCGATGCCGGAAAGTTTGGATATCGTGCATTATGTGAGATGAGCATTTTTGGTGATCTTATCTGACCACGTTCGTCCAGAAATTGAAGCATGGTTAAAAAGAAGTCGGCAGTTATTATGGTCATCTTACGACTCACGCTTTACGCAAATCGGTTTAGCTGAATTTGAAACCCAAAAGTGCGGTTGATTATTTCACTAAAAAGAAAACGGAATTTATTGGGGATTTTGCTGAAAATATCGCGAAGACAGAAACCTATCTTACTCGCTTAAAAGGCGATTTAGAGAAATTAGCGGTATTAGTTCAATCTGAAAATGCCTTAAACGGCCAACTTTCTCTTGAAGATATTATCGTTTTCCCTGTATTACGAAATCTGACTTGTGTGAAAGGAATCGAATTTCCACCAGCAGTTTTAGCTTATATCACGAATATGGCTAAGTTAAGCAATGTGCCGCTGTATTTTGATAAAGCCATTTAATTTCTGTTAAGTCATAGGCTTTGAAATACTGAAGTTTTGACTTGGATCATAGGGTGCGGTCATTTTTCAGTATTTTTATTCATCGATCTATAATCTCTAACGTTTACTTTAATAAGAGCGCAGAGATATGGATCAGGAATACCAACGAGCGGTTACCCGCATTTGTGTGGAAACCGCTTTGTTATTGTTACAGCATGGAGCAGAAAGTGCTGTTGTCGTACAAATGGCACAGCGATTAGGTGTAGCTTTAGGTATTGAAAGCGTGGAGTGTGCTTAGACGGCAAATGCCGTCTTATTGACCACACTTTCTAAAGCAGCATTGTATTACTACCGTGCGGAAGAATGTCGATAAAGGCATTAATATGCAAATCGTTACGGATGTTCAGCACATTGTAGTTGCCGTAGAGCATCACTTGTATGATTTGTCCATGGCTCAAAAGAAACTAGATAAATTAAAACCACTAAAATATAACCGTTATTTGGTGGTGTTTATGATTAGTTTATCTTGTGCCTCTTTTGCTCACCTTTCTGGCGGAGATATCACAATTTGTGCAATCACCTTTATTGCTTCTGCTATTGCTATGTTTGTTCGACAAGAAATTTCTAAACGTCATTACAATCCACTCATTGTTTTTGCCATTACCGCTTTTGTCGCCTCACTGATTTCCGGTATGAGTTTGAAATATAGTTTAGGAAATGATCCTCATATCGCATTAGCTTCTAGCGTTTTTATTACTCGTCCCAGGATTCCCAGTGATTAATTCACTTGCGGATATTTTTAAAAGGGTATGTCAATATGGGAATAGGACGATGGACCATCCTTCACGGTTCTTACCTTTTGGTGCTTGTTTAGGCATTGTCTTTGCATTAAATCTTTTTAAATATTGTTTCTTGGGTGGGGTAATAGATGTTTTTACTGAATTTACTCGATGATATGCTTTTCGCAGCCATCCCCGCAGTAGGATTTGCTTTAGTATTTAATGTTCCGCCTAAAGCCTTAAAGTATTGTGCTATTTTAGGTGCACTCGGACATGTCACACGAACTTTATTACTACACTTTGGTGTTCCAATTGTTTTTGCCACTTTTTTCGCCACTTGTGTGATTGGTTTTATTGGGGTGCATTTATCTCATCGTTATTTAGCTCATCCGAAAGTCTTTACCGTTGCGGCAATTATTCCAATGATTCCAGGTGTTCATGCTTATAAAGCCATGATTGCTATCGTACAAATTCATCATTATGGCTTTTCCGATACATTATTTGAGCAAATGATCAGCTCTTTTATCAATACCAGCTTTATTTTAGGTGCGCTTGTTTTGGGCTTAGCCTTACCAGGGCTATTGTTCTATCGACAAAAACCAGTTGTGTAGAAAATAAAAAAGCCGACATCAGCCGGCTTTCGTATTGAATCAATAGTTTAATTAAGCATGGCAAGTTTGGCAAGCGGCTGGAACATCAAACAAGTTTTTCTTGTTCTTTGATGTAGTCGCTCATTTGAAAAGCCGTACCTTCATCATCAGACTCACCCGCTAATTCAAGGATTTCACGTTGTTGTTCAAGTAATACTTTTTAATCCTTCTAATGTGCCTTTTTAAGCAAGATTGCGCATCACTTACTAACTCTTCTTTTAATACGTGAGTGTTGGAAGTATTGTGAATAACCGTTATGCGGTGTGTAGCCTAAAGTTAAGATACGTTCTGCCACTTCATCTACTTTTTACTACTAAATCTGTGTGAGATTTCTTCAAATTTTGGCGTGTAATTCAAAAAGTTTACCCCTTTAATGTTCCAGTGGTAACCGCGCACGTTGGTATAGAATGACTTGATAGGTTGCTAATAATTCGTTTAATTTTGCTGCTAATGTTTTCCAGATGCTTTTTATCTAAACCGATTGATGTTTTTGACATAGTATTTTCCTCTTTATTGTTGATTAAAATGTTGTTTCCCTTGCTTGGGAAGTGCGGTCATTATAAAGCATCGTTTTTCTGATAGCTATTTCATATTACCTAGTTGTTTAATAGTTAAAACCTATAATAATAAATTATACATAGCTAAAAAGCTTTTATTTTGAATTGCGAAAAACTCTGTGAAGTGAATCACATATTCAATATTTCCCCTTTGACAGAATGAAGCGAAGATGATTATTTTTGATACAAATCATTTTATTCCAAAGATTTGATTGCTTTACTTCATTTTTCGAATGAAATATTTGGCTAGGTTTACAAAAATATGATTTTATTACTCATCAGGAGTTTAGTATGACAAAAGCATTTTTCCTTTGAAACTAATGAATCTCGTCGTCATTTATGAAACTTATGGCTAGCGATAGGGGGCAGGTCTTGCATTTAGTGGTACGTTAGGCACATTTGCACCAAAAGCGCTTTGCTGCTGATATTTAAAGAACAAAACATCATCGATTTAGAAAATATCGTGGTGCAATTTTCTTCTCGCGACGGTTCATTGTTTGGACGTAAAAATTCACAGCGGTGAACAATGTGAGTCTTGGCATTAAAGCCGGAGAAACCATTGGTTTAGTTGAGAAGTCTGGCTGCGGAAAATCTACCTTAGCCAACGTAATCATTGGACTTCGTAAACCGACATCAGGTTTAGTGAAATTCAATGGTTTACAAATACAATATGGCAGCTCAGAAGCGAGAAAAGCAATTCGGTCGCCAAGTATCGGTCATTTTCCACGACCCAGCAACAGCGTGAATCCTCGTGTGAACGAGTTGGATATTTTGCGTGACCAATGGATATTCACAATGTGTTACAACCTCATGAACAGGAAAAACGTGTGTATGACTTACTTTCTCGTGTGGGTTTGCCTCGTTCTGCAGCGCAAGTTGAGCCAACTCGTTTATCGGGTGGGCAAAAACAACGATAGTGGCCATTGCGTGCTGTAGCGCTGAATCAAAACGATTGTTGCGGATGGACCGACTCTGCACTGGATGTATCCGTTCGTGCTCAGGGTGTTAAACTTATTGGCGGACTTGAAAAAGAACTTAATCTTGCCGTGGTGTTTATCTCTCACGATATCAAACCGTACGCCAAGTATCTGATCGCATTGTCATGTGTACGGTGGCCAAATTTTTGGAAACGGGTAGCACCGAAGATATTTTTCAACCACAACAGTGGATTACCAGAAAAATTACTCGGTGTTGCACCGTCGCTTGTTGTAAAACGAGATAAATAAAACATCTTAATTTGACCGCACTTTAAAAAGTGCGGTTGTTTTCTATTGTTTGTTTAAGGTTTTTGATAAACTTATATTTCGAAAGTCTTTTTAGCGTTTAGGTATCAAATAGCGTAGAATAGGAATATAAAAATAAGGAGATTTAACATGCAACAAAAATTCAACAAGCATTAGCCGATTCGCCACTTTCAAATGCAATTCTTTCTGCGTTAGAAGAACGAGAATGGAAAGGTTTTTACCAGCAGAAAAAGTGCGGTCAATTTGTGATAATTTAAACTACGCCTGTTCAACTAGGTTTGGCACTTTTTGCCCGTAGCAGCTTGTTATAGTCACACACCCATTTCAGAATTTCATGTTGGCGCGATTGCAATTGGTGAAAGTGGTGATTTTTACTTTGGTGCGAATCAAGAATTTCAGGGGAGCAGCATGGCTCAAACCATCCATGCTGAACAAAGTGCGATTAGCCATGCATGGTTACGCAATGAACCTCTGCATCACGGATATCGTGGTGAATTACACGCCTTGCGGTCACTGCCGTCAATTTATGAATGAGCTTTATCAAGCACAAGATTTGAAAATCCATTTACCACACAGTCAAAATAATCCACTTCCTCAATATTTACCCGATAGCTTCGGCCCGAAAAGATTTAGGCGTTGATTTGCTTCTATTAAACAAAGAAGAACAAGGTTTCACTTTGACGACGGAAGATGAAGTGGCAAATAAAGCGATTTTAGGGGCAAACCGAGCACATTCACCTTATTCTAAAAGCCCTCATGGTGTAGGCATTTTTATTTAAAAATGGTGAAATGATTTGTGGTCGATATGCAGAAAATGCAGCATTTAACCCAAGTTTACCACTATGCAAACGGCGATTAATTTTGCTATTTAAATCAATTGGATGTATCAAAAATTGAGCGAGTGGTATTTGCAGAGAAACCGTTGCGTTTAAGTCACCGGAAGATGGCAGAGCAGTTATTGAAGAGCCTCTGCAAGGTGAAAATGGAATATATTAGCCTGTAGTGCGGTCAAAAAAATGAATGAGTTTTTGAACTAAAAGAAAAAGGCGAACAGAGATAACTCTCATGTTCGCCTTTCTTTTTCACTGATTTTTATGCTAATTCAGCACGTAATTTTTCGTGACATCAACCATCACTTTTAATGCCGCAATTGTTTCTGCCAACCGCGGTTTTTAATCCACAGTCTGGGTTTACCCATAAACGTTCTTTCGGCACCACTTGCAACGCTTTGCGAAGAAGATGTTCAATTTCTTCTGCTGCAGGGTACGCGTGGACTATGAATATCATATACACCTGGGCCAATATCATTCGGGTATTTGAAATCACCAAATGCGGTGAGTAATTCCATGTCAGAACGCGAGGTTTCGATAGTAATGACATCGGCATCTAAGGGCTGCAATAGCCGGTAGAATGTCGTTAAATTCGGAATAACACATGTGCGTATGAATTTGGGTATCATCTTGGCAGCCCATTGAGCTTAAACGGAAAGGCTTCGCCCGCCCATTTCAAATAAGCATCCCAATCTGCACGTTTTAACGGTAAACCTTCACGAATAGCCGGCTCATCAATTTGAATCACTTTGATGCCTGCCTTTTCTAAATCTAATACTTCATCAGAAAAGTGCTACCGCAATTTTGTTTACAAACTGTTTCACGGGAAATATCGTTACGCACGAAAGACCATTGTAAGATCGTGACTGGGCCGGTTAGCATGCCTTTCATCACTTTATTGGTAAGGCTTTGGGCATATTGCGACCAACGTACTGTCATTGGTTCTGGGCGAGTAACATCACCGTAAATCACTGGTGGTTTCACGCAACGTGAACCATAACTTTGTACCCAACCAAATTTGGTGAAAGCAAAACCATCGAGTAGTTCGCCGAAAATATTCCACCATGTCGTTACGTTCTGCTTCGCCATGTACCAATACATCTAAGTCTAATTTTTCTTGCTCACGTACAACAAATTCAATTTCTTTTTCATTGCAGCTTCGTAATCAGCTAGCTGAGTTCGCCTTTTTGAAGGCAGCACGAGCATGACGAATGGCTGTTGTTTGTGGGGAAAAGAACCAATATTCGTCGTTGGCAGAAGTGGTAAATTTAACCACGCATTTTGTAATTTAATGCGTTCCGCAAATGGCGATTTACGTTGGTCAGCATTTTTCGGTAAGTTTGCTAAGCGTTCTGCCACACAAGTGCGGTGAATTTCAGTCGAGTTTTTACGAGCATCCGCAGCTGCTTGAGAAGCCGCTAATTCGGCTTGAACGGCTTCACGACCTTGCTCTAGTGCGGTCTTAATAACACGTAATTCTTGAATTTTTGTAACGTGAAAGCCAACCATTGATAGAGTTCAGCTTATTTGCTTGGAGTTGCGTTTCAACTTCTAAATCATAAAGGCGAGTGGAGAAGTGAGCAGCTTGGCGCAATCCACAAACGATCGCCTAATTTCGCTTTTTAATGGCTCAACCACATCTAACACTTGATTCAAGTTTGCACGCCAAATATTACGACCATCAATGATGCCCACAGATAAGATTTTGTCATAATCCGCAAAGGCAGCAAGTTGTTCTGGTGCGCGTACTAAAGTCGATATGCAAACCTGCTACAGGTAAGGCTTTTAACAAATCAGCGTGTTCTGCCACAGAACCGAAAATAAGTCATAAAGCAATAATTACGCTTTTTCACTTGTTCAGCAAAAGTAGCGTAAAACCGCTTTTATAAGCCGCAATCCATTCTGTCGGTAAATCTAAGGTGAGAGCAGGTTCATCAATTTGAATGTATTCCACACCTTCTGCAGCTAACGTATTTAAGATTTCAACATAAACCGGCACGAGTTTTGCTAATAAATCAAAGCGATTAAATGTCGCACCTTTTTCTTTCCCTAACCAAAGGAAAGGTGAGTGGACCAACGATTGTTGGTTTAACTTGATACCCAAGCGCTTTTAGCTTCACGAATTTGTGTTACATAATGTGCTGGATTTGCTTTAAATTGTGTTTCTTTATGGAATTCTGTACGAGATAGTGATAGTTGGTATCGAACCATTTTGTCATTTCAATCGCAAATTGTGTTTTGTTACCACGCGCCAATTGGAAATATTGATCGAGTGTTAAGTTTTGGCTATCGAAACCAAAGCGAGCAGGAATCGCACCTGTTGCCACTTGTAAATCTAAAATATGATCGTAAAGTGTGAAATCAGCCACCGCGACAAAAATCAGCATTTGCCTTAGCTTGGTGTTGCCAGTTTAGTTCACGTAATCTTTTGCAATATCTAATAAATCTGCTTCCCGCAATTTCGCCACGCCAGTAACGCTCTTGAGCAAATTTAAGTTCACGCTTTTGCGCCTACACGCGGAAATCCTGCCAAATGAAATGTTTGTCATAATTAATCCTTCTATTGTTTTGTTTTGTTTAGAACGTCTAAACGTCTGTTCATTATATAGAATGCAACAGAATAAATAAAGATATACAACTTCATAATTTTTCAGGTTTTTAAATGAATTAAATTAATAAACAAAAGACCGCACTTTAAGATTTCTAAAAAGTGCGGTCTTTTTGTATATGATTTTATGCTGTTATAAAGGCAGTGACGAGTAATCAAACCTAGAATCACACACGGTGCATTTAGCTAATGAAATAGGCAGATCGCGTTTTTCTTTTAGTAAACCATAAGCCACCCATAAACTACAGTTGATCATCGTAGGGCAAAAGGTTGCAACCGACCACCTTTTGACCTGATAAATTTAGACCAATTTGTTGTAAGCAAGACACATACATGCAAACAGAAGTAAATATTGTGACATAGCTCAAAAATGGTAATAAAACGTTGGTTTGTCATTGCTCTCCTAAGTTTAACAGAGTAATCCGAAACTAGATTATTAACTAAAAGATTGATAATATGTGAAAATATACACATATAATCAAATAAAACGTCAATAAATGGCAAGATGATAGCAAAGATTGTTTCATTTTGAGTTAAGGATAAAATGCATTTTATTAATAAAGGGAATAAAGAGATTAGAGAGACATAACCGCACTTTATCACTGCGGTTTACGTTATATAGCATTTAGCGCTGGTTTGACTTGAACCTGCCAGTTTCGTTGCCCGCTTCGCGGGTCCGTCAGGGAAGAGTCGTTGCAAATAGCGGCTGTTGCCTTTGTCGCGACACCTAATCTGACATTAGCTTTTACCAGCATTCGAGTGCAGAGGTGTTATATTCTTCGATAAAGTCACGCACAAAATAAGTACTTCCCAGTGAGCTTCGGTCCAGTTCTACACCTTCCTAGCTGAGCGATGCAGTTTTGCTATCCTCATTCAATCAGCAATAATGAAGTAAAATGGCCAAAAGGCGTCTGTTTCGATTGTTTCCTTGCACGGTAATCATATTAATTCACTTCTTTAAAAGCTGATCATTTCATTTATCGGCGTGGTCAGACGTGTCTTCATCATCAAATTTCAGTGGCTCGATGCGTTCTTCATCAATCCGGTGATCGTCACTACTCGTCAAGTGATTGGCCATGTTTAATGCCTTTGAAATCGAAGGTTTTTGGGTCACATAAGTGTGACAACGTAATATTTTGCATCGCACTAAACATGGTTTCTAAAGCCAGGATATTGACGGTCCCAAGTATTCAGCATTCCTTCACTACTGACGTTGTAAATTTGTTTGAGAACCACAAATTACAAGGAATAATTGAAATTCTTTCGCTACTGCATATTTTTCAATATCTTTTTCTTTGCAATCGTAATGGACGAATCACAATTTGTTTACCGTCATCAGAGCTAATTTCGGTGGCATCGATTTTAATTTTCCACCGTAGAACATATTCAGAAACAGGGTAGCAGCATATCCTCACGATGATGACCAAGTGCAATTTTTGTTGCACCGTTCAGTTGCCGTACGGTCACAAATACCACAGCGTGACGAAAACAGAGAGAGCGTTGTTTTGTTCTGGATTTTTCTCTTTCCGATGCCATAGTATTTTCTTCAACGATTTTATAATCCGCAATACTTTTCAGAAGTATTCGGGTAAAACATGCTCTGAAAAACCAGGCTGTTTTTGGTCACTCGATCTGCAACGATATCAAATTTAATCGGAGCACTTTGTTTGTAAATTCAACGAAAATATCAAGGAAGTGTATAGCTGTCTTTACCACTAGAAAAGACAAACCATTACTTTTTATCACCATCTTCAATCATGCCAAAATCAGCTAATTGCATTGCCCTACATTACGGCGAAGACGTTTTTGCAGCTATTGAAAATTATAAGTTTTGTTTTTATCTGGTCTTTGTTCTGTCATATTGATTTACTTTTAGCTAATAAAAAGCCTGAATCAACTTCAGAGCTTATAAATTCTGTGGTGCCCTGAGGGTCGACTCAACCGACACGGTTATTCACCGGCAGTTTGAATCTGCGTCTACATTTCGCCACCCAGCATTCAGGTTGTTCTGAATTATACGTTTATCTTACTTCGTTGCAAGTAAAATTTCATTAAAGATGTGGTTGTTTTAAATTTCATCAACTTTGTATTCAAAGATGAAGGTAAGTTTAAAATAATTTGATACGTTGTCACAATTTATGGGTAAAATAAAAAGCTTAGTATTTCTACTAAGCTTTATGAGATATCTAATTAAGCGGTTTGACCAGAGGTTAGCTAAATCTTTATCGATTTCAAGAATGCTTTCTGCCATCTTCGCCAAGAAGATTTAATTTGTCTAAAATACGCTGAATAATTTCTCTTCTTCGTGTTGTTCTGCAACATACCATTGTGAAACATGAATGCAGAGTAGTCTTTTCTTCAAGTTTTACCCACTAATTCATTAATTTTACTTGTGATCAATTTTCGTGTTCGTTAAGTTAAATTCAATGATTTCTTTCAATGATTTGTACTCATGCCAGGTGCTTCAATTGCAGTGATTACCGCTAATGCACCGTTTCATTTAAATAAGTGAATACTTTACGCATGTGTTGCATTTTTCCTGCAGCGTGTTCTGATAAGAATTTAGCTGCACCTTCAAAACGATTTTGTTCGCACCATGCACTCATTTTGTAGTAAAGGTTTGAAAGTAGAACTCAAGGTTCATTTGATCATTTTAATAATTTGATTACGTTTGCTGATAACATTTTGTGTCTCCTTCTAAAATTATAGTTGCTAAATCACGATCGATAAAGTAAAGCGAACGACCGTCTTCCCCAACTCAAGTTAAATTTATCAATAATGCTATTGAATAATTTTTCTTCTTCATGTTGTTCTGCAACGTACCATTGTAAGAGAGTTAAAAAGTAGAATAGTCTTTGTTTGCAAAGTCACTTCAACTAATTCATTAATTTTAGAAGTAACGAGTTTTCATGTTCAAGTGTGGTTTTCAAATACTTCTTTAAGTGATTTGTAGTCATTCTTAGCGCATCAATTTTACCTAGTGGCATACCACTTGTTTCACTCACATATTTGAATAATTTTTGCATGTGTTCTAATTCTTCATCAGCATGACGAAGTAAAAATGCTGCAGCACCTTCAGTAACCGTGTTTGCTACACCAAGAACTCGTTGTAAAATAAACGTCAGAAGAGTAGAACTCTAAATTGATTTGTTCATTTAACTTATCTGCGATTGCTTTATAGCATAACCAACTCCTTTCCTTTTTATTAGTGAGATTTGAAAAATAAAAACAAGACTGCTTAACTTGTCATCGGTGTGCATTCTAATCTACAAATGAGAATAAGCAAAGCATAAAATTATTTTTATAAGCTACTAATAATAAAAGAAAAATCAATGTTAATTATTCTCATTTATGCATATATGTAAAATAAATTCTCATTATCAGATCAAAAATAATGAAATCTGCAGAATTGATGTACACAATTCGTATTCAGAATTACGCAGCGTTATCTCAAAAATTTCATATTCTAATTTAATTATTCCATCACAAAAGACATCCATTATTTCTTCTATATCCATAAGCCGAGATTCACCTTATTTTGACCAATGCATGAAATAGGATAGCACCCATATTGATTTGTGACTACTTATATATTTTATTTAACATAATATACATTATGCAAAATCAATTACAAGGTTAGTAAAGCTACGCATTAATAAGATCACAGAGTTATGCACAAGTCACAGGTACTAGTAAAACAAGACAAAAATAAGGCTGAATAACACGTTGTAACGTGTTGTTTTTATCGTTTTATTGAATGGTTAGAATTGGAATGTCAGGGAAATGTAAAGACGCACGGTGCGTTTGCATTATCTAATCAGCTTAAGGACGTGGCTATAAAGGTTCTGCGAAGGCGCATTAATTGCTGTGATTTTTGAAGAGAATGCCGAGCGCAATGAATTCATTTTTCAAATAAATATCTCTGTTTCCGGCGCTGCAGCCGCTGTGCTGTACGTCAGGAGAAAAATGCGTGGCATTTTCCCCCGACACCCTATAATATTGCTAATTCAAAGTTTAATGATGGGTAACAAGGTAAAAACCACAAAGCGCGAGGCGTGTAACGCTTTACCCGCTGTGGTTTTTGCTATGCATACCAGTCGAATCGATTTTAACTTGCAATAAAATTACAATGTCTGTCTTAGTGTTTGATTTAGATTTTCCCGTCAAGAAGCCTTTCGGTAAGAATGAAAAACCTGTTTCACCCTCCGTTAATTTGTTTTCAGCCAGTCCGCCTAAAACCACAATATCACCACTTTTTAAGCGTAACATCAGTAACAATATCGCGTTTAATCAGTGTTGGCGATTGATTTACGCCCGTATCCGTCTTCACAAAAATTAGAAAGTTGTTGATTGATTTTTAAGTCTCATCGCGTGACTCAATCGTTGGTTGTATATCAAAGATCACACCAGAAGAACGATATTCAATCGATTGAATAGGTCTGCCGTCCTGATAGGTAACATTTGATAAAACAGGCACATCAGAACCTACTGAAAAATTTCCCTTTGAACCTGATTTTACACGCAACGTTGGGCTACTAACGACTTGAAAGCGTTCATCAGTGCGAAATAACTCAATCATTACATCCAAATTCCTGCATTAACCGTAATCAAAATTTTCATAGTTTTGTTTGTAACCAATGTTGATACCCAGTTTTCCCGATAGCAATTTTGCCAATAAATTAATTCCGCTTCCTTCTTTGGCAATGTCCTGCACTTCAAAAACATAACCCGTTACAACGACTTCACGGCAGCGTATCAGCCGATTTTAAAACTGATTTAATTCTTGCAATATCTTCGCTGTTCCGCAATAAACGAGCTTATCACCACTTGCCGAGACTTGCCCTCTCCTTGTAAAAACTGCGCAAGATATTCTGTATCACGATGAACAGGATTATAAACAAAACTGTGTTTGATAATTCTTTGGCGGTTTTGGCTCAATATGCGCAAGGTAAACTACGCCATTTTTCTCATGGGTTTTGATATTCATATTTTCAAAACAGCGATGTAATAAACTGATTAAAATCTTGGTCTTCCTTGGTATGAAAAGCTGATTAACCGTGTATCTGCTGCTAATTTTGGATCAAGCATATAAGGCTTTTCTAAAAACTTCATCATAGATCATTCCTACCGCTTTCGGTAACGGTACGGCTTCAAGCTTAAAATCAACATGCCTCGCCACCAAACAAAAACAGGACACATAAAATGTTACGTTGTAATTTTCATTGTTTACTCCAGAATAATAATAACCCGTTGATTATCAATAATGCTTCAACATTCCCCGTAAAATTAAAGTTAGAACGTGGTTCTAACCGTAGAAATTACAACGTTTATCAGACAAAATCACAGGCTTTTTCCTGATTTTTGTAACTCCTGTTATGCGCATTGCGTTGATAACGGTAAAGTTACTTGAAGTTGTGCTGATTATTTGATGTAATCGCTTTCAATTTCCTTATTTTCGCTTAATGTCTCGCTTTTGGCGTATCCTGTTCAGGTGGCGTAAAAAGCTAATGACGCATATAGCGAAAACCCGACAATCAATACGGCAAACACGGCAAAATATTTAGCACTGGATTTATTCAGCGCGTTTTGCCGTTTATCTGACTAATTCCCGTCCATTATCGGTTTCATAAGCTTTTTATAAAGCGGAAAATAACCTTATCATATTTTTTCTGATAACTTGCCGTCTTTGCGGTTTTCCAGCATTGTGCCGAAACACATCAACCCGATAACGACTTTTTAACCCTACGGCAACCAATTTTGTCATTTTGAATGTCGTTTCAATTCGCTCTAGCTCTCTTTGTAAATTGGTTAAATCCTGATTCAATATGACAAAATCACAAAAAATGCCGTTACTATCTGTAAAATATCAGTGTTCTGATAAAAATGAAAAAGTGGTTATCATTGATTTTCTTTCTTTGGGAAAATCGCCACGCTTCATCAATAATGATTAAATCTCCTGCTTTACAAAAGGTTTCAATGTTATCTCTATTGCGTTCTTGTAAGGGTAAAAATCAACACCTAAGCATAAATCATTATCGACAACCAATTCACCTAAGTTATCAGGCGACAATTTTTATCTTTTGATAGGCAATATTCTTCAATTAATTGTTTGTTTTAATCCGTAAATATTTGAAACTACCCTACGCGAAGCAATGGCGGGAATGATGACAGACTTCACCACTTCATAGATTTTCCGTGTCCAGAATAACCCCACATAAAGTGAAATATGCATAATGCTCCTAGCCAATAATTGGCTAAACGACGAATAATAAAGCGCGCCAACATTGCCGAAATAACTAATGTTATTCCTGTTGGATTTGAATATTGATAGAAAATACCAAATAGAATCAGGTAAAACCACTAAATAACATTTAAATTTAGTATCTTTTGGCAAAAAATAACTCAATCACTCACGAATAAACTCGTTGTAATAAAGAAAAGTGCGACAATTTTGCAACAATGCCTTTAAAAGCAAACCAAGAAAACCACTAAATAAACGTAAATTAAGCTACCCATTGTTGTTCCTTATGCACTCAATAAAAATTCTTACTGCGACAATTCCCAAATAAGCAGCATCAGAGTAATCACGGCTTTATTTTGCCTACCTATATTGGCAATGCTTATCTAATCGAACATCAATATTTCAAATAATCAGTATGCCTTCCCACGTTGGACACTGCACAGCACGATCGGCTAAATGAAGATTTTGAGCTGCGGAAAAACTGATTAAATGGCTCTAAAATTTGTCTGCTGTGGGTGACTCAAGTTCAGGATATTTGGGTTCATCATCAATATCTTTATCATCTTTTTCTTCACCGGACGCGTACCGGGATTCGGTGTGGGTGTGGAATAGGTTGTGGTTGGTTTGATGTGCCTGGATAATTGATTTCACACCTGCTTTATCGTCGTCAACAAGTTGCCGTTTTACCTAATTTATTTAATTGGCGTACTTCTGCCGATGTAATCGGATCAGATGCACTAAACGGACTCCAATATATGCAGCTGAGACGCAGCAGACATGCCGGGCGTTATCAATAACACTAATTTGTGGTTAAGGGTTTGGTATAAAAGATTTAAATCTAAATCGACTGAAATTAACTGTCTTATCTGATAGCTGTTGGAAAATCGCCCTACCGCAATGTTGATTTTCTTCAAATCTAATGTGAGTTAAATTATTTACACGGTAGAAAAGCTTCATAATCGAAGGTTTAGGTGGATTAAAGAATAAACGATTTTGCGAGCCAGTATTTCCTCTAAAATCGACTCAAAATCATAGTTTGGTGTTTTCAGTAAATATCTGACGAACTTCAGGATAAATCATATTACTATTTTTGATGACGTAAATAGTGATTTTCTACGGTGGTTTGTGAACGTAGATAACGGTATTTCTTGCCCTCAATATCGACTTCTCAGATAATTTTCTTCCTTTCCTCCCATTCCTCTTGCGCGATATATTCAGCCAGTTTTTCAATAGAATTTGATTGCGCGTACTCCCCGTTCTTAACGTGAAATATTTATAATGTCATCTAAGACATCGGTTATAATATCCCGTGTCCAAAAATCTGTTTGCTCTTTTGAATATCGATAATATCGATCTTTCGGACTCGATTGCAGTGTTGACAACTTTTGTTTTCACCATTCACATTTATCGCATAACGACCATCAGCTAAAAGGAACAGCAGTAGGCTCAGCAACCCGATTTTGCTTGCTACATTCAAATCCTTAAGCGTACTGCACCTGATGTTAACGCTAACGCAACCATGAAAATATCTTTCGCATTGCGTAATGTTGATGTTGCGCTAACAACAAATGTTGCGTCATTTGCCGCAACCGTTTCAATGCCCGGATAGGTCTGTCACGTAATCCTATTGTTGCTTCGTTTGCCTGCAAATGCGGCAGCACTCATTTACGGCAGCTCTCCAACCACGAAACCGCAGCCATCGTGCAACAATCCCCTTCAAACACTTCAGCTAATACCACGCGGGCAGTAACGGATTAGCGTTAGCATTTATAGGATAAAACAACGTTAAAAATAAAACTAAAAATCACATCCATTTCAAGCAACACGACTAAACACCGCATACCATCCAAAAGAAAAGTAAAGCAAAATCCCATAACATACTGCACCCCAAAGAAAAAGGGGACGCAAATCACTTGTTGTTATTTTCCAAATAGTCCCAAAATAAGCGGATACCCATTTTGGCAATACGCGGGCTATCTTACACACTGCCTGCGCGATAATTCCGGCAATCACGTTGAAAAATCAGCGAGTTAAGCATACCGGAAACATCAATTTGTACTTTTTGTGCCGGGTTCACGCAGCAAAGCACCAACGGAAGATCCCAAAACTACAGCAGCAATAATAAATTTGACGCTGAGAAACTCCTTATATTGAGTTGAAATTATGTGCTTGTTAGCGCCAAAATGTTCCCGATTGCGATTAAATAAAAATAACACAAGACCAAATGAAAACCAAAAGTATCGGTATGATGGATCACCCACTGAAAAGCCGATTTTCATTCCCTGAATAACACAGATTGAAGTTTGACCGCCTCTGTCCGTGGCACTTTCAATCACGACATCACTCAACCATCACCGCCAAAACTCATATAGAAATTTGGCAAGAAACTTAGTTATATTTCTATTTCTTCATTCATCACTTATCAATAGCGGGAACTAAAACAATATCACTTACTTTTTAAAATCAAAATAACCACTGACAAAAAGTTGGATGAGACATAGTACTACCAGGAGAATAAGGAACTTGATCCTTTTTCAAGGGCACTTTAATTTGAACAGGAAACTGACCACCTAATTCAATATAGGCTTCCTGCAGATGCGAATAAAGCCAATCTTTTCCGTTTTCTCACTCCTGACCGTTCATCAATTTCTGGAAGTTGAAAAATTTGTACTTTCAATAAAATACTGTTCAATGTTTGATTACTCATTTTATACCTCTCGAGTTAGTTAAATTACGCAGCTAACTGCATTTGGACAAAAATCTAATGTTGGTTCAACATCCAATCAGGACTGACAACTAAATCAATTTCAACAAGTTTCATTAACGGAATGATGTTAGTGGCGTTCGTGGGCTTTGAGGTGCAACTGGGCTTTCGTTAGCCCGACAGCTAATAAGTCTTTCGTGTCGCCAGAACGTTTTTCATCCATTTCTGACTGGGTTTCTAAATATCCACTGGGTTAATAAGTTTTATAAAACCAAAGCAATCCATCTGCCTTTCGCATAACTAATTTGCCCTTAGGTGTTACTGTGTAATACTGTTTTTCAGTAATTTCTGAATATCGCTCTCGGTTATATACATTCATTTTGCTTTCTCCAACCGCTTGGATAATATCGTTAAAGGCATCTTGCCATAGGTCTTTAATCAGGCTTTTTCCTGTTTTTCATACTGTCTTTGATGCTGATTAAATCGCATAATTTGCGTGGAATGCATTTATCTAAATAACGTTGTTTTAGCCGAGCCTCAAAAACGCACACATTGCTTGAAAATCAATTAAATTTGGATTGCTTAACACGTTTAGCACATTGAAAGATTTTGTTTGTTGGCGTACGTTTTTAATTCGGTTGGATTTCGGACAAACGTTTTTGCAACTCTGCTAAATAGAACTTTAAGGACTCTATGCTCTGAACCACTGTTCCATTCTGCTGTTGTCTCATATTCTCTGAGTTATATCGCGTTTTCTTGGTTTGCCCTGCTCTCACATTTTGCAAAAAGCTAATCACCTGCTTTTGCATCATTTCGAACGGAATATGAGCTGAATAGGTGACATCAGTCCAATCTATCATCGTACTTTTTCAGTGTCAGTCATTTCGTAGAAGTTTCTGGCAAGGCTTCTACAAAAGGTTTTCAGCATCACAAACAACAAACATCAAGATTGGTTGAACAAAGACGTTATGCATGTGATAATTTTGCGGGACTGGCTTTCAGCTCAATATAGGCGGGGTTTTCATTCTATCGCTGCCGTTGAAGACTCATTGCTAACGAACCAATGACTAGAATGGCTTCATAGGGTGGGACGAGTTCGAACTATCGAGATCACGTCAATCTCAAAAGGTGACATTGCCTGCCCGTAGTTTAAGACCTGTTCTCTTGGCTACTCTCTATCAGGGTTTCTTTTTCAAAAAGAGGTTTCCCGTCTTTTGCAAACGAGGATATGCTCTGTTTTGAGATGGATTGATAGCTTCAAGAAGTCGATCACTTATGCCTCTATACCGCATGTACATACATCAAATAAAATATACAACTTTTACATACCACTATACAAGCATATTTACATACTTTGAGACAGTATAATAGGACATCAATTACAAACCAGATTTTGAGATAGAAATAATGAAAAGATACATCTGTTCGAGTTAATGAAATGAGAAGGAATAAGTTAAGATATTGGCTATTGAAATCAGTCACAGGCGGAAAACTAACTAAAATGAGGTGATAGAGTCAATCATCATATTGGATAACTACCTTCAAGAAGCAAAACAGTTTACTTCATAATGCTGAAAAAATTCAGGTGAGATAAAACCAAAAAGTACATAATTATTAAAAATAAAAAATAATTATTCACTCAAGACTGCTTAACTCATTTAAGATTGATTAATTAATAAACAGTTTGTGTCATGTCTTGACACAAGAGTGGACTATTAAACAGGAGACATCTTGTGCCAAAATCAGATCAACGACATCATGAGCAAAGCCAAGAACACGAACAAAAGTACCAACTTAGAAAACACGGTCTCAAGACAAACTAAAAGAAAAACAGGGTTTATGGATAAAATAACACCCCATATTCAAGAAATACTGATATGGACACTATTAATTCAAAAACTTATTTGAAAAAGCCTAGGTGGAAAAATGAAAAATTACTAATGATCTCTTTTGTGACTTTGTTTGTAGCCGCTTGTCAACAACCATCTTTTGAAGAAAAGTTTTTCAAATCATCTCCAACATTAGACATGACACAATTTTGTGTTTATGAAGGTAAAGAATACTCTAAAAGGTGGTGTTATCAAAGCAGAAGGTGTAACCTAAAATGCGGATACTTATAGCAGTGATGCTGTTTGATAAAACGTTATCTTGGGAAAATAGTTATTTGAACTTTAACGTCTCAAAAGAATTTTGGTTTTAGGTTGATAGCGATGTTTTCTAATAAACTCTTCTAAATCAACAGGAACTGATGAGATTTGTCAGTTCCTTTAAAAACTCCCCAAGTGTTCCATTTTCTCAAATCTTAGCTTGAGTCTGTTCAGCAGTTTTCAATCTGTCAAAAACAAAACGAATTTCAACCGTATCACGCTAAATCTTATATTATGCTCAGTTTGTTTGAGAGTTTCACTGCCTCATAAAAATGTCTTGGTGTGATATGCTGAATGGTAATATTTTGACATAAGTTTGATAACAAATTTCGCATAATAGCGGATTATGTGTAAATTCTTGCGCAGTGCCAATAGCGATTATGCTGCTGCGAATTGCTAACATAATCCGAAAAATCGTTATGCGAAATCAATTACAAGATTGAGTGAAAGCTCACGCATTAATAAGATCACAGAGTTATGCACAAGTCACAGGTACTGGTAAAACAAGACAGAAAATAAGGCTGAATAACACGTTGTAACGTGTTGTTTTATCGTTTATTGAATGGTTGAAATTGGAATGTCAGGAAATGTAAAGACGCACGGTGCGTTTCGCATTATCTAATCAGCTTAAAGGACGTGGCTATAAAGGTTCTGCAGAAGGCGCATTAATTGCTGTGATTTTGAAGAATGCCGAGCGCAATGAATTCATTTTTCAAATAAATATCTCTGTTTCCGGCGCTGCAGTGCTCGCCTACGTCAGGAGAAAATGCGTGGCATTTTTCGACACCCCCTATAATATTGCTAATTCAAATTTAATGATGAAGTAACAAAGGTAAAAACCACAAAGCGCAGGCGTGTAACGCCTTTACGCTTGTGGTTTTTGCTATGAAAGTCAATTGAATCATTTTTAACTTGCAATAAAATTACAATGTCTGTCTTAGTGTTTTGGTTAGATTTTTCCCGTCAAGAAGCCTTTCGGTAAGAATGAAAAACCTGTTTCACCCTCCGTTGAATTTGTTTTCAGCCAGTCCGCCTAAAACCACAATATCCACCACTTTTAAGCGTAACATCAGTAACAATATCGCGTTTTAATCGGTGTTGGCGATTGATTTACGCCCGTATCCGTCTTCACAAAATTAGAAAGTTGTTGATTGATTTTTAAGTCTATCGCATTACGCGCAATCGTTGGTTGTATATCAAAGATCACACCAGAAGAACGATATTCAATCGATTGAATGGGTCTGCCGTCTGATGGGTAACATTTGATAAAACAGGCACATCAGAACCTCACTGAAAAATTTCGCTTTGAACCTGATTTTACACGCAACGTTGGGCTACTAACGACGAAAGCGTTCATCGGTGCGAAATAACTCAATCATTGCATCAGATTTCCTGCATTAACCGTAGTCAAAATTTTCATAGTTTTGTTTGTAACCAATGTTGATACCCAGTTTTCCCGATAGCAATTTTGCCAATAAATTAATTCCGCTTCCTTCTTTGGCAGATGTCCTGCACTTCAAAAACATAACCCGTTACAACGACTTCACGGCTTGGCGTATCAACCGATTTTCAAACCGATTTAATTCTTGCAATATCTTCCGCTGTTCCATAATAAACGAGCTTATCACCACTCTGCCGAGACTTGCCCCTCTCCTTGTAAAACTGCCAAGATATTCTGTATCACGATGAGACAGGATTATAAACAAAACTGTGTTTGATAATTTTGGCGGTTTTGTGGCTCAATATGCAAGGTAAACTACGCCATTTTTCTCATAGGTTTTGATATTCATATTTTCAAAATAGCGTGTAATAAACTGATTAAAATCTTGGTCTTCCTTGGTATGAAAGCTGATTAACCGTGTATCTGCTGCTAATTTTGGATCAAGCATAAAGGCTTTTTCTAAAAACTTCATCATAGATCATTCCTACCGCTTTCGGTAACGGTACGGCTTCAAGCTTAAAATCAACATTTTTGCCTGCGCCACACCAAACAAAAACAGGAAAAACATAAAATGTTACGTTGTAATTTCATTGTTTTACTCAGAATAATAATTAACCGTTGATTATCAATAATGCCTTCCAACATTCGCCCGTAAAATTAAAGTTAGAACGTGGTTCTAACCGTAAATTACCTGGTTATCAGCCAAAATCACAAAAGGCTTTTTCCTGATTTTTGTAACTCCCTGTTATGCGCCATTGCGTTGATAACGGTAAAGTTACTCGAAGTTGTGGCTGATTATTTAATGTAATCGCTTCAATTTCCTTATTTTCGCTTAATGTCTGTTCAACTTTTTGGCGTATCCTGTTCAGGTAGCGTAAAAAGCTAATGAGCATATAACGAAAACCCGACAATCAATACGGCAAACACGGCAAAATATTTAATGCTGGATTTATTCAGCGCGTTTTGCCGTTTATCTGTGACTAATTCCGTCCATTATCGGTTTCATAGCTTTTATAAAGCGGAAAAATAACTATATCATACTTTTTCTTGATAACTTGCCGTCTTTGCGGTTTCCAACATTTATTACCCGAAAACACATCAACCCGATAACGACTTTTTAACCCTGCAGGCAACCAATTTTGTCATTTTTGAATGTCGTTTCAATTCGCTCCACAAGCTCTCTTTGTAAATTGGTTAAATCCTGATTCAATATGACAAAAATCACAAAGAAATGCCGTTACTATCTGTAAATGTCGGTGTTCTGATAAAAAATGAAAAGTGGTTATCATTGATTTTTCTTTCTTTGGGAAAAATCGCCACGCTTCATCAATATGATTAAATCTCCTGCTTTTACAAAAAGGTTTCCAATGTTATTATCTATGCGTTCTTGTAAGGGTGAAAATCAACACCAAAGCATAAATCATTATCGACAATAACCAATTCACCCAAGTTATCAGGCGACAATTTTTATCTTTTGATAGGCAATATTCTTCAATTAATTGTTTGTTTTAATCCGTAAATATTTGAAACTACCCACGCCCCGAAGCAATGGCGGGAATGATGACGAGACTTCACCACTTCATCAAAGATTTTCCGTGTCGAGTAACCCCACATAAGCCGAAACAGCCATAATGCTCCCTAGCCAATAATTGGTGAAACGACGAATAATAAAGCGCCAACATTGCCGAAATAACTAATGTTATTCCTGTTGGGTTGCTAATATTGATAGAAAATACCAAATAGAATCAGGTAAACCACTAAATAACGCATTTAAATTTGGTATCTCTTTTGGCAAAAATAACTCAATCACCACGGGAATAAATTTCCGTTGTAATAAAGAAAAAGTGCGACAAAAATTTTGCAACAATACCTTTAAAAGCAAACCCAAGAAAAACCACTAAATAAACGTAAAATTAGCTACCCATTGTTATTCCTTATGCACTCAATAAAATTCTTAATGCGACAATTCCCCAAATAAGCAGCATCAAGGAAGTAATCACGGCTTTTATTTTGCTCTACATGCATTCAGCAATGCTTGTCTAATCGAACATCAATATTTAAATAATCAATATGCCTTCCACGTTGGACACTGCACAGCACGATCGGCTAAATGAAAATTCTTGAGCTGCGGAAAAAACTGATTAAATGGTCTAAAAATTTGTCGTGCTGCTGGGTGACTCAAAGTTCAGGATATTTGGGTTCATCATCAATATCTTTATCATCTTTTTCTTCACCGGACGCGTACCAGGATTCGGTGTGGGTTGTGGAATAGGTTGTGGTTGGTTTGATGTGCCCATGGATCACTGATTTCCTACACCTGCTTTAGATAAATAAATCGAGCAAAGTTGCCGTTTTACCTAGACTTTATTTAATTGTGCTGTACTTCTGCCGATGTAATCGGATCAGATGCACTAAACGGAACTCCAATATAACCAAGGGCTGGAGACGCAGCAGCATCAATAAGGCGTTATACAATAACGCTAATTGTGTGGCAGTTAAGGGGTTTGGTATAAAGATTTAAATCTAAATCTGCGACTGAATTTAACTGCTTATCTGATGAAGTTGTTGGAAAATCGCCCTACAATGTTGATTTTCTTCAAATCTAATGTAGGTTAAATTAGTGTTACACGTAGAAACTTCATAACCGAAGGTTTAGGTGGATTAAAAGAATAAACGATTTGCGAGCCAGTATTCCCTCTAAAATCGGCTCAAAATCATAGTTTAATTGTTTTTTCGGTAAATATCTGACGAACTTCAGGATAAATCATATTACCTATTTTTGATGACGTAAATAACGATTTTCTACGGTGGTTTGTGAACGTGAGATAACGGTATTTCTTGCCTCAATATCGACTTCTGAATAATTTTCTTCTCCTTTTCTCCATTCCTCTTGCGCGATATATTCAGCCAATTTTTCAATAGAATTTGATTGAGCGTACTCGTTCTTAACGTATTGAAATATTTATAATGTTTATCTAAGACATCGGATTTATAAATATCCTGTGAATTTTCCGAAATCTGTTTCTTTTTCTTTTTGAATACTGATAAATAATTGGATCTTTTCGGACTCGGCATTGCGTTGACAACTTTGTTTCACCATCTCACATTTATCGCATAACGACCATCAGCCAAAGGAACAGCAGTGAGCTCAAAAAGCAACCCCTGATTTTGCTAGTACTTTCACATCTCAAATCCTTAAGCGTAGTGCACCTGATGTTAACGCTAACGCAACCCATGAAATATCTTTCGCATTGCGTAATGTTGATGTTGCGCCAACAGCAAATGTTGCGTCATTCTGCCGCAACCGTTCCCCAAATGCCCGATAAGTCTGTGCGCACGTAATCCTATGCTGCTTCATTTGCCGCAACAAGCGGCATCATTTGCGGCAGCTCTCCCAACCACAGAAACCGCAGCCCGTCTTGCAACAATCCCTTCAAACACTTCAGCTAATACCACGCGGGCAAGTAACGGATTAGCGTTAGCTTTATAGGATAAAAACAACGTTACTAAAAATCACTATCCATTTAAGCCAGCACCACGACAAAACCGCATACCATACCCAAAAGAAAAATAAGCAAAATCCCTATAACGTCGCACCCCAAAGAAAAAAAGGGGACGCAAATCCCCCTTGTTATTGTTATTTTCCAAATAGTCCCAAAATAAAAGCGGATACCCATTTTGGCAACATGCGGGCTAATTAACACTACCGCCTGCGGCGATAATTCCGGCAATCACCGTTGAAAAATCAACTTGATTAAGCATACCCGGAAACATCAATTTGTACTTTTGTGCCGATTCACTGCCAGCAAAAAGCACCAACGGAAGATCCCAAAACTACAGCAGCAATAAGGTATTTTTAAGTTTGACATAAGAAACTCCTTATATTGAGTTAAAATTATGCTATGTTGAAAAGGCTAAAAATGTTCCCACAGATTTTAAGCGATTAAATAAAAATAAGCACAAGACCAAATGAAAAACCAAAGCTATCGGTATGATGAAAAATCACCCACTGAAAAGCCTTGATTTTTCATTCCTGAATAGTGCCACAGATTGAAGTTTGACCGCCTCTGTCCGTGCAGCACTTCAATACGACATCACTACAACCATCACCGCCAAAACTCATATAAGGGTGGTAAAACTTAGTTGTAATTTCTATTTCTTCATTCATCACTTATCAATAGTGGAACTAAAACAATATCACTTACTTTTAAAATCAAAATAACCACTGACTTTAAAAGAGTTGATGAATATAGTAATTACGTGAGAATAAAGGAACTTGATCCTTTTTCAAGAGGCACTTTAATTTGAACAGGGAAACTGACCACCTAATTCAATATAGGCTTCCTGCGTGCGAATAAACCAATCTTTTCCCGTTTTCTCACTTACCCTGACCGTTCATCAATTCTGGAAGTTGAAAAATTTGTACTTTCAATAAATACTGTTCAATGTTTTGATTACTCATTTTATACCTCCGGTTAGTTAAATTACGCAGCTAACTGCATTTGGACAAAATCTAATGTTGGTTCAACATACGCAATCAGGACGCTGACAACTAAAATCAATTTCAACAAGTTTCATTAACGGAATGATGTTATGGCGTTCGTGGGCTTTGAGGTTTTTGTAACTGGGCTTTCGTTAGCCCGACAGCTAATAAGTCTTTTTCGTGTCGCCAGAACGTTTTTCTATCCATTTCTGACTGAGTTTCTAAATATCCATAAGTTAATAAGTTTTTATAAAAACCAAATAATCTATCTGCCTTCGCATAACTAATATTGCCCTTTAGGTGTTACTGTGTAATACTGTTTTTCAGTAATTTCTGAATATTGTCTCGGTTATATACATTCATTTTGCTTTCTCAACCGCTTGGATAATATCGTTAAAGGCATCTTGCCATAGGTCTTTAATCAGGCTTTTTCCCCTGTTTTTCATACTGTCTTTGATACTGGATTAAATCGCATAATTTGCGTGGAATACGGTATTTATCTCAAATAATGCTGTTTTTAGCTGAGCCTCAAAACGCACACATTGCTTGGAAAATTCAATTAAATTTGATTGCTTAACACGTTTAGCTACATTAAGAGATTTTGTTTATTTTGGCGTACGTTTTAATTCGGATTGGATTTTCGGACAAACGTTTTTGCAACTCTGCCCCTTTTAAATAGACTTTTAAGGACTCTATGCTCTGAACCACTGTTCCATTCTGCTGTTGTCTCATATTCTCGGTTATATCGCGTTTTCTTGGTTTGCCCTGCTCTCACATTTTGCAAAAAGCTAATCACCTGCTTTTGCATCATTTCAGACGGAATATGAGCTGAATAGGTGACATCAATCCAATCTATCATCGTATTTTCAGTGTCAGTCATTTCGTAGAGTTCTGGCAAGGCTTCACAAAAGGTTTTTCAGCATCACAAAAACAACAAACATCAAGATTGGTTGAACCAAAGACGTTATGCCCTTGAAGTAATTTTGCGGGACTGGCTTTCAGCTCAATATAAGGCGGGGTTTCATTCTATCGCTGCCGTTGAAGACTTTCATTACAACGAACCAAAATGACTAGGAATGAGCTTCACAAGGGTGGGACAGTTCAGCAACATCAAGATCACCGTCAATCTCAAAGGTGACATTGCCTGCCCTGTAGTTTTAAGACCTGTTCTCTTGGCTATCTCTATCAGGGTTTTCTTTCAAAAGAGGTTTCCCCGTCTTTGCAAACGAGGATATGCTCTGTTTTTGAATGGAATTGATAGCTTCAAGAAGTCGATCACTTATGCCTCTATACCGCATGTGTACATACATCAAATAAAAATATACAACTTTACATACCGTATACAAGCATATTTTACATACTTTGAGACTAGTATAATAGGACATCAATTACAAACCAGATTTTTGAGATAGAAATAATGAGAAAAGATACATCTGTTCGAGTTAATGAAATGAGAAGAATAAGTTGAAATGTTAGCTATTGAAATCAGTCATAAGAGCGGAAAAACTAACTAAAAATGAGTGATATAGTTAATCATCTATTGGATAACTACCTTCAAGAAGCAAAAACAGGATTTACTTCATAATGCTGAAAAATTCAGGTATGATAAAACCAAAAGTACATAATTATTAAAAATAAAGAAATAATTATTCACTCAAGACTGTAGCAATCATTTAAAAGATTGATTAATTAATAAACGGATTTGTGTCATTTTGACACAGAGTGGACTATTAAACGGAGACATCTTATGCCAAAATCAGATCACAAACATCATAACCAAAGCCAAGAACACGAACAAAAATTACCAACTTAGAAAACACGGTCTAAGACAAACTAAAGAAAACAGGGATTTATTGGATAAAAATACACCCCATATTCAAAAGAATACTGATATGGACACATTAATTCAAAAACTTAAAAAATTTGAAAAAGCCTAGGGTGGAAAAATGAAAAATTACTAATGATCCTTTTGTGACTTTTGTTTGTAGCCATTTGTCAACAACCATCTTTTTGAAAGAAAAAGTTTTCAAATCATCTCCAACAAAAATTAGACGACACAAAATTTTGTGTTTATGAAGGTAAAGAATACTCTAAAGGTAGTGTTATCAAAGCAGAAGGTGTAAACCTAAAATGCGGTACTTATAGCAGTGATGTATTTGATAAACGTTATCTTGGGGAAAAATAGTTATTTGAACTTTAACGTCTAAAGAATTTTGGTTTTAGGTTGATAGCGATATTTTCTAATAAACTCTTTAAATCAACAGGAACTGATGAATTTGTCAGTCCTTTTAAAAACTCCCCAAGTGTTCCATTTTTCTCAAATCTTGCTTGAGTCTGTTCAGCAGTTTCCAATCTGTCAAAACAAAACGAATTTCAACCGTATCATAGCTAAATCTTATATTATGCTCAGTTTGTTTGAGAAGTTTCACTGCCTCATAAAAATGTCTTGGTGTGATATGCTGAATGGTAATATTTGACATAAATTTAATAACTTAAAATTTTCAGCATAATAGCGGATTATGTGAAAATTCTTGCGCGGTGCCAATGGCGATTATACCGCGCTGCGAATTGTAACATAATCCGAAAAATCATTATGCAAATCAGGGTCTAAAGGTTAGTGAAAGCTACGTGTTAATAAGATCACAGAGTTATGCACAGGTCACGAATACTGCCAAAGCAATGTGAAATCTGGATTGGCAATACCTTGTAACAAGATTAAATAATGATTTATACACTCTAAAGTTTTTATGTAAGGAAAAATAAAGAAGTTTATATGTATCAAATAATGACAACGCTACGTGAATTCTGCGTTATTTTATGAGGTGAATACCATCAGATTAAAAGAAAAACGTAAATCTCAGATTAGAGTTTACGTTTTTGATGAATGTATTTGTGTGACTGTGTCACGATATGTATAAGGTTAAGATAACAGTTTTGCTCGTATTCATAAACCTGTTGCAGTAAATTCAGTTTGGTTGGATTATCCGAATATTCCTCTGCTAACCGTTGTAAACTTTCTTCAAATTTAACCACACTTTGTTCTAATTTACGTTGGCGATATTTTTGCCATTTGATTTGCTCCAGCACGATTTAGGGTTTTGTAGAAATGTCTGCACGATAATGGAATAACAATTCAGGAATTCGTTTATCTTCAAATGCTAAACCATGCTCAGCTAATTTTTCAGCTGGTAAATCGCGTAAAAATAGCCATATTGTTTTTATCGGCATTGCTAAAGAAACCGTTATAAAAGTTCAGTTTCTACATTATCGCTCGACTCAAATTCGCGTTCTTCTGAGAATATTTCAATAACTTTCTCACGAATATCTAAGGATTGGCGCAATTTTTGCTAAATTATCTAACATTGTTGTCTGTCTATCCCTAAACGAGCTGCATTTTCTGGCAGTAACGTTTTTGCAGGAGCCAAAATTGGGCATTTATTAATATGAACCAATTTTAGTGGGACTGATGGAACTCCCCTTTTCTTCTAGCTCGCTTTTTCTTGGTATATAAATCTTGCGCAAAATCAACCGCACTTTTACTGAGTAAATTATCAATATCACCTGATAAACTCACAGACGATTACGGCATTTTGATTAGTTGGATTCCATGCTAATGGTGCCACCCAAAGCACAATTGCCGCGATGATTCCCTAGCATACCTGAAACATGCACTAATGGTGTCATTTCCGCGGTATCAATTAGCTTCTCAATTTCCTTTTACCTTATGCTCAAAGAAGAATTGAAATAATTTAGGCTGCTTTTCTTTGTTTAATTTAGCCATAGCGATGGTTGCATATACATCCGCCATCGCATCATGGGCATTTTCATGCTCGATACCATTTACTTTAGTTAATTTTTCTAAGCGAAAGCTTGGCATACCATCATCGTCATAAGCCCAATTTATCCCTTCTGGACGCAGTGCCTAGCAAGCTCCGGACCAAATCCAGTAAATCCCAACGAGAATGCCATTTTTCCAGCTGTATTCATAGGGATCAATGAAGTTACGGTAAAAGGTATAACGAGTCATTTCATCGTCATAACGAATGTTGTTGTACCCCATCACACAAGTATTAGGTTGTGAAAACTCAGCTAGAATTTTTGCGGCAAATTCAGGTTCAGGAATCCCCTTTTCATTACATTCTTGTGGCGTAATTCCTGTGACCATTACAGCTTCTGGGGCAGGCAAATAATCATTGGTTTGCTTGCAATACAACATAATAGGCTCACCAATGATATTGAAATCTGCATCAGTACGAATACCGGCAAATTGAGCAGGACGATCACTGCCGGATTAATACCAAAACTTTCATAATCGTAGATACTAAAATTGTTTGCCATAATTAAGCCAAAAATTTTATCTAAATAATATAAACAGAAAATTGCTGAAAGGCTGATAAGCACACCAAGCCAGTTGATTTTGCTGATTTTTCTTTAAAGAAAAAATATGCCAGGATGGTTGCCAAACAAATAACACCAATATTCATTCCCGCAAAAACTAAGGTTGGGTTTTGTCCGAAACTTTGGTGGGCTTTAATGTAAAACAGGATATTGAAGAAATTCAATACACCTAAAAATAATTCCACCAATCAAAAGCTTGGCACAGTCCATTGAGTGCGTTTTTAGGAATAAATACAGGAACATGACACAAGCGGCTAATGAGAAAGCGATGAATAATGTGGTTGGGAATGCTCCCTCCCGCTTTTGGCCACTTGTTTAAATAAAATATCAATGGTGCCATAGCCAAACCAAACACCGATTAAGCCTCAATACCTTTAAAAGTGACCGCACTTTGTCTCATCTGATTTGTTCAAAAATACAGAATAAACCGATGAATGCTAAAAATAATGCCAACAATTTTAGGCTGACTTGATCGTTTCAGTGGAAAATAATAAAAGATGCAACAATCGGTAGAAATAACGATAAGCGTTGTGCAGCATCAGAACGCACGATGCCCGCAAATTCAACGGCTTTTAGACATAATGATAAATACTGTTGGTAATAAAATACCTAACGCCAGGAAAATAGGAGTGCCATCACTTTGTACTAAATATTCGGTAAATTCTAATCCTTTAAAAATCAGGTTTGAGTAAAAATAGCTTAATGAAATGGCGATAATATCAGTTGAACGCTATTGCTTGTTCAATAATGATGTTTTTCTTGCGTGCAACTTTTGAGTAACACTCGATACGGCAACACTCATAGAATGGCTAAAAATAAGGTCAGTCATAATTTTTCCTAAATTCTCATAAAAATAACAATCGAAAGCGGCCAATTGCTTTGACCGCTTTAAAAACTACTCTGTTGCGCCAAGCCACGCAAACCAACCACATGAACTTGTTCTTGGTTGCCGAGCGATTTTACGCACCAGTTTATAGGTTGTCCCTTTTTCAGGGCTAATATTTTCCGGTGCTGCGATAGTAATTGCATATCCAAAACGTTCGCAAAGTTCAAACAAGGTGGAAATAGATTTTACCATCCAAAACGCGCAGCTTCATCCAGAATAGTAGGCGACATGGCACGATGTCTTTACCGCGAACATGGCGACTTTCCTCTTCCAGCTTTGGCACAACCATTAATAGGATTGACATACCCGTACCAATCGCTTCACCTGTCGATAATGCGCCACTTTCAGCACGTAACCAGCCATCAGCACCACGGAAGACTTAACTTCTAATTCGAGGTAATTACGGTAATCTAATAATTCTTCACCGATAGTTTGTACTGTGCGTTGGCCCATATCAATATGCGAGTTAATGCGTTGATAAAGTTTCGCACAGCTTCAGAGAAGGTAATACGGTTATCACTGAATAAATCTTGATATTCTTCTTGTTTACCAGACAGCGCATCAAGCAACATCGCATGTGTATCGCGAATATTGACGACTCAAACGTACCGATTTCACCTGACCGAAGGCAATATTTTGTAAACCTTGGTTCAACATGCGAATACGATTTTGTTCACGTTGAATGGTTTTACGCATAATATTCGCCACACTTTCAGAACTGATCGCCAATTTTTCTCACGGCCAGTCAATTCTTCTGTTAAGCGATTAAGCTCAATTTCCATTTGCTCAATTGCATCAATCGGATCATCAGTTTAATAATATCCTGACGGATACGTTCACGAAGATGCTGATATACCGCAATGAAGAAGCGGACTTTATTTTCTGGTTTGCGGCTGTCTTCAGAAATACGCAATGCATCGTAGATATTCATTATCAGCCACTGCAGTACGTAGTGCACCCTAATGCTTTATCCGACATTGAACGTAATTCATCAGCAGATAAATAAGCTAACTCACGACGATTGAGTCGTTTTTCCCACATCAAATTGCGAGATAAACGCAGAACCACGCACCAGCTGACTTTCGCAGCTAGCAACCAATTCTCGCTGAGTTTTGTAATCACGTTCCGCTTTGCGAATGCGTTTATTTAAGTTCTCCGCTTCGCTTTCATTAGTGTTAATTGTTTTTCAACATAAGAACGACGTTGACGACTGGTTGAAAGTTGTTGATACAACTCATCACGGCGATTTCTTGCACGTTCCTCTGCCCTTCATCAGCACGCACACCCAATTCACCAATCTCAGCAATTAATTCTTTTAACAATTGATTTTTACTGTCGTGAGAACTTTGTAATTGGATAAATACTTGGTTGTATTGTGCAAATTGGCTTTGTTTTTGACGTACTGTTCACGTTGAGTATCACGTTGTGCCTGTAGTTGTTCCAAACGTTGACGAAGTTGCTCATTAAGCTCTGATGTTTCCGCTGCTCAGCATCTTCATAGCTGAAGTGATTTTTACGTTGCACCACATCCGCTAAAGCAAATACGTTGCTGTACTTGTTTTTGACGTTCAACCGCTTGGGTTAAATCAGCTTTTAAGCGCTCATAGTTTTCTGGGTCACTTTGTAAGGTATTGGCAATCGGTTCTAGTGTGACAACGCAACGCCATGTTGACGAATCAAAGCTTTCATCTTGTTCTGCAACATCTAGTTGTTCGCGACATTCTTCAATGCGATCGACTAATTCTTCATCAGCAAGCGTTAGCTGCGGCATTAACTTATTCAACAATTGCATTTTTCTTTGGCATTATCCAATTTAATGCGAATTTGTTGTTCAGTGCTTGAAAGTTGATTTAGCTCACGCTCGATCCTCATTACGTTCTTGATTGATTCCCGCCATCACCTCTTCTAGGTTTGGTTGGAACGCAAGCGCTAGATGTATAACCAACAAACTGACTAAAGTGTTCGATAAACGTTGACATTTTTGTACATCAAAGGCGATTTGTGCATATTCTTCCGCAATTTCATCACGTTTAGCTTGTAATTCTTCTAAATGTTTTTCACGTGCTGCACGGCCGAATAATGGAATTTGCGGGAATTTTGAATAACGCAATTCACGATCAGACACTTGCACTACAACGCCCATTTCAAGTTCTTGGGCTGAGTACGCTGTCATCAAAGGCATTTGGATCACCTTCGATTAAATATAAATCGTCTGGACAATCTTCTAAATTAGATAATTGTTCGCGTACCGTGTTGAGATCACGTACAACAATAGCGTGACGTGCAGGACCATAAAGTGAGAGAAATAAGGTGCATCTTCAATTGGTACATCATCATACAATTCAGAAAGTAATACACCACCAAAAGCGTTCTGCAAGCATATTCAAGCGAGCATCTTCTGAACCATCAGGCTGGCTTAAACGAGAAATTTTGCTCATCTAATTGTTGACGTTGCTTCTCTAAATTGTCACGCTGAATAGTCAGCTCACGTTCTTTTCACCAATTGAGATTGCATAAAATGCATCACATCTTGGCTATGTTCAAAGGTTTCACCACTTTGCTCTTGCTAAGCGTTCTAAAGCGGCTTGAGCAGTTAACCAAGCCGGTGCTTTACGAGCATTTTTCTTCGTAAAGTGCGGTCAAACTTTCACGTTTTTGACGCAAGGTTGAACGGTTTTCTACTTGCTCAGCGAGTTCTTCATTCAAACTTTCAATGAGTTCTTCTTGTTCAGCGTGGTATGCTTCGAGTTCATCAGCGGTTTCTAAAGATAAATCAGCACGTTGATTAAAAATTAGCCAATAATTTAACCGCACTTTGTTGTTGAGCATAGCGCTGCTCTAACTCATGTAATTTCGCGCGTAATTGCGGGGTTTGTTGTGCTTGAATTTTTGCGTGCTGGATATTCACGCAATAATTCTTTAGCGCTTTCCCAAACATGAACGAGGCATATCACCGGCAATTTTGCACACTAACTGATACGCTTTATCAAATTGTGATTTTAGCCGCTTCAGAAATAGACATTTTATGTTCTAACTCAAGCACTTTGCTCGGTAAGACTTTCTGCATGGGCAAGCAAATTCGCATGGTAATCTTCCGCATTTTTCACGCTTAAATCCGCTAAGCCACATAAGGTTTTCGCTTTTTCAAGTGCGGCAATCGCTTGTTGATATTGCAATGCACGGGTTTGTTGTGCATCTAATGCTTGTTGGTAGTCCGCAAGTTGCGCACGAACTTGGTCAATTTCAAGTTCCGTTTTGCTCAAATTGTGCTTGGCTTTCTTCAAGCTGTTCGGTTGCGGTTTCCACAACCATTTTTGTTCTTCTAATTTTCTGTAAGCTCAGCTACATCTTCTTGATAGCGCGATACTTTTTCTTGATGACGTAACGCATTTAATACCAAGTTTAAGTGGTCTGCCGCACTTTGGTGATCGACTTCTAAAAGTACGTTCATTTTCTGCCAATTCAGCTGCTTCACGGCTTAAATCAATTAGTCGATGTTGCGATAATTCTTGCTCAGCTTTTTGCTTTATACCAATCACGGCGGAAACCTAAAGCCGCTTCGATATTACCGCGGCGTTCATTGGCATTACGCATATAATCGGATGCCACATAATTAGTGGTTTCGGTAATTAAATGTTTGAATAAATCACGGTCAGATTGGGTGACTTTAATTGCTTCAAGAGTCATGCGGTTTTCACGTAACGCACTTTCCATATCTTGGAAGGCTTTGCGCACACCAAGATTTTCTGGCAATAAGTAATCACGTAAAGAACGGGTAATGGCGCTGGAAATACCACCGTATAAAGAAGCTTCGATTAATTTATAGAATTTGCTACGGTCTGAAGCACTACGTAAGCGTTTTTGGAATAATACCCAAATCAAAACATCATGCCGTGATAATCAGTGATGGAATGATATTGCTTAAATTGCGCACCAAGATTTTCAATTTTGTCTTTTTAATTCATTTAAATTGAGTACACGTGTTGACGCTCACCGACTGTTTCGGTGAAAAGTGCGGTCGAGTTGGGACAATTCTACACCTTGAATCGAGAATGTTTTTAAATCGACTTTCTTATCACGACCAGCGATTTGTTGCAGACGCACACCCACAAGAATTCGTTGGTAACGGAATTGATGGTATCCAATACCGCATAACACACACCTGGACGTAACTTACCGTGTAAGCCTTTTATCACGAGAGCCGCCTGTCGAGCCTGCTTCTGTGGTATTACGGAAATGCAATAAGGTTAAGTCTGGAATTAACGCTGTGACAAAACCCGCCATGGTTGTTGATTTTTACTAGCACCGTTACCACCCGAAAGTGTGGTTACTAATTCATCCAAATCAAAAGGTACGGGCAAAAGAAACCATTCCAGTTAATTAAGGTTAGTGAACGGAATTTACACGTTCTACCCTCATTATGTTGATTTAATACAGGAGTAATAATTTCTTCTTCAACCTGTTCAGTTGATTGCTCAGGTTGGTCTTGATAGATTTCGTTTCTCAAGTTCTAATACATCAGACATTATTCTTGTTCTCCTGCATCATCAAATTCTTCATCAATTTTTCGACAGCACTTTCTTCATCATCGAGATCATCAGCATTGCTTGCCGCTTTTGCTTGCTTTTCGAGTTCGAGAGATTGCGGTGTGGCTGCTTCCCCATCACGAATTAAGCGAGCTTTGTAGCTTCTAACGGGTCATCACCGGAACGTACTTCAGCCCCAAAAACGGAAAACTGATTCTGAAAATAGTAAATTTACCGCTATGCTGTTCACCTACGGTATGAATCATGCCTAAACGGCGTAAACGGCCGATCGCTGCACGTACTTTTTCAGCTAATTTTGCTTATCTAAATCTGAACCACTGGAACGTTGATTGATGGCTTTCAATAATTTGCCTTCGTCTGCTAAATTCAGTAATTCATCATAGACTTCTTGTGTACTGAAGATACCTTTACTGTGCCAAACGTTCTGGACTTAAATACAAATAGCAAAGTACTTTCCCCACCAACATTTCTAATTCGGAAAGCACTGAACGGGCAATTAACGTCGTCGCTTTCGGACGTAACATGAAAAAGCCTTCCGGTGCACGAGATTAATTCCACGTTGTAGCGGCGATAAAAACCATCCAACTCTATTTTGAAATCCATCAAAAAGCATGATTATCTAATTGATCTGTGCTGATATGGCGACCTGAACGCAGCAAGCTGTCCACTGCCGGGAAAAATAGGATTTGCAATGGCATTTGCCAATTTCGGGAAATACATCTTGAATATCTGTCATGGTTAATTTCTCATTTTATAAATTCGTTTTATATGCCACGAAATTAATATTTATCAATCACATGCGCTTGTACTTCTGCGCCATAATCGTTAATTTCTTGCCATTGCGGATAAATACCGGCTAAATCATCACTTGCCATACCTAAACGCACTGCTTGATCCACAATGATACGTGCACATCAAAATGGCGTGAAAGCGGATAAGCTTCTAATTGTTCTTTTAAGACCAAACTTAAATCAATCGGACGATTATTTTCACGGTATTGAATGAGTAAGCCTTGCATATGTTCGACGATTTGATCATGTAAATCAGCTAAAGATTCATATTGCAGCTCTTCAGGTAATTCGCCCAATGCATCATCTTCACGTAATACCATTTCTTCATCACGCAGATCGACCAAACGTTCCCGCTTGAGCAGTCCACAAGAACCAAGGGATGATCGAAATAGCTAGTGGATAGAATTACGTAAACGTTGTGAGAATACGCGATTTTTATCCATATCAATGGCGGTACGGATAAATTTATGTACGTGACGGTCATAACCAATCCATAAATCAATGGCTTGTTGTCCCCAGCTAGTAATGCGATCGAGCTTTAGATTGTAAATCAGTGATTAATTGTTCTATAAAATACAGCTCATCGTGACCAATTACACAATCTTGAATACGTAACAATTGTGCCTGTAACTTATCACCTGCGGCATTTAAGGTATCTTGTAACTCACGTAAATTGCCTGAAGTTTCATCTAATAAACGTTCACAGCTAGAAATTGCCGCCTGCCAATCTTTTGGTAAGCAAATCGCAATTTCTTCTTTAATGCTTTGCTGATTTTCATCCATCACACGTTGTGATAAATCAATACTATCGAAAATCTCTGCCACAGAATATTTTAACGGAGCGAAAAACATTCCGGCGCCAAAAGTGCTCATTCTCCCTTTTGCTGTAGCTTCTTCTGCAGCATCGGATGCACGCTGAATTTCATCTGCCACAATAGAAAGCTGCACAGAAAGACGCAACGCAGAAAACTCACGCTGACGAATATAATAATCTGATATGCCAACACCTAAAGGAGTGAGACGATAAATGGAAAGCCTTCAGTAAATTCACTACTGAAACGATTGAGAAAACGCTGCTTCACCAGTTCATTGATAGCATTATTGGCACGGGTGGCAATCGCATCCGTTGATTGGTCAAAGGCGTTGGCTGTATGGCGGAAAATATCCACTAAATCAGCTTCTAACATCTCTACCGTCTAAACGTTCGTTGTTGAGATGGCATAGCCAGTAAAAACACTCGAAACGCTCTGTCGGTAGATTTAACGAAAAATTCTCGCTCTTTCGCCCATGAGACGAGTTCAGGAATGGTTTGTGAGGTTTTCGATCATTCAGTTACAAAAAGCTTAAAATTGAACAAAAATTTTTGAGATTATACAGATTTTTCTCAATCTTGAAAAATCTTCTTGTGAATTGGACGGGCTTTTTATTTTTCTGAGATTATATGTAGCTAATCTGCGATGTAAACAGATTGATAAATAACGTTATCTTCAAAATAAAGAGCCACAAAATCGTGGCTCTTTTCTCTTTTAAAAATAATCAAAAATTGACTGCACTTATTACAAGATATATCGCCAAACAAATGCACTGACTAAAATAATCAACATAATAATAATTTATTAAACGTTTTTGGTTAATTTTTCGGCTGCCATACCTATTTACTCGTAGATAACTTCTTTAATTTACTATTTAGTGGTAGAATAATTGCGTTAGATCAATTTTTTACACTATATTTATCGATTTGAGGAATAAATGAAGAATTTCGTTTCAGAAACCAAATCAGGGCGCAGAGTTCAATCTGGTGGTTGTGCGATTCACTGCCAGGATTGCAGCATTAGTCAACTTTGTATTCCTTTCACATTGAACGAACATGAGCTCGATCAACTGATAATATTATTGAGCGTAAAAAGCCTATACAAAAATCTCAAGTCCTTTTTAAAGCCGGCGACACGCTTAATTCTATTTATGCGATTCGTTCCGGTACCATTAAAACTTATACCATTAGTGAAGCGGGCGAAGAACAAATTACCTCTTTTCACTTACGTGGTGATTTAGTCGGTTTCGATGCGCTCACAAATATGCAACACCAAGTTTTGCTCAAGCATTGAAACCGCTATGGTATGTGAAATTCCACTTTGATATCTTAGATGACTTATCTGGAAAAATGCCTAAGCTTCGTCAGCAAATTATGCGTTTAATGAGTAGTGAAATCAAAAAGTGATCAAGAAATGATTTTATTACTGTCTCAAAATGAATGCTGAAGAACGTTTAGCCGCATTCTATCCATAACCTCATCCAAAACGCTATTCTGCTCGTGGTTTTCAGCGAAAGAATTCCGTTTAACCATGACTCGTAGCGATATTGGTAATCACCTCGGCCTAACTGTTGAGACTATCAGTCGTTTACTCGGTCGTTTCCAAAAACTGCGTGTACTCTCGTCTGCATGCAAATACATTACTATTAATGAGATGTAATGCATTGATTGACTTTAACTGGTGTACGTAAAACCAAAATCCAATTAGCAGAATAAATTAGCTGAGCTGTTTTCACGCTTTTTAACATTTGAAACACTTTGCATGGAGATCACTTTTTGATAATCGGTTCCTCGTCGTTTAAAATCTTTTTCATCCTACTGATATCCTACATCTTGAGGTTTTATGAAATTTAATAATATTCTTGTTGTACTCAACCTGATAACGAAAAACAATATGCGCTTGCTCGTGCCAGCTCGTCTTGTTAAAGAACAGCAAAATGAAACAAAGGTAAAATCACCACCCTTTTGAGTATTTATGACTTATCGTATGAGATGTCAGCCCTTCTTTCTTCTGAAGAACGAAGCGAAATGCATAAAACAGCCGTTGAGCAACAGCGTCAAGCTCGTACAATTTTATTTAGATAACATATGCTGATCCAGAAATTGAGTTTGAATCTCACATTGTATGGAGCAACAATGAAACGGATACACTCGTGAAGAAGTTGATCAATATGATCTCGTTGTGAAATACACTAAAGATGAAGAAAAGTCACTTCATTGATTTTCACACCAATAGATTGGCAATTATTACGTAAAATGTCCAATCCCTGATTGATGGTACGTGATGGTGATTGGAAACACCAACGCCGTATTTTAGTCGCTGTTAATGTATCCGGTGAGCAAGAATATCAAGATGAATTCAATCAAGAATTAGTTTCAACAGGGCATGAATTTAGCGGAAAACTTAAACCGTGGTAACGTACACTTAGTAGCAGCTCACCCTGTTGCGCCAATTAATATGGCGATTGATTTACCTGAATTTAATATCAGGTTATGAAAATGGCATTCGTGGCTAACATCTCATTAATATGAAAGCCTTTACGTCAAAAATTTGGTATTGATGAAGATCATACCCATGTACGCGAAGGTTTCCCTGAAGAAGTAATCCTGAAGTGGCGAAAGAAATTGTAGCTGAATTAGTGATTTTAGGTACAGTGGGTAGAACGGGTTTATCTGCAGCGTTGACTAGTAATACGACTGAGCATGTAATTAGTAAATTAAGCTGCAATTTATTAGCTATTAAACCATCTAAAAATAATCCTATTTAGCTTTTTATTTAAAACAAGTGCGGTCAGAAAACAATCGTTTTATTGATCGCACTTTTTGTATGTGAAGTTTCTCACAAATCAACTTTTTCATTCGTCTCATCATTTCTTTTTGTTATACTTCGTCCGCTTTCATCGGGGACTTTATATAAATTGATTTATTGATTAAAAAGGAAAGACAATGAAAAACGACTACTGCAGCACTACTTGGCTTCTCTGCGCTCGCACAAGCTCACTGAAGTTTGAGTTGCAACACCAGCACTAACTTGCTTCCAATTCCGTTTTACCAGCTGATTTAGCTTATGGTGACTACCCTCACGTTGATTCTGACGTCTCGCTATTTTTCCACTGATGGAACTCATCAATCAAGATGGTGAAATGCAAACATTAGTACAAAAAGGTGAAAACTACCAATATCAATCAGAAAAACCGTTAAAAAGACGGTTCATATTGATAACAGCTACTATAAACCAACTTTCTGGTCACAAAATAATGAAGGTTGGAAAATGGATAACTACAAGGCACACCAAATGCATTCTATTGCGAACAAACTCAAATGTTTGGTAAAGCCTTTACTGTAGTGGGCAAAAAACCATTAAATACAGATATGGCAATGACACGCCTCGGCTTACCACTTGAAATCGTGCCACTTAAAGATCCGAAAACAATTAAAGCAGGTGAAGCTTTCCTGTTCAGATTTTCTATAAAGACCAACCACTTGCAGGCGAAACGATTATCGCAACCTCTGATACATTTGTTGTAAAGATATGGAAGGCGACATCTCACCGTGAACCTGAAGCGTTTTGCAGGTAAAACAAACAGTGAAGGTAGTTAACTTTATCCCATTAATTGAAGGTGTTTGGAAGCTTAAAGTGATTCACAAAGAACCATTTGAAGATCAAAAGGTGTGTCAACAATCAGCAAATTACGCAACGTTAATTCTACCTGTTGGTAAAGCGCGTGCTAAATCACCACCAAAACCAGAACATCATCACTATTAATCTGAGAAAGTGCGGTCAAACTCAATTTAACCGCACTTTTTAATATGTTCTTAACGCTGGTGGTTGGTAATGTTCAATAAAAGGTTTCAATTTCTTGAAGATCATTCGAGAATAAAATTTTCTCAAAATCATCTCTGAGTAAAAAGCCTCTTTTCACCATATGGCTAAAAAGGACTTTAGTGAATCAAAATACCCTTTTCATTAAAACAGAATACGATTGTTATCAATTTGCGTCCAAGAAATCACTTCAGCAATTTTCTTCTAAAGTGCCTGGTCCGCCAGTAAAGCAATATAAAGCATCGCCAAGCTCAACCATTTTATTTTTCGCTCAGACATATTTTCAACAATTACGAGTCTTAGTTAAATTAGAGTGAAACTTCTCATCTTGTAAAAATTGAGGGATAATACCAATTACTTTACCTTGATGAGCAAGTACAGTATCTGCAACCACGCTCATTAATCTCAATTTTCCGCCACCATAAACCAAAAGTATGTTGGCCACCTGCAATCCATTTTTCCTAATCTTTTTGCGGCAGCCTGATAGGCTAGAATCATTACCTAAACTCGCACCGCAATAAACCGTGATGTCTCATCCCTACTTTTTCCGTTCTACCATTTCCCATCAATATAATCCATAATCCATTTTGTGAGCTTTTTGCCATTCTTTTCAGATGTCACATATTGATGTGTTTTCTTACGGCTAAAGCGGATAATGGCTTCATTACCCTCAGGGTCTTTTTGTGGCGCATCCGCTAAATAACGTAATTTTTCCGGTAAACGATCACGATAAAGCGCTAATTCCGCCACTTTGCTGGTCGGTTTCACGGGATTTCGAGAAGTTATGAGCAGACATAAACACGCCACTTGCACCATCACGTAATACAAAATATGCATCAGATTTTTCACATTTCAGTTCAGGGAAATGAACTGGCTCTTCTTTTGGTGAGTGCAACCTCGCCGTTTTTCAAAAATCTTACGGGTGTTATCACAGCTGGTACAGCCCATATATCTACCAAAACGACCGAGTTTTAAGTGCATATCTGAACCACACTTATCGCATTCTACAATCGGTCCATCATAGCCTTTAATTTTTGAATTGGCCTTGTTCAACCAAATAACCATCACAATTCGGATTATTTACCACAAATATGTAATTTACGATGTGGGTCAATGATGTAGCTATCCATCGCGGTACCGCATTTCGGACAACGTTTATGATCCATTAAGGCTTTGGTCTCAGAGCCCTCATCTAGCACATTTAATAATTCAGCTTCTGGAATCAAGATTAATCGTCGTTTTACAACGCTCTTTTGGTGGTAATGCATAACCCGAACAACCAAGGAAGACACCTGTACTTGCTGTGCGAATCGCCATTTTGCGGCCACAAGTTGGGCAATCAATATCGGTGAGCACAAGGCTATTCGGCTTCATTCCACCTTCTAACTCATCTAATTCAGCCGTAGAAAGTTGGGTAGAAAAATCTTTGAAGAATTGATTTAACTCAGCCTTTCCAATTTTTCTCACCGGATGCAATTTGGTCTAGTACGTTTTCCATGTTGGCAGTGAAATCGTAGCTCATCAAATCAGTAAAAGATTGATTTAAGCGATCAGTAACGATTTCACCCATTTTTTCTGCGTAGAAACGGCGATTTTCAATGCGTACATAACCACGTTCTTGAATAGTCGAAATAATTGCCGCATAAGTAGAAGGACGACCAATACCACGTTTCTCCAATTCTTTAACCAATGCAGCTTCAGAAAAACGAGCTGGCGGTTTGGTAAAGTGTTGACTTTAGCGAAACTCGTTTTTAGTGCTAATGTTTCATTTAAACTCACAGCCGGTAAAATTTGGTCTTCTGGATTTTTACCTAATTGTGGCAAGACTTTTGTCCAACCATCAAAAGCGTAAAATACGGCCTTTGGCTTTCAACTCATAATCGCCAGCCATTACAGTGACGGTTGTGCTGTCATATTTGTGCAGCTGGCATTTGGCAGGCTACAAATTGACGCCAGATTAAATCATACAAGCGCACCGCATCTTTTATCCATGCCACTTAAATGATCCGCAAGCAGTTTTGACATCAGAAGGACGAATCGCTTCGTGCGCTTCTTGTGCATTTTCTTTGCTCGAATAGAAATTCGGTTTAGCGGGCAAATAATCTTTACCGAAAATGGCTTTCGATATAAGAGCGTGCCATATTTAATGCATCTTGGCTCAAGTTTGTAGAGTCAGTACGCATGTAAGTAATGTAACCAGCTTCATATAAACGTTGTGCCAGCATCATGGTTTTCTTCACCCCAAAACCTAAACGCGTGCTTGCAGTTTGCTGTAAGGTTGAAGTGATAAATGGTGCTCTTGGCTTAGAACCTGTTGGTTTTGTTTCCAAATCTGTGACAACGTAATGTGATTTATTTAAGAAATTTACCGCACTTTGCGCTTCTTTTTCATTTTTCGGCTCAAATTTCTTGCCTTTATATTGCACCACATCCAAACGCAAGTCTTCTTTCTTGCTCGTTTGGGTTAGCGCTTCAATTTCCCAAAACTCTTCTGGTTGGAATGCTTTGATTTCACGTTCACGCTCTACCACCAATTTCACGGCAACAGATTGCACACGTCCAGCTGATAAGCCTCGCGCTACTTTTCTTCCATAATAATGGCGACACCATAAAGCCTACCACGCGGTCTAAGAAACGACGGGTTTGCTGAGCATTAACCTGGTCCATATTAATGTGAGCAGGATGCTGGAAGGCTTTTTCAATCGCTTTCTTAGTAATCTCATTAAATACAACGCGGCTAAAACGACTATCATCGCCACCGATCACTTCACGTAAATGCCACGCGATAGCCTCTCCTTCTCTATCCAAGTCGGTGGCGAGATAAACATGATCGGATTTTTAGCGAGAGATTTTTAATTCGGCTACCACTTTTTCTTTACCTGGTAGAATTTGGTAATTGGCTTTCCAATCGTCATAAGGGTCAATCCCCATACGTTTCACTAAGGCCGCGCGGTCTTTTTCTGCTTTAATTTTGTTTTTTTCTTCCGCACTTAATCCTTTAGTGGAAACTGGTTTAGCCTTCTCGCCTGTGCTACTCCCTGCAGTAGGCAAATCACAAATATGCCCTACGCTGGATCTCACCATACTGGCTACCTAAATATTTATTGATGGTTTTCGCTTTGGCTGGCGACTCCACAATCACTAAAGATTTGCTCATTTGCTTACCTAAAAATATAACTAGAATTCTGTAAAATTGGCGATATACTGCAAACTTACGCCGATAAAATCAAGCTCAAAAAGGATTTATAAATGGATAAACTCAATGCAATTTCGGTTTTCTGTAAAGTGATCGAAAACGCAAAGTTTTACACAAGCCGCAAACCAACAGAATATTTCTGTAGCGATGGCGAGTAAATTAGTTCTACAATTAGAAGAACATTTAAAAACACGATTATTACAACGTACAACGCGAAAATTGTGCCGACTGAAGCTGGTATGCTTTATTATCAACGTTGCTAAACCATTCTATTAGATTTAAGCGAGGCTGATTCTAGCATCAGTAATATGGCAACGAGCTTTGCAAGGTAATTTATTAATCTCTGTGCCACGTGATTTTTGGCTTACTATATTTCCTAACTTACCTAAATTTATTGAGCTTCATCCTAATTTACACGTAGAAATTGAATTTGAAGACAAACGTGTTGATCTCGTTGCGGAAGGCTATGACTTAGCATTACGTATCGGCTATATGCAAGATAGCTCACTTGTTGCGCGTAAAGATTAGCAGCTCCCTATGCATTTTGTTGCTTCTCCAAGTTATTTAGAGTCGCGAGGCACACCGCTTACACCTGATGATTTAGAATATCACCAAGGTTTACTTTATAAATCATCGTTAAATCAAGTGCGTTTGGCAATCAACAAAAAGCCAATCAAATTCAACGTTATAAAAATTCAATCTAAAGTCGTTTCCAATAATGGGATGGCGTTGTTAGAAATGACGAAAAAGCAGGATTGAGCATCAGCAATTCACCAGTTTCTTTGTAAAAGATGCGCTTGCTTCAGGTGAATTAGTTGAAATTTTGTCTGAATATAAACAAAAACCTTTAGATATTTATGTGGTTTATCCCAAATCGTCGTCATTTACCCGCTAAAAGTTCGCGCATTTATTGAATTTCTCGCGAGTCTCGGTTTATGTGAAAACAGTCAAATATAAAAAACAAGGGCGGATTTGACCGCCCTTTATTATTCAAATAATGTCCAAATCGGTTTTTACCTCTTCAGGTAAAACAAATTTTTCCTAATTCAATCCATCCGCAAGGAAAAATGAAAATCTGACCCTAAGAGGCAGCTAAGTCATATTCATTAGCTAAACGCGCAAGATATTGACGCTGATCTTTGGTCTGTCCACTATCTGTGACTTCATGCCATCACCGCCCCATTGTTTAAAAATCAACAATTAATCGACGAATCCATTTTCCTGTCATGCTTTATAACGCATAGGATGAGCAATGATGGCAACGCCACCTGCCGCATGAATCGTATCAATCGCTGTTGGAATATCTACCCATTCAGCTTTGACAAAACACGATTTTCCACCGCCTAGATAACGCGCAAAGGCTTGCCCATCATTTGAAACCTTTCCGATTTGTACCAAATAGCGCGCATAATGAGCACGAGTCACTTCCCCATTGGCTAACGCTTTTGCGCCTTCATAGGCATTTGGAACGCCTGCTTTTTCTAATTTATGGCCAATTTCGACCGCTTTCTTTTTCTCTTAGTGATTTTTGTTCAGCTAAAAGTGCGGTCATTTTAGGATGCGTTTTATCAAAATTTAATCCAACAATATGGATGCCACGACCTTCCCAATTCGTTGAAATTTCCACGCCATTAATCAGCTCAATACCTAATTTATCGGCTTCAAGCTTGGCTTCATCAATGCCCATCACGGTGTCGTGATCACATAAAGCAAGCACATTGACACCTTGTTCATGAGCTCGTTGCACAAGCTCTGTAGGCGTTAAAACACCATCTGAAGCCGTACTATGGCAATGTAAATCATATCTTTTTGTCATTTATTTAATCGCTTTCACTAATTCTTTAACTAAGCCTGGACCGTGATAAATCAAACCGAATAAACTTGTAACAATTCAGCACCCGCTTCAATTTTCTCTTGTGCGTTTTGTACGCCATCAATGCCACCACTCCCAATAATCGGAATTTGACCTTTCAGCTCTTGATGCAATCTTCGAATAATTTCTGTGCTTTTCGCTGTAACGGTTTTTCCCGCTTAAAACCGCCTTGTTGCTCAGCATTTTTCAGACCTGCGACGTTGTCACGTGAAATCGTCGTATTTGTCGCAATTACCCGTCCATTTGATGACGAAGTAACGTATCTGCAATTTGAACGAGCTCGCTCTCGGATAAATCAGGTGCAATTTTTACTGCAATCGGCACATATTTATTATATTGCTCAGCTAATACTTTTTGACGCTGTTTTATACTTTGCAATAAATCATCAAAGTAATCACCATACTGTAATTGGCGTAAATCCGGCGTGTTCGGTGATGAAATATTTACCGTAATATAATCCGAATAGTTATAGGCTTTATTTAGACAAAATAGGTAATCATCTTTACCCTTTTCAAGCGGTGTGACTTTGTTTTTGCCAATATTAATCCCAATTACGCCATCAAATTTTGCCTTTTTAACATTCTCGACCGCATAATCAATGCCATAATTATTGAATCCATTACGGTTAATAATCCCTTCCGCTTCCACTAAACGGAATTGACGAGGTTTAGCATTTCCCTCTTGCGCTAAAGGCGTAACCGTCCCGACTTCAATAAAACCAAATCCCATCGCACCAAATCCATCAATCGCTTCGGCATTTTTATCTGCACCTGCAGCTAACCCAATCGGATTTTTAAAGGTAATGCCCATCACTTGCTTAGGCGTACCTTGTGGACAAGTCAAAAAGCTGCTTTAATAAAAATTGACAAAGGTGATTTACCCGCTAAATGCAGTGATTTAATCACTAAATCATGGGCGGTTTCAGGATCAAGGGAAAAGATGGCTTTACGGATTAAAGAATACATACTCGTTTATCTCTCAGGATAGTTCACTGTAAATGGAAAGTGCGGTCAAAATTAACCGCACTTTTTGTTTTATTGCAAGGCTTTTCAATCTTCTCAAATAAATCTTTTGAGATCTTCAACAGCACTTAATCGTTCTAAGGCGCGTTTCATCAACGTTTGACGTTGCGCATCAAAACGTGAGAAACGAATTAATGGCTCAATTAAACGCGCAGCCGCTTGTGGATTTGTTTCATTTAAACGAATTAAAACATCCGTTAAGAAACGATAGCCTGAACCACTAATATGATGGAAAGCTTTTAAGTTGTGATTTGCAAAAACTACCTACTAATGAACGTAAACGGTTTGGATTGTTGAAGTTAAAGCTTGGGTGATCCATTAATGCTTGTACAATTTCAATACGTTTTCATCAGGGCGAGTTGCTTGTAAAAGCAAAACCATTTATCCATGACTAAGCCATCATGTTGCCATTTTTTTGTTCGAAAATCCGCTAACAAAGGTATCACGACAAGGTAATGCTGCTTTGGTTGCCATATTTAATGCAGCCAACGTATCTGTCATATTATTGGCATTATTGTAATGTTTTTGGACTACATTATTGCATAGATTGGTGTAAGCCAAATAACTTAAACAAAGATTACGCATTGCTCGTAAGGCAATATCTTCTTGCGTCACTCGATAATCTTCAAGACGAATATGGGTGTAAATACGCAATAAATCTTCTTTTCAAGTATTCTGCAATTTGCACCAACATAAATTCTCTTGCAGCTGCAATGCCATCTGGATCAATCGTTTTAAAGCTTTCTGCAAACTCAATGTCTTTTGGCAAGGTCAGAATTAATGTGGCTAATTCAATATCTTGTTCGTAATTTTCCAATACATGCGCAAGTGCGGTCAAAACATCAGGTGAAATTTCAAAGGCTTCACCTTGTTGGAAATGAGCCACATTACGACGCAATTCTTGAGTAAACAGCATTTGTGCTGCATCCCAACGAGCAAATTGGTTATCTGCGAAAATTTAAGCAAACCTAATAACTGCTCTGTGGTGTAATCATAATCCAGTTTCACCGGTGCAGAGAAATCACATAATAACGCAGGAATTGGTCGACCATAAATGCCATGGAACTCAAACACTTGGTCTTTTTCTGTTACATTTAATACATCACTTAACAATTCACCGTTATGCTGTAACATTTGTTTGGTGCCGTTTGGCATCATAAAGTGCAATTTTCAATGGAATATGTAAGTTTACTTTTTCCATTTGGTCCGCTGTTGGTGGCGTAGATTGCGAAACAGTTAAACGATAAGTATGAGTTTGTTCGTCATAGGCATCACTAATCAATAATTCTGGCGTACCTGATTGGCTATACCAACGACGGAATTGTGCTAAATCAACATCATTCGCACGTTCCATTGCAGAAACAAAATCTTCACAGGTTGCGGCTTTACCGTCATTTTCTGCAATATAAAGTTGCATCCCTTTTTGGAAACCTTGTTCACCTAATAAGGTGTGCAACATACGAATCACTTCTGCCCCTTTTTCATATACGGTCACTGTATAGAAGTTATTCATTTCAATGACTTTTTCAGGGCGAATTGGATGTGACATTGGGCTTGCATCTTCGGCAAATTGTACCGTACGTAAGAATTTCACGTTATTAATGCGATTAACGGCACGAGAGCCCGTATCAGATGAAAATTCTTGATCACGGAAAACTGTTAAACCTTCTTTCAAACTTAATTGGAACCAATCACGGCAAGTCACACGGTTTCCTGTCCAGTTATGGAAGTATTCGTGCGCAATCACACTTTCAATGGCAAGGTAATCATCATCGGTTGCTGTTTGTGGATTTGCCAACACAAATTTAGAGTTAAAGATATTCAATCCTTTATTTTCCATGGCGCCCATATTGAAGAAGTCCACAGCAACAATCATGTAAATATCTAAGTCGTATTCTAAATTGAAACGCTCTTCATCCCATTTCATCGCTTTTTCAGACTTTCCATTGCCCAAGAAGCACGATCAAGATTACCACGGTCAACACAGCTCTAAAGCCACTTCACGACCACTTTTTGTCGTAAAGGTATCTTGTAATAAATCAAAATCACCTGCTACTAAAGCGAATAAATAGCTTGGTTTCGAGAATGGGTCATTCCATTCAACCCAATGACGACCATCCTCTAACTCGCCACTTGCAATGCGGTTACCGTTGAAAGCAAAGTAAGGATATTTGATTTTATCTGCGGTAATTTTTGGTTGTATAGCGAGCTAATACATCAGGACGATCAAGCATATAGGTAATTTGACGAAAACCTTCTGCTTGCATTGAGTACAAATGCCTTCACCTGATTGATAAAGCCCTTGTAAAGAGGTGTTTTTGTGCAGGCTCTAAATTCGTCACAATTTCAAGTTCAAAATTGCCGCACTTTGATTGGTTAAATCTAACGTTAAACTTTCGTGGTCTTGATGATAATGTTTAAAATCTTCGCCATTAAATTTGATGGAAGCAAATTGGAAACCATGACCATCTAATCGTAGGTGTGTTGCTTCGTCGTTTAAACGTTGGAAGGTTGTTTTTGCAGTGACAACGGTATGGTTAGGATCTAATTGAAAATCAAGGAAAATATCCGTAACTGTAAAAATCAGGTTGTTTGTAATCTTTTCTATGTTCGCTTTAGCTAACATAATCTGCTCTATTTCTAAGAAAAACTCCTATTAGGATAAAAATTTTATGACAAAACTTGCAATGTAATTTTCAGTCTTTACTGCATAGCAAACGTTTGCTAAAAGTGAGAGTAAATGTGCTATTCTACGAATCGTTTTTATCAGATAAATGAAAATATGTCAAATACCGCACAAATTGTTATTGTTATGGGCTCAAAAAGCGATTGGGACAACCATGCAAGAAGCAACTCAAATTTTAGATGAACTCAATGTGGCATATCATGTTGAGTCGGTTTTCCGACATCGAACCCCCGACAAACTGTTTGAATTTTGCTGAAAATGCACAAAGAAATGGTTACAAGTGATTATTGCGGGGTGCAGGTGGTGCAGCATCATTTACCGGTATGATTGCAGCTAAAAACGCTTTGTGCCCGTCTTGGGCGTCCCTAGTTAAAAAGCTCTATGTTAAGCGGTGTTGATAGTCTCTATTCTATCGTGCAAATGCCTAAAGGCATTCCTGTCGGTACCTTAGCAATTGGCCCTGCTGGTGCAGCTAATACTGGGATTGCTCGCCGCACAAATTCTTGCTGGTTGGGATAATGCGTTGTTTGCTCGCCTACAAGCATTCCGCGAAAATCAAGCTATATGGTATTGGATAATCCTGATCCACGTACATAAAACACTTTCATTTTGACCGCACTTTTAAAAGTGCGGTTGCTTTTCAGCTAGATTTGATGAGAAATTTTATGCAAAACTCTACCTATATCCTACCAGTTTGTATGCTTGGTAATGGTCAACTCGGCGAGAATGTTACGTTATGCCGGCGCACCATTAGATATTCACGTTCAACTGCTTGAGTTTCAATGCGCCCGTATTTGATTTACCCAAAGATGCCATCATTACCGCAGAAATTGAACGTTGGGAAAAACACCGTTAACTGAATTATTAGGTCATCGCATAAAAATTTCGTTAATCAGAATGTTTTTGGCTTATTAGCGATCGTCACCCAAAAATCTTTACTGGATGAACTCAATCTCTCTACCTCACCATGGTGTTTATTAAAAGATAAAACGCAATGGCCTGAAGTATTTAAAAACGTGGGCGAAAAAGTCGTGGTAAAACGTCGCACAGGTGGTTATGACGGTCGCGGCCAATGGATTATTATGGAAAATAATCAAAGTGACATTACGGACGATTTATTCGGTGAAGTTATCGCAGAAAAATTCATTCCTTTTGATTATGAAGTGTCTATCATAGGCGCAAGATTTAAAAATGGTGAAAAACGTTTCTATCCGGTGACGTCATAACCTACAGCAAAATGGTATTTTACGTTACAGTGTGACAGATGTTTCATTCCCTCAACAACAAAGCCAACAAACTCAAGCGGAATCTATGCTCGGAAAAATCATGGACAAGCTTGAATATGTGGGTGTAATGGCGATGGAATGCTTTGTGGTGGGCGATAAATTATTAATTAATGAGCTCGCCCCTCGTGTGCATAACAGTGGACATTGGACACAATTAGGTTGTGCTATCAGTCAATTTGAATTGCATCTACGTGCTTTATTAGATTTACACACACCGTCATTACAACCTATTGCACCAAGTGTTATGGTCAATTTGATTGGTACAGAACATAATCCACAATGGTTGAACACGCCTTTCTCTCAGTTACATTGGTATGGTAAAGAAGTTCGTCCGGTAGAAAAATTAGGTCACATCAATATTACGCATCCTGATAAAACAATCATTATCCAACAGCTGGAAAAACTTCGTCACGAACTCCTGAAGACTATCAATCTGGTTTAAATTGGGCGATTGAGAAATTAAAATAATCGAAAAATAACCGCACTTTTTGATGAATATCAAAAACATCAAAGTGCGGTTGATTTTATTAGGTTCTTCTTGATAAAAATCCATCGACTGAAGTAGTAAAATTACTCATCTCACAACACATACATAAGGAAAAGCTATGTTTGAACATATCAAAGCGGCTCCGGCCGATCCTATCTTAGGCTTAGGCGAAGCATTCAAATCTGAAACGCGTGAAAATAAAATCAATTTAGGTATTGGCGTTTATAAAGATGCACAAGGTACAACACCGATTATGTGCAGTAAAGAAGCCAGAAAAACGCTTATTTTGATAACGAAAAACGAAAAACTATCTGACTATCGATGGTATTGCTGATTATAACGAACGCACAAAAGAACTCCTTTTCGGTAAAGATTCTGAAGTCATTAAAGCAAACCGTGCAAGAACTGCGCAAAGTTTAGGGGGCACAGGTGCATTACGCATTGCTGCTGAATTCATCAAACGCCAAACCAAAGCACAAAATGTGGATTAGTACGCCAACATGGCTAAAACCACAATGCAATTTTTCAATGCGGTGGGCATGACAATTCGTGAATATCGTTATTATGATGCTGAACGCAAAGCCCTTTGACTGGGGAAACATTTACTTGAAGATTTGGGCCAAGCAAGGGAAGGTGATGTCGATGCTTTTACTATGGTTGCTGCCAACCCAACCGGTGGTATTGACCCAACCCTGAACAATGGCGAGGAATTAGCTGCACTTTCAGCAAAATGGCTGGTTACCACTCTTTTGACTTTTTGCTTATCAAGGTTTAGCAAATGGCTTAGATCAAGATGCTTACGGTTTACGATGCTTTTGCGGCAAATCATAAAAGAATTATTAGTGGCGAGTTCATTCTCAAAAACTTTGGTTTATACAATGAGCGTGTCGGTGCCTTTACCTTGTAGCTGAAAATGCCGAAATTGCTTCAACCGCCTTAACACAGGTGAAATCAATTATTCGTACCTCTACTCTAATCCCAGCATCTCACGGTGGGCGACCGTAGCCACAGTGTTAAATGATCCTCAACTTCGTCAAGAATGGAAAATGAATTGACTGAAATGCGTGAACGCATCAAAAATGCGTCATTTATTCGTTCAGTTATTAAAAGCAAATATGGTGCTGAACAAGATTTCAGCTTTATCACGGAACAAAACGGTATGTTCTCTTTCAGCGGCTTATCTCCTGAACAAGTTGATCGCTTAAAAGATGAGTTTGCGATTTACGCTGTTCGCTCTGGTCGTATACAATGTGGCGGGTATCACTAGAAGACAATATCTGTTATTTATGTGAAAGCATCGTGAAAGTGCTTTTAATTCATAAAAGCAAAAAGTGCGGTTGTTTAACCGCACTTTGTCATTACCACTTCTTAACGCTTTTTATCGCTTTCTCCGCTCAATCCAACGTTCACCTGATGGTTTGTTCTTTTTCCAGAACGGCGCTTTTGGATTTTAAGAAACCATAATAAAATTCATTGAGCGGTAGGCATCACTCGGTGAGCAGAGCTGATGCTGACTAAAACACTTTCATCGCCAGTATGTAAAAGTCCAACACGATGAATTACCGATATCGTGAATATCCCAACGCGCGTGCCTGTTCTACAATTTCACGCGTATCTGTCATTGCGATAATGTTCTAAAATAAGCTGGAGACCTCATCGCCCAAATTAAGATCGCGTACTACCCACAAAATAACTGTTGCGCCAACCGAATAAGTTGCTCAGAAAGCCATTGATAAACCGCATTTTGATCAAAAGCGTTGTTCTTGTACTGAAAATTTGAAATATCCGTCATTTAGCCCCTGTTACCGGTGGGAAAAATGCACTCATCCCCTATTTTGACCGTGCACTTTCAATGGCATTAAGGTTTGATTAATAGCGACTAAAAAGCTTCCCTTTTCTAATGCTAACGCCCATCTATCACCTTTTGAGCAGAAGATGTTCACGCACCGCTTCCGCTGTTGCAAAATCACCTTCTGTCGAATAGAATCTTCCACCATCTACGAGTTTGAGCAAAAATAAAACATTTTAACATCTTATTTTTCCTCCGACAAAATGCCAGATTTTCCACCACTTTTCTCAACAGGCGAACGTGCTCAATCACCATGTCTTTTTGTACGGCTTTTTACACATATCGTAATGGTTAAGGCTGCCACACTTGCAGTGGTTAATGCTTCCATTTCTACGCCAGTTTTTCCAGCACTCGTAAAAGAGATTGAATACGAACTGATTGGTTTCAAGTAACGGTTCTAAATTCACTCTACTTTAGAAAGAAGCAATGATGGCAAAAGCGGATAGTTCCCAAGTCCGTTTTGCCGCTTGAATACCTGCAATACGTGCTGTAGCAAATACATCGCCTTATGATGTTTGCTTCCACGATCATAGAAAGGGTTTCTGACATAGTAACGATAGCTTCAGCACGAGCTTTCACGAACAGTCTCTGCTTTTGGCAGAAACATCCACCATATTGGCTTCGCCTTGAGAATTGATATGCGTAAAATGTAGCTCACAATAAAAATAAAGCGCGGTTGAAAACATTGAATGTTTTATACGGTGTGACGAGAGTAAAATAAGCGAACAGTGAATGTCACTTTATTTTCTTTTAGCCACCGATAGTTAAATGATTTCTTTACGCCACTATCACCGATATGCAAATAATGATGTTTCACGTTTGCTCCAGAGAAAAATAGTGCTTTGCAAAATATCCCGCTGTTCATGGGATTGCAATAAAATCACTGTAATTCAATGCCTTCTCCGAATAAACAGAGATGAAGTTTGCCTCGCTGACACTCTGAGACGATTACAGCTTGCGCAGAAATTCTTCTCATAAGGCATAATTGCTCAATTTCGCCGGCATAACTCAGATGGGGTGAAGACTTTTTGCAGGACCATCAGTATGCGATTTGCGTTGTAATTCAAGCAACCATTTTGCAGCAATTTATCCGCTAATATTAGTCCTGAAAGATGGTGTTTTATCAAAGAAACTGTCCATTTCGCCCGTTTGCATGAGTTCGACAGCGCATTTGAAATTGACGATCTTTCACCCAAGTTAGGAATTGCACAAACCTTGTCATCTGCAAATTTTTCATCAAAAACTGGAATTGACTTTGACTTTGTTAAACCCACTTCAATGCACAATCGATACCACGCATCACGTCATCAAAATTTATTGATACCCGTAATTTGGTGGAAATATTTTGATCTGCTTATCAACACTGACGTTAATAGACGTAATCCCCTGCTTTTCTCCAATCAGCCACATCTTTTGCCATGCGATGCCATTTGTCGTGACAGCTAATTGACGAATGCCATCATCGCTAGTAATGCTTTCAGCAATAGAAATAAAACTTTGCGTAAGTCGGCTCGCTCACCTGTTAAATGGATTTTTCTCGTGCCCATTTCAGCAAAACGCTTGAGCGAGATGGTACTTTTGGTTGTTAAGAACTTGGTTTTGTTAGCTTCTGCTGATAACATCAGGTAAAATAATAGGTACAACGAAAATTACACTGATTTTGGTAATCGACAGTCGTAGATAGTAATATTGGCGTTGGAAAGGATCGACTAAGCGAGACCTCCTACGTTCTTGATAGGAATGGATTGCATTTACACCTTCTAAATATGAGAGGATAAACCCGTTTCAGCGTATCCTGAATAACGTACTGCGTTATTGGCTTGCCACCGTATTTTTGTGAAACTTAGAGCAAACAAGCCTGAGTTATGCGTTGAAAAATAAATTGTGTTGGTATTGTAATAAAAGCGCGCGGTTAATAGCAATAATTTGGTAGAATAACCCGACTATATTGATAAAAATAACAGCATTAACTTATATATATATACAACATTATTTCTTTATAATTATTTATAGTGTAAAGCAAAGGAAGAAAAATGTCTGATCTATCCCGCTCGTCACAGCCGTCATGAAATATTTAGATCGAAATCGTAAACATATTGCTGCCATTGCGGTGGTCGTGGATTAGGCGTGCGACTATCGGCGCTCAGTTTTCCGGCGAAAGAGGTTGCTTAATCCGGTGCTTGCTCACCACCACAGACAACGGCGGTTCAACGGCGTCGTATCTGCCAAGAACAAGGTGGTATCGCATGACGATCTACGTAATTGTTTAAAACCAAATCATCATTGAGCCAAGCACGGCATCTGCATTATTTGCACGGAATACCGCTTACTGGTGAAGGTGAACCTTCTGGGCACACTTAGGCAATTTAATGCCTAAAGCCTTAGAAGATATGCATATTCGCCCGATAGCCATTAACCTACCCAGTCGAATTACCCAAAAGTAAAATCCACATTATTACGCGAATGCTCAGAAGAACCTGTTCATCTTGCCGCAAGTCGAGGTTCAGGGGTCGAGTATTGGTAGGTGAAGCAAGCACTGATAATAACTGAATTACCCCAATCACTTCTTTCTTAGCGCCGCGGTTAAAGCCGCACGAAGCGTCCAAGCATTGGAAATCGGGGCGGAAGTCATTTTGTTTCCGGGTCCAGGAAGTTTCGCGACGAGCATTATGCCACCATTATTATTACCTGGAATTAGCTACCGCTGCGTAATAACAAAGCTGAAAGTAATTTTATTGATAATGTAGTAGGAAATTGGCGCCGCTTCTCAGCTTTCTTACTGGCTGATCGTGGTCTCAGAAAATTAACGAAATCGTCGGCGCCCGTTATTGATGGTGCTATAACCCTTATCGTGAACACAGTGCGGCACGATCGGTTCGCGATTTCTTCCAGTTAAAATCTTAGCTAAACGCTTTGAATGCGGATGAGATATGAGCTAACACGTCGCGACAGAACATTACTTGCCAGAGCTTATCGATGAATTAGTGAGTGAATGATTACGAATGATCACCGCACGTTAAAGGTGCGCGGTCATTTTTGCTTATCCCGAATACTACTATCTCGCAAAACCATTTCTCTTTTAAATAGCGCTTGAAGTTTACTTCATTACGCCTCTTTTCACAATAAAGCACATAGTTTTACTTTTGATCTCAATGAGCCGAATTGCGAAGATAATCTGAAAACGGCACGCACCACTGGATGCCTCGTCCGATCTCAAATGGATTTTCATCTGTCTCTCTCTGGCTACGAATATCTAAAATAATACTCTTTCTCAATTTAGTACTGAAATGGTATCCACTTCTACCACTTCTTCTCCGTTTCTTCGCAATTGGCGAATATTCAAATATTGTGCATTTTCAACCGCACTTTCCAACACGCCAAAAAAATCAAAGTATTTTCTTTCAAGAATCTTTTTTCACGCACCGCTTTAATCGTTGATTTTAGGAAATCAATTTGACAGAATTCCGGCATAGATTTGGCAATATCATCTGTGCCGATCTTTCGCCATCGCGATACCTGTTCTTTACTCGGCAATAAGTGGACGCAATACTAACGCATCAGATGCTTCATCAATTAAACGTAAATTGTTAAAGTTTGGCTGGAAACTCAACGAGAGCTTCACCGGTGACAATGGCTTGAATATCAAAACGTTGTGCAACTCTTTACTTTGCAGTTTCGCACCATCATTCGTTTTAACACGACGCCCATTTGGCCGTTATCGACCTTCTCTAAAATCTCGCCCACTACGCCTTCAAAAGGAATGGCAATAAAACGAACTTTTGTGATGAACTATAACGATTCCAAATATGGTAAGCCATTTGTTTCACGCCAATTTCATGTGCTGCCCTACCTAAATTGAAGAACACACGTACACGTGAACCACGGCGAATAAGCATATAACTGATACGCCTGAATCAAAGCCACCTGAAATCAATGAAAGCACATCTCTTGTGTCCCAATTGATAACCACCAAGACCAACATGACGTGCTTTTACCAGCATCATTTTGTCATTCAATATCAATACGCACCGTTACATCAGGATTTTTAAGCGTACTTTTGCACCCTCTTTAACATGCTGGATTTAAACTTACCACCGATATAACGTTCAGCTCAATGGAACTGAAATCATGTTTCCCTTTACGTTTTACTCTGCACAAAAAGCGTTTTTTTTCTAGTTGAGCAGCGACATCCGCTAAGGTCAACTCAAAGATATGATGCAAATCGGTAAACGGTTTTCCTTCACTTCTAAAAATGATGAATCTCGAATACGTTGTAAAAGCGCAATCAACTCTTCACGATTGGCTTCATTTTTTAATCGCACTTCGATGTAATCCTAACGACGAACAACTGCTGCTTCTTCATCATATTTCTGTAAAATATTGCGGATATTTGAGGTCGTACCCTTTGGTGAAACGCTACGCATTTGTTTCGCTTTTAATCATAATTCCAGGAAAAGTTTAACGATAAATTTCATAATAATTCAGAATAATAAAATGGCCGTATTGTACTAAATTCCAGATCCCACAAAGTTCAAATTCTCACGAAAAACTGACCGCACTTTGAAATAAGTTTTAACATCCTTATAAAAAATCAAGGTACACATGGAGCAATTCTATTCATCTAAAAAGGATAATTTAATGGCGCGTAAAACCAGCAAATGCTGAACCTGATTTTGAAACAACACTTGCACAATTAGGAAACAATTGTACAAACTTGAAAGGGTGAATTGCCATTGAAGATGCACCAGCAATTTGAGAACGCATTAAATTGGCTCAACTTGTCAAGAGTTAAATAAGCAGAACAACGTATTCAACGCCACAAAAGCGAAACCGCCCATTAAGTGATTATCAAGGACGAGTAATCCATGAGTTATCAATTCGGCACTGAACTCAAAACAAGTTCAAGATTCGCATTAATCAGTTTTAGCCAATCAATCGAAGAAATTGACTCTATAATGCCCTTTGTGTGATGCCATGAAATATGGCTTATTGCCAGGCGGCAAACGCGTTCGTCCTTTCCTTTGTCTATGCAACGGTAAAATGCTGGGTGTGAAATGCCCGCTTTAGATTATGCAGCGGCAATATTGAATCTATTCACGCTTATTCTTTAATCCATGATGATTTGCCTGCTGCGACAACGATGAACTTCGTCGTGGTCAACCAACATGTCATATTGCTTTTGATGAAGCGATATTTTAGAAGGAGCGATGTTACAACTTTTGTTTTGTAAAATTTTACGCAAGCTCTTCTTTCTGCAGAACAAAAGTTGCAATAATGAAAGTATTAGCTCAAGCATCTATGTACAAGGCAGCGTGTGTGTTTAGGCAAAGTTTAGATTAATTTATACAAACAAGTTAATTTAACCGAATTAGAGTGCTATTCATCGCACAAACTGGTGCATTACAATGCCAGCATTAAAATGGGTTTTATCTGCTCTCTCACTTTGAAAACAAAGAATTAGAGTAAATAACTAGAACGTTATTCATGTTCATTGGTCTGGCTTTCCAAGTACAAGATGACATTTTAGATATTGAAGGTGACAGTGGAATCGGTAAACTGGTGATTCGATTTAGATTTAGATAAAAGCACTTATCCAAAGTTAGGTTAGAGGGCGAAAACAAAAAGCGCAAGAACTCTATCAAACCGCCTTACATGAATTAGACAATTTACCTTTTGATACCAATGCATTACGTGCATTAGCTGAATTTATTGTCAATCGTAAAAGCACGGCATTGCACTTATTCTGATTTCTCAAAGTGCGGTCACTTTTTCACATTTTAGACTAACGAATATATGAACAATTATCCTCTTTATCCTTAATTAATTCGCCGGAAGATTTGCGTCTTTAAATAAAGATCAGCTTTCCGCAACTTTGTCAGAATTACGGAGTTATTCGTTGGAATCCGTTAGTCAAACTAGTGGTCATTTAGCATCTGTCTGGTACCGTTGAATTGACGGCTGCACTACACCATTTATAAACCCCTTGATCAATTAATTTGGGACGTGGGTCATCGTTTACCCACACAAAATCTTAACAGGGTCGTCGTGAACAAATGTCCACTATTCGCCAAAAGGCGGCATTCATCCTTTCTTGGCGTGAAGAAAGTGAGTTTGATGTATTAAGTGGGCCTTCTACTTCAATCAGCAGGACTAGGGATTGCAGTTGCGGCAGAACGTGAAATGCAGGTCGCAAAACCGTTTGTGTAATTGGTGATGGTGCAATCACTGCGATGGCACGAAGCCTTAAACCATGCAGGTTCGTTGTTAATGGACATGTTAAATATTTTAAATGACAATGAAATGTCGATTTCTTGAAAATGTAAGTATTGAATAATCACCTTGCTCGCATTTTTCTGGTTCATTATATATTCAACAGTTCAGACGGCAGTAAGAAAATCTTAGATATGTTTAACTGTTAAAAAACTTATGAAGAAACCAAGAACACATGAAAGGTGTGATGTTCTGCCAGAAAGTACGCTTTTGAAGAGCTCATTTTAACTATATTGGACCAATTGACGGGCATAATATTGATGAATTAATTGCTACTGCTGAATATGCGCGGATCTCAAAGGACCGCAATTCTTACACATCAAAACTAAAAAAGGAAAAGGTTACGGAGCCTGCAGAAAAGACCTGATCGGTTTCATGGCGTACCAAAAATTTTGACCCAACAAGCGGCCAACTTCCTAAATCAAATGCCAAACCAACCTATTCAAAAAATCTTGGCGATTGGCTATGAAATGGCGGAACAAGACGATAAATTAGTCGGTATTACTCCCCTGCACGTGAAGGTTCTGGCATGGTAGAATTTTCAGAACGATTCCCACAACAATATTTTGATGTTATCGCTGAACAACATGTTGTCACTTTTGCTGCGGGCCGCAATTGCGGTTATAAACGGTTGTAGCTATTTATTCCCACCTTTACAACGTGCTTATGATCGCTTTATTCATGATGCTCATTCAAAACTTTACCGTTCTTCTTTGCCACCGATCGAGCTGGTATTGTAGGAGCGGATGGTCAAACCTACCAAGGTGCTTTGATTTAAGCTTTATGCGCTGTATTCCGAATATGATCACAGGACACCAAGCGATGAAAAACGAATGTCGCCAAACGCTTTATACTGGTTATAAATGTGGTAAACCTGGTTGCAGCACGTTATCCTTCGCGTGGAAATGCAATCGGCGCAGAATTAACCTCTACTTGCAGAATTAGAAATTGGTCGTTCAAAATGGTTCGTCAAGGTGAAAAATCGCGATTTTGAATTTTGGCACTCTACCCGATGCTTATCTTTGTGGCAGAAAACTCAATGCGACCGTTGTCGATATGCGTTTGTAAAACCAATTGATGAAGCTCGTATCCTAGAAGTGGCAAATACCCATGATGTCATTGTGACATTAGAAGAAATGCACCAAGGTGGTGGGTCTGCAGTTTCCAGAAGTAATTCTCATGGAAAACAACCCCACTCTTTACAACTTGGTTTACCTGATATTTTATTCCGGCAAGGCACACAATGCTAGCACTTGCTGAAATTAAATTAGATAAAAAGGGATTGAAGAGCAATTATTGCCTTTATAAAGGGCTAAATTGTTCATTTGTTTAATTTTGATATTTTAAAAATTTTTCAAAAATATCGAACCATTTCAAAACACAGTCTGATACATTGCTAGTGCACTGCATATTGCAGTTAATATCTTTTGAAGTTTCTTATAAATTAAGACCTCCCGCTATTCGCGTTTTGAGAAGGCTTTTTTCTTTTGGGAGGTAATAAAAAGGACGCTTTTCAGCGTCCTAATTTTGAATCTAAACTTAAAATTAAAGCGCAGATTTTGCTTTTTTCAATCCACGCCGCAGCGAACGCCACTGGTCGAATACAGCGGCGGTCAGCAAGGATCTTACGGTCGATTTTCACAGACGCTTTTTTCAAGCCGTTGATGAATTTAAGGTAAGATAAACCATTTGACGAGCCGCAGCGCTGATACGTGCAATCCATAATTGACGGAATTGACGTTTACGTTGACGACGGTCACGATATGCGTATTGACCAGCTTTGATCACCGCTTGAAAGCAACGCGATACACGCGTGAACGTGCACCATAATAACCTTTAGCAGCCTTAAGAACTTTCTTTATGGCGTGCTCTGGTAATAACACCACGTTTACACGAGCTATTATTTAATCTCCCTCATAATATTTAACTAATTTAACCAATCGTACGTTTTGCTTAAATAACGGCTTTGCGTATGTAGGCGTTACTGGCTAAAACTTGGTCTGCTTTCGCAACTATTGATTTATGACGTAAATGACGTTTACGTTTAGTTTGCTCTTGCCCAAAATATGACGTAAGGATTGTTTTACGTTTGAAACCGCCAGAAGCTGTTTTTGAACGCTTAGCAGCACCACGTACTGTTTTAATTTAGGCATTGTTAAAAAACTCCGCATTTTAAGTTAAACACATAATTAGGGCGAATCCGAAGATTACTTGTAGGCACTAATTATTCCAATATGGCAAATTGAACGTTCTTTCCAAAAAGCAATTAGGTCAGTGTAGTTTGCCCAATGTGCAGTTGTATTCTCACCGAAGTGAAAATTGATTATCTGCCCAAATCTAAATAAAAAATTATTTTCTGTGGTGCTAACACCATTACCGCTTGGCGACCTCTAATTTACCCGGTGCAGATTCCCATCACTGAAATGTCAGCCAACCATTTTTTAACGCGTTCAATACGTCTAAACCGATATCTTGGTGAGCCATTTCGGCCACGGAAACGCACACGGTAATTTTCGCTTTATCGCCATCTTCAAGAAACGGATTAAGCTACGTAATTTAACCTTGGTAGTCACCTTCATCATACCTGACGGAATTTAATTTCCTTCACTTGTACAACTTTTTGCTTTTCTTCTGTTCTTTTTTGCAGTTTTATTTTCAGAGGAACTTGCCGTAGTTCATATTACGACAACCGGTGGTTCGGCATTCACCGATCCTCACCAAATCAAGCGCTGCTTGTTCTGCCATCTCTAAGGCCTGTTGAATTGATACAATCCCCGCTTGTTCACCATCTTGGTCAATCAAACGAATTTCTTTTTACTCGAATTTCATCGTTAATGCGATTCAAGTGGTTAGCTGCTGGAGCTTTTTTACGGTTTTAATAATATTATTCCTTCTACGTTTAAGATAAACTCACTGCATTTAAAACAGAAGATTTTCAATCATTTGCTATAAAAAACAAGGAAAAACGGGCAAAATTTTTATAGTATTTGCCACGTTTATGCAACAAGGATTTCTATTCCTTTAAATATTAGTGTTAAAGCACTTATTTCAGCTGAAATGTTTCCAAATTGAAGCAATTTTCTAATCTTGTTTCAATACATACCATTGTTCTATATCCTCTGGTTGCATCGCACTTGGTGTTTTCTCCCAAGGATTCCATAGCACACCCGAATCTGCATGATGGTGTGTAATTTGAACATGATTAAATGCTTTAACCACTAAGAATGTTTTATCTTTCAACGTATAAATACAATCCACACCTTGTTCTATCTTCTACGTGCTGGCGAAATTACCAGCATGTTTACCTTGCAATGAGTCATAACAACGGCTTGGTAAATTTTGGACTCAATTTGTGAAATATCACCAATATTAAAAATAGCTGCGCAATGCGGCTTCACAGGTGCTTGCCCAAATGCGCGAAATATTGTAGCATTTATTTAAATTCCATTTTCATTTTGGCTTCAATCACACCCATATTCAGAAAAAACAGTGAAAATTAACCGTACCCTTACTTGCTTAAGATCAGTAATCACTTAATTGCCACAAACGTAAACGCGCTGTGTCAGTAGCGGTTGTTAACGCTCCAAAACCATGGGTACAAAGCGGTACATCGCCGCGAATTGCCACACCTGTGTAAAAGGTTCAATCTGGCCTCTAACCAAAAATATCCTGTCGGCCTTAGGCTGCCAATTTAATAGCTGCGCCCCTGTAATGCAATTCGAGCTTGATCCTACTGGGTGATTTTAAGATTAAACAGGAATTTCATTATGTTCTAAAGTTAATTCTAAAAATTGTTGAATTTGAGCTGTCATATTCGCCTTGTGATAAGGCTATTATATGAAGAAAGAGCTACGCAGTTTATTTTATACCGTGAATATAAAAACCACATCAAAGTGTGGTCATTTTAATTACATTTTAAAGAGTCTATACTCACCCAATAATTAACCACGTTGTCTTATTTGGGATTTTACATTTCAGCAATTCTTCAATCGTGAAAGTGCTTAAGTCTGCACCCTTTACGGGTACGTACAGCCACTTTGCCTTCAGCGATTTCTTTTATCACCGCAAACGAGCATATAAGGTACGCGACGTAAGGTGTGTTCGCGATCTTGAAGCCAACTTTCTCACGGTTACGCAACCGTTTAACAACCAGCATCAGAAAGTTGTTTCACCACTCCTTAATGCAATCAGCTTGGCTATCTGTAATGTTCATCACAACCGTTTGAACTGGTGCTAACCATGCTAAATAAAACCGGCATATTTCGGTGATAATACCGATGAAACGCTCAATCGAACCTAAACTGCACGGTGAATCATAACCGCAGACGGCGATCATTATCTTCTTCGCCACATAAGATGCTTATTTAAACGCCCCACCGCAAATTAATTGGATAGTACCGCACTGCTACGACCCAACAGTCACGTAATGCAACCATAATTTTTGGACCGGGGAACGCACTTCACCTCTTAACTTCGTATTCAGACTGGAAGAGGCGCTATCGCTGCTGCAAGACCCACTTTCTGCGCGATCCCACATATCATCTGCACCGATACGTTTTTCAGGGCGGTGGATACCTTCACCTGAATATTTTGGAAACTGAACGTGCTGTAAATATCGTAAACTATTTTAATACAGCTGGTTACTTCACTTTCAATTTGATTCAGTACAGAAATGTGTGCATCATCTTGAGGAAGCCACGGACACGGCTGAACCGTGTAAAGAACCTGATGGTTTGTTATGGTGATAAGAACCAAATTCTGCCATACGGATTGGTAAATCACGCAAGATTTTTAAACCTTGGCTAAAGATTTGAACGTGTCCCGGCAGTTCATTGGCTTTAATCTATTCACGGTTTTCACTGTGTGTAACATCAAATCGCTGTAGTTTTGCTAGTGACCGTTTTTTCCCATAACACGCGGTCCACTGGTGAACGGGCCTTTCACTTGATAATCTATTCTTTTAATTTTGTACGCGAAAGTTTCCAACTTAATAAAATGTCCAACTATCGTTATGCCAGAACACCATACCCCGTGCTTCTTCTTGCATATGATATAAATCTAACGCTTTACCGATTTTACGCGTCACGTTTTGCCGCTTCTTCAAGGAGAGTTAAGTATTCGGTTAATTGTTTTTTACCTTGCCTGTCAAATTACAGATACGCAACATTTTATTTTACTTATCACCACGTTAGTACGCACCCGCCACTTTCATTAATTTCCAGTGTTTAAGAAACGCATATTTGGGTACATGTGTGGTCCGTTTGACACATATCAATGTATTCTTCGTGATGATAAAGCGCAGGCGTTGCACGTCTGATGTTTTCATCTCAAGATAGCCATTTTAAAGTGGCTCACCACGCTCTTTCAAAAGTATCCTTTGCTTCTTGCCAGCCATCGGAGTTTTTGATTACGTCATAACGGTTTTCGCCAATCCGTTACGTTTTTCGATAGCACCAATGTCTTCTTGCGTTAAAGAAACGGTCTAAATCAACATCATAATAGAAGCCATTTTCAATCGTTGGACCGATCGCTATTTTGACATCTGGGAATAATTGTTTGATTGCGTGACTACAAAATGCGCGCTTAAGAGGACGAACAATTTAAACCGTCTTCATCTTTGCTGTAATAATTTCAAGGTTGGCATCTTTCATTGATACGCTGCACGCATCGTGACGTTCCTCCGTTTTACACGGTAATATGATGTATGCTTTGGCAAGACCGGTCTACATCTTGAGCCACTTCTAACACAGAAACTGGATTATCAACTACGTTTAGGAACCGTCCGGTAAAGTAATAATAGCATAATTTTTCCATACAGTGGTCGCCACGAAAGCAACATGTCAATGATTAAAACAAACCGCACTTTCTTATTCACTCCCACTATCAGCAAACCAAGTGCGGCGGAGAATTTTAGCACTTTCACCACACTTGTTAATATCTCGCCGAATTATTTCCAATGAGTAAATAATGATTTTCCTTATATCGACTTTTATCTATTCAAAATTTTCGATAAATGACCGCACTTTTGATAAACACAAATTAAAGGAACTCTATGAACGTATTAGTATTAAAATCAAGCATCCTTGCAGATAACTCTCAAAGCAATAAATTAGCCGATTACACCATTGAAAAATTAAAGACCACAACATTGTGGTACGTGGATTTAGCGGGCGCAACCTCTTCCCATTTTGATGCAACAGCGGCAACAGCAGCACGTGGCGAACCTAAAACAATGGAAGAAAATGCACTTTTAGCGCTATCAGATGAATTAGTCGCTGAATTAAGCGTGCTTGATACTGTTGTAATTGGATCGCTAATGTATAACTTAGGCATCCCAACAACTTAACCTGCTTTTGATTTTATCGCTCGTCTTCGTGCACTTTCCAATACACTGCAAATGGCCCTGAAGGTTTACTTCAAGGTAAAAAAGATTGTATTAGCAAGTTTCAGTGGCATGTATGATGAAAACAACAATGTGACAAATTACTTAAAAAGCGATTTTAGGTTTTGTTACATTACCGATGTTCAGTTTGCTTTGCAAAGGTATCGATTAGTGCAGAGGCAATTGAAAAGCACAACATCTTGAAGAAGAAATAAAATTGATGAGATTCGTCATTTCTTCTCTAATTATTGAATACACTTCTTCTATTAAGCCATTTTTGATATGCCTCGAAATGGCTTTTTTTCTGACATAAATCTCTATTTCTAATCTTACTGATTAAAAAATATTGTAAAATTACGCCAATTTTTTGATTATTCTCTGACTTATGGCCGCCTTGTACCAGTTTTCTAATAGTGCAAAAGTTCAAAAATACAGGATTGATTATGAAAATACCCTTTATTGCAGTGACTTCTCAACCGGTTCCCTATCATGCCGACACCACCGCAATTTTTAATACACTTTGCAAACAGAACTCAAATTTCTTCTCCTCGACTCGCCGAAATTGGTAGTAAAAGAAGCATAGAGCCTTATTCTGATTAATGCTGCTGCTAAAATCACTTGTTTAGGCAATCAAGTGACTTTAGAGCACTGAATGCGAACGGAAAACAAGTATTAAATGAAATTATCCAGTATTAAACCAACTCGGTGTCACCGCAAGTGTGGTCAATTTTGATAATGAATTTTCTGTACAATTTGCGCCGCTCGACAATCAATTAGATGAAGACAGTAAATTACAAGCGCAACCATTTTTGATGGACTTCGTGTAATTTCTAACCATTATCAACATAGCAGCACACCCGTCTTTTTAGGTGGTTTATTTGTTTATGATTTGCGGCGAATTTTATTCCAATGAACGGTGTTGAATTAAGATGGCTTTTGGGTATTCACTGCCCAGGATTACAGTTTCTATCTCAGAAAAATTTATCTACCATCGATCACCAAAACCAGCAAGGACCTTGAAAAGTTTCTGCTTTAGTCAAGAAGAACAAGGAAGTGGCTAAAACGGCGCTTATCGCATAAAAATTAAAAAATATTGATATGCACTTCAATTAAAGCAGCAAGCGATGAATAGCACCAACTTTGAAGATCCGAATTTCATATATCGTCAAAGCGTTAAAACATCATATTAATATTGGTGATGTATTCCAAATCGTGCTATCTCGCTGTTTTTTCATTAGCTTGCCCGAATGCTTTGCGAGCTATGCAATTAAAACCAACAATCCAAGCCCTTTATATACCTACATGAACGATGAGGATTTTCATTTATTCGGTGCTTCACCAGAAAGTGCGTTGAAATATGCACCGGATAATCGCCAATTAGAAATTTATCCCATTGCAGGTTCTCGTCCGCGTGGGTTTACGTGCATGGTATTATTGACCCAGAATTGATGCTCGCTTGGAATTAGAATTGCGTCTGATCATAAAGAACAAGCTGAACATTTAATGTTGGTGGATTTAGCCTGTAATGATATTGCTCGCGTGTGTCGCGACGCGTAAAGTCGCCGAATTAATGCGGACTGCCATTTCACATCGCATTTGGTTTCTGCAGTGGGTAAACTTCGTCCTGAACTGACAATACATGCTTATCAAGCTTGCATGAATATGGGGGACTTTAACTGGTGCGCCTAAAATCAAAGGAGTTAATTTATCAATTTGAACAGCAAACGTCACAGCTACGGCGGTGCAGTCGGTTATCTCACCTCTGATGGGCCATTTTGATACCTGTATCGTGATTCGTTCTGCTTTTGTACAAAATGGTATTGTCAGTCTGCTGGGCGTGTGAAGTATTGACCTGATCCACAAATGGAAGCGGATGAAACCGCCATAAAGCGGCTGGGGTGGTGCTTAAAGCAATCAAACAAATCAATACCCAAGCAAAATAAGGACGATAAATTATTAATATTCTCTTTTTAGATACCTTGATTCATTCACTTATAACTTAGTGGATCAATTCCGTGTGCTTGGGCATAACGTAAAATTCTATCGTAATGACACTAATTTAGAACAAGTGGTGCTAGAGGCATTAAATACACCGATACGATTCTTGCGCTCACCGGGACTGTGTACTCCGGCAGAAGCAGGTATCTTGCTCCCCGCTTATTGAACGTTGGTACGATGTGGCTAATTATTGGTATTTGCTTAGCCAAGTTATTCAAGCTTTGGTGAGAGGTTGCACATGCAGGCGAAGTATTACATGGTAAAGACGCGCATTCAACATGCGATAACCAAGCATGTTTAAAGATATTGCTAACCACGCCTGTGGCGCGTTATCACTCTTTAATGGGCAAAATCTGCCTGACGAATTATTGTTAATGCAAATTACAATGGTATTGTGATGGCGATTCGTCATAAAACCCTGCCACTTGTGTCAACGATCCAGGAAAGTATCTACCGTGCAAGGTTCGAAATTATTACAACAACTAGGAATGGTTAAACAGAGATTAAGGAAGAAAATGATTAATGTATATGGATTAAAAGAAGTGTTTAATCGTCGTCAAGATATTGCTGGAAGTAATTTGAACTAAACCTTGGTTTAGACATTCCTCGCGGAAAGCATGCGATCTGTTTTATGTTTAGATAAAGAAGATTTTCTTTATCCTATCGATCAACGATTACACTGTTATTGAAATTAACCTCATGGGGTCAGCGCAAAGCGGGACGAAAACGTTTAATCAAATGCTCTTCAAAGGAACTTGAATACAAAATTGATTAACCACGCTAAAATTATTGATTAAAGAACAACCAGCGCATTGTTGGGGGTTCCACGTATGACTGGCGATGAAGCGCGCGATTTAGATTACGATATTTACGTATAAAGACGAGATTATGCAATGCCCAATTATTAGAACAACTTTACAGCGGAAAAACACTTAATAAAGAAGAAAGTGCGGTCATTTAATGCTATTATGCAGCATGAACGAATAACGAACAAATCGCTGCCATGCTGATTATGTTAGTAGGCACGTGCGCCACTATCGATGAATTATGGTGCGGCATCTGGTGTCTTTGCAATGCCAAACCATTCCTCTTCCCTGATCACCCTTTTGCGGATATTGTAGGAACGGGTGGCGATGGTCAAAATACCATTAATATTTCTACTGCCAGCGCCATTGTTGCAGCCTCTATAAGCTAAAGTAGCAAAACACGGGAACCAGTATCGAGCAAACCAGGTGCCAGTGATGTATTAACCGCACTCGGTGTGAATGTGAATGTCACGCCAGAGCAAGCTCGTCAAGCGCTTGATGATATTATGTATGTTTCTATTTGCTCAACAATATCACAGTGGGTTTAACATGTCACCCCTGTTCGTGCTGCATTAAAAACACGTACGCTTTTTAATATTTGGGTCCATTAATTAATCCTGCTCGCCCAACTTATCATTTGCTTGGTGTATGCCCCTGAATTAGTGAAAACCTATGCTGAAACCGCTGTCGCATTAGCCATCAACATACTTTTGTAGTCTGCGGTGCGGGTCTAGATGAAGTCGCCGTACATGGTGAAACCCAAGTGGCAGAAATTAAAACGGTAAAATTAACTATCACCTTAACGCCTGAAGATTTTGGTTTAAAAACACAATCTTTAGAAAGTTTACGTGGTGGCGAACCGCAAGAAATGCTCAATATCTGACTGCACTTACAAGCAAAAGCGGAACATGCTAATGCGGTAGCGGCGAATGTAAGATTATTGTTGAAATTATTTGGTCATGATGACTTAAACAAAATGTTCAAAATGTGTTGACCACCTTGCATCAGGCAAAGCGTTTTGTGATATCACAACATTTGACAAATACAAGATAGCGCCAATTTGATACACCATAATAAAGCCCCAATAAATAAGAAGAAAAATTATGATCACGCAAGATTTCACCAAACCGATTCTACATGGTGCTATAAAAATCGTCTTAGACAGTTAACAATAAGTTAAAGAAGGGAAGCTTTGAATTCCGCTTTCACACTTAAAGAAACATTCAAAATCTGTCGCCTTTTTATGATGCATTGACTAAAGGCACCCATCAAAATCGGCTTATATTTTGAATGCAAGAAAGTCATTTTCAAAGGATTAATTGTGGCGAATTTAATTTAGATGAAATCGCCAATGTATAAACATTATGCGTCAGCTGTTTCGTGCTAACAGATGAAAAATACTTCCAAGGTAAATTTGAATATTTGCCGCAAGTACGTGACGTTGTATCAAACCCGTATTGAAAAAGATTATGATTGTTGTTATTTCAGTGCATCTGGCGTCATCGTTGGTTATTTTTATTGATGCTTTCAGTGGTGAATGATGAAACCTATCGCGTACCGGCTGATCTTGCACATCTTCTTGGTATGGGCGTATTAACAGAACCAGTAACGAGGAAGAGTTTGAACGCGCGCTTGCTTTAGGTAAAAAATTATCGGAGTCAACAACGTAATCTTCACAACTCACTGTTGACGAACCGCGTAGTAGAACTTACAAAAATATATGCTGATCGTATCCCCTGCCGATGCACGTAATATCAGCGAATCAGGGATTTATAATCAGTCAATTCGTGATTTGCAAAAGTGGCACATGGCTTTTTAATCGGCAGCACCCTAATGGGCGAGTGCTGATTTAAAATAATGCTGTGCGTGAAGTGATTTTTGGAGAAAATAGCATGCGGTTTAACTCTGCACACTTTAAGATATCAAAGAGGTTTACGCAAACAGGGCATTATACGGCGGCTTAATTTTCGTCGAACATTCAAAACGCTGTGTGTGAGCTCTGGCCGTCAAGCCCAAGAAATTAGTGACAGCATCACGCTGTCGTTTGTGGGCGTGTTCCAGGAATCAAGAAATTGATTTTATTGTAAAAATCGCTAAACAATTGCAGCTTTATGCCGTTCAGCTACACGGTTCAGAAACAGCTGACTTTATTACCGCACTTCGTCACCAACTCGCCTGAGGAAACTCAAATTTGGAAAGCCATTTCAATAGATACTGAGACGCAAAGTGCGGCTGATACGGATGATTTAAATTATCACACGCTATACTTTTCGATAGCCAATCGCTAATCAACAAATTGGCACAGGAAAAACCTTTAATTGGTCATATTCCTCGAAAACTTGAAACACCAAAATTATTTTGGCTGGTGGCATTTCACCTGACAATATTGAACAAGCCATTAAGCAAAGGGTTGCCCTGTTGATCTCACTCTGGTGTAGAAACCAGCCGCTGGCGGCAAAAGATAGTGAGTGCGGTCAGTTTTAAGACGACTTTTGTCAAATTAATCCGATTGTTGAGGGGAAAGCGTTATGCAAAGAACAGCGTTAGTAACCGGCGCAACTGCCGGATTTGGTGCGGCAATTTGTCGCGCACTCATTAAAAATGGCTGTATCGATGGCCAATTAGTACGCGTCGTGTAGCTCGTTTAGAGCAATTACAGCAAGAATTAGGTGAAAACTTTCCACTTTCTTGCCTTTGATATTTCGAGATCGCCAAGCAACAGAAAGATGCTTTCCATTCCCTTCCCGCTAGCTGGCAATCCATTGATTTATTGAGGTGAATAATGCAGGATTAGCATTAGTGCAGAAAGTGCTGGATAAAAGCGAGTTTCTAGATGATTGGATGCAAATGATTGACACCAATACTAAAAGGTCTCGTCACCATCACTCGTCTTGTGTTACCACAAATGGTAGAAACATAATTCAGGCCATATTATTAATTTAGGCTCAAATTGCAGGCACTTATCCTTATCCAGGTGGGAAATATATGCGGTGGTACTAAAGCTTTTATCAAACAATTTGGTTTAAATCTTCGAGCCGATCTTGCAGGTACGCAAATTCACGTTTCCAATGTTGAACGGTCTTTGTGGTGGAACTGATTTTCGAATGTCCGTTTTAAAGGCGATGATGCCCGACTGAAAAACTCTATGAAAATGTGGAATATGTCGGTCCACAAGATATTGCTAATATTGTTCTATGACTCAATCAACAACCTGAACATGTCAATATTAATCGCATTGAAGTGGTGCCTACTGCACAAAGCCTTTGCACCACTTAATGTCGCAAATTCAAAAATAACAAAGGAAATATTATGTCAGAAACCCTTTTAAATCCTTATTTCGGTGAATTTGATGGAATGTACGTACGAGATTCTCGTACCGGTACTACAACAGCTAGAAAGACTTTGTTGAAGCAAAGAGACGATCCTGAATTCCAACGTGAATTTCAAAGATTTATAAAAATTATGCAGCGGACCGACCGCTCTTACTCTCTGTCGTAATTTAACCAAAGGGACAAAAGCAAAAATTTATTTAAAACGTGAAGATTTACTTCACGGTGGTGCCCATAAAACCAACCAAGTATTAGGTCAAATTTTATTGGCAAAACGCATGGGTAAAACACGCATTATCGCCGAAACCGAGTGCGAGGCCAACATGGTGTTGCGACAGCCCTTGCTTGTGCAATGTTAGATATGCCTTGCCGTGTTTACATGGGGGCTAAAGACGTGGAACGCCAATCACCAAACGTCTTCCGTATGCGTTTGATGGGGGCAGAAGTAATTCCTGTACAAAAAGGTTCTTGCTCATTAAAAGATGCGTGTTGTGAAGCAATGCGTGATTGGTCAGTAATTATGAAAATACCCATTATTTATGTGGGTACAGCGGCGAGCCCTCATCCATTCCCAACCATTGTACGTGAATTCCAAAAATGATTGGTGAAGAAACCAAACGTCAAATCTTAGAAAAAGAAGGTCGCCTACCGGATGCTTGTCATTGCTGCAGTCGGTGGTGGTTCGAATACAATTAGTGTGTTTACTGATTTTATTGATGAAAAGGTGTACGCTTAATGTGGTGTGGAACCCGCTGGTCACGGCATTGAAAGTGGTGAACATGGTGCACCATTAGGCCATGCAAAAGTCGGTATTTATTTCGGTATGAAATCACCGTTAGATGCAAACTGAAGATGGTCAAGTAGAAGAATCATACTCTGTTCTGCTGGATTAGACTTCCTTCTGTCGGGACCTCAACATGCGTACTTGCAAAAGTATTGGTCGTGCAGGAAATACCCCAGTATTACGGATGATGAAGCGTTGAAATGCTTTCAAGAATGTAAAACGATGAAGGATTATTCCTGCATTGGAAAAGTTCGCATGCATTGGCGCGCTGCGTTAAAAATGGTTCATCAAGAACCGAATAAAGAACAAATCTTGGTGGTAAATCTCTCTGGTCGTGGTGATAAAGATATTTTCACTGTTGATAAAGTTTTAAAAGAAAAAGGAATGCAATAATGAGCCGTTTTGAAACTAAATTTGCAGAACTTGCAGCGAAAAAGAAGGGCTTTTTGTACCTTTCGTCACATTATGCGATCCACATTTGATCGCTCTTTTGAGATTATTTGCACATTAGTCGAAAATGGCGCAGATGCTTTGGAATTAGGCTTTCCATTTTCTGATCCGTATTGAACGGTCCCGTTATCAGTGCAGCTAATAACCGTGCGCTCAATGCGGGCCATAGCACTGAGGATAGCTTTAAAGTTACTCGCTAAAAGTGCGGTCAAAATATCCAGAGATTCCGATTAGCTTACTCCTTTGTGCGAATTCTAATTTTTGCGAAAAGGCTTAGATAATTTCTATCAACGTTGTGCAGAAAGTCGGCGTGGATGCGGTTTTAGTGGCGAGATATTCACTATTGGCAAAAAGACTATGTTGCCAAGCTGCAAGCATGGTATTCAACCTGTCTTTGTTGCCCGCAAATGCTGATGCCAAACGGTGCAAGGCGTTGCTGAAAACAGCGAAGGCTATACTTATTTAGTTTCTCGTGCGGGTGTAACAAGTGCGGAGAATCAAGCTCACGCCGCAAACTTGAGATACGCTCGTGAGCAACTCAAAGCCCACAAGGCTCCACCAATTCTACAAGGGTTTTTGGTATTGCTCAACCAGCTCAGGTGAAAGAAGCCCTTCAACTGGGTGCAGGGAGCTATTTCAGGCTCTGCAACTGGTAAAAATCATTGAGCGAAACTTAGATAATCAGGCTCAATGCTTATCTGAACTTGCCGAATTTGTTCATAATATGAAAACTGCAACTAAATAATAAATAAAAAGCGCGGTTAAAAATGATCTGCACCCCAAAAGTTGGACTAACCAAACCAACAATTGAGGTGCAGATTTTTATGGGTAAACACTACACAATCGAATTTAAATTACAGGTTCTTCAACCTATTTTGAATGGGAAAATGAGTATTAGAGAAGCTGCGCGTTTTTACAATATTCCCTCCAACGCCTTAGTCGGGACATGGTTGAAACGGTTTGAAAAAAGTGGCATAAAAGGACTGATTCCCCGTAAACCATCAGGACGACCGCCGATGAAACCCAAATATGCAAAAATGCCACTGCCACCCAAAACTGAAGAAGACCGTTTACGCCTGAGAATTTTACAGCTTGAAGCGGAGGTGGCCTACCTAAAGGAGTTGAGAAGGCTCAGACTTCAGGACGAAGCCGAGCAACGGAAATTATCCAAAGGTTAAGAACACGCTATCCGTTAAAATGGCTTTTAGGCTTTGCACAGTTAGCGCGTAGTACATTTTTTGCGAAACTTCAGATTAAACCGGATAAGGATGAGTTGTTGAAAAAGACCATTCAACGCATCAAAGCCAATCATCCTGATTATGGCTACCGACGTGTTCATGCCTACTTGCCAGGCGTGAATCATAAAAAAGTTTCAACGTTTAATGCAGACACTTGGAGCTTCAAGTGCGGTCAAGAAAAAGCAAGAAATTTACGACCTATCGAGGCACGATAGGGTGATAACACCGAATCATCTTGAACGCGATTTTAGTGCAACGGCCCCGAAACAAAAATGGGTAACTGATATCACCGAGTTTAAGGCGAAAGATGGGAGTAAAGTCTATTTATCTCCAATTTTAGACTTATTTAACAATGAGATAGTCTCATATAATCTCAGCTATTCCCCAAACTGGGCGCAAGTAGAGGACATGTTAATGCAAGTCGTCAAAGGATTAAATAAAGCTTGTGGTGTCATTTTACATTCAGACCAAGGCTGAGCAATATCAAATGGTAGCTTATCGTCGAATCTTTAGCTGAACATGGCATCATTCAAAGTATGTCGAGAAAAGGGAATTGCTTGGACAATACCGCAATGGAAAGTTTCTTTGGGACGATTAAAAACAGAATGTTTTTATGGTCGGGAAATTTAAAACAAAAGAAGAGATAGTTGATGCCGTCAGAGATTATTTGGATTACTATAATCACCGACAGATTCAACTAAAATTAAAAGGACTGAGTCCGATACAATATCGAAAACAATCCTTTAAATAACAGTCTAACTTTTTGGGGTCGGATCAAAATCAACCGCACTTTTATTTTTATACATGTCGTGAGATCATGAGCTTGTTGTAATAACTGACGACTTTTCCTGCAAGAATTGATCTGAATACTCACCAAAGCCATTCACTTACCCGATGGAAAGCATCAATAAACCCTTAGCGATCGCCTTTTTCATTGTAACGCTTCTTCATACGTTTGCTTCAAGCTTTCAATCACGTCTAAATTTTCTGGCTTATCCATAATAATATCGGCATAAAGTGCCGCATCCTGAGCAAATAGACGACCAATCATGGCTAATTCCAAACGATAAATCGGGAAGATAATGCCAATAAATTACTTAAATTGACTGGTTGTTTTAGAAAGATGTAGACCATTCGCGAAGGTAGAAAAGATGACGTATGCATGTATGTCTCTATTATTGGTCGTGCTCCGCCGCATCAATTTGGTAAATTTTAGCCCCAGATTTGAATTTGCTCCAGTAGACATTCATAACGCCCACTAAAAGCGCCCATCACAACGTACAACCACTTGTTTTTGCCATGCTAGCAATATCAGGTCCAAACATTGGATGCAATCCAACTACCGCCCTTTATGCACCTCTAACATTTTAGCTAATGGAGCACGTTTCACGGAGGTGAGATCCGCCAGTCTATATTTTCCCGTTAAATAGGGTTTTAAACGTTCTATGGTTTCTAATGTGTGATCAATTGGCACGGAAACAATGACAACATGCATTCGTTAAAATGCGTTCTGCCACATCCCAATCATCTAGATCTAAAATAGAAATAGGATAACCAGAAGCGCGCAAAATAGCGGGCAAGTAATTGCCCCATTTTTCCGTAACCGCCGACAATAACAATTTTGTTAATGGCTGGATTCAGGGTTTTAAAACCAAATTGATTTTCATTGGAATACGATTCGCATGAAACGACGAGCACATCTTCGATAAGTTGTGGAGATTCCCGCCGCCGCACTACTCTCTCGGCGCATAGCATTAATTCGTTCTGGCGCATCAAATTGGTGAAATCATGTAACCTCTCGGCACAGTTCAGGCGTTTAAAAGTTGAATCAGTTACGATCGGCGTCAATTTCCTGACGTAAATGGTTAGGGACATCATAATTTCGCCTGTAATATCTTATTTGATTTTAAAGGTTACAAGTAGTTATGGGTTAAAACAGAAAGGCAAATAGTTGTGAAATCAAACGTTGGACGAATTACATTGTTATGTACGATAAGTGCCACGCCTAAAAGATATTCTTGTCCAGAAAACAACCGCATGACCAGCAATTTTGCTTCATTAGTGAAATTTAACGCGCTGTCCAGCCTATACCTTTACTTTGCTCTGCGTTTAACACTTTAATGCAGGTAATTTTACTGACTGCAGCATCTGTCGGTAAAAGATGTTGATCAAGTTGTGCAAAGGTGCCTTGCTCTGCAAGCGCCTGCAAAAGCTTATCCATGTCATCATCTTTTCTGTTGGATAATCCGCAACCGCAGTTCTACGTAACACTGTCATACGAGCGCCACACCCCTAACACTTCACCTAAATCATCCACTAATGGGATATAGGTTCCTTTTTGGAACAATGCACTTCTAAGGTTAGAAAAGGTGCTTGATACTCGATAAAGTTTAACTCCAAAAATCGTGATAGGACGTGCTCCACGTTCTACAGTAATGCCTGCGCGAAACATACTCATCCAATGGTTTTCCGTTGTGTTTTAACCCGAAAACATGGTTGGCACTTGCAAAAATATCACCGCGGAATTGTTCAGTGCGGTCAAAATTTGTGATGTTTCCACGATTGACAGGGCGCTTTTGACCACTTGCCTTCAGCATCTGAGCTATCCGTACGTTCACCTAATTTTGCTGTAACCACATAGCGTTTATCTGCATCTAATAAAATTGGGAAAACTGTGGCTTCACCTAAGCAAATAGGTAGCATGCCGGTTGCCAATGGATCGAGGCACCGAGTATGCCCTGCTTTATTCGCTTGGAATAGGCGTTTAACTTTTGCATAATGTCATTCCGATGACATGCCTTGTAACTTATCTAATAAAATACGCCATCAATATCCGCCCACGTTTACGAGGTCTCGACATTAGTCATTTTTCCTCAACGTGTTTTTCTCGTCTTCACGTACCGTTGTCACTAAATTGAACATACGCATCCTTCAACTAAGGATTGATCGTAGAAGAACGAATTTCTGGCACAATGCGTAAGCGCATTGCTTTTACCCACTAATGAGCGAATATAAGGTGCCGCTTTTTCTAACCCTTTTCATGCCCTGTGCAAGTCGCCACTTCATCGGGATCAAACAAAAATGTCACAAACACTGCATAAGCTAAATCGCTTGATACTCCACATCGACACGGTTACCATGCCAATACGGGGATCTTTCACTTCACGTTGCAAAATGATGGCGATTTCTTTTGTAATTCCTGTGCAACGCGATCGCTGCGTTTAAAATTCTCTTGCCATAATATTTCTCTTAGTTAAAAGCGGTCAAAAATACGTTAAATTTTGACCGCTCTTTTTATCGATTAGATTGAACGTTTAACTTTCAACGACTTCAAACACCTCGATTTGGTCGCCGACTTTCACGTCATTGTAGTTTTTAACGCCGATACCACATTCCATACCATTACGGACTTCAAAACGTCATCTTTTAAAGCGACGGAGAGGTTTCGAATTCACCTTGAGATTACCACGTTATCACGTGTACGCGGATTGGTTGTTACGTTTTACTACACCTTCGGTCACCGCCCTACAACGCGATTGCACCAAATTTCGGATGTTTAAACACATCACGCGCTTCAGCCAAGCCGATGATTTCTTGTTTGAATTCAGGTTGTAACACACTCGCCATCAGCTTCATCATCACAGGTTCATAAATGATGGAGTAATAACGAAGGTCAATGTTTTCGCTTTCGATAATACGACGAGCAGAAAGCATCCGCACGTACGTTAAAGCAAACCATAATCGCATTAGAAGCGAGCTGCTAGGGTTTGCATCAGTTTCAAATACCACCTACACCAGACCGACACTTTCACTTTCACTTCATCGGTGAAAGATCTTGTAATGATGACAATCGCTTCCCACGGAACCCCGTGCGTCCGCTTTTCACATGATGTTCGGTTCAGCCACATCACCTTCAGTCATATTGCTAAACATATTTTCAAGTTTCAACTTTTTGCTGACGAGCAGGTTTTCACTTCGCGGAACTTACCTTCGACGGTGTAATGCTACTTCGTGCTTTTTCTCATCACGTACTACTGTCGCTTCATCACCCGCCGCCGGTACGCCTGAAGACCTAACACCAACAGGGATAGATGGGCGCTTCATCGATTTCTCTTTACCGTTTTCATCGCATTGCACGAACGACCGTATTCAAAACCGCAAGTACGATATCACCTTTGCGTAAAGTACCTGATTGAACAAAATTGTTGCAACTGGACCACGACCTTTATCAAGGGAATTCAATCACTACCGCTTGCCATGCCGTCTTTTTCGCTGTTAATTTCCAGTACTTCTGATTGAAGTAGGATGGCATCTAATACGTCATCAACACCGGTACCTTTCTTCGCAGAAACAGGAACAGATGCACATCACCACCGAATTTCTCAATCACTTCGTGTTGAAGTAATTCGTTCTACTCGGTCTGGATTTTGCCTTCTGGTTTATCAGTTTTGTTCGCCGCAACGACTAAAGGCGCACCTGCTGCTTTCGCATGTTGGAATCGCTTCTGGTTTGAGGCATCACACCATCATCTGCCGCAACCACAAGAACTACGATATCCGTTGCTTTTGCACCACCGTGCACGATTGAGAGTAAATGCGGCGTGTCGGGTGTATCTAAGAAGGTGATCATTTTGCCGTCATCCATTTTCTACGTGGTATGCACGATGTGCTGCGGTAACCACCCGACTCACCTGCTGCCATCGCTTTACGAATATAGTCAAGTAATGAGGTTTTACCATGGTCAACGTGACCCATAATCATGCAACTGGTGCTCGAGTCACTTTTTCTGCGTTAACATCACGGTCGCCTAATACTTCTTCTTCAGGTTCATTTTTCATTGCGAAGAATCACTTTGTGACCTCAAATTCTTCAGCCACCTAATTATGCGTTTTCTCTGGTCAACACTTGGTTAATGGTCCTTTCGCCCATCTTCATCATTGCTTTGATGATTTCAGTCGCTTTGACTTGCCATTTTCGTTTGCTAATTCTGCAGCGGTAATGGTTTCCAATAACAACATCTTGTTTCACAACTGAACAGGTTTTGTGAAGCGCTTGTGTGCTGCACCTTTCTTACCATTTTACCTACCAGTTACCGTCTTTTTGATTTTTATGGTTAGATTCGGCGCTCATTTTTATTGCCGCCTCTTTCACGTCATCGCGTTCTTTTTCGCTTTAGCGACTTTATTTTTACCGACCGCGATTTTTCATTACGACGTTCTTCTTCGTCTTCTGCTTCTAAAGCATAACGAGGCTTAAATTGTAATCAGTATAATCTTCTGATGCGCTTTCATTGCTTGACGTATCCGCTTCAGCATAACGTTTAGCATCTTCAGCTGCTTTTACGCGCTTGCTCTTCTGCTTTTGGCGAGCAAGTTCTTCTGCTTTGCGACGAAGTTCCGCTTCTTCCGCTTTACGTTTTTCTTTCTTTTCTGGATCAACAGATTTAGGTTTATTTTCCAACCGCACGCTGTGCCGGTTTCGCTGCTTTTTCTGCTTTCAGCCTTCGCTTTTCAGCTTTCACTTTTTCAGCTGTAGCTTTTTCAGCTGCAGCTCGTCAGCAGCTAAACGTGCTTTTTCTTCCGCCGCTTTCTTTCTGCTTCTGCTGCTGTGCTTTTAATTTTTCTGCCTCAGCTGCTTTTCGAAGCGGCATCTGCTGGCACAGTGCGTACGAACTTCAACTTGTACTGCTTTTGCCTTTGCCGCCAGCTGTTGTACTGCTTGCGGTTGTTTTTGTTCTGCGTTGAATACTGAAGGTCGGTGCATTCGCATCCGCATTTTTACATCTCAGTCATTGTTAAACTCCTTACTCTTCGCTAAACCAGCAAATATTACGCGCACCTTCATAATAAAGTCAGCGGCTTGCTCTGCGGTTAATTCGTCGCTATCAGCTAAATCATCTATACCTTGCTCAGCAAGTTCTTTCAAGCGTAGTAATTGTGTTTTCCAGCTAATTTAAAAAGCAGTGTGACGATTCCATCCTTCCAAAGATTTAATAAACGATCTTCACATTCGCTCAAGGCTTCTTCTTCAGCCGCAGCAGCTGCAGTAATGGCATCTTTTGCGCGACCTTATGTGATTCTTCGATGAGATCTTCCACCTTCTAAACCGTCAATTGCACTCAGTTCGCTCACAGGAACATCAGCCACTTCTTCTAATGAAGCAAAACCTTCATCTACTAAGATTTGAGCAAACTTCTTCATCAAGACCCAATTTATCCATGAATAAATTTAATACTTTTGGTATCTTCTGCTTGATGTTTTCTCATTTAATTGTTCGGTAGCCATGACATTTAATGTCCAACCGGGTTAATTGTGTCGCTAAACGTACGTTTTCGACCGTTACGACCAATTGCTTGTGCTAAGTTATCAGCATTAACCGCAATATCCCAGTGAGTGATTATCTTATCCACAATGATTGAAGTCGCATCAGCTGGTGCCATCGCATTGATTACATATTGTCGCCGGATTATCATCCCAAAAGTACGATATCCACAGTTCTGCCACCTAACTCATTGGTAATCGCTTTGAACGCGTGCACCACGCATATCCACATGCACCAACCGGGTCGATGCGTTTATCATTAGATTACCTGCAATTTTCGCGCGAGAACCTGGATCACGTGCCGCACCACGAATTTCTAAGCATTTCTTCACCGATTTCTGGTACTTCAATACGGAATAACCTCGATTAACATTTCAGGTTTCGCATGAGTCACAAATAGTTGTGCAGTTTTGCTTTCTGGATTCACTTTATAAAGCACACCACGAGACACGATCGCTCGACGGAAGTTTTTCACGTGGAAGCATATCTTCACGCATAATCACGGCTTCAGCTTTATTGCCTAAATCTAAAATGATGCTTTCACGATTTACTCACCGTGCCCGTAACAATCTTACCTTCTTCAGAACGGAATTGCTCAAACCACTTTTGCACGTTCTGCTTCACGGATTTTAGTGCTGATTACTTGCGAGCAGTTTGCATTGCAATACGGTCAAATGCGATAGACTCAATTTGGTCTTCAACATAATCACCAAGTTGAACATTTGGATCTTCAAACTGTGCCGCTTCTAATGTCATTTCTTTTGTTACACTTTTAACTTCATCAACCACCAACCAACGACGGAATGTATCAAATTCACCTGTTTTAGGATTGATAGATACGCGAATATCGGTTTCATAGTCATATTTCTTTTCTCTTCGTTGAAAGTGCAATCCGACTCTCTAACGCTTTCAAAAATCTTTTCGCGTGTGTAACTTCTCGTTAGATACTGCTTCAGCAGCTAACAAAATCTCTTTACTCATTTTCCTTTTTCTCCTTTTAAAAATTTTGCGATTACATTGGCTTTTGAATGTTGCCAAAAATAAGAACTTGTTCCTGACCATCAACAGTAAGTGTCAACATGTCATTTTCAATTCCAATTTGACCTTTACCATTTACGGCGATTCTAAAACAGGAATACGTAAATGCCAGCGATATCCTCGCCCACATAACGTTGGACTGTTCAAGCGCAAATAGTGGACGATCAAGACTCGTGATGACACTTCGAGGTTATATTTATCCGCAATTGATCTTCTACGTCTAAAATCGCGCTCACTTGACGACTTATCGCATGATCATCAACGCCCTACGCCACCGTCTTTATCAATGAATAAACGCACGGTCAGCAAAACGACCTGCACGTTGGCATTCAACTCCCCAAAGTTCGCGAGCCCAAGTCTTCTACTGCACCTCAGCCATTTCTTGCAATTTTTGTTCTAATGTTGCCAATTTTTGCTCCTAATCTTAAAATCTAGACATAAGGTTAGGTTCGTCAATGAACCTAAGCCCAGTTTCTAAATTCTCGTACACCCTAAACTTGGGGTTCTTTTTACTGAACTTGTTATTGGTTGCAGGGGGCCGGATTTGAGACCGACGGCCTTTCGGGTTATAGAGCCCGACGAGCTACTAAGCTGCTCACTCCCGCGTCCGAAATATGGGGTGTGTAAATGATTCAAATCAAAAGATCAAGCGGTTTCACTAATTTTCTTGAAAACGTAAGATGACCGCACTGTTTTATCTAAGTGATAGTTAGAATCCAGCCAGTTCCAAGACCTGCACCAACGCTTTCACACCATTACTGCCGCCACCAGCACCAACACCAACAGAACAAGCACTCACTAAAGCACTTAAGACAACCACTAAAAATAATTTTTCATAGAGTTTTCCTTTGTTAAATGTTCAAATAACCGATAAACGGCCAATAAATCCGTTCGAGCAATTGGTTTGAACGGGAAGTAAAAAGATAATAAAAGCCAGCGAAATCTTCTCATATATGACAACATATCAGCCCAATAAATCGTTGGACGAGTAGAGTTTATAATAATCAAGATAATTCATTAAAGCTTTTCATCATCTACGCCTTTCACACGACACAAACCTGTATAAAATGCTAGCATATCAGTGTAATCAACCAATGTCTACTTTATGGCTTTTTGAATGGGATTAAAAGTCCATAAAAACTAATCTGACCATATCTCCATGCAATATCTCGTATGGCACTGGACGACCATGAATATCGCCTTGTTGATGAAGATTAATCAATATCTCCATCGCTAAATGCAAAATATGTGATTTTTCTGTCCAAGACAACGTTTCATCATTAAGCCAGATGTTCAATGTTGGCCCTGCATCTTCCAATACTAAATAATCATCACTGAAATCACATAATTTAGGTATTGGTGCACCAATATTATTTAGATGCTGTAGTATTTCACACTCTTCTTGAAAATGTTGTTTTGGGTGCGGTTTTAATAATAACCATATCCTTTTAATTGCTCAGGTTGTTTTAACCAATAATTTTTCCTAAATATTCAAGCAGGGAAAGCGTTCTCTACGATGTTCTTCAAGAAGCTTTTGTACATGGTCTTTTAAGTGACGTAGCTCATAATCTACTTAAATTTTATGTGTATTGAAAGATAAGCGATACATTCTACAAAATTTTCATTCTTTTTCAATCAAGGAGAAAAATATGCATTTTTGAAAAGAGTGCTACTGTACTAACATTAGGCTCTGCACGCTATCTGTACAGCTTCCCTTTTAGCATCAGCGAGCAAACAAATTAAACTCAGTATTTAAGTGGAAAAAGGTACGATTAATGACAAGCTAGGTATTCCGTGATTATTTTCAGTGGATTACGCGCCGAAAGATTTGGTGACTCAAATCGGGCAAACTGAAAGTAATCGTGTTGAAATGAGTGGTTCGCTGATACGCTTATTCGTTTATCTGTGAAACCTATCCGGCTAAATTACATTTAACTTTTGATGCCGTTCCAGAATATAACGCACAGGAAGGTGCGCTCTATTTAAAAAATCTCTGGATTTTACGCTGGTCTGGCGAACCGAATAGTGCAATGGAGCAACTCCAAGATGTTATGCCGCTATTAAGCGATGGTGTGGCTGCACTATTAAGTCGTATGCCGGTTTACACCTTGGATGAAAAGCGATATGAAACAAATGCTGATTAAGAAGTTTGCCAAAGAAATTAAAGTTGAGAAAGGTCGATTAGAATTAATTGGTGGAATGTTTTTAACAATAAGGGCGTATTAAACGCCCTTTTTATAACTCAATGATAGCCGTCGTTTCTTTAACTTGTCCGTTGGATTCAATATTTTTCTAATCGGAACGGTAGTGATGCACACTCTGCCCATTCTTGCCACATAGACAATCCAAGCCCACTTCCCTTTCATTTTGTCCTGCAGGACGATAAAACGCCGTGCCTAATTTTGCTAATTCTTCTGGCGCAACACCACCGCCATTATCTTCAATGGAAGAATTTTACGAGGCTGTAAAAATCACACGCACCTGAGTGCCTTGAGGACAATATTTTATGGCATTATCCAATAAGTTTGCAGCATCGGTGCAAGTACAATGGCTGCCCTTGCTTAACGGCATGATCTCCTCGATGTTCAAACTGCAATTCGATTGTAGCGTTGCTGTGCGCTGAAATATAACTCACCGATAAGTAAAGTTATAATTTCTGACCAATGAACAGGCTCCTGATGATTTAATCTTTAAGATTATCCAAGCGGGAAAGTGCAAGAAGCTGTTCGATTAATTGAGTTGCTCGATCGATACCTTTGCAAATGCGCTAAGGCCATTTCACGAATTTGTGCATCATCTCCCTGCCAGCTGTGCAACTTCCGTTTGAATACGTAATGCTGCTACGGGCTACGTAATTCATGTGCTGCATCAGAAACAAAACGGCGCTCCTGTTCCAATTGCTCACTGGTACGTGTGAAAATTGATTTAAGCTTTTGACTAACGGTAGAATCTGTTGGCACATCATCAGTTTCTAATAACGATACATCACCCGTCGGCGAGCTTTTGTACGTTTCGACTCAAGCGATTAATTGGTTTTAATGCACGATAAATCACGATAAACGCGACCAATAATAGTATTGGTAATCCAGCAAACCATCCCTGCTTCGCTAAAGACCATTTTATTGACTCAACCTTCGCGGTATTCCAATTCTTGTCCCACCGCAATGACAAGTTCGCCTTACCGACAGGTTGCCAACAAATCAGCCATTCATCGTCATCATCTAAGATATGTTCTTTGTAAAACCCGTCTTATTTTGAAAAATAAATTTGTCGCCATTATCGCCATCGGTTAATAGTCTTTCGCCTTTGTTAGAAAAATATGGCAAAGGCTAAAGCATCATTATCGTAATGACGTTTCTGCGGTTTAAATCCACCACGTGGAAAAATTCGCATTTTCGTCCAACAATACATTTTGTAATCAGAGGTCAGCTAAACGCTCGGCAAAAGCACTTGTTGTGCATTAAACACCCTTTAGCTCTGACGACCGTCCATGCAACAGCTGTGGCAATGCACCACACACAGAGTGCGGTCAAACTTAAACCGATTAAGAGACGAAAAACTCAGTCGTTTATTTTTCATTAACTTGTCCTAAAGCATAGCCTCACGCCATGTACAGTACGAGATAAATTGTTTACCCAGTTTTTGACGTAACTTGTAAATTATGTAGCATCCAATGCACCACTACTTAATTCTTCATCCCAATTTGATAGTTTTCTTCAATAGTCGCACGAAAGCACTCGTTCTTTATTCAGCATAAAAGCTCGAGTAATTTTATATTCACGTCCAGTTAATATAATTTCATCCTCATTCAGCCAAGCCTTACGCTGAGCAGGATCGAGTCTGACATTGCCATGCTCAATTTGTGGTTTTAACTTGCCCATAACGACGACGAATTAATGCTTGTAATCGCACCACACTTCAGCCAAGGCAAAGGGTTTGCAAAGATAATCATCAGCACCTTGTTGAATGCCTTTAATGCGTTCATCCAATGTATCACGCGCAGTTAAGATCAACACAGGCACATCTTGATTATTTGAACGCCATTGTTTTCATATCCAAACCATCTAGTTTAGGCAGGGTAAATCCAATACCACCGCATCATAAGGCGCGCCGATTAAGGCATTTAATCCACTTTGACCATCGGTAAAACCAATCTACAATAAAAGCCTGATTTCGTTAAACCAATTTGCAGACCATTGCCAATCAGGAGGATCATCTTCACTAATAAAACTCGCATAATATTGACCGCACTTTTTCTTTCTCAAAACGAAAATGGCGGGCTTTTGCCTCACCACTTCAAATTATATGAATTATTGCGCTTTTTCAACGCTAATTACTTCAAGCCTGGTTTTTCAAAAGGTTCATTATCCACTTTACCGTAAACGCGGATTTTATCCTGAGGTCCCACATTTAAACCATTCCAAACGCGCTTTTTAATTTCCACGTGATTTGGTCTGTGCCATCGGTGAGATATATATTCATCACCATCAATTTGTTGGGAGTGATGTTACCTACTAAGGTAATCATAGAATTATCTTTCGCAGATAATGCTTGTCTAACAGTAAGTTGTTGACCTTGATCACCACCTTCTGAAGCCACTCTTGTGCAGTGTTGCCATTAAAATCGTGCAAATGCTGCTGAAGTAGATAAAGCTAAAAAGGGTTGCTAAAGCAAATCACTCATGTTCTCCCTAAAATAAAATTAAGCATAAATTAATCATGTTTCAAAAGCTGAAGGATTATCCTCACTGCCGCCTTGTTGATGCTTATTAAACACAACAATCTTAATAAAATCTTTAGCAACCTTAAGATTTTTAAAATTACCAACAAAATCGTTCATTCACTGAGTTATCTTGGCGTTCTTTTCCCATTTCGCTTTATTTTCATGGATTAGCAAAATAGCGGTCTTGCTCAACTAAACGTGCATCAAGTTTTGTCGTCTGCTTTTTAAAAGCTTTTTCATCTGGATGCTTGCTTGGTAATTGAGGTAAAACACCGCCTGATACGGATGATTTTTAGCCCAGTCAATCGCATCTGCGCTCGCCTTAGTTGTTTATTCAAACTCACAGAACGCATACGATTAACATGTTGTCCCACCAATTGCCCAAATGCTGCGTTATTCGGATACGGTTAATTTATCTAAATCCAACACATATAACGCGGTGATTAAACGGTTTTGCCCACGATAAAACCATTTTTACCGCTTCATCACGCAAGCCAAAATGCATAAGCACTGAGCAGAAAGTGCAAACATCGTCATCGGAGAAACAAAATCCACTTTTTCTCAATAATATTGACCGCACTTTCAAAATCTTTTTGGTATTTTTCAGTAATAACGCATCAATATCTTTTGTTCACATTAATCTGTTCAAGTCGCCCATCTCTGCATCGTACTAAGCGCTTTTACATAATATCAATGTGCTTAACTGGCTCTTTTGAAATGGTGCTACAAGCCGTTAATAAAAAGTGCGGTTGAAATTAACGTTAACTTTTAGAGAGGTTCGCATTATCTTCCTTATGATGAATATTAGCTCGCTATCTTACAAACAAAAGAGCCGTGAGTTTTACTTCTTTCTTCATAATGAGTAAAATTTCGTTTTATTTGTTTTATGAAAATCCATCTTATTCAGCGCCAAATCACCTTGAGATTTTATGAACCAAACTTCCCTTATCTTTAGAACAACATCAAATTCACCATGAATATCAATGTCGTTCAGGTTATTGTGGTTCTTGTCGCGTGAAAAGGTACAAAAGGCAGGGTTTCACGCCGATGCGCCCCTTTGCCTTTATTCAACCCGATGAGATTCTACTCAGTTGTTGTCGGGTGGAAAGTGATTTAGAAATAGAATTATAATTATTCAAATCCAACACTGTCATATCAAAACAACCCGTGATTGTTTTTCTCAACCACTTTACCAGCACGAACTGCACCATTGCAAAGGTCATACAGCTTGATGCTTTGTAGAGCAATCAACGCGCTCACCGATATCTGCAAACCAGACACTGCTCACCACTACATCAGAGGTACGAATGGTAGAGAAACCAATTTCATCACGTTTGCGTTCGCCTGTAATGCCCTTCGCGACAAAATACACGCCATGCGTTTTTAAATCACGTCCAAGGGGTATTTCGCAATGTGTTCGCCTAGCAAAGTGCGGTGCCAGATGGCATCTACTTTGTGACGGTGGTGCGCTTCAATGATTTCGATATCGCAATAACTCCCCATCACTTTTGGCAGCTTTCTATAGTTTAAAGCACCAACCACCCCTACGCCAAAGTTTGAGGCAAAATACAATGGCGATTTTTCTGATGCGACTTGAATTGCGGCTTTACCCGCATCATCAAAACCCTGTGGTACCAATCACCATTTTTATTATGAGCGACGCATAAATGCGATATGCCCAGCGTGCCTTCTGGACGCGTGAAATCAATTAGCAAATCAAAGTTGTCTTTTCTGCATTTAAATCATCTGATACTTTTAATACCCACTGCACCAGTACCCGCAAGCTCACCGCATCTGCACCAACTAAAGAAGAACCTTTACGTCATAAACACCTAATTCTACCCTTCTGCATTATATACGGCTTGAATTAATTGGACGCCCCATTCTTCGCCTGCCCGAGCGATCGCAATTTTTAATGTCATGTTTTTGTCCTTATCAAATTAAAGCGTGTTGAACGCCACCATAAATTAAATAGATTCCGAAGAAAAATAAAAATCAGCCTCTGCTGCATTATCAATATAGCGACTATATTGGCTATCAAAACTGTTTCTGCAACAGAACGAGAAAAGCACGAAATGATATAGAAATATAAAAAGGTTTCTACGGTAATCACGGCAAGTGCGGTCAAAATTCTGTGATGTTTCGGTAATATTCACTAGAACCAATGACATCACACTGCTGAAATAAATCACAACTTTAGCATTAGATAAATTGACTAACAGCTTTCATAATGCTCGTTACGTTGATTGATTTGGCACATTTGCATTCTGCTTTTCATCAAAAACCGCATTGGTTTTACTTTTGCCATTTTGATGCCGAGATAAATAAATAGGCTCCACCAAGCATCATCACAATACCTTGAATAATTGGCATGGTGGCAAAAATAATGAGCCCAAAACACAGCCGTCGCCCAGATTAATACCCCAATGGTAATCCCAATCACGCCACCAATGGCTTCGACGAGAACTCATCGCTGAAACTCGACTGACATAGAAAAATCAGGGTCAGACGAAAGCAAAGCCAACAAGATGAATAATCATCAAATTTAGCATGGCAAGCCTACGATCGTACATCGCAATCACGATAACAGCATAGACTGCCGCTAAAACATCATCCACTCATATCCCAAAACCGCTTTCCAGTTTTTGGTCGAAAATATCGGATTGATATAGGTTTTAAAATATCAAAGAAACGAAACAATACAAAGGCAACACAATCCAAGGTAACGATGAGCTTTGGAATCGCTGCCAATACGATAAATACCCAACAAATTCATCCCAAACAATGGAACCGTGATCATGAACGCCTATATCATCAGCCGTTTTTGACATAAATAACAGCCAAACGCAAAGCAAAGTGCGGTCAAAATTAAGAAGATTTTTAGTCCAAGACAAGCTAATAATGCCGAACCTAAAATCGTTCCAGCTAAACTTCCCATGTACCCGGTGCTGGACGAATGAGTCCTGAACCAAAAGCCTAATGCAAGTAAATGAACTGGATTTTTAAGCTAACTCTATCAAGAGGTGAACTATTCATTATTTATCCTTAAAATGATCGAAACCAGACGGCGCTTGATAATTGATGACACGTCCATCTTTAGTAATCGGATTGTTATTTTGTGGAACGATTTTCCCGATACAAGTGCAAGTACATTTAATAAGTGGGACAACTCTTCAATCTCGGCCTTTTTATTTTGCAGGTACAGTAAAAGCAAAGCTCATAACTCTTCCCTGCCACTTAATGCAAACGATTCTGCCTTTTTCTAAGCTATATGTTTTTGAGTGGTGTGGATAAAGGCAAGGTAGATAATTCAATCTCCGCAGAACATTGGCTTCTCAGTTAAAATATGCCCTAAATCGGCAGCTAGACCATCTGAAAGCATCACATGCACGAATATGCCACATCCACTCAATGCTTGGCCTAATTCAACGCGTGGTGTCAGGTGAAAAATGGCGTCTACTAAAAATTCAGTATCAAAAATCGACCGCACTTTTTACCCTGTAAGATCCAATTTAAACCCGCCGCGCTATCACCTAACGTGCCCGATACATAAATTAAAATCACCAACTTTCGCTTTGTGACGGAATAAGCCTTCCTCGTGGTACAAAAACCGATGCCGTAATGGTTAGCGAAAGTGGACCTTTCGTTTGTATCGCCACCAATTAACGTCACATCATATTGATTTAATGCTATCAAACAAACTGACTAAATTGGCTTAGCCAGTTTTCACTCAACTTCAGGTAATGTCAGCGCAAGAGAAATCCAAGCGGGTTTAGCGCCCATAGCCTAAATCACTTAGGTTTGTCACGATAGCTTTAGTAGGCTAAATCTTTGGAGAAATGGAAGATAAAAATGCGTACTTCGACCATTGTATCGGTGGTAATGGCAGCTGATAGCCTTCTGGAATATGAGTGGATCGTCACAACTCATCCCTCAATACTGAAATCAACAAAGTGTTGATTGCTTTTGTGTATTGAGAAGTATCGCCCTATAAGATCAAATTCACCTGTACTATTTTATCTGCACACCACAAAGGGCAGACATTTATCTCACCCTACATTTGAATAATTATTTGCGACCTAATGCAGAGCGACTTTATCCAGTCACCATTAATGTATTTATGGCTTTTCATCTGTACCCAAAACACTTTCGCCACTTCAATTGCCTCATTAATCGCCACTTATACGGTACATCTGCGCTCAAAATTGAAGTTCGTAAAACCGCTAAACGCAAAATCGCTTTTTCAATCGGATCTAATCTATCCAATGTGCGATCTAAATAATGGCTCATTGAAAAATCAACGGCTTCTAGCATTCGCAACGGTTTGACGGAAAAGGCGGCCAAAATAAGGTTTCATCCACACCTTTTTAAATCTTGATCCACAACGAAAGTGAGTTCCACTTGTTCTGGTGCGTTACCAGAAAGCGCCTAAGAAATATAATCGCTTGAACGCACATTCTCTCTCGCTCTACGACGTGGCGATCACTACAGGTTCTTTTTCTCTGTCATTTGAATTTATGCCGCATCAATTTGTTGTGTGTTCACCATTTCAAGTGCAGTTAATGCTGCTTCTGCACCTTTGTTACCTGCTTTGGTCCCTGCGCGCTCGATAGCTTGTTCAATGTTTTCAGTTGTTAAAACACCGAATGCGACTGGAATTTCAGCCCTAGCATAGGACTGACTCTAAACCGCTGCTTGTTTCGCCAGCCACATATTCAAAGTGAGCGGTACCACCACGGATTACCGTACCTAGTGCGACGATGTGCATCAATTTTTGCTTTCAGCCAAACGACGTGCTACTAATGGAAGTTCATACGCACCGTGCATGGAACGATTGTGATATTCTCATCTTTGCACTTGGCCGATATAAGTTTTAATGCATCTACCGCACCTTCTAATAAACTTTCTATTAATAAAACTGTTAAAACGAGCAATCACCACTGCGATTTTAGTATTTGGTGCAGCTACTGCACCTTCTAAAACTTTTCATATACTTTTTCCTAATCTGAATGAACAATAAACATTTGACGGATTTTGAGATAAAGAAACCCTGTGGAAATAATCCGACAGGGTTTTTCATGAGTGAAAAAGAACTTACTCGAGTTTTAAATCGGTTCAATTTTTCCAGATATTTTTCGCATATTCAAGAATCGTACGGTCAGATGAGAAGAAGCTCCATATTCACGAGTATTTGAATAGTGTTTCAACCATTGGTCGCGTAGTTTTGTATTTTTCATCTCACGGCTTTTTGAGTTTCTCACATAACTACGGAAATCAGCGAAAGCTTGATAATAATCGTGGATGCAAACCTTGTAATAGTTGAGATAATGTTGAGGTTCTTCTGGTGAGAATTTGACCTTCAACACTTTGATCCACGACTGTGCGTAATTGGGCATCATTTTGATAGTATTCAAAAGTGATCGATACCCTTCTCGGACGAAGCTGCTCAACTTGGTTCCACAGTGTTGCCCATAGACGATGTTATCTTCACCCACGTTTTCCAAGATCCCACGTCTCGCACCATCAAGTGTACCAGTGTTAATGCGCCATTAAGGCAAACTTCATATTACTGGTGCCGAGCTCTCTGTGCCTGCAAGTGAAATTAGTCTGAAATCATCGCTGCTGAATAATTAACTGTGCAAGGCTCACGCGTAATTTGGAATAATACAACTTTTAACGGCCTTCAAACGCTCATCAGTATTGATGACATTCGCAACATCATTAATTAAATGGATCGTTTGTTTCGCAGCATAATAAGCCGAAGCTGCTTTTACCCGCCAAGATAAATACGCGCGGTTGCCAATCTTTTTCAGGATGAGCAAGCATTTCATTATAGCGAGCAATAATATGCAATACGTTCAACATTTGACGTTTATATTCGTGAATCCGTTTGACTTGAACATCAAATAACGCATGTGGATCAAGTTCAACACCTAATGTGATTCTTCGTATTCCGCCAATTTCACTTTGTTCGAAAAATTTAATATCAGCAATCGCTTCTTTAAAATGCTTTTTCTTGCGTAAATGGTTTAAGTTTTTCGATTTGACTTAAATCACAACGCCATTCTGAACCAATGTATTTATCGAATAAGTCTGCTAACTGTGGATTCGCAACGGCAACCAACGACGAGGGTAATACCGTTTGTCACATTGGTGAGCGTTCCTGGGAAAATACGAGCGAAATCCGCAAAGGTTGAAGTCACCCATTAAATCAGAAATGGATTTCTGCCACACCATTGATTTTTGTGAACCCACAACAGATAGCCATCCCATACGCACTTTTACGTTGATAACCTCTTCAATCAATGAAACTCGACGAATAAAAATCAGGTATCCGGTGGTGACGTAAGAACGAACATATACTCTAAGAAATGATCATTGATTCTCAAAAATCATCTGCAAATGACGTGGCAAGATTTTTGCCATCATTTCTACTGGCCAAGTTTCTAATGCTTCTGAACATTAAAGTATGGCAGGTGTAAGAGAAAATGCTACGTCATCTCCCACGCTTTTCTTCCACTGAAACCTTCTGTCGTCCATTAAAAATACGCATTAATTCAGGAATTGCTAATGCTGGGTGAGTGTCATTTAAATGAATTGCCACTTTATCAGCCAAGTTTTTCAAGGCTACTGCATGGGTGCGTTTGTGACGGCGTAAAAATATCTTGAAGTGATGCAGATACTAAGAAATATTCTTGACGTAAAACGCAATTCACGACCATTCCGAGTAGAATCATCAGGTAAAGCACGCGAGATAAGTTTTTTATTTGCAGAGTGTCTTTCTAATGCTGCTAAGTGTTCACCGCGGTTAAAGTCTGCAAGATTAAATACTTCACCTGCATGAGCAGACCATAAACGTAATGTTGCTGCAGAATTGTTTTGATAACCCGATCATTTGGTCGTAAGCAAGTGCGGTCACTTTTTCGGCATCTTGCACAAATGCATTTTTGCCTCTCGAAATGAATATTTCCACCAAATTCTACGGTAAAGCGTTTAGATGACGGATGAACCTCAAGGTGCACCTTTTTCAAGCCATGCATCCGGGCGCTCGACTTGCTGACCATTTTTCAATTTTTGACGAAACATACCATATTCATAACGAATACCGTAGCCCATACTGTAAAACCAAGGGTCGCAATAGAATCCATAAAGCAGCGGCTAAACGACCTAAACCGCCATTACCCAAGCCGGGATCAACTTCTTTTTCTCAAAAACTTCTTCTAAATCGACATTTAATTCAGATAAGGCTTCTTGTGCTAATCCATAAATACCTTCTGCAATCATGGCATTAGAAAGGGTACGTCCAATCAAGAATTCCATTGAAAGGTAGTAAACACGGCGAGCATCTTCCGCTCGAGTTTTCGACGAGCGGTGGTAATCAACCTTCTGTCACCAAATCTCGAACAGCATGCAAAGTCGCATTTAACCAATCGCGTTGGCTCGCTTCACGCGGAGAGCGACCAATTATAAGCTTATAAACAATTGATTTTGATTGCCTCAACAGTCATTTGTAGGGCGATTGTATAAGAATGGAGAATCAAAATTATCCATTATCATAAGTAAAAACCTCGGTTTGAATGTCAAAAATTATCTATAATAAAAGAGATGTTGATTTAAAAATTCACGCACATTTCATCAATCGAAATAGACCGCTCTGTATCCGGAGAACCTTTATACCTCTAATAAATTCGTTCAAATTTTCATGCTTATCTTGTCGAAAAACAAGCATAATCTACAGAGCTTACAACAATAATCTACAAACAGACTATTGCTCTTAACGTTTATAAATAAAAACTACAAACGTTCATAAAGTGCACGATATTGTTCTGTCTGCCTGACGCCAGCTGAAATCTTGTGCTATCGCATTCGCTCGCACGCTGACCAGACTCTCGGTTTTTGCCAAATATCAAACGCTTGTTGGATACTTCTGCGTAAATCTTCAGCTGTCGCTTGCTCAAACACAAAAACCAGTTGCCGTGCGATCTTTAATATTTTCTGGTGCTATCCACCACCGTATCGGCTAAACCACCGTTTTACGAACAAGAGGAAGTGTGCACATATTGCAAACCATAAAGTTGTGGTTAAAGCCACAAGGCTCAAAACGGCTTGGCACTAAAAATCACATCACCACCTGCCACTAATAAATGTGACAGTGTTTCATCGTAACTAATTTTAACTGCAACATTTGTGGATAACGTTCAGCAAGCTCACGAATACCTTTGTCTCAAAGTGCGGTGCGCCAGACCCTAAAATCATCAGCTGGCCACCTTTGTTTTAGCAATTTCATCCGCACTTTCAATCACAAATCCACGCCTTTTGCTCGGTTAAGCTGGTTACCATCACAAATGCCAATGCATTTTCATCTTGCGGTAAATTAAAATAAGCTTGCAGTTCAGCTTTTATTCTGTTTTTGACCACTATGTTTCAATTTGTAACGATGCTTAATATATTGATCGGCATTTGGATGCCACATTTTCATCTACACCATTAAGAATCCTCACAAACGCCCTTGAGTTTTAAGCCAAGTAAACTTCCAATCCATAGGCAGATTCAGGTGTTGTAAATCTCTTTGGCATACGTCGGGCTCACTGCAGTGCTGGCATCGGAGTAAAATAAGCCTGCTTTTAAACAGGAAATCTGTCCAAATAGCTCTAAACCATCAACATTAAACATGCCTGCAGGCAAGCCAATTTCAAAATAAATGCTGATAATGAAATTGTCCTTGATACGCTAAATTGTGGATCGTAAATACGGACTTTTGCTGAGCGACCTTATTAAATAAGTAAGCGGCACATAAACCTGCATGCCAATCATGAGCATGAACACATCTGCACGCCACCAGCTATCTAAACCAGTAGATAATTCAGCGCCAACCCAACCAAGTAAGGCAAAACGTTTATAGTTATCACCATAATCATTATAGTAACAATCGTGATATGGATTCCCTCACGCGCATATAAATGTGGTGCATCGATTAAATAAACACCTACACCATTATATTCGCCATAACGCAACACAACGTGTCCCGCAAAATTATCAAATTCAGCAACAACTTATGTATTAGAAATACCTGCAGAAATCGCTGGATAAGCAGGCAATAAAATGCGTGCATCAAGTCCTATTTGATTTTGGGCTTATGGGCAAAAGCTTCCTAAAACATCGGCTAAACCGCCTGTTTTAAGGAGCGGATAAAATTCAGAGCAAACGTGAAAACTTTCATTTAATTTTTGTATTTTCCTATAAAACATAAATAATGCTCGATCAATTTCCTCTTTAGAAAAGAGGGGTTCAGCGTGCGGTCAAAATTAACCGCACTTTTCATCATCAATCTAAATGCTCTTCAGATACGACTTCTTCCCTTCTAATTTTTCAGCATTTTTCGGGTAACTAAAATCACTTTACCGGTTGAACTGATACGGAAAACGTTTTTATCTTCTTCTATATTCACACCAATTTCCAGTGCCATCTGAATGATGCATTCACGGTCAAGAATACAGTTTTTCAATATACAATTTTTACCGATTTGAACTTGTGGCAATACCACACAATGATCCACTTTGAAAAAGCATCAATTTTCACGCGATCGAATAGCACGGAATTACTGATAGAGGCATCAGTAATCACAACCACCGCCAATTAAAGAATTATCGACTGGATGAACATTTGAATTTTTGTAGAAGAATTTTTGACGGATAAGCTTGAATTGGATTATCATGAATTAGCCAACTTTTGATCATAGCAATATCAAGCTGTGGATTTTCAGAGACTGAGTCAATATTAGATTGCCAAAAGCTATCTAATGTACCCACATCACGCCAATAAATTTCACCTTCAGTATTACGTCCCATGCAAGAACGGCTGAAAGGATGCGCATAAAGGGTTTCTTCTGCTAAACATTTTGGTAATACATCTTTACCAAAATCGTGGCTAGTTTGTGGTGTATTGACCTCTCTCTCCAACATTTTATAAAGATCAATCCGCATCAAATACATAAATCCTCATTGATGCTAGTGAAATATCGGGTTTACCTACCATTGAAGCGCGGATCTTTTGGTTTTTCAACAAAGGCTTTGACTTTTTAAATTTTTCGTTTACTGCCATGACACCAAATTCATGTGCTTCTGGAGCGTGGTACTTCAATACAGCCCACCGTACATTTTGTACCGCTATTCACATGGTCCATCAACATGACGCTATAGTCTTGTTTGTAAATATGGTCACCCGCCAAGATCAAACATATTTAGGCGATAGTGATCACGAATAATCGCCATATTTTGATAAAACAGCTATCCGCAGTACCACGATACCAAGTTGAATCATCAATTTGTTGGCGTGCGGAAGCATATCAACAAACTCCCTTTTTCTTGTGGTAAGAAAAGACCAACCTGTTTGCAAATGACGAAGTAAAGAATGTGCTCGTATTGAGTCACTACCCCAATTCGGTTCAAACCAGAGTTAATACAATTAGAAAGTGCAAAGTCAATAACGGCGGTTACCACCAAAATAAAGAGCGGGTTTGCGTTTATCCGTAAGTTCATGCAAGCGTGAACCATGTCCACCTGCAAAAGAATAAGCACCAAGTATGTTTTAACTAAATCATATTTGTTAAGGTCGCCAGCTTTCATAAGGATCTCCATAGTCTTATAGTTATTCGTCACTCAGCATACAAAGCCCATTGAGCTAAGCTCTGCTTGTTGCGCATCGAGGGTTAAATTATGTGTGCCGATTTGAGGGTTTCCATTTCCATCGGATAAATGAAAAACCTGCCCTTCGGCTTTGGTATTAATCAATAAAAGACAATGCTTATCTAAAACTACTTGTAATGCTTTGGTTTTGTTGATTTTTGCCAATTGTCAACTGTCATCTGGTTACCGTGAATGCGTTTAAGCCATTGCATTGTCACCCGACCACCACTGATTCCGGTTTAAACTACCAATTTGCTTACGCGCTGCAATCGTTTGCTTGGTAAGTTCAAATAATTCCTTGTTAAAATTTGCCATTTCAGCCAAGTAATTTCGTTATCTTGGCAACAGCGTATTATTACTCTATATTGAGTGTTGCTGAACTCATCACCCGCCAAAGCATAGGTGTGCCATTCGCCAGCAATAAACTCATTAATAATCCGCTTTTGTGCAAAAGTGCGGTTATTTTTCCTACCGCACTTTTGCGGCTCAGAAAAGGGATTCAGTAGAACCTTCTACCCCATGGTTATAACTGTAATTTTTCGCTGCGACCATCACGATTTTTCTTCGCCATTCGCTTCGTTATGCTTTTTGGTTATAACTCACCAAATCTTGCATGACGAAACCATCGCGAGCAGTACTAAAATTGATGCTGTGTGTGGCAAGCGATCATTTTTCTTAAATAAATCACTAGAACCCGCAAAGCGTTCTGCAAATGCGCCAATTTCACCACTTTTCCATAACCAAAAACGGCAAAAGATCATCACGAAAACGATCATTCCATTCTGCAAAATAATTTGGAAATTTCCGACTTGATAACCGTAATGTCCTATGTCCCAAAGGGCTCTCACAATCAATTTAATATTTTGTAAACTTGGCTCATTTCTTATGTCAGTAAAAAGTTGAGCTTTGTGGATTAAAAATCGGTGTATCACGCCCGAGCACGGAAAGCTAAATCAAATCGAAAACCATCAACATGACAGTGTTCAACCCAATAACGTAAACAATCTACGACCCATTTTCGCCCAACATCAGAGGATAAATTGAGCATAGTTGCTGCAGCCTGTCCAATTGATATAACGCCCTTGATCGTTGCGCCAATAGTAAGTTTGATCATCAATGCCACGCTGGCAGAATGTTGCGTAAGTTTGCTCTGATTCCTGCGGAATGGTTAAATACTACATCTAAAAATAACTTCAATGCCCTCTCTATGAAACGCTTCACCATCGCTTTAGATTCAGCTAATGGATTATTTGTTGCCGCATATTTAGGTTCCACTGCAACATGGCTATGGGGATTGTATCTCACAATTTTAAAGCCTCGTGCCTGTAAGTGGGTTCATTTATATAAAAATTTAGCAGGCAGCAATTCCACTGCTGTCACGCTCTAATCTTTTTAAATAAGCTAAATTGATAGGATGACCTAAGCCCGCACAGGTGCCCCGTAATTCAGCAGGAATCTTGTCGTTGTTGACTAAAACCTTTAACGTGCAATCGCATATCAATGGTTTCCGCCTGGCGTATTGGGTGCAGTATCATTTTCCCAATCAAAAATCTTCCAGAAATAATCACTGCTCTTTAGCGCAATATGAGCATTATCGCGATGATCATTCATTAAAAACCAAGAACGACTTTTCTTCGCTACTTAAATCAGGTTTACCATTCACGGCTTTCGCATGAGATCGATATTAACTTATTCGGATTGGCATATTCACCATTAATGCGGAATCCATATTCTGTCCCAACCTCAACGCCTGCTACAGCTAAATGCCATACATTATTTGTGACGAACCATAGGAAAGCGCGTTTCCTATCCCCATCAAACAGGCAAAGTTCCACACCACTCGCTGCAGCAGAGAACAGTGCAAAATTAGTCACCTTCACGCCATTCTCGGTAAATATTGAATAGCCCATTGGCGCTGGTTTGCCGTTGTTATAAATCGTAAACATATCTTACAAATTGTATTTCAAATAAACTGTCGCCAATGGTGGAATAGAAAATCGAAATAGAATTTTTCTCGTCCATGGCTTTCAATTTTCTTCACTTGTTACATAGCCGAAATTGCCCACGTTAGAGCCTTTGATAATACATAGAATCAGTATTCAGAATTTCTTCATAAAGTGCCTGCAACATTTACCCCAATACGGTAATTATGGCGAAAGCACAGAGTGAAGTTGCTGATGACGATAATACGCTCACCATTTTGAGCTGCGACGTTCAAAAGCAAATACAGAATTTTGCCGCATCATCAACGACAAGCCAATCGAAAAGCCTTCCAGGTGAATAATCCAGTTCAAAGAGCGGTAAGTTTTCTCGGTAAATATGATTCAAGTCTTTACTAATTTCATTATGCCTTTATGCCAGCCACCACCGATATTTTCATCCAGTAAGAACCAGTCCAAACTTTCTTCGTAATTCCACTCACGACCTTGAGCAAATTCATTACCCATAAAGACATTTTTACCCGGATAGCCCCACATATAGCCGTAGTAAGCACGTAAGTTCGCGAATTTTGCCATGCGTCTCCCGCATTTTATCGAGAAGTGAATATTTTGCCATGCACCACTTCATCATGGGAAAGCGGTAGCACAAAATTTTTCACTGTATTGATACATCATCCCAAAAGTCATTTTGATTGTGATGATATTGGCGGTAGATTGGGTCAAGCTGCATATAGGCAGCGTATCGTTCATCCAGCCCATATTCCATTTAAAATTAAAGCCCAAGCCACCGTTTTCACTCGGATGAGTCCACCAGCAAAAGAGGTAGATTCCTCCGCAATAGAAATCGCCCTCTGCCATTTCACTGTAGATTTTCCAGTTGGTATGTTTTAAAAATTCAATGGCTTCTAAGTTTTCACGTCCACCATATTGATTTGGAATCCACTCACCTTCCGCACTGTGGCTGTAATCTCGGTAAATCATGGAAGCCACCGCATCCACTCGAATACCATCTACACCAAAGCGTTCAAGCCAATATACAGTGCATTACTGGATAAGAAATTTTTGACCTCATTACGTCCATAGTTATAAATCAGAGTATTCCAATCTTGATGATAGCCTTCACGAGGGTCTTCATGCTCATATAAAGCCGTGCCATCAAACAGCGACTAAACCATGGGTATCACTTGGGAAATGACCCGTACCCAATCTAAAAATCACATTAATTCCGCATCATGTGCACGTTTTACTAAACGACGGAATGCCTCAGATGAGCCAAAGCGACTAGTTGGCGAATAAAGCCCAAGTGGTTGATAGCCCCAAGAACCATCAAATGGAAATTCAGAAAGCGGTAAAAATTCTATATAGGGTGAATCATATTTTTTACATAAGGAATTAATTCATCGCTAATTTGATCGTAATCTAGCCAAAAATTGTTTTCTAAATTACGACGCCAAGATCCTAAATGCACTTCATAAATGGAAATCGGTTGATTCGATTGATTTGCTTGACGACGTTGTTCCGTCATTTCCACCACATTTGGTAATGCACTCACTTGCGATGCAGTATCAGGGCGAAGTTGTGAACCAAAGGCAAATGGATCGGCTTTTAAACGAAGATTGCCGCGGCAATCAATTAATTCAAACTTATAGAGCTGTCCTAAACTGGCTTTTGTGGTAAAATAGCTCCCAAACACCACTTTTAGATGAAAACGCATCAGATGACGGCGACCATCCCAATAGTTGAAATCACCCACAATAGAAACTCGTCTTGCATTAGGTGCCCATAAGCGGAAGTTTACGCACCGGGCACACCATCATTCGGTAAAAGTGTGCACCTAATAGTTCATACGGGACGTAATAACGAACCTTCAGCCAATAACCATTGATCTAAATCATTAATCATTGATGGAAACGGTAAGGATCTTCAATGATTTGGATTCTGCACTCTAATACACTTTTTAATTGGTAGACAAAGATATGATGAATCTCTGGCACAATCGCAGTAAAAATCCGCGATAATCCACTTTTCAAGAACAACAACGATAGATTGATTTTTCTTTATCAATCACTTCGACTATCTGCATCCGGTAATAAAGCGCGAACCTCAATACTATTATGAGTTTCATGCATGCCCTAATACAGCAAAAAGGATCTGGCATGTTTGCCATCAAAAATGAATTAATTACTGATTGCGAGACTAGTTTCGCTCATGACATACTCCTTTATGCTTTGCAAAGCTTGATTATTTACAACCGACAGTATTTTCGTTTGTTGAGCGATAAGCAAAACGATAATAGATAAAAAGACAAAGCAGGCAATGAAAGTGCGGTTGAATATGGAATTGTATTTTCAAACTGAATTTGGTTTTTGCTCGTCAAACAATTGATAACGCAAAGAAGCATCAGAAGGAGAAGAAAACGCGGTTAAATCATCATGAATGGGTTCGTTTCGAAGGCATATATGACATTTTTGGACGGCTGATTTTGTCCAATATTCAGCGGAAGTGCAACTGCTCGATAAAATAATCAATACTGGTTGGCGACGCATCAATTAAATGCTCATCAATATCATAATGGGAAAACGAAATACCAAGTTTTTCAGCAGATTGTTTGAAGTGATATGACATTTGCATACAACGACTGATACATCTATATAATACTTATTAGTATTATAGAAGCGCAGTTGAAATACAATTGTCAATGTCATGCAAATTGTGACCTACATCACAAATTTCAAAAGTATATAAGTGAAAAATTTATTCAGTTTCAACTCACAAATTCAAACCAATCAATAATATCTTCTTCGTGCTACACCATCTTGAATTAAAATGCCTGCTTTTTTTCACTGAGTCTGATCGCCACTGATTAAGCGGATGCCATTCGGGCAAAGGTTTCCCCTCATACAATAAACGATATGCACAAGTATTCGGCAACCAACCAAAATCAGGCAAATTCTTTTTGGTGAGCTTGCATGCAGTCGGTTTCAATTTTAAAACGCTCTGAATAATTACAGCACTTTCCAGTTTCACATCTAAAAGGTTACAAGCAATTGAGTATAATAAAGTTTTTGGCGTTTGCTCTGCCCTTGAATATATTTTGTGATAACAGCATTTGCCGCACCCATCACATAAGGCTTCCCATTCAGATTCGGTCATTTCAGGGCAGTGATTTTGTTTGCCAAAATTAGGTTCAAGTTGCATAGTTGATACATAATAAAAAGTGCGGTCAAAAATCACATTTATTTTGACCGCACTTGGTTGATTAAAATTAGAAGCCTTCCTAAAGCTTACTCATGTTAGTTAAATACCAAATGTTCAGGGCGGCCATCTTTACTATCTCGCACAAAAATAACCTTCACGTTCAAATTGATAACCTTTCTGCTTTCTGCAGCAGCCAAGCTTTTGTTCTACAAAAACCATGTTTTTACCACAAGAGAATGTGGATTTAACACACTTTCAATATCTATCTTCAGCACCTGGATTTGGCACGTGTAAATAAGCGATTATACAAACGGAATTCAGCTGGATGATTATGCATAGCAGAAACCCAGTGAATTACCCCTTTACTTTCTGCGACCATCTGCTGGATTTTTACCTAAAAGTTTCAGGATCATAGGTAGCAGAAGATCGTAGTGATTTCACCATTTGCATCTTTTTCGACACGTTCCGCTTTAATCACATAAGCATTACGTAAACGTACTTCTTTACCTAATACTAAGCGTTTATATTGTTTGTTTGCTTCTTCACGGAAGTCTGCACGATCAATATAAAGCTCTTTCGTAAACGGTAATTGACGCTCCCCTAATTCAGGACGATTCGGTGATCGGGTGCCGTTAAGGTTTCTTCACCTCCAAAGTTTTCAATCACGACACGAACAGGATCAATCACTGCCATTGCGCGTGGTGCATTTTCGTTTAAATCCTCACGAATGCAGGCTTCAAGTGCAGAATATTCCACCACGTTATCTTGTTTAGTCACACCAATACGGCGACAAAATTCACGTAACGAAGCTGGTGTATAACCACGACGACGTAAAACCAGAAATCGTTGGCATACGAGGATCGTTCCAACCGTCCACAATGCCGTCATTCACTAATTTCAATAACTTACGTTTAGACGTTAACGTGCCTTCTAAATTTAAACGAGAGAATTCATATTGATGCGGTAATGGACGTTCAATACTGATATTTTCCAACACCCAGTCATATAAACGACGGTTGTCTTGGAACTCTAATGTACATAAAGAGTGTAGTACGCTCAATCGCATCAGAGATACAGTGAGTGAAATCGTACATTGGGTAAATACCATTTATCACCGGTTTGGTGATGGCTCGCAAGTTTAATACGATAAAGCACAGGATCGCGCATGACCATAAATGGTGAAGCCACGTCGATTTTTGCACGAAGACTTAATGTACCTTCAGCAAATTCGCCATTTTTCATCTCGTTCAAATAACGCAAAGGTTTTCTCTACGCTGCGATCACGATATGGGCTATTTTTACCTGCTCGGTTAACGTACGCACGATACTCGACGCATTTGGTCTGGTGAAAGTTCATCTACATAGGCTAAACCTTTCTCGATTGAACCCAATCGCGCAGCCATAAAGTGCATCGAAGTAATCAGACGCATAACGCGGTTCGCCTTCCCATTTAAAAACCTAACCATTCCACATCGGCTTTAATGGAATCCATATTCCACGTCTTCTTTCACCGGATTGGTATCGTCAAAACGTAGGTTACATAAAACTGTTATATTCTTTTGCCAAGCCGAAGTTTAAGCAAATCGATTTGGCATGGCAATGTGCAAATAGCCGTTTGGCTCAGGCGGGAAACGAGTATGAACACTTTTTGTGTTTACCGAAGCTAAATCTTTCATCAATAATTTGAGTAATGAAATTGTGTGTGGTATTTTCCCGCATTTTCTAGAGTGTGTTCTGTATTGCTCATAAATTTCTCCAATAAATTGAAAATAATTTCCCATTCTACACGAAAAAGTCTGGCGTTGTGAATTTGATCACAAACTAACCGCACTTTCATTAAATTAATGACTGAATTTTTAGAATTTTTAGTCTAACTTGGAAGATTTTTCGTGCAAACTGAAAAGTTTACCTTTAGAATACCACTTTTACTGAACAAACGTTCATTTTATTTAGGATAACAAAGTCTTTATGAAAAACGCTTTTTATTTTACTTGGATTAGCAGTTGCTGCTGGCGCAGCTTATTATTTTTTTCTCAAGCACAACAAACAAGAAACCACCCATCTGACGGAATCCGTTACCCGTGGTAATGTGGACAGTTGTCGCTTCTGGGTCTCAGTTGAAAGCGTGAATGAAGTTGATGTTGGTGCCCAAGTTTCGGGTAAATCACCAAACTCTATGTCAAATTAGGGGCAAGAAATCAAAAAGAGCGAAATGATCGCGGATATTGATTCCCACAAACCCAAATTAATGCCTTAAACACCGAAAAGGCCGCGATTAGTCAGCTATCAAGCTCAATTAAAAAGCGAAGAAAACCGCTTATGATGTTGCTCTTTCGAAGTTATAACCCGCTTATCAAAACTTTATACACAAAAAGCGACGTCTTTGGATAGCTTGAATACCGCAAAAGCACCCTTTGATAATGCAAAAGCGAAATGGAAGCCATTGAAGCCAATATCAAACAAGCTGAAATTGAAGTAAATACTGCAGAAACCAATGTGGGTTATACCAAATCACTGCACCAATGGATGGTACCGTTGTTGTCTGTGCTCTGTTTCAGAAGGTCAAACCGTTAATGCCAACCAAACGACGCCGACGATTGTAGACCATTGCCGATTTAAGCAAAATGAAAATTAAGCCTGAAATTTCAGAAGGCGATATTACGAAAGTTAAAGCAGGTCAAAGTTAGTTTTACTATTTTATCGGATAGCCAAACGGTGTATCACTCTGTCATTGATTCTGCTGATCCTGCCAATACGACAACAACTGATAGCTCTTCAACGTCATCTTCGACAAGTTCAAGCAGTAGCTCCACAACCAGTGCGATTTACTATTACGCTAACGTATTAATTGATAACCCTAATCATACTTTACGCATCGGAATGACGACAGAAAAACAACATCAAAATTGCCAATGTGAAAGATGTGTTATTGGTTTTAATATGGCTATTCAAAAACGTGATGGCAAAAGCTTTGTCAATGTATTGAATGACAAAAATCAGCCTGAACAGCGTGAAGTTGAAACCAGTGTACAAAATGATTTCCAAACTGAAATCAAATCGGGTTTAAACGAAGGTGAAAAAGTCATCGTCACGTTGCGAATGGTGAACAAGTTGGCTCTATGCCTCGTGGGCCAAGAATGTTCTAAAAGTGCAGAAAAATTAATGAATATTATTGAAATTAGGGATCTCAACCGTTACTTCGGTGAAGGCAATCGTGTCCATATTTTTAAAGAATGCTCTCTTTAAATATAGAAAAGGTGATTTCGTCGCGATTATTGGGCAATCGGGTTCCGGTAAACTCGACCTTGATGAATATCATCGGATGCTTTGGATACAGCAACCAGTGGTTCTTACAAAATCAATGGGAAAGAAACCATTGAATTAAGCAAAGATCAACTTTCAGATTTACGTAGCCAAAATCTGGCTTTATTTTCCAACGCTAGTAACTTATTGTCGAGCTTGACCGCAGCAGAAAACGTCGCCTGCCAGCTATTTATGCCGGAATGCCGCAAGAAAACGTCTTTCTCGAAAAGCGAGCAACTTTTTAGAAAAATTAGCTAGGCGATACGTGGCAAAATAAACCAAGCCAGCTCTGCGGTGGTCAGCAACAACGTGTGAGTATTGCGTGAGCGTTGATGAATGGCGGTGAAATTATTTTAGCCGATGAACCGACTGGCATTGGATTCTCAAAGCGGTCAAAATGTGATGGAAATTCTGCGTCAATTACACGCAGAAGGCTACACTATTATTATGGTAACCCACGACAGAGAAATTGCCGCCAGTGCGAATCAGCGTGATTGAAATTAAAGATGGCGAAATCATTGGTGATACACAGCGGTAAAAAGTGCGGTCGAAAATCAAACCAAATCTAAACTGCACTTTGGATTCAGCAAAAGATCAATTTGTTGAAGCCTTCGTATGTCTGAGAGTGCGATTATCGCCCACAAAATGCGTTCTCTTTAACAATGCTCGATTATTATCAGGATTACTCTCCGTGGTTTCCGTCGTGGCATTGGGAAATGGCTCACAACAAAAATCTTGGAAAACATCTCGAGGAATTGGCACTGAGTACTATAACGATTTTTAACGGTAGCAGGCTCTTTGGTGATCGGCGTGCTGAACAGATGCAGAATCTCACACCACGATGCCACTGCTTTTAAATCAACAAAGTTATGTACAAAGTGTCACGCCGAATAGCTCATCAAGTGGTACATTAATTTATGGTAATCAAACTTTCTCCTCGACCAGTTTAAAGGTGTAGGCGAACAGTATTTTGATGTCGATGGATTAAAACTAAAAATCCGGTAATTTTATTTTCGGCTCAAGATGTTGCTGATAACAACCAAGTAGCCTTAATCGATGAAAGTGCGAAAAGTCGATTTTCCTCGGATGAAAATCCTATCGGTAAAATTGTGATGTTTAATAAACGGCCATTACGCATTATTGGCGTGGTATCTGATAAACAAATGGGCGGGGCAAGTAGTTCACTTAATCTCTATGCGCTTATACCACCGTGATGAATCGTATTTCGGGAGTAGCAAAAATTGGTTCGATTACCGTAAAGTAGATGATTCGGTGAATACAACTGTCGCCGAGAAAGGGATTACTGAATTGACTGACCATGCGTCATGGTAAGATTTCTTTATCATGAATAGCGATACCATTAAACAAACCATTGAAAGCACAACAGGCACGATGAAATTGCTCATCTCTTCCATTGCCTTTTATTTCCGTTAATCGTTGGTGGTATTGGGTAATGAATATCATGTTGGTTTCTGTTACTGAACGAACTAGGAAATCGGTGTGCATGGCTATTGGTGCAAGACAATTTAATATTCTGCAACAATTTTTAATTGAAGCTGTGCTGATTTGTTTAATTGGCGGTGTGACGGGGATTCTGCTTTTCGGGTTTTAATCGGTCTGCTAGTTAACGTATTTATGACTGACTTTACGATGGCATTCTCAACCGGCTCAATTGTTGCTGCAGGTCTTCTCTACCCTGATTGGTGTGATCTCGGTTATATGCCGGCAAAACGCGCGGCACAATTAGATCCGATTACCGCCCTTGCACGAGAATAAAGAAATTTTGTAAAACACAAAAGAGCGGTTAAAATTCTGCACTAATTTCTTGACCGCACTTTAATTAAAAAGAAAGGATCCATGTTAAAATGAAAAATTAACCTTAGCAATCGCGATGGCAACTGCACTCAGCAGGGCTGTGCTACATCGGCGATTCTTATAAAGCGAGCCAGCAGGATTACCAAAATTATGCGGAAATCACCAAACAATTTAATGTAAAAGAAAACTGGTGGGCGCTTTACAATGATTCATGAATTAACATCGTGTGGTAGAACAAGCATTAGTTAACAGCAAAGATTTAGCCAGCATCTGTCGCCGTAAACTGTGCTCTATATAATGCAAACCTTGCAGGCGCGAATTTAATTCGGCATTTAGCGGTTCAACCTAATCTTCCGCAAAGTAAACGTGAAAACGGGTGGTAGCCCAGCAGTAAGCCATCAGGGTGCATTAAATGAGGTTATACATTAGATTTATGGCAACGTTTAGCGGATACCGCAGATGCCGCAGAATGGTCACATAAAGCAACGGCTGAAGATTTACGAAAGCAACCAAACTTTCACTCATCAACTCCAGTTGTGACAACGTATTATCAAATTGCTTGTTTGAATGATGCTATCAGCACAACTCGAGGAAACCAGCAAATACTACAACGACATTAGCAGCATCATGCAACGTCGTTTATCGCAAGGTGTCGCTGACAGCGCTAGTGTGGATCAATCACAACAAGCCGTATTAACCGCTCGTAACAACTTGATCAACTATCAAACACAACGCAAAACAGCGGAACAAACTTTACGTAACTTACTGAACTTAAAACCGGAAGAAGTATTAAATATCAACTTCCCACACATTCTCAATGTGAAAAATGTGGGTGTGAATTTAAATGTGCCTGTTTCTGTGATTGCGAATCGTCCTGATGTGAAAGGCTATCAATATCGCTTAAGCAGTGCGTTCAAAAATGCCAAAGCAACCGAAAAAGGCTGGTTCCCAGAAGTGACTTTAGGCGGTAGTTTAACATCAAAGTGGCACTAAAGTCGGTAACGCATGTACAATCCAGTGGGTACAGGTTTTAATCGGTATTAGCCTCCCATTCCTCAACTGGAATACCGTGAAAATGGAACGTGAAAAATCTCTGAAGCCGATTATGAAACCGCACGTTTAAACTACGAGCAAAGCATCACTAAAGCTTTGAATGATGTAGATACCAACTACTTCGCTGACACACAAGCGCAAAGTGCCTTGCTAACCTGCAAAAAAACACAGCTATAATCAACGTATCACCAAATACTACCGTGATCGTTACAATGCCGGCGTATCTGAATTACGTGAATGGCTTGCTGCGGCAAACACAGAGAAAACCTCTCAACTTTCTATCTTGAATGCGAAATACAACATCATTCAGGCAGAAAATGCCGTATATAGTTCAATGGCAGGTTATTACTCCCGTTAAAATCATGATTAAGGAAGTTTCGGCTTCCTTAATCTTTTATGGATATGCAAAATGAAAAACAGCTGACTTTTTATTTTATTCGACATGGTAAAACTGTTTGGAACATGGAAGGTTTAATGCAAAGGCCATGGTGATTCCCCTTTAACTGAAGAAGGCATGACATGGTGCGAAAAACAGGTATTGCACTTAATCATATTCCTTTTGTTGCCGCCTACCCAGCGTATTAAAACGTACCATCGCTACTGCATCTCACATTATTGGTGAACGTGATATTCCGTTTCATCACCAAGGTTTAAATGAACAATATTTTTGGTTCTCTGGGAAGGGCAACTTGTTGATACTTTTTAAGAGAAACATCCCGGAATTCCAGCAGCTAATTAAAGATCCGCCAATTATAAAGCTCAAGTAAAACGGTGAGAAACGTTTGAACAATTAGGCGAACGTGCAATGAGAAAGCATTACAGGATATTACGAGATCCACGCTCAAGGTAATATTCTTATTGTGTCGCATGGCCATACCTTGCGTTTATTGCTTGCCTTATTAAACGGTGCAACTGGGCAAAATCACCGCGATGAAGATAAATCAGTATCGCTCATTAACACTCAATCAGTGTTGTATATTATGACGATGAGAACGGTTTTCGCGTTGAGAAAATAAATGATGCTGAATCATTTAAAATAAGCAAATTTAGATAAAAATAACCGCACTTTGATGACCTAAAGTGCAGTTAATTTTATGATGTTTTTGTGATTATTTCACTTCGCGGAATAAAATCTCGCTTGGAATCACAGAACCTTGCCAGTAAAGCTCGGTTGACACTTTTTCAAGCTAAATCTAAGAAAGATTTTCGCAATTTCACTGTCTGGTGCAGCAACTACCGTTGGTTTGCACCGCATCCAAATCTTGACGAACTTGGATATTCAATGGTAACTGACCCTAATACTTTCACATTGTATTTTTGTGCCATTTTTTCTGCACCACCGGTACCGAAAATCGCTTCGTGGTGGCCGCAGTTGCTACAAATATGGCAGATATTATTTTCCAATACCTATGCACTGGTACAGATACTCGTTCAAACATAGATACACCTCACCGCACTAATAATGCAATATCTTGTGGTGTTGTTACCACTCACTGCACCCGTTACGAGGGATTTGTTGTGAAAGGGTCAATTGAATATCACCTGTACCCGGTGGCATATCGATCACTAAGCAATCGAGCTATCCCATAGGTTTCATTTAAAGCTGACTTAATGCACTACTGCCATTGACCACGCCACAAATAGTCGCATTATCTTCATCCATTAAGAAACCAATCGAGTTTGCAGATAAACCATGTGCTTTAATCGGTGTGATATGTTGGTTATCAGGTGACGTTATGCGTTGATGCGGTGCACCACATATGCGGAATAGATGGACGTCAAATATCCGCATCCAAGATCCACCATGAGCACCTTTTGAGCTTGCAGCAAGCGCAAGATTCACTCGAAACGGATGATTTTCCCCCCACCTTTACCCGAAGTCACCGCAATGATGTTCTTCACGCCTTTTAACAGCAGGCTGATTATTTGCACGTTTTTAAGGTTGCGACTGGATAATTCACCACCCATTTGATTTCTTTACTATCGGTCGCTTTTAATAAGGCATCCGAAAGCTGTTGTTTCACCTATGCTGCACGCAGTGTTCCATGCAAAAGGCACTGTAATTCAATACGCATATCACCGCCTTTTTCAACTTTCTTCAAAGTTTTTAATCTCGATTAAGTCTTTTTGTAAGGTTGGGTGTTGAAAATTTGCTGGAAAAGTTGCAGAACCTGAGATTGTTGTTCTGCCGTTAAATTTTCAGAAAAAGCAGTTGCCATAATATTCCCTTTAATAGTAGTAGGTGGTAGAGTGATCTGTCAGGATATTCTACCCTTTTTACACCTCAAATGTTAAGCTGGGAGTATAACTAAACTAGAAAAATCACACTCAATCGGGTAATATACTCGCAATTTTTGCAAAAAGAATAAGAGATAATGACAACTCAACCCTCGTAAAATTTTAGTCACTGTGCATTACCTTATGCAAATGGCGCCATTCATTTAGGGCCATATGTTAGAACACATTCAAGCGGATATTTGGGGCTGCGTTTCCAACGCATGCGTGGTAATAATATTCATTTTGTTCAGTGCAGATGATGCGCACGGCACACACACTATGCTTAATGCCAATAAATTAGTATCACACCTGAAGAATTAATCGCAAAGCAAAAAAGCTGATCACGTCCGTGATTTTTGCAGGTTTTAATATCAGTTTTGATAACTATCACTCTACTCACAGTGAAGAAAATAAACAACTTACCGCTGAAATTTACAATAAATTAAAAAGCTAAAGGCTTCCATTAAAACGAAAGTGATTTCTCAGTTATCTCGACCCTGAAAAGAACATGTTCTTACCAGATCGTTTCGTCAGCGAACTTGCCCAAAATGCAAAGCTGAAGATCAATACGTGATAACTGCAGAAGTTTGTGCTTCGACTTATAGCCCGATGGATTTAATTAATCCTCGTTCAGCTGTATCAGGTGCAACACCAATCATCAAAGAATCTGAACATTTCTTCTTTGACTTGCCTGCTTTTGAAGGATGTTAAAAAGAATGGACTCTGCTCTGTTCACTTCAACCTGAAATTGCAAACAAAATGCAAGAATGGTTTGAAAGTGGTTTGCACAATGGATATCTCTCGTGATGCACTATGTTTTGGTTTTGAAATTCAGGTGCAAAAGATAAATTCTTCTATGTTTGGTTGATGTCCCTCATCGGCTACATGGCTTCTTTTCAAAAATCTCTGCGATCGTGAAGGCATTGATTTTAATGAATTCTGGGGAAAAACAGCGATGCTGGAGCTTTTATCACTTTTATCGGTAAAAGATATCGTGCATTTCCACAGCCCATTCTGGCCAGCGATGTTGGAAGTAAAGCGAATACCGTAAACCAACCAATGTGTTTGCTCACGGTTAGTGTCACCGTAGATGGCGCCAAAATGTCAAAATCACGCGGTACATTTATCCAAGCAAGCAATCTATTTAAACCATATTGATCCAGAATGCTTACGTTATTACTACGCAGCAAATTAAACGATCGTATCGAAGATCCTTTGATTTCAATTTGAAGATTTTTGTTCAACGTGTCAATACGGATATCGTCAATAAACTAGTCAATTTAGCTCTCGTAATGCTGGATCGATTGCAGAAACGCTTGAAGGCTAAAATTAGCAGATAAATTAGAAGACGAAGCACTTTTTGCTGAATTTACTGCACAAGCGAACAAATCGCTACTTATTATGAAAGCCGCGAATATAACAGACAATTCGTGAAATCATGACATTAACTGATAAAGCCAATAAACATATCGATGAAAAAGCCCCTTCAGGTCATTGCAAAAGAAGATGGCAAAAGAGACAGAATTACAAGCGGCTCTGTCTCAATGGGTATCGAGCTTTCTTCCGTGTATTAATGTCTTTACTTAAAACCGGTTCTCCAAACTGGCTGAACGTGCAGAAGCGTTCTTACAAACAGAACCACTTGGAATAATATTGCACAGCCTGATTAAGTCATCAACTCACTCCATTTTAAAAGCGCTTTTTCTCTCGTTTAGAGAAAAACAAATTGATGCTGTTGTAGAAGAAACTAAAGCACTTTTCGCCGAAGCAAACAAAGCGACAGAAAACAGCGGCAAAAGCGACCGCACTTTCAAATGTTGAACCAATTGCTGACACTATTACCATTGATGATTTTGTTAAAATCGATATGCGTGTGGGCTAAAAGTACTGAAATGCGAAGCAGTACCAGAATCAAATAAACTCTACGTTTTGAATTAGATTTAGGGTGACCATACTCGCCAAGTGTTCTCTGGTATTAAAGAGCTTACACAACAAACTCGAAGAATTAGAAGGTCGTTTTGTTATTGTGGTTAAACCTGCACCGCGTAAAATGAAAATCGGCGATCAGAAGGGATGATTCTTTCTGCTGGTACCGGCGGAAGTGATTTATTCTACTTTCAGCTGATAGCGGTGTAACTGCCGCATGCAAAGTAAAGACTGATATTTAGGCGACTTCGGTCGCCTTTTTATTGCCAAGTAGAGTTAAATACCCTCACCATATCAATCAGTTATTTATCACGCAAATTAAAAGGAATTCATTATGACAAAACGAACTTATCTCGCTATAAACAAAATGCCGGTTTGGACAAAAGATAAACCACCTAAAATGTTCCAAGAAAAACACAATACTAAAGTGAGCACTTAGGGGCAAACTTACAGTATTGAAAGGTAAAGCTAAGTTTTATAGGAGCTAACTGAAGATGGGGATATATTACTGAGACATTTCACGCCAGAAAAAGTAACATTCCGTTTGTCGAGCCTAAGCTGCATCGAGTTGAAGCCCTTTCTGATGACTCTAGATATGCTTGGTTTCTAGTGCAAAAAGAAGACTACTTCAGCAAAAATACATATGACTGCAACGCATGGTGATATAGTTGATGCAGCTAAATTATTAAGCCTTGCAAAGTATTAGATTTAGGCTGGACAAGGTCGTAACTCCCTTTTATTTAAGTTTAAAAAGGTTATGATGTGACTTCTTGGGATCACAACGAAAACAGCATTGCCTTCCTTAAACGAAACTAAAAGATAAAGAAAAACTTAAATATCAAAACGCTGTTTATGATATTAACACCGCTAATATTCAAGAAAACTACGACTTTATTGATCAACCGTATGTATTTATGTTCTAAATCGTGAGCGAATTCCAGCTATTATTAAGAATATGCAAGAACACACCAACCCGGGTGGTTACAACTTAATTCAGCTCGCAATGTCTACACCTGAGGTGCCTTGTCCACTTCCGTTCTCATTTACATCTCTGAAGGTGAATTGAAAGAATATTATAGATTGGGAATTTTTAGAATATAACGAAAATATGGGCGAATTATATAAAACCGACGAAAACGGCAATCGCATTAAGTTAAAAATTTGCGACAATGTTAGCAAGAAAAATAATTGCCACTTAGAAAAGAAAATGACCGCACTTTGTCACATAAAGTGCGGTCATTTTTTATAGTATTTTTAATTACTTTCAATAGAACGTGAATAACTCATTGATACCCACTTTACCTAAAGTTTTGCATCAACTTTTTCACGATCACTGCACAGTATAAGCTGTACTACCATCATCTTTTGATGGAAGGCTACCTGAAACAACCACAGAACCCGCAGGAACGCGACCGTAGAACACTTCACCCGTTTCACGATCAGTAGATTTTAGTTGATTGACCAATGAATACGCCCATAGAGATCACACAACCATCTTCAACAATCACGCCTTCAACCACTTCAGAACGTGCACCGATAAAACAGTTATCGCCAATAATGAGTTGGGTTTGCTTTGTAATGGCTCTAATACACCACCGATGCCTACACCACCAGATAAGTGTACATTTTTACCAATTTGCGCACATGAACCAACAGTTGCCCATGTATCAACCATGGTACCTTCACCCACATATGCACCGATATTGACATAAGAAGGCATCAATACACAGCTTTTTAGAAATGTATGCGCCTTTACGTACTGTTGCAGAATGTACGACACGGAAAACCTTCTTTGAGCAAAAACGCTCTTCGGTATAGTCAGCAAATTTTAATGCTACTTTGTCATAGTATTTGGTTTCGCACCATCAATGATTTGGTTATCATTGATACGGAAAGATAATAATACTGCTTTTTTCAACCATTGGTGAGTCACCCATTCACCATCAATCTTTTCTGCAACACGGTATTTACCGCTATCTAATCCTTCGATCACTTCTTCGATTGCTGCACGAGTTTGTGCATCAACTGTTTTAGGGGTAATTTCCGCACGTTTTTCAAATGCAGCTTCACAACTTGTTGTAAATTTGACATTTTTGCTTCCTATTGTTGACATGTGAAATAACGGTTGATAGTTGTATCATATTTTTGACTTTCACACACAACCGCACTTTTCTTTGATTTAAAATATAGCGAACCTCATATGGCTCGCTCTATTTCAGCTTTAGTTAGTTGATAACAGAAACATTCATCGATGAACCGCCAACGATTCTTACGCGACGACCAGCTTGAAAAACTTGGATCGGCTTTTTGAACCACAACGATCTCTTTCTCTATTATCTTTTTCTGATAACAAGCTCTGCACCATTAACTTGGCTTATTTTTCTTCAGCTTTGCTACCAATAATCGCCCCACCATTGCAATTTACTGCAGTTGCAATTGCTTGTCCAGTGCCACCGCCAATTGTACTACCAGCGATACCACCCAAAGCACCACCACCAACTGTACTGATTACACCGGATTATCCGCTGGATTTTAACAGGACGAACAGAAACAATAGTACCATAGCTAATTGAACGCGCTTCTTTTGCTTGTCCAGCTTCATACACATCACCGCTAAAAATATCAGTGTTTGCACAACCGGTTGCCGATAGACATCATAAGTGCTAATGCTACTGTTACTTTTTCATAAAACTAACCTTCTAAAATGAATTAGATTGGTTTCTTGGAGATCTGTTGAAACGTTTTTCACGCCTTTGACCGTTGTCAGATACTTTCACACAAGCACCAGTTACTAAAGTTGAATCGTATTTGTGAACGATAACTTCTGTTTCACCTTTCTGTTTGTATGAGCAGTCGTTTTTACGAACGGTTAATTTTTACATCATCACCTTTGGAATTCGGTGAAAATAACTTCGACCTTTATAAGCGCTTTCATCTTTTTGTGATTGAGATGAACAAGCTGATAAACCTAAACTTAATAAGACAGTTAATGCCAAGGTAATTTTTCATTACACTAAACCTCGAGCATTTTCTTTATTGTATAAGGATGAACCTTTTATGCAAACGTGATTTTTCTGTTTTATCAACAAAACTCACTGCAATGGATGGATTGGGCAATTGCTCCCTTCCACCTTAGGTTCGCTCACCTTCATGGTTAATTGAGTTGGTTCTTCCCATAAAAATGTATTGCAAATTCGATTAACCCAATCCTCAACAGATCTCATGAGATAAAAGCGGCATTACACTTCAATATGTTCCCAAGTTTCTTTGGGGATATTGTTTATTTTTAGAAACGGTAATTCAATCAACATCGACAGGCTGACCAATGAAATCAACTGGCTCATCTAATTCAATCAAATAGATAGGACGCCCATTGACGATATTATCGCTAAAATTCTACCTGCACTTTAATAACTCTGTCAGCCAATTTTTTGCTTTTTCTTCCAGTATTTGCTCTAAAGTTAAAAATGATCAATTTGATAATCCGCCAAATTCACTTTCATGACGGCAGCTAATTGCTGAATTTTCTTTCCTGAAATAAAGGCAACTCCTGATAAAGTGCGGTCGATTTTTCCATTAAATTTGACATTTTTCTCCTGCTCTACTGAGAAATCTATAAACAACGGTATCATAGCCGATTATTTTCATTATTCAATTTCAAGATTAGGAAAAACCGTGAATATTCAATCTGATGTTTTATCCGATAAAATTAAACAAGCGATGATTGCTGCTGGCGCAGATGAACAATGTGATGCGCTTGATTCGCCAATCCGTGCAAAACCACACTCTAGCGATTACTAAGCAAACGCACTCATGGCTGCTGCTACAAAAACTAGGTTTAAACCACGAATTTGCACAAAAGTATTAGATCGTGCTGATTCTTCTGATGTCGCAGACTGAAATTGCTGGTCCAGGTTTTATTAATATTTTCTTAAATCCAACTTGGTTAGCGAACAACGTTTCTGCCGCATTAAAAGATCAAAAATCTTGCGTGCCAGTGCAAATGAAAACAAAAACCATCGTGATTGATTATTCTTCACCAAACGTTGCGAAGAGAATGCACGTGGTCACGTTCGTCTCTCACCATCATCGGTGATGCCGTTGTTCGTACCCTTGAATTTTTTAGGTCACAACGTTATTCGTGCGAATCACGTGGTGATTGCGGGAACGCACCCGGTATGCTCATTGCTTATCTTGAAAAATGGAAAATGAACATGCGAGCGAAAATGGAACTTCAAGATCTGAAGCGTTCTATCGCGAAGCGAAAAACACATGATGAAGATGAAGCCTTCGCTGAAAAAGCCCGTAACTATGTGGTGAAATTCAAGGTGGAGATGAATATTGCCGCACGATGTGGAAAAATTAGTCGATATCACCATGCAAACAAAATCAACGCAACTATGATCGCTTAAATGTAACCTTAACCGAAAAAGATGTAATGGGTGAAAAGTCTTTAGTAACCCAATGTTGCTCTGCTATCGTTGAAGATCTGAAAAACAAGGTTTAGCCGTTGAAGATGAAGGTGATTAGTGGTTTATCTTGATGAATTCAAGAATAAAGAAGGCGAAGCAATGGGCGTTATCGTTCAGAAGAAAGATGGAGGTTTCCTTTTATACTACTACTGATATCGCTGCAGCGAAATACCGTTATAGAAACCTAAAAAGCGGATCGTGCATTAGTATTCTCTGCGATACACGCCAAAGTCACACACATGCAACAAGCGTGGTTAATTACGCGTAAAGCAGGTTGCGTACTGACAGCTTCTCACTTGAACATAAAAATTTTTGGTATGATGTTGGGTAAGATGGTAAACCATTCAAAACTCGTACTGGCGGCACCGTAAAATTAGCAGATTTATTAGATGAAGCGATTGAACGTGCAACTGTATTAATCAACGAAAAATACCAATTTATCTGATGATGAAAAACAGCGGTTATTGAAGCGGTAGGTATTGGCTCGGTGAAATATGCAGATCTTTCTAAAAACCCGCACGACTGACTATGTATTCGATTGGGACAATATGCTTAGCTTTGAAGGTAATACTGCGCCTTATATGCAATATAGCTTACACGCGTATTCGTTCTATCTTCAATAAAGCAGATGTAAATCCAACCGCACTTGCAGAAGCTAAGATTCAGCTTTCGATGAAAAGAACGTGCATTAGCGATCAAATTGCTTTCAATTTGAAAGAAGCAGTTCAAACAGTGGCAAAGAAGGCACACCTCATGTCCTCTGTGCTTATTTATATGAATTGGCTGGTGTGTTCTCCTCATTCTATGAACACTGTCCAATCTTAAATGCAGAAGATGAAAACGTAAAAATTGCTGTTTAAAACTCGCTTCTCTTTACAGAGAAAAACCTTAAAAACAAGGTCTAGAGTTATTAGGCATTAAGACAATAGAAAAATGTAGAGCGGTCAATTTGATCTCGCCTCAAAAGTTAGACTGTTATTTAAAGCGATTGATTTTCGATATTGTATCGGACTCAATCCTTTTAATTTAGTTGAATCCGTCGGTGGTTATAGTAATCCAAATAATCCCTGACGGCATCAACTATCTCTTCTCTACTGTTAAATTCCCCGCCACTAAAAACATTCTGTTTTTAATCACCCAAAAGAAACTTTCCATCGCGGGCATTGTCCAAGCACAGCGAGCTTAACAACCCTTGTTGCGTAACGAGTGCCTGACTATTTTTCAAAAATTCTCGTGCGTTTTTCTTACCCCTTCTGGGCCGCACTTTTTACCGCAATGACAATCACCGTTTCACAATATGGTTTAACGGATCTCACTTCGCATCACGATCCCTGCTTTTGTTATTAATTTATCCGGTAGCGATTGTACTTGTATTATTGCAATTCTTACGCAAAAACTTCCATCAATAAAAATTGACATCAACAGCACATTAATCGTAACTGTTTGTTTTAGTTTATGTGACAGCTTAAATAACGTTAAATGTTACCAGAAAGCATTAATTCATTATTGAACACTTCCTCTTTCATCTGAAGGAATGGCCTCGTTGGTTCCGACTTTAGTGATGTTAGTTGCAAGCATTTTAATTGAAAAGCATTGCCTAAAACAAGTCATTAATATTCAAAAATTAAACTACTCATCAGCCATCAAACATGGGACTATATAACCACTGTTTGATGGCTGATTTTTATTCCAATCTAGAAAACCTCACCCTAAAAATACAATAAAAAGGACTGAATCCAATAAATATTGTCATCAGTCCTTAAAGCTAGTATTTATTTTTGCTCTAAATTTCTACCGCACTTCTACCAAGTAAAAGCCGACCTTTTAATGAAGCAAACTTCTGTGGTGCCACATCAGGGCCTCTTAAGCATTCCAATATTCGTGCTCATATTCCACTGTTTCATCTGGAGCACTAAAACCAAGTTCATGACTAAAATAACGTCCAAAGTTGTTGTTTTACATGCGACATCATTGACGCTCAATACACCGTCAATCAGCAAGTTTTCGTTGAGTGGCATCATAGTAATTGCTTGAGAAACTTGGGGTGAATTTTTACACCATTGATATCAAACGTTTTATCTAACATTACACCAGCACGGTAAGTGGTTAAATGTAAGGTTTTACTGTTGATATTTGCACCGTCTAATTGGTAGTTTGTGCTAGATAGACGGTAGTAGCGCATACCAACTGAAGGTGTGAGATTAATTTCCCCAATCCAGATAGCTCAATATTTCCACCGGCACTCAAAATATTACGGTGGAACGTTTTGTTTTCTTCGTCAAATTTTTACATTGTTGCGGATACGCCCATAACCTCAAGTCAAAACTTGCAAAGACTCCATTATTCCACTCGCCTTTACAACAAAAACCATTTATACCAGTTAGTCGGCTTGTACCTGATAGCATTTTTCATCAAACTCATTATTCGCACGAGAATGAGAAAGCACCGCACCAATTTGCATGTTCGAATTTAATGCCTGAGCGACGCTAACTCTGAGTCAATGTTAAATTTTGCTTATATGGACGGTTGTAGTCAGATCGATAAGTTCTTCTGACTTGTTTCGGCATTCACCCAAACATTCGATTTATCTTGGCTTAATAAATGACGATTCAAATTCCGTCCAATTTGTAATACAGAATTAACACTTGCAGAAAGTTCGATAAAGCCGTATTGAATAACGGCTGATAAGCTGAGCCTGTACAGGAATTGCGACATCTTCAGGTATCACACCCAAGACATGATTGATGTCACCTAAAAGTTGTATAAGTATCTTGCCGCATTAACGAGAGATCGTATAGTTTTATCCAAATTTTCTTGCACAATGAACCGCACTTTTCATCACCAGATGCTTTTAGCATGTTCTAATGCTTGTTGAGCAAATCTCAACTTGATCAATATTTGCATCAAGCTCCGCTTCAAAAGCCGCCAGATCGCTATCATTTGCGACTTTAGCAACTTTTCGACATACATCAGATGAAATCCCTTTGACATGTAAAGTTTTTGGCTTTGTGCAATTTTATTTGCACAACCCGCTTGTAAACGATTTAATTCGTGTTTGCAAATTACCTTGTTGAGATGAAAGCGAATTCACTTCATTTTTTATCGAATTAACGCTACCGGGAGTACCAGAAGACACTTGTTCCGGCATAATAATTTGCTTGAGAATTAATATTACGATATTCATTACGTTGATTTTTCCAACTTAGATTTATATTGCATGAATTGCTCATACAATTTACGGCGTTTAATAAAACGGATACGAGGCGTACGATTGTATTCATTAAAAAGCATTATCAATTTGATTATTAGTTTGATTTATATCTGAGCAATCGTGCAACATGTGATTTATAAGTATTTTCTTTGCTTTCACATCCTCATATTGAGAATTTAATCGATTTAGCTCTTGCTGCTTTTGATTGCGATTGATGCACTTTCTCAAATTCATTGACTATTTTGCAATAAGTTGCTCACTACCTTGAAAAGACTGTTCGGCCTCACGCAACGGGTTATGCTAAGCTGATAATCATTGTTGCGATTAGCTAAAATATAACGATATGCCCCTAAATCAACATAACCATTTTCAAGCACAAAAACGAGCTTGCCCCATTCGCCGATTTGATGACGTACTTTAACAAGGCTTAATGGATTTACTTCATTAGGTTCTTACCCGTATTTTTACAGAAAGGATGCGAAGAACTCGAAGCAAAGCCCATTTACTGTAATAATATGATCGCTCTCTACGTTCCGCCACATTCGTTAAGAAACGGAAGTGACCATTCCCTCGTCAATTTTTCCATTAATTGTTAACTCATTAAAATTGAACCCAGCCTCGATAATCTTTATTTAAGTCATCATAACCAGTATTTAATGTGATTCGGCTATTAGGTAAAAGATCTAAATTTCCTACCGCACTATTTCCATTTAATGTCCATTGACTATTAGGCTGTAAACGAATTTGTGTCTGGCATCGCATTAATACGCCCAACTAAATGCGCTTTACCTAAATTAAGCTGGCTATTATCTTTTAAATCCACATTGCTACGCACAACAGTCACAGGCATACGATCAAAAGCCAAACGCCCTAAAAGTCTTATTATCAGAACATGTGGTGTAACCTGTATAAGATGCACGAATACATTCACTGGATTTACCTTGAGTAAAACCTAGTTGAATTTGGGCTTGATGTCGAGCATTGAAATTCCCTTCTAACAAGCTTACATTACTACTACTTTCTAGTTTTGCATTGCCTGAAACATTAAATTCAAGCGCTTTGGATCGCGATTAATCCAACTATTTTTCATCTATAACTTTCTTTTTGTTTAAATGATCATAAGCATGAGGCGTAGAATGCCAGAAAGCACTAGATGCCCGTGACACATTTAAATTACCATTTAAATTCGTACCGCATTCAATCACAAGTACGCTATTGTGATGGTTAGGATTGTAATTAAATGTTAATGCACCGTTATAACGTTGAGAATCATACTCGCCAAGGAAAACCACTAAAGGTATCTAAACGTTTTTCGCATTTTCTTTATGACCGCGTTTCCTACAACTTTTTGTTTGTCATTACCTAAAAATTCCCAATCATTGGTGGTTTACATTCAGAGGGAAATAAGCCCGTGGATTTTCCATCTTTTAAACGGAAATAATCGAATCGGTTATTTCTATGATTATTCATATTCATACAACGCAAACGAAGTGGTAGGCTCCAGCCCCCATTTTACCCATTCTATATTTTTGAGTCGTTACATCATTACGACCAATTACATTAATTTTCAGCGGCATAAGTGCGGTGATTATTAACACATTTTGCACCGTCATCAGCATTTTGAATACGATGGAAAGTGAGCGAACTCCATTAACATCTAATCGCCCACCTCTGAAACCAAAGTAAATGTTGTCTGATTGACCGCTTTATTATTGGCAAGAATAACTGTTCCTCGGCCACTTGTTTGTCCTAACTTGATTAAAGGCTCGCTGTCCATCAAACGACTCTTTTGATCAAGTACTACAGTTCCATCACCACCAATATCACCTAGGTTTTTGCCTTGGCCATCAACATAAAAGTGTGCCCGTTCCCAATTTTGAAAGGCGATCACATAGGATTTTTATGCGCCAATGAACCGTTTTATCACCGTTAACGACAATTCCGCTCCTAGCCAAGTAGTATCATTATTTTCATGCGCGAACAATGGCATTTTGATTGAAGTATAGAGCCCCTGCACCTTGGTTAATACTATCTTTTAAGAATCGAGAGTTGATCCATCACCTACCTGAAATGAATAGTCTTACCGTTATCCAGAAGGACGTTGCGTATTTTGATCTCAATGATTTTAGATGAACTTTCTAATGCCATAGACATATTTTCAGCACCATTTTTAATAAAACTGTCGCCATTACTCAAATTCCGCCATTGATCTCTTTTAGCGCGAAAATGGAACCTGAATCTCATCGTTTTTAAAAAGCTTGTGCTATGACATCAGGTTGAATAATCGTATAAATATTCTCGGTCCGATCGTAATTTGCAAAAAGTAGACAACACTGCCGCCAATACCAGCGTTTTTCCTTCGCATCATAAGCAAATAGCGGTGAGCCACTATCACCGTGCAAACCGTAAGTTGTTAACCCATCATAAATATCACCATTAAATGATATCCAATTGTCCATTGAGCCTCGTGGTGCGAGCGGTATTCCACCAGTAAGATAATGATAAGCAGATGTTAAAGATGTTTTCTTTACCATCTTTTACTACGTAAATATTGACGTCCAGAGCCTACTCATTACAAAGTACGGATAACGATTTTTATCTCAAAAAGCGCCATTGCGTGGCCCTGTTTTTAAAGCATTATCAAATGCAATATTATTTAGTGGTATCGGAGCGACTTCGGTCACTAATTTATGTAACGAGGGGCATGAAAATCCAACCGGCTATGATTATTTCGATCTGTAATAAGATAATTAAAAGAATGACTATCTGAATTGTTATCACTATCGCCACATTGTACAGAACCATAACCTAAGTTATGTTTACACTGGCGATATATTGAGATTAAACAAAGGTGCAATACCGCTTACCCTATTTGCCACATGTAAATCAGGCATCGGTAAAATTGGGTAATACTGTTCGCAATCTTCTTGACCTTGTTTATTAAAAACAGGAATATTGCTAGAGCCGACTGTAAATTGTCCTTTATTTTCAGCAAAAATCACGGAAGAATTGGTGGTCCACATCATTACGTACCATTGAGGCTTGCGCGTAAGAATTCGCAAAAGCAAGACTTAATGCCAAAAAGTGTTGGACTAAAGCAAATTGATCTGATGCATTATAGTTGCCTTATAACTTATAAATAGAAAAATATAAATTCGAGTAAAGTGCGGTAAAAATTCCGCAAATCTTTCAAAATTAGAACCGTTGATAATACTCTATTTTTAGTAAGTAATGCACGACAACCTGATCGTTTATTTCGTCCAAATAACACCTTATCCTTCAACCCCTCAAAGGCTGCATATCACTGTTTCCTCATGATGACACGACTCGAATCAGAAACGGTAAGTGCGCCGACAATGTCCACCCACGGTAAAAGTACAGACTTGCAAATATTGATTCTTCCACTTGTGGTAAGCACCAAAGTTGTTGATAAATACTATCTTGCTGACCAAACTCGCCCATCGGTTGTGTCTAACATGGAATTATTTTCACCAATCAATTTAACTGTTATCACCTCGGCGACCTGAAATTGGTTTTTGTGCATAACTGTTTTGGATTAAATTTGGTGTGAGACGAAACCTGCCTCTAACAAATAACGATGATTAGGAATAAAGACCAAAGCACCGGTAAATTGCTTTATTACTTGAATTGCCGTCAAGTGGTTCATAAACCAAGCTTTAGGGCGATAGTACGTCAATTAACGCACTTTATCTTCACGGATAACCCAGTGAAATAGGGTGAGACGACTTCATTCTGTTGCATCTTCACGAAGTTGTTCCAGCATGGTTTCCCATGCCCAAGTTTTCCAAACAGTTTGAACTTGATTATTTTCATCATCAATCAGGTGATCACGATTATCGGTGGCATTTTTGCTATTGAGTTTCATCGGTCGTCCTGATGGTTTACGGGGAATACGTCCTTTTATGCCACTTCTTTTCAAAACCATTTCAACCATGTCCGACTAAAGTGTTGGAGGGAGATATTGACGCGCAGCTTCTCGAATGCTCATTTTCCATTCAAAGATAGGTTGAAGAACCTGCAATTTAAATTGATGTGTAGTGTTTACCCATAAAAATCTGCACCTCAATTGTTGGTTTGTTGACTCCAACTTTTGGAGTGCAGATCAATCTGACCGCTCTTTTTCTTTATACATCCACTAAAATAAGTATCGCCGCTCTCCGCCCCATTCTTTGGGGAGCTGGTGTAACGCTACGTACTTTAGGGTGTTGAACCAACCAACGTGAATTTGTTTTTCAACGTAAAGCGTGCCGTAGCCAGTCATAATGCTCGCACAATAAACATGTTCATCTTCACAAGCTAACAATAGTGTTGCTAATCTCCATTTTTGGCTTGCTCACGAGTTAGACCATGTAAATCCAAAAATAATTCGGGTGAAAAATCGCCACGACGAAGTTGTTTCTAATAAATGGCTATCCTCCCTTTCGTAAATATTTTTGATGACACCATCATGTTCATTTAGCAATGGTTCATATTCATCGGAAAAATAGAAAAGCGTATCTTCTTTTCTCTCGAATATCACGTAAATAGGATTTTGACCGCTCTTTTGACGCAGCGCCACAAAGGTATCTTGCTTGATGGGCTTTGATCCCTTTTGTTTCCGCCCGAAAAAGATCAAAATCATCTGGTTCTGTCATTATTTTTCTCAATTTGTTATTTTGCTTAATGATAGCACATCTATTCTATGGTATAACTAGCCAAATTTTTATTGATAGCAGCAAAATGGAAACCTTACACAATCAAGAACCTGTGCGACAATTTTAGAAGATAATGTGGCAAGTGAATTAACAACTATTCAAGATTTTACGCTGGATATACAGTACATTTAACTCGTTCTGATATTTACTACGGACAAGGTCACGACAATGCGTGGATGAAAGCCTTCAATTAGTCCTAGCTGGACTTCAATCACCGCTCGATTTACTACAAGATTTATTTAGCAGTAAAACTTACTCCTCTCAGAAAAAGAAACCTTAGTACAGTTAGTCTTTAAGCCGAATTGAACAACGTGTCCCGTCGCTATTATTTAACGAATAGTGCGTGGTTCTGCGGATTGGAATTTTTGATGTGGATGAGCGCACGATTATTCCACGCTCACCAATCAGTGCATTAATCCAAGATAAATTTGTTCCTTTTTAAAAATCTGAGCCAAAACGTATTTTAGATCTCTTTTTGTACTGGCAGTGGTTGTATCGCAATTACTGCTGCAGCCTTTCCTGAAGCTGAAGTAGATGCAGTCGATCTTTCTGTAGATGCGTCAATGTAGCGGAGATCAATATTGCGCGCCACCAATTAGGAACATCGTGTTTTCCTGATTCAATCAGATTTATTTCAAAATCTCGGTCAGCAATATGATTTCATCGTCACCAACCCACCTTATGTGATGAGGAAGACTTGCAGACATGCCAGAAGAATTCATATGAGCCCGAATTAGCCTTAGGCTCGTGCTGATGGTTTAGAGATTACGAAAACAAATTTTGAAAACAAGCGCCGGATTATTTTAACGCCAAATGGCATGCTCGTTTGCGAAGTGGGCAACAGCATGGTGAGTCTCATCGACAATATCCAGATGTACCATTTGAGATGGGTTGACCGAAAATGGCGTCTAGGGTGTATTTGCTATTACGCTGAAGATTTAGTGAAACTATCACGATTCTTTTTAATCTCAAGTGCGGTTAAAAATCGCCGTAAATTTTGACCGCACTTAACAAATTACTGGCGCGCATTCTTTAACGCGTGCTTTTCTTTTTAAATAAAAACAATGAATTGACAAAACTTTACTGACTCGTCGTTTCTTTTCTACTCTCGCATTCTTTTCCATGCAAACGGTATTTTTCATCTATTTACAAGGAAAAGGATTAAGCAACAGTGAAATTGCCTTTTCGCCTCATCGTTGCTTTTCTTCTGCAACCAAGCATTAGCGATTTTAGCCGGCATCTGGGGAGATCGTTTTGACCGGCTAAATGATGTTACCTGGATGCTTTTTAGATGTGATCGCCTATATTTTCTCTCTCTGCAGACAATTACATTCTGCTTTTAATTGCCACTACCTGTTTGCTTAGCAGCCGTTTGTTTGGTACCAATGCGAAAGCCTGCCTACTTGTACTCGCAGGCGAAGAATACAAAGAGAAAACTCTGATTACAGGGAAAATATTTAAAAGTCACCCATGTCGTCGATGTTTAGTGCCTTTGTTGGTGATTCCATTTATCAAAATACAATCACATTGAATCGCTGATTTGGGCCCGATTGTGATGGAAGCGGTCTCTCTACCTTAATGGTAAAACCGTTTTATCAAATCCAAACTCTTGCAGACCTTAGTGAAGTTTTCATGTTGCCCAAATTAAAGAAATCATCACCAAAGAATTTTTATTTGCATTTGATGCTGTTTATTCACTTTTCCATTGCAACCTCATTTTTGTGATCTTTCCCGTGATAACAAATTAGATGCCAGAACACTTCCCATTGCACTTTTTGTGAATGGTTTACTGACAGTCTCATTACAAAGTTATTTTTCTCGAAAATTAATTTAACGATTAAACAAACGCTATGGGCTGCCCCATCCTGGCTACGGCATTATCTTGCCTTGGTTTATACTGTTGAAATATATTTCTGTGGTTTCTGCTATATTTACTTGGTCATCTTCACGGTGATTGAAGTCTATGCCTTAACGGCAGATGGCGAAATTTATTAGTAAATATGACAATGGCACAACTGAGGCTCATCTATAAGCATCACGATTATTGCGTTTCTATCGCGACAGTTATCGTCATGAACTTAGTGCCACATTTATTTTCTTTATTGTACGCATTACAATGTCTCACACACACTTTTGTGCCAACCATATCAATATCATATACTCTAAATTTTTCACTTTCAGCACTGAATAGGATCTCAACCAAGTCCGGCAAATATTTCTGATGAATTCAAACACATCTAAACGACGATCTCCTGTCTCACTTTTTCCAATAAACGAATGTACAACGCCCACTTTTCTCTCAAATGCGCGTTGTGAATAAACCCAGCTCTGTTTCTTCTTCGATTAAGCACAATTTCTTAACCAAACATATTCATCGGAATGAATAGATAATCTTAATGTCATTGCACCCCATTTTAGGTGCAGGTTATACTTGACAGCTTTTAGTTCAACCATAAGGAGATGTTATGTCATTTTTATCTAACACTCTTGCATTACCAAAAGCTCACTAACACACCCTTTATTCAACAATCTTTCGCATTTATGGTTGTTAGGGATATGACAGCTATAGTCGTACTGGTAACCCATCTATATCTCTTAATATAATCCTTGGATTATTTGTTTATTCTTATATCCCTATTCTCATTTGTTTATGAAAGTATTATTAAATACATTTAGGAAATAAGCTTTGTTAATGCTGTACTAATGCTTATAATTAAATCTATAACTACAGATGCTGTGTTTTATGTCTGCAACATTACCCACCACCGTCAATATAATTCTATTTTATCATTCAAAACAAGAGAAACTTCAAAATCAGACTCAAATGAAAAATACTATAAAGAAAAGACATAACGCGTCTTCCTTTATAAAAGCTTAATTTTAATCATATTTTACCATATCTAATCTATATTATCAAATACTTTCATCAGCGTTACTACGCAATTTCTCAGCCTTTTCAACCATTGGTCGAGTTAAGTGTGAGAGAAAAATTCAATAAAGCTGCTACATATTATAAGAAAGTACTGTGTTTAAACGCAATTTGCGCTGCCATACTCTGCACGGAACAAATGCCCTGCATCAATCGCCACTTCAAACTTTAATCGCTGGCGTATGCGCCATAGATGGCTATGATGCCCACACCCAATCCTAAACGCACATAAGTCTGAATCACGTCAGCATCCGTTGCGGTAAACACAATATTCGGCAGAACTCCCTGCGCTGGCAAACGCAGATCCAAATCAGACACACCGGTAAAAACGAAAGGTATAAGTGACTAACGGATATCACCAACTCCTCAACAGTAAGATCACTTTTGCCAAAGGATGGTCCGGTTTAACAATCACCGAACGATTCCACAAATAGCAAGGCAGTTGAATCAAATCATCAAAAGGTACGGCGTCTAAGCGACTGCCAAATCCACTGACCGAAATCACGCATCATGAATTTTGCGTCGGTGAACCTGTGATGAATAT
>BNJU01002599.1_pt1 | contig 134577 bp, 207 predicted proteins | sample 8539281 | NCBI WGS metagenome assembly BNJU01 (sample SAMD00202456, study PRJDB9452) | human saliva metagenome | isolation source: human saliva | place: Japan | reverse complement strand
GCGGCAGCAGCAGGCAGGCAGGCAGGCAGGCAGGCAGCAGGCAGCAGGCAGCAGCAGGCAGGCAGCAGCAGGCAGGCAGGCAGGCAGCAGCAGCAGCAGGCGGCAGGCAGGCAGCAGCGCAGCAGCAGGCAGCAGGCAGGCGCAGCAGGCAGCAGCAGCAGCAGCAGCAGCAGGCAGCAGCAGGCAGCAGCAGGCAGGCAGCAGGCAGCAGCAGGCAGGCAGCAGCAGGCAGCAGCAGGCAGGCGCAGGCAGGCAGGCAGGCAGGCAGCAGCAGCAGGCAGCAGGCAGCAGCAGCAGGCAGGCAGCAGCAGGCAGGCAGGCAGCAGGCAGGCAGGCAGCGGCAGGCAGCAGGCAGCAGGCAGCGCAGCGCGCAGGCAGCAGCAGCAGCAGGCGGCAGGCAGGCAGGCAGCAGGCAGGCAGGCAGGCAGGCAGCAGTGCAGCAGCAGCAGCAGCAGCAGCAGCAGCAGCAGTGCAGGCAGGCAGGCAGGCAGGCAGGCAGGCAGCAGCAGGCAGCAGCAGGCAGCGGCGGCAGGCAGGCAGGCAGGCAGGCAGTGCGGCGGCAGGCAGGCAGCAGCAGGCGGTGCGGCAGGCAGGCAGGCAGGCGCAGGCAGCAGCAGCAGCAGCAGGCGCAGCAGGCAGGCAGGCAGGCGGCAGGCAGGCAGGCAGGCAGCGCAGCAGCAGCAGGCAGGCAGGCAGGCAGGCAGCAGGCAGCAGGCAGGCGCAGCAGGCAGGCAGGCAGGCAGGCAGGTGCAGGCAGCGCAGTGCGTAACGCTTCTGATGCGCGGATACTGGTTCTTGCCGAACTGCACCTTGCGCGTCAGCGGCTGGCGCGCTAAAAACAGAGAGCGCGAATACCGCAGGCTCCCGCTATGCGGGCAATGCCTTTGATGCCGTGGAGCCGGCATTCCCGCCGACACGGGCAATCGAAAATGAAAAGTGCTAAGAGGCGAGGTAGACGTCGCTGATCTGCAGGTCAGGCGAATTGATAAGCAGGATCAGGCAGAGCGCGGCTCGGGCACGCATTCATCCTGATCCATCCAAACATAATAATCACAGTTATTTGGTGAAATTAGGCTGGCAACCGGCCGACTCTCACCGTTTCGGTTTTCCATATGGACAAAATAACAGCAATTACACTTATGAAAAACTATTCCCTGACCGGCTCTTGGCGGAAGCGGACGACGTCGGAAACGCATCAACATTAATCTGAACCACGAATGGACGCCCGACTCTTCCATCCTTTCCTTGCTGCGCACGGATTTGGACTATCAGAAAAACCCGCAACGGGGCGATAAACTATAAAGGAGATATGGTTCGTACCGGAGATTGGCGTACGTTATCAGTATCATAACGGCTTTATGCGCTGATAGAGACGAACGGACATGGATACTAAGTACAAGCGTTTATCCTTCCGTTTGATAGCAAGCCTTTTCTCACTGTGGCAAGGTGAACACAGATTATCGTTTTAAGACTTTTGCCAGTCGTCGACTTTGAAAATGTAAAATGATGATTTTAGATTTTAATTCAGCAGGCAGATATAACTGGTCAAAACATTACACCATTATGCGTCCGATGAGGACGGATCAGTATTTGCCTTTTTCATTGCAGGATAAAATCGCTTTTGGCGAAAAGTTCTCCGTAAATGCGGGTGCGTTATGATCGTAGAAGGTAAAACCTACAGCTTTTCAAGCCAGATACTACCTTGTTTGAATACCTGTATTAACGACGGCAATCCGCTGCAGAAGTTTGTAATACATGGAACGGCGTTTTAGGTCTGGACTACTGCTTTAATGATACTTTGGCAGCTTATCAAATCAATACGGGCATCGCGTGTACCGACCAGCATCGGAAATGTATTTTATATATACCAGCCACTTACGGGAATTGGATTGCTAACCCATCGTTGAAAAGCGAGAGCGCAGTCTAAAACTAAACTCTGTCACTGCGTGAAAGAATGACAAAGGATTGCTGGATTTTAGCCTGTATCAGACCCGTTACCGTAATTTTCTCATTTGAGGGAAGACGTATCAGGTGCCTAATGAGTACGCAATGAGTATAGTTGTTATTATAATCCTAAATATTGTAATCCAAACACTTACCAGCATTGGTCCAGCAAATGGTTAATATCGATAAAGCGAGGGTGCAGGGTGTCGAATTTAAAGGTGAGTTGAATCTGCATCAGTAATGCCGTGCCGGAAGGTTTTAAAGTATCTGCGTTGGGTTATAGTAAAGGCGGTTGTCTAGCGATCGTGGAAGTCCATCTATCATCAGCCGTTGAAGTTGGTACTGGATTCGATTACGAATCTCTGACGAGCGATTGGGTATTTTCTCCGCGTCAGCTATAAGGCTCGGAAGCCAAAGATGCTCAAATAACTGAGCAGAATTCTTATTGTACACGCTGGGGAATTTGATTATTGACCGAGATAGAATGCAAAGCCACAGAGTATAGGGAGGATAAAATTGACTTCCGTTGGTTGAATAGCGGCAACTGTTGTGGATGTATCTGGCTACTACAAACCGGTAAAACGTATGACCTTTGCGGGCGGGTGTTTATAATCTGTTTAACCGGAAATACCCATACTTTGGGATAGCTTGCGCGGCATCAACTCGAGATCGACTATTAACTCTTAAGCGTGGGTGATGCTAAATCGACGGCACAGGGATTGGAAACGCTACTACGCCCTGGCCGCAACTACTCCGTATCGCTTGAATGGAAAGTTCTAACTGAAACTAAACATTTCAGACGGCCTCTTTGTCTTACTGAAAAGCGCGTCTGAAAACGGAAAAGAGGCCGGGCAACCCACCGTCTCTTTTTATCGGCTGCGCCCGCCTCTGTGGATTGACAGAGCGGGTTCGCTCCACGCTGTTCTGATAATAAAACGGAAAGTTGAATAAGTTGATGTGAAAAATTTACCAGAGAACGCCGCAGTCGGATAATCCGCACCATATTCTGGCAGCGAAATATTCCCTATTAGCCCGAATTTTGCCGCAATACATCTTTTTCAAAGTTTCAGACGGCCTTTTGCCGCACCGACCGTCTGAAAGTACACACAACTCGAAAGGAAATATTGAATGAGAACGAAACCACCTTGCTAAAACCTCCAGACCACCACCGTTCACTGACAGCGTGGACAATCTGGTGATGTCGGGTCGAGCCGCTTTTGCAACAATGAAAACTACATCAGGGTGAAACTGCAATCCGTGTTCCACAAAGCGGTAGACCACATCTATAAAGAACCCTGAATTGAACAAAGCCATTCCCGAACTGGAATATGGCGCGTTATGATGCCGTGGTGAAAGATTTGACCGACTTGGGCGAACAGCCTTACGAATACGATAAACCGCCGCCGAGTCGAAACCGGCAACAAAGCCACTCGGCTGGCTGTACCGGCCGAAGGCTCGAACCCTGGGCGCGGCTTTCTTTGTTCAAACACGCCAAAACAGCCCTGAATTCAACGAAGAAAAGGCGGCGCGCCATTTGGTCTCCCCATCCCGCCGGCCGCGGCAAACACTGGCGTGCCTTCGTCGAACTCTAAACGCGCTGCCTTTGAGCGAAGAAGCTCAGGCCGAGCGATTGAGGGTGATGAAAGCGTTCGCCCTCTATAAAGTCGTGTTGCGCGAAACCTCGTGCCTGTCTGAAGGCGCGAAGCGCCGAAGGAATGCGAGGCGCACCGCCATTAAGCAGTAAACGGCAATAAGAAGAGGCCGTCTGAAAAACCGTGTTTCGGTTTTTCAGACGGCCTTTTGATTGTTGTACAGACGGAATATATCAACGATTCACTGAGTTTCACGATGTCGAATCGAGGTTAACGTCATTCCCGCAGGTGGGAACTGGCTCTATCCAAACAGGAATTTTATCAGATAACACAGATTCCCCGCTATATTCTGATTCCCTGCCCGCGGGAAATGACGGCATGGGTCTTCGTAGCATTGCTGGCATCAAACAGAGGGCCGTCTCGAAAACCGTGTTTCCGCTTTTTCAGACGGCCCCTGATTGGTACGGGGGATATATCAACGATTCACTGAGTTTCGATGTCGAATCGAGTGTTAAACGCCTCATTCCCGCGCAGGCGGAGAGTCCGAGCCTTGGATTTTCGGGTGTACTAAAAGTCTGCCGCAGAACAACTTCACGATTCGCCTACGCGGGAATGACGGCACTTTGGCATTTATAAGCTGCGCGGCTTGATTGCCATATTTGCCGCGTCGGGGCGGAAGCCTGCCTCGGCTTTGCCTTTGACGAGATGCCGTCTGTCGGGAAGCGCGGGTTTAGCGGAACAAATCCAATACCTTGAGCGCGACCATAATCACGCCGTGGCTAGCGGGATGCCGACCGCGAGCCAGCGCAGTTTTCACGCCCGTGCCGCTGTGGGCGATTTCTTCCGCCGCCTGCGCCGCTTCTTCAAACGCGCTTTCTTCCGGCACTTGGTGCGGGATGTGGAAGCTGCCGTCGGCATGGTGTTTTTGGTTTACCGGCCGCACCAGCAGGTTGCAGATCAGGCCTAGAATCAGAAGTCCGGCCATGATGTACATGGTGATGCTGTATGCCTGTGCCGCCGGCACGCCGCTGTCGATTTGTCCCTGCCGGATGTAGTTCACCAGCACGGGGCCGAGTACGGCGGCGGTAGACCAGGCCAGAAGGACGCGGCCGTGGATGGCGCCGACTTCCAGCGTGCCGAACAGGTCTTTGATGTATACCGGCATGGCGGCAAATCCCCCGCCGTACATGGAGATGATGACGCAGAAGCCGATGATGAACAGCGTTTTGCTGCCGCTTTCGCCCAACGAGGGATGGCGAAATAGAGCAGCGCGCCGAGGATGAAGAAGAGGTTGTAGGTCGGTTTGCGCCCCCAACCGGTCGGAGATGCTGGACCAGAAAAAGCGGCCGCCCATGTTGAACAGGCTCAACAGGCCGACGAAGCCGGCTGCCGCCGCTGCACCGACAGCAGCACCCGCGCCGACGGATCGTTCGGAAAAACAGTTCCTGCATCATGACCGAAGCCTGTCCCAGCACGCCGATGCCGGCGGTAACGTTCAGGGCACAGAATCCAAAACAGCAGGTAAAACTGCGGCGTTTTGACGGCCTGTGAGGGCGGTAACGTGCTTGCTGCTGACCAGTTTCCCGCCCGCTTTCGGCACGAAGCCGCAGGTTTCCAGCCTTCTGCGGGGATGCGATGGTCAGCACGCCGAAAAGCATGAAGAAGAAATAGAGGATGCCGAGGACGACGAAGGTTTCCGCCACGCCGACCGAAGTGGCTTTTAAGAAGTCCATCAGCACCACCGACAGCGGGGAGGCCAGCATCGCGCCGCCGCAGCCCTATAATCGCCAGGCCCGTGCAGCCATGCCCGGTTTGTCGGGAAACCATTTCATCAGCGTGGAGACGGGGCCGATATAGCCCAAGCCAGCCCCACGCCGCCGAGCACGCCGTTGCCCAGATACAGCAGCCACAGGTTGTGCTGCCGAACGCCCAGCGCGGAGATGAGAAAGCCCAGCCTGAAGCAGACGGCGGCAGCGAACATCGCCTTGCGCGGGCCGACGCGCTCCATCCATCTGCCGAACATCGCGGCCGATGCGCCTAGCACCGCCAGCGCGATGCTGAATATCCAGCCCACGGTGGCACAGCGCGACCAGTCGCCGGGTGCGGATTCGGTGATGCTGAGGATTTTCGTCAGCGGGGCGTTGAAAACGGAATAGGCGTAATCTCGCCCGATGGAAAGGTGTACCGCCAGCGTGCAGCGGCGGCACCAGCCAGCGGTTGAAGTCGGCCGGGTGCTACGGTGTTTGCTTTATCTAAGAAGGACATGGGAACGAACGCATATGGAAGTTAATAGAAGAGGCCGTCTGAAAAGCATGAAAAGCATTTTTCAGACGGCCTTTATTCTAACCAAATTTAACGCAGGTCAAGATGAAATATCTTGACTTTCAAAATGACTGAATTTTTGTTTGCCCGACAACGGCGGCGGATGGGCGGGAAGACGCTGTTTTTCCGCTTATCGGCCTTATCCGCCTATCACGACGTGGCCTGCGCGCCGGCGGCCAGCCATGCGCTGCGGAAGGCGGCAGCCGTTTCGGCGGGCGCAGCCACAGCCAGCGGTACGGCGCAGCCTTCGCCCAAGGCTTCCGAGTACGGCCTGCGCGCCTGAACCGTCCGCCACGCGCCACAACAAAACGTCGGTTGCCGGATCTGCCGCCGCCGCGCGGTATTCGTTTGCGTCCGCCACCCCTACCCATACGCTTTCAGCCTGCGGCGGCCTGCCGGAGGTTTGCAGTGCGCCGACGGGCACAGGAAAATATTCGCCTCCTGCGGCAAGGCCGACGCATACGGCACGACGCGGTATGCGCCCATGCCGTTTTCGCTGCAAAGCGCACTCGTCGGCGGAAAGTGCCAGTTCGGTCGGCACGGAGAGGGCTTTGAGCAGCGGGGCCGTTGGCGGGCAGCATGGGGGAAACGGTGGTCGCCCGCCTTCGCCACGACCATGCCTGGCCTTCGCGCGCCCTGTATATCGCCCGACCATTGGTCTGCGCGCCACGCGGTAAAAACGCAGGCGGACGTGGGCGTGTTCGTAGGAATGGACGCGGCACAGCCACGGCACGGCGGCATGGATGCGGATACCGAGTTCTTCTTCGAATTCGCGTTGCAGCGCGGCGGTTTCGCTCCTCGCCGGCCTCGACCTTGCCGCCGGCAAACTCCCATCAACCGGCATAAGGTCCGCCTGCCGGACGGGAAGACAGCAGGTATTCGCCTTGCCGTTCAGGATGATGCCGGCGACGACGAAGCAACGGGGCGGGAATCGGTTGTGCTCATATCGCTCTGTTCCTTGTCAGATGGTTTTCAGACGGCCCTCAGCGATGAGGGGGCCGTCTGCAAAAGCGGGTTGGGATGTTTGTCCGGCGTTTAATGCGCCCCTTTGCATCAGCAGGCCGATTTTACCGTTTTCGGATTGTCCGATGTCGGGCAGGATGTCGTCGCCGGTAAACGGTTCGCCGTCGTTTCCCACGCTGCGCAGCACAATGCGCGTCGCCGCTGCGTTCGTAATAAAACAATCGAAACGGCTCGGAACTCAAAGACGTGCTACTTGTATCGTGTATAAATATCGGCTTGTCTGGCTGGGATTTTTGGAGCTGCTCCAGTGATTCAGGATAGACACCGTGTTGCAGGCGGTAGAATTCGACTTCGGAAACCAGTAGAGAAAGTATTGACCGCCAGTTGCCGTCTCATTTCGTCGTACCGCCTCCGCGCTGGACAAAGCCGAAATAAAACAATGCGCCGTATATTGCAACGGTGCATAAACTATTTCTGCGGGAGGCAATGAGGGCAACGATTTTTGCGGCCGCGTTTGCGCCGTTCCAAGATGCCCCAAATCAAAAGCCGCCGCCGAAAGGCAGGCCGAGCAGGGGGATAAGCGAGACGGCGGCCAAAAGTAGGCGGCTAGTGGATTTTGCCCGCGGTGCGGAAGGGAGGTATTGTCGGTATTTTCTATCGCGATGTTTCCGAGTATGGGTTTTGAGGCCGTCTGAAAACGCTGCATCGCGTCGGCGGGCGTTTTTCAGACGGCCTTTTCTATTTTATCCGCGCTGTTTGGCGATGTCGGGCGTATCAACGGTTACGTCGGCATTTTGCGCGCGATGGCGCAGGGCGGGTCGATAAGCACGAGCGCGAGCATGGCTTCGGCGATGGGGCGGCGCGCAGACCGACGCAGGGGTCGTGTCGCCGTGAGTGGCGAGTTCGACGGGATCGCCGTTGATGTCTGATGCTGCGGCGCGGGGTGGCAATGGAACTGGTGGGTTTGATGGCGATGTTGACGTGGATGTCTTGTCGGTGCTGATGCCGCCGAGGATGCCGCCTGAGTGGTTGGACAGGAAGCCTGCGGGTGAGTTCGTCGCCGTGTTCGCTGCCGCGCTGGACGACGCTGCCGAAGCCCGCGCCGATTTCCACGCCTTTGACAGCGTTGATACCCATCGCTGGCGTAGGCGATTTCGGCATCGAGGCGGTCGAAAACGGGTTCGCCTGCCCACGGGGACGTTGACCGCTTCGATATGCAGTTTCGCGCCGACGGAATCCAACGATTTGCGCACGCTGTCCATATAGTTTTCCAGCTCGGCGATTTGGCTTTGGTTGGCGGCGAAGCAAGGGTTTTGGGGAAATGTGCTCGTAACCTTCTAAACTGAATTTTTCGCCGACTTCGGGTCACGTAGGCGGTGATTTCTGTGCCGAATTTTTCTTTCAGCCATTTTTGGCGACGGCCTGGCGGCAACGCGGGCGGCGGTTCTCACGGGCGGAGCTTCGCCGCCGCCACGGTAGTCGCGCGCCGTATTTGTGCCAATAGGTATAGTCGGCATGGCCGGGACGGAAGCTGGTGGCGATGTTGCCGTAGTCTTTGCTGCGTTGGTCGGCATTGCGGATTAGAGAGGGCGATGGGGTGCCGGTGGTTTTGCCTTCGAAGACGCCGGAGGATTTCGATTCTGGTCAGCTTCGCGGCGTTGGTAACGTGGCGGCTGGTGCCGGGTTTGCGCCGGTCGAGGTCGGCTTGGATGTCTGATTCGGTTAAGGCCAGTCCGGGCGGGCAGCCGTCGATAATGCAGCCCAAACCTGCGCCGTGGCTTTCGCCGAAGGTGGTAACGGTGAAGAGTTGTCCGAGTGCGTTGCCTGCCATTGTCCGTCCCTTTACGTGGTTTTGATGTGGTTTCGCGTGCCGTCAAACGGTGCGGATTTTAGCATAGGCAAACATCTGGAGGCCGTCTGAAAACATGTATTTCTTCGGATGCGGTGTTTTCAGACGGCCTCAAAAGGTGCGCGCTCAGGCGGGGCGGGCGGAGTCGCAGGGCAGGTCGGACAGGCTGCCGACGGTGAGGTTGAGGTTGTGGAAGGCTAGGCCAGCGAGCCCCGTGGCCGATGCTGATGATGATGCTGTCGGGCAGGCGGTTGCGGATCAGGGTGTAGAGCATGGCTTCGGTCGGTTCGTCCAGCGCGGAGGTGGCTTCGTCGAGCAGGATGAGCTGCGGGGCGCTACCAGCAGGATGCGGGCGAAGGCGATGCGCTGGAGTTCGCCGGGGGAGAGGCGTTGCTGCCAGTTGTCGGCAGTGTCGAGCAGCGGTTCGAGGTGTCCGAGGCGGCATTCGCGCAGGGCGGCGGCGACGTTTTGCGGGTCGGCGGCGATGTCAGGGTAGCAGACGGATTGCAGCAGCGCGCCTTGCGGCATATAGGGTTTTTGCGGAACGAACAGGCGGCTGCGCGGCGGGCGGCTGATTTTTCGCTGCTGCCGAAAGGCCACAGTCCGGCCAGCGTGCGCAGCAGGGAGGTTTTGCCGCAGCCGCTGGGGCCTTGGATCAGCAGTGAGTCGCCGCATTCGGCGCGGAAGCTGATGCCGGAGAGCAGGGTGTCGCCGTTGTTGCGCTTCAAGCCGACGTTTTCCAGTATCAGGTCGTCTCGAAATTTCTTCTTCCTGCGGCTGTTCGGCGGTTTGCGGTGCGTCGAGGTAGTCCATAAAGCCGCTCAGCGGTCGAGCCGGGCGCGGTAGACGGTGAAGTCTTTTGAGAAATTGGGAAGAAGGACATCGATTTTTGCAGGCGAGCAAAAGTTGATTGACGGTTTGTTGGACGTCGCCGATTTTGATTTGTCCGGCAAACAGGCGCGGAGCCTGCAGCATCAGCGGCAGAAGCTCGCATGATTTGGCTGAAAACGCTCGTTGAAGCCGCTGGAGGCCGATGCTTTGCCACGCGATGCGCCAGCGGTTGCGGACGATGGCGCGGAAGCGTTCTTTGAGCTGTTTTTCTTCCCGCCATTCGCCGTTGTAGAAGGCGATGCTTTCGGAAATGGTCGCGGATGCGGACGAGGGAGTAGCGGTAGTCGCCGTTGAGGGGTGTTCGTTTTTCATAATTGGAAACGGATCAGCGGTTTGCCTATCCACATGGCCACAGCGCGGTAGCGGCGAGGATGGCGATGTAGCGAGGAAGACGATGCCGTGCGGGATTTCAGCCGAATACCGGCAGGATGCCCGCCAGCCCCCACAAGACGATGGTGAATTCGATGGTGGAGACGATTGAATTGAGCATGCCGCGCAGGAAGGTGATGGTGGAAACGATGAAGTCCTGCGCGTCCATCTGGATACGTTGGTCGATGTTGTCGGGCGCGTCGCGCCGCATTTTGGAGGCGGTAGTAGTTTCCGTGCCAGCCAGTTTTCGGTCAGCACGCGGTTGGAGCTGCTCCGACCATTTTCGATGGCCAGGGGCTTGGTCGAGGAAGTCGTTGATAATCAGGTTTACCGAGCGGATCATCATCAAGGCGGCGTTAATCAATACCGCCTTCCAAAAATACGTCGGCCAGCCTGTCCTGCATCGCGCTGTACGCGCTGCTGTTCAAAAACGTATTCACTACATACAGTCGGATTTCGGTCAGCAGCAGGACAATCATCAGCAGCGATACCGCCAACGTCTGCATCGCGCCACGCCTGCCCATGCACGGTTTCAATACCTGCCAAAACTCGCGGCTGAAACGGCTGCGGCTGATGAGGAACACTGCGCATACGGCTATCGAGACGACACCGAGCAGGGGTTTTGCAGCAGCCATTACAACGGTGGCACTCCATCTCGGCCTGCCATTTCGGATGGCGGCGACCGGTTGGACTCAGGCCGCCGATGGCGGGCATTAGTCTGGCAAGACGGGCGGATTCTATGTTCATGGGGAAAGGAGGCCGTCTGAAAAAGTCATCTGTCGATGCCAAACCTTTTCAGACGGCCTGATGTGTGCTGAAAAGGGGCGCAATGATAAATTATCTTATTTTGGTGGCGACAAGTGTTCCATTAAAATTTTTAGGATAAAAAGAATTGCTTAGATGGTTTGAGAAACAAAAATTACAACATATCCGGTTAATGTAGTAATCAGATATTTTGTTTTCAAGGTTTACAGAGTTTGTCGGATAATGCACACTTATCATTTTTCTATTTTCCTTTCCAAACCTTAGTTATAGGGTAACAATATGAATCAGAGATTAGCCATCCTCCTTTGATGATTGCCGCCGCATTTGCCCGTGCCGACGATAATGTTTCCGAACAGTCGGCCGGTCTGCAGGACGTGAAGTCCGCGCGACGCCAAACGCGTCAGCCGCCCGTTCTTACCCATCGCCAGCGACGGCGACTTGCGCGACCGCGTGAACTTGAGGCGTATTGGGTAAAGCCAACGCCTTTACCGCGCTGATTACCGTCGTCAATTACGACGAACGCCTCAACAACACCGAAGCGCGTACTTTTGGTGGATGCCGTAGCGAGACGCTTCCGTTTGGCAGTTCTGGCGCGAAAGCAACACATTGACCGGCCTGTATTTCCGCGGTTATCAGCTTGATGCGCGCCAATTCAGCGTCAACGGTTTGGCGGATGTACGGTACGCAAGGCACAGCCAGCTGCAAAGTCGGCTCCGCCAACTCGATTAAAGCGCTCCACCGCCGTAAACGGTATGGACCCCGAAGCGCGGTATCCGGTTCGTCAATATCGAAAACCAAAAAGCCGCCGATGAAGGCAACCGCAAAAATCGGCTTTGGGCTGGTTCAGCAACAACCGCGCCCAAAGGCATTCGACTTGGCAACGTTTCGGCGAAAACAAGAAATTCGGCGTGCGTGCCAACGGCAAAGTTGCGCCACGGCGATACCGCGCCACGGTTACAGTGAACAACAAAAGAATTTGTTTTGAATGCCGACTACCGCGGCGAAAAAACTGCGCGTGGCGTTCCGATTCCATCCCACGCGAAAACGCAAAACCAACGGCGCACCGCGCGCGTATGCAGGATATTCAAAACGCCAGCGTACCGCTTGTTTGACGCGCCTGAAGGCAAAAGTGAATCTGGCGCCGAGCTGGAGCTCAAACACGCGCGGTCAGACCAATATGCTGACCTTCGAATGGGATGCGTTTGAAAATGCCCAAATTACAGGCGGTATCGGCCAACAATGCGCGCTATTATGGTAATTTCGCCTCCGACCGTTACGAGCAGCGGTTTAACCTACAATTCAGGTCGCGCAGTTTGACCGACCAGCGTTTCAAAAACGCTCGTCATGAATCTGACTGCACGTGGCGAATTTGAAACCGGTCCGGTAAGTTCACAACTGGAGTGCCGCATTTGACCGTATCGACCGCAAACGCACCACTTATCAAGGCGCACGTCAAACACGAAGCAGTGTTATCGATCCGAGCCTTGATATTCCAACCCAATTGGCAAATGGATTCCAACTTAGGAACGGCATGGAGTGCAACGCCTTCAGTGGATACCGTGATCAAAGTAAATAGTTTGGCGGTATCTCGACACGCTGGGTTTTGTCGACAACAAATACCGCCTCACTGGGCGGACGTCTAAAGCCGTCGAGCAGAAAAACAATTAAACGGCCGCAAAAGCGGATGCGAGCCGTTTCAGCCCGATGTTGATGCGGCATGGGTTCCGCAGCCTGACTTTGGTGGTTTACGGCAACCATATGGAAGATTTGGAGCCGTCCGACATCCGTACCGATGATGACGGTCATGTAACGATGGCAGATCCGCGCGTCAGCCGCCAGTTTGAAGTCGGCGTACGCAAAAACTGGGGGCGATTTTCGTAACGACGCTGAACGCATTCCAAATCAAACGTCCGCGTACTGGACTGCGGTAAAGACGACTTCAGGTACTGACTTCGCAGCGCAAAAATGCAGGCTTGGCTTTATAGCGGTTCCGAGCAAGGCATGGACGCAGCCGCGGTATCGAATTCAATACCTATGCCAACTTGTTGAACAAAACCCTGCGTCCGAGCTTTGGTCTGATGTATCTGCAATCGACCGCAAAAATTATCCGAATATGTCGACAATCTTGGTTAACGGCGTACAGAGTCGCCAACTCGCGCGTGATTGCCAAAGCGGGCGTAGAGTAGGACACCCCGTTTGCCAAAGGCTTGACCTGAACGGCAACGTTTCGCATTTCGGCAAGTCTTACCAAGACACGCAAAACAATACGCTTTCCGTCCTATACCTTAGTTGACGTAGGCGCGCGCTACAAAACCAAGCTGGGTATACCCTGACCGTCAGCAGCGCATGGGAAAACCTGTTCAACAAAAACTACTAGCAGGTAGCAGCGTACTAGCACGACCGCAGCTGCTGAAATCGATCGGTATCCGCGCACTTACTGGCTGAAAGCGGAATTGATTTTAAACCGCCGAAGTTTGTTTGACAGCCGTCTGAACAAAGTTTCGACGGCCTCTTTTGTTTATTGCCGCTTATTGCCCTAATGAAGGACTTCCATGCCGTCATTCCCGCTGCTAGAGGGATCCCACCTGCGGCAGCTGTACTCCCGAAAACCGAGCACGGATTTCCTGCCTGCGCAGGAATGACGTTCAACGGGTAGATTCGGTATCAAAAATTCAGTGAATGGGCGATGCTGTATCCCGTCCGTACCACAAACCGGCTGCGTAAGCGGAATCGGATTTCTCAAACCGCCAGCAGTTTGTTATGTTGAGGCCGTCTGAAAACATGCTTTCAGGCGGCCTTTTGTTTGTCGTTTTACCTGCTGTCGGACGGATTAGGCTTGCGCGCCAGCATGGTGACGAATTTGAGCCTGATGGGTTGCCTGCTCGTCGGTGGCGTGCGTATGTTGCCCGGCTCTTCGCGGTACCGGCCGCTCCTCAGCCTTGGTAGTAGTCGCGCAGTTCTTTCTCTTGAAGGTGAAAGGAGAAGGGGCATGGGGCAGGGGTAGTCGTCGGTATTCATGGCGAGACGATTGTTGTACGCCGCTGCGCGGTGTTCTGCTGCATGTTGGCGATGATGTCGGGTACAGCGGGCTTGGAGGAACATGAAGACGACGGTGGCGACGATGAAGTCGTAGGTTCGTCGAGGCGGCGGCGTTGATGTCGTAGCTCGCGATTTGCGGTGCAGGTTTTCTTGCGCGGCAGGTCGGAGAGGGGCGTAGAGCGGATTGGGGTCGATCGACGGCGGTTACGTCGCAGCCTTTGAGGGCGAGGTGAGCGCGTTGCGCCCTTTGCCCGCAGCCGAGGTCCAGCGTTTTGCCGGGCGGACGACGGCGGTCGCGGCTTTGACGGCGGAGTGGTGGCGGTCATGCCGTATGCGGAAATAATCGGCTTTTGTCGCAGTGGAATTCAGTTGCACGCGCAAGTCTTCGCCGAGGGGTTCGATTTTGTGCCACTGCTGCGGGCTCGATGGTGTGGACGCCGCTATCGGCGAAAGTTCTTGTTCGGACAGGATATTGTCGTGTTCGTCCAAACCATGAAATTTCAGACGGCCTTCTAAGACGTGCAGTTTGTCCCCAGGTGCCTTCCTGCGTGTTGTGGCAGCAGAAAGCGATGATGAAGTTATCGGCTCGTCCAGACGGGCATTTGTTTGTAGCAGATTAAGTCGTTGTTCATGATGGGCCTTTCGTTTGCGGTGGTTGAAGGGGCGGCAGGGCGTTTCAGACGGCCTGTTTATTTTTTCCAGTAGTCGGGTGTGAAGAGGATAAAGACGGTGAAGATTTCCAGCCGGCCGAGCAGCATGACGGCGGCGCACATCCATTTTTGTGCAGGCCGCTTAATGCGCCGTAGTTGTCGGCGGGGCTGACCGCGCTCAGTCCGCCGGCGTTGGTGATGCAGGCGATGGTGGCGGAGAGGGCGGTGATGAAGTCCATGCCGCTGGCTAGCAGCCCCAGCGTGAAGATGACGACGGTCATGAAGTAGACGAAGATAAACGCCATCACGGCCATGGCGGTGCGGTCGGAGATGGAGCGGCGGTTGAGTTTTACCGTCCGCACGGCGTTGTGCGGCGGCAGGAGACTTCGCGTAGCTGAATTTGGCCAGCACCAGCGCGGGCCATTTTGATGCCGCCGCCCCATCGAGCCGGTACGACAATACGTTGGATAAAAAAGAACATCCACAGGGGGTAACCAGCAGCTACTAGGTGGTGAAATCGGCGTTGGCAAAACCGTTACCAGGCTGATGGAAACAAAGTTGAAGCGACGTAGCGCAGGGCTTCAAAGGGGTGTGTAGCCCTGTTGCTACATGTATACGCTGGCGGCGGCGATACTGGCGGCAGGATGGTGAGCATGGCGCGGGCTTCTACGTCGCGCCAGTAGGGGTTTAAGAGCGATTTTTCCCGCGCCATGGCGAAGTAGCTGGCGAAAGCTGACCGCGCCCAACAGGGTAGCGGGCGATCAGCACGGCTTCGATGGCGGGTGAGTCGAAAGCAAGGCGATGCTGGCATCGTGGGTGGAGAAGCCGCCGAGGGAAAGGGACATGGTGGCATACCGCGTCAAACCAACCCATGCCCGCCTGGCCTAAACCCATGCGTGGTGAGACAGGGTGAGCTCCAGGTATACCAGCCAGAGGCGTTTGCTGTTTCGAAATGCGCGTGCTATTTTGCTGTCTTTGTCGATGCTGGGATTTCGGCTTTGAACAGTTGCGTACCGCCCACGCCCAACATGGGCAGGATGGCGACGGCCAGGACGATGATGCCCATGCCGCCCAGCCAGTTCATCATGTGCCGCCAGAAATTGAGCGACGGGGCGAGCGTGTCGAGGCTGGACATGACGGCGGCGCCGGTGGTGGTCAGGCCGCTGATCGCTTCAAAGAAAGCATCGGTGTAGCCGATGTTGGGAAAGTACAGGGTAAAGGGCAGGGCGGAGATGGCGGCAAAGCCCAGCCAGAGGAGGAATACCAGTGTGAAGCCGTCGCGCGGGCGCAGTTCGCGGTCGTGTTTGCGGGAGGCCGCCCAGACGGCGGTCGAACCGGCCAGCGTGGCCAGTGCGGTTCCGGCGAAGGCGTTGAAAGCGGAATCGTGGTAGAGGTAGTGACACCAGCGTGGGACGAGCAGCAGGATGGCGTAGAGCGCGGCGAGCTTGGACAATACGTGGACGATCGGAGCGATTTTCTACATGGCTGTGTTTTCGTTTGTGCGGGCGCGGGGCTGTTTTCAGACGGCCTCAACCGAAAAAGCCCACTTTTACCTGAATCAGTTTTTCCAGTTCGCGTACCACGCGGCGGCGGGACACGAAGAAAAATCGGATGGTCGCCGTCTGCAGTTTCGTCGCCCTTATGCCCCATCGTTACTTCTTCGCCGCGCACCAGTGCGGCAGCAGCTCGATCTACCATTTGACTTCGGACACGCGGCGGCCGACCAGGGCGGAGGTTTCGGGCGTGCCGTGGACGATGACTTCCACCGCCTCGGCATGGCCGCGCCGCAACGGGTGAACCGCCGCGACATCGCCTAAGCGGATGTGGGTGAGGATGTTGCCGATGGTCATCATGGCGGGGAAAACCACGATGTCTCATCTGGCTGCCCTCCAGCAAATCCATATAGCGCGCAACGGTTGATGATGGTGATGACCTGTTTCGCACCCAAAATCTTTTAGCGCCAAGAGGCTACCATGATGTTGTTTTTCGTCGTCGTTGGTTAAGGCGAGGAATACGTCGATTTCGTCGATGTATTCGTGCGAAAGCAGGTTTTCGTCGGTGGCGGAGCCCTGCAATACCAGGCTGGAATCGAGGTTTTCCGCCAGCCATTCGGCGCGGTTGGGGTTGTGCTCGATGATTTTGATGTCGATAGAGGTTTTCCACCCGTTTTACCGGTGCGGTAGCTGATATCGCCGCCGCCGGCAATCATCAACACGGCGTGCGTTGACAGCTACCGCAGTTTCGCGCATCACGGTTTTGACATATGGCTGTCGGCGAGGAAGAATACTGTCGCCTTCGATAATCACCGTTTCCGCCGTCGGTACAATCAGGCGGTTGTTGCGGTAAATCGCGCAGATTTGGCAGTCCACGCCGTCGGGCAGGTGTTTGCCCACCAGAGAAATCGGCTGATTGACCAAAAGCCCGCCGTTGTGCGCCTGCACCACGGCCATCCGCGCCTTGTCGTCGGCAAAACGCAACACTCTGCAATGCGCTGGTGTAGCTCAACAGCGAAGCCATGCGCTCGGTAACCAGCTGTTCGGGGTGGATGGAATCGGTAACGGCAAAGGCCTCCAACACGAGGCGTTCTTCCTCGTTGCCGAATTCAGATAGTCGCTCAGGCGCACGCGGGCGATGCGGTTCGAATGTTGAACAGGTCGGCGGCAATCCGGCAGGCGGCGAGGTTGGTTTCGTCGTGCCGCGTCAGGGGCCAGCAGCATGTCGCAGCCGTCCGCACCCCGCCGATTGCAGTGATGCTGGGCGATGCGCCGTTGCCGACGATGGTTTGCACGTCCAGCCGCGTGCCGATGTTGCGCAGCGCGTTTCGTCGGTATCGATGATGGTTACGTCGTTGCTGGGCATGCTGCCAGATTCTGCGCCACGGTGCGGAACCGACCTAGCTGCTGCCGAGAATGATGATTTTTCACGTTGTCCGCTTTGCCGGAAAAAGGACGGCATATAAACCGAAACGGCAGATAGGGCTGCAACGGCGGGCCGCTGTCAGACGGCCTCGGATATTATGGAATAGGGTGAAAAAAGCCAAGTTCGAAAACCTGGCTTTTTGAATTTGCCCCGACCTGGGCTCGAACCAGGGACCTGCGGATTAACAGTCCGTCGCTCTACCGACTGAGCTATCGGGGAAGAAAGGCGGCATTATATCTCTAATTCTGGTTTTTGTCAATCTGTTGCGGCGGAAAATGTATCCGGTCCGTTTAAGTTCATCAATTTTCGGCAGATTTGGCCGGGCAGATGCGGGCAAAAATAGCGCGGCAGCGGGCGGTTGCCGCCGCTTTGCGGAAAAAGAGCATCCAAAATGCGGCGGTATTGCCTGAGTTCTTCGGCCGAAGCGGGGCGGTATCCGGCGGAAACGGCAAAATGGCGCGCCAGTATCCCGCCTGCTGTTCCATATTCAGTTCGGCAAAACCGCCGATGCGGCTGAGGGCGGGCAGTGGCAGGCGCGGCGGTCGAGGTAGCCGCCCGCATCCACAAAAAGCAGTCCGCCCAGCCAGGTTTTGGAAACCGTGCCGCCATTGCCAGACGTGGGTCAGTTCGTGATCAGCCAGATTTGGTAGGGCGCCGGCTTTGGGAAAAATCGTCCAGGATAATGCGTGGCGCAGGGTAGTATATTGACCCTGTTGGGGAAACGGCTACTGTCAGCCATTTTTCTGGCTGCGCGGCAGATGCGGACGGCGGCGTAGTCGAGGTGGCTGCCGAATACGCTTCGGGCAAGGCGGGTTTCTCCGTCGGTCAGGCGGCGGGATTCGGCATGCGGCGTGTCTCTGTTTGCGGGCGGGCAGGGCGGTTTGGCCGGCGGTTGTGTGCAGGCCGCCGCTGCAAGAAGGTTCTTTTTCCGACAATAGCGTTCTGTTTTGCGGCAGGCCGTCTGAAAAACGGTTTCCGATTGTTTGCGAGTGTTTTCAGACGGCCCTGACATTGTACCTTTTATTAAACCAAAATGACCGACAGCAAATTTCTTTCGTTTGACCGTAGTCGGCCACACCAACACAGGTAAAACTTCGCTGCTGCGCACTATTGCTGCAGCGACGGCGGTTTCGGCGAGGTGGCTGATGCGTCCGCCACCACGCGCCATGTCGAACGGGCGGCAGTGTGCGACGACGGCGGCACGCTGCTTTATTTGTACGACACGCCCGGGCTGGAAGACGCGGGCGGCGTGTTGACTGGCTGGAAGCGAACACGTCGCCGCGCGAAGACGGCGTAGACCGTCTGCAGGTCTTTCCTCGCCTCGCCCGCGGCCGTCGGGGGAATTCGGGCAGGAGGCGAGTGTGCGCCAGTTGCTGCAAAGCGACTCCGCCCTTTACGTTATCGATGCGCGCGAGCCTGTGTTGAACAAATATAAAGACGAGCTGACCGTATTGTCGTGGTGCGCCAAACCGCTGATGCCGGTGCTTTAATTTCACCTCCGGCGGCAGCCTTTCGGCTTGACGGATATGCTGGCGCGGCGCGGTCTTGCACGTTTGCAGCAGCTTCGACACGGTGGCTTTTCGATTTCGACGGCGAAATCCGCTCTGTGGCAAAAACCCTGGCCACCATGCTGCCCGACGACGTGCACGCTCCCGCCGCCTCATTAGCTGGCGGCAGGACGAATGGCGGCGTTTGACGGAGCGGCGCGTGAGGCCGTCGCCCCTTCCTGCTGGATGCGCCCGCCCTGCCGTCGGAGTGCCGAAGGTAGCGATACCGCGCCCGTGCTGGAGGAAATGCAGGCGGCGGTCAGACAGGCTGAACGCCGGCTGCAATCTCATTTGCTCGAGCTTTTACCGTTTTTATCACAGCGAGATAGACAACGACGGCGGTTGGCGTTGAGCGCGTTCAGCCAAGACCGTTCGACGGCGATTTGCTGAAAGAATACGGCATCCGCACTGAACGGCGCGGCGGCGGGCGCGCTGGATCGGCATGGGATAGATTTCGGCCACGCTCGGCGGTTCGCTCGGGCTGGCACCGCCCTGCGGCTCTGATAGGCGGCGTGTTGCCGAACATGGGCGATTTGTCCGGACGAAAAATCAGCGGCAGGCAAACACTGCATATCGATTCGCCACGCTGACCCTGCTGACCGCCCGCGCCTCGACCTGCTGCACGCGCTGCAAACGCGCGCCATGCGGCGCAAAGCCCTGTGGTGTTGCAGCGGCAAAACGCCGTACTGGCCGACAAACTGCCGGCAGAATTGAACCGCGCTCGCCGCCATCCTGATTGGTCGCCGCTCAACGGCGGCTCTCGGAAAATATCGGCCGAACGCCGCGAATGCGCACGCACGCTGGCCGAACGCCTCGAAAAACGCAGATGCGCTTGAGGTCGTCTGAAAAAGCCGCTTTATCAGTTTTCAGACGGCCCTCGGCCGTTTTCCGTATGTTCAGGCCGTCTGAAAACGGTATACATCCGCCGTTTTCCCTTTGAGATTTTCTCTTTAAAGCAGAACCATGATACAAAGAACACTATCATCCGTCACTCACCCGAGCCTGCGGCGCAGAAAAATGGGACGACGCCCGTATTTTCAACGTCTCCGAAGACGCTTCCAAAACCCAAATACTACTGCCTCTCCATGTTTCCCTTATCCCAGCGGCAAGCCGCACATGGGGCATGTGCACCACACCATCGGCGACGTATTGAGCCGCTTCAAACGCTTAAACGGCTTCAACGTCATGCAGCCTATGGGTTGGGACGCGTTCGGCATGCCGGCGGAAAACGCGGCGATGAAAACAACGTCGCCCCTGCCGCTTGGACCCTACGACAACATCGACTACATGAAAAACCCAGCTCAAAAAGCCTGGGTTTTGCGATTGACTCAGAAACGCGAAGTCGCCACCTGCAAACCCGAATACTACCGCTGGGAACAATGGCTGTTTACCGTTGTTTGAAAAAGGCATCGTCTATCGCAAAAACGGCACGGTGAAACTGGGACCCTGTCGACCAAACCGTCCCTGCCAACGAGCAAGTCATCACGACGGACGCGGTTGGCGTTCAGGGCGCGTTGATCGAAAAACGCGAAACCTGATGTATTACTCAAAATCACGGATTACGCCGAAGAGCTGCTCAACGATTTGGACAAGCTGAACACTGCCGGAACAAGTCAAAACCATGCAGCGCAACCGGATCGGCAACTCGCGGTATGCACCGTGCGCTTCGCCGCTTTCAGACGACAGCAAACAAGGCTTGAAGGCGATTACGCGAAATTCCTGCAAGTTTATACCACCCGCCCCGACACACTGATGGCGCGACTTGATGTCGCTGCTGCCGCGAGCATCCGCTGGCAACCGCCGCAGCGCCGACAAACCCTGAATTGCAGGCATTTATCGCCGAATGCAAAGCGGGTTCCGTTGCCGAAGCCGATATGGCGACGATGGAGAAAAAGGCGTGCCGACCGGCCGCCGTCGTCAACCCGCTCAACGGCGACAAGCTGGAAGTGTGGATTGCCAACTATGCGTCAGGCTACGGCGACGGCGCAGTGATGGCGGTTCCGGCGCACGACGAACGCGATTTTCGAATTCGCCACCAAATACAATCTGCCCAAAAAACAAGTCATTGCCGTCGGCGACAACGTATTTGACGCAAACCAATGGCAAGAGTGGTAGCGGCGACAAAGAAAAACGGCGTATTGGTCAACAGCGGCGCACTTGGACGGTATGAATTTTCAGACGGCCTTCGACGCCATCGCCGCCAAGCTGCGAAAGCCAAGGCGCAGGGCGAACCGAAAACCCAATACCGCCTGCGCGACTCAGTATTTCGCGCCAACGCTACTGGGGCTGCCTGATTCCCATCGTCCATTGCGAAAAATGCGGCGACGTCCTCGTCCCAGCCGACCAACTGCCCGTCGTTTTACCCGAAAACGTCGTACCCGACGGCATGGGTTCGCCGCTGGCAAAAATGCCTGAGTTTTACGAGACCACCTGCCCATGCTGCGGCAGCGCGGCGAAACGCGAAACCGACACCATGGACACCTTCATGGAATCGAGCTGGTATTTCTTCCGCTACATGTCGCCCAAGTTCGCAGAAGGCATGGTATCGGGCTGAGCCGCGAAAATACCGGGGCGCGGTCGACCAATACATCGGCGGTATCGAACACGCGATTTTGCACCTCTTATACGCGCGCTTTTCACCAAACCGATGCGCGACGAAGGTTTGTCACGCGTGGACGAACCGTTTCGAACGCTCGCTCACGCAAGGCATGGTCGTTTTGCGAAACCTACTACCGCGAAAAATGCCAACGGCAGCAAAAGACTGGATCAACCCCGTCGATGTCGAATTGACTTTCGACGACAAAGGCCGCCCTGTTTCGCCGTTCTCAAAGCCGACGGACTGCCCGTCGTCATCGGCGGCACGGAAAAAGGTCCAGTCCAAAAACAACGGCGTCGATCCGCAAGAGTTGATCATCGCCTACGGCGCGGACACTGCCCGCCTGTTCATGATGTTCGCCGCACCGCCCGAACAGTCCCTCGAATGAGCGAGCAGCGGCGTGGAAGGCGCACACGCTTCCTGCGCCGCCTGTGGCGCACCGTGTACGAACACGCTTTCCGAGCGGCGACGTCGCAACGGCGTTTTTTCAGACGACCACGACAGTTTGATATAAAGAGTTGAAAGAACTGCGCCACAAGCTGCACGCCACCGTCGCCAAAGTCGACGACTGCACTGCCGCCAGCAGTTCAACACCGCCGTCGCCGCCGTGATGGAACTCTTACAACCAATACGACAAAAACGACACCGGCCTCGAACTGCCGCGCCGTCGCCCGCAAGTACTCGAAGCCGCCCTGCGCCCGCTGTGGCTGATCGTGCCGCACATCCGCGAAGTGCTGTGGAGCGAAATCGACGTCTGAAAACTGTACGGGAGCGCAGGCTTACCGAAGCTGACGAAGCCGCACTCGTGAAAATCTAAATCGAAATCATGGGTGCAGGTTAACGGCAAACTGCGCGGCAAAATCACCGTCGCCGCCGACGCGCCCAAAGACCAACTCGAAGCCGCTGCCCCTGCCACCGACGGCGCGGTAGAAATTCATGGAAGGCAACCGGCCAAGAAAATCATCGTCATGCCGGGTCGGCTGGTGAACATCGTGGTGTAAAGGCATGGAGGTCGTCTGAAAAAGGTTTCAGACGGCCTGTTAAAAACAAATACAAGGAGAACTTTTAGCGCCAATACGGCAAAGCTGCGGTAGATGCGAGGTTTGATTCAAGCAGGAGTTCCGCCAACAGCATGGATCTGCCGCATCTCCTCGATACACAGAAAGCGAACATTCCAGAAACAAAGGTTGCCCGTGAAATGCGTTTTAGGGCTTGTGTGCAGCAGGAATGGCTAGAGTTGACAGCCGCATCCTGAGTTGGTGGACTGAAAAACGATAACGGCGATTACGCAATAGATGCAGTCAAATTACTGGCCAAGACAAATTTCTTTGCAACAAGAGATTATGAGGAAAAGAATTTCAAAAGAAATTTAGATGATTGCGGAAATAAATTCCCAATACACCTGAAAACTCGCAAGATCAGTTGCATATCGTCAGCGCCTTGTGGCAGGCTTGATTGTCTGATACAAAGGCCGTCTGAAACCGCGCAACCGATTTTCAGACGGCTTGTTGTTTCACTCATATACGGAAAACCCCCATGACCGACTACACCGTCCATCCCACTGACCATTATCGACGAAGCGCGCAAATCGGTGCGGCAGCCGCGTCTGGCATTTTCGTCCACATTTGCGGCGGCGCGAAAATCGGCAAAACTGCTCGTTCGGCCAAAACGTGTTCGTCGGCAACAATGTAACCATCGGCGACGACTGTAAAATCCAAAACAACGTTTCCGTGTACGACAACGTTCACTTGGAAAACGGCGTATTTTGCGGCCCCAGCATGGTGTTCACCATGTCTCACAACCCCGTTCGCCGATTGAGCGCAAAAGCGAATACCGCGACACTTTGGTCAAAACCGGCGCGACGCTGGGCGCGAACTGCACCATTGTCTGCGGCATCACCATAGGCAGATGTTTGCCTTTATCGGCGCGGCGCGGTGGTCAATCAAAGACGCCCGACTACGCCCTGATGGTCGGCGTGCCCGCCCGTCAAATCGGCTGGATGAGCGAATCACGGCGAACAGCTCGAACAACTGCCGCTCACAGGCAACGGCAGCTCGTCTGCCCGCACAGCGGCGAACGTATATCTCTTTCAGACGGCCTCCTCAGCAGCCTGAGGCCGTCTGAAACCTCCCGTCCCCACCAACAACGAGAAACGTCATGCGAATTCATCGACCTCGCCGCCCAGCAGGCGCGCATCAAACCCCAAATCGACGCAAACATACAAAAAGTCCTCTCGCACGGCAATATATTTTGGGGCTAGCGGCCGAACTGGAAGACAAACTCAGCGGCCTATTGCGGCGCGAAACACTGCATCAGCGTCGCCACGGCACCGACGCGCTGCAAATCGCCCTGATGGCCCTGGGCGTAGCGCGGGCGACGTAGTGATTACCCCTGGTTTACCGATATTGCCACCGCCGAAACCTGCGTGCCCTGCTCGGCGCAAAACCGGTTTACGTCGATATTGTCGAACAAACCTACAACCTCGACCCTGCCCAGCTCGAAACCGCGATTACCCCGCGCACCAAAGCCATCGTGCCCGGTATCGCTCTACGGCCAGTGTGCCGATTTCGATGCGGTTAACGCCATCGCCGCCCGCCACAACCTGCCCGTCATCGAAGACGCGGCGCAGAGTTTCGGCGCATCATACAAAGGCCGCAAATCGGGCAGCCTGACCACTGCTTCCTGCACCAGCTTTTTCCCCAGCAAACCTTTGGGCTGTTACGGCGACGGCGGCGCGGTTTTACCGACGACGACAATCTAGGCCGCCGTCATCCGCCAAATCGCGCCACGGCCAAGACCGCCGCTACCACCATATCCGCGTCGGCGTAAACAGCCGTCTAGACACACTGCAAGCCGCCATCCTGCTGCCCAAACTGACGATTTTGAAGAAGAAATTGGCCCGCGCGGCCGGGTTGCCGCCGTTTACGCGCGGGCACTCGATAAAGCCGGCATCGCCGCACCGTTTGTCGAAAGCCACAATATCAGCGTATGCCCAATACACCGTGCGCGTGAAAAACCGCGATGCCGTTCAGACGGCCTTGAAAGCGGCAGGCATCCCGACCGCCGTCCATTATCCGATTCCACTCAACAAGCAGCCTGCCGTCGCATCCGATGCCGTGCTGCCCGTGGGCGACGGTGGCACGAAGAAGTGTTGAGCCTGCCGATGCACCCGTATATGACGGAGGAACAGGTGCGGCAGGTGTGGCGCGCTGGCACATGCGTGTCCGATAATCTTCCATACCGCGGTTTCAGGCCGTCTGAAAGACCGGATATGCTTTCAGACGGCCTCTGACGGCGAAACCGTATCCTGACCCGTCCAAACCGAGATAAAGCCGAAATAAAGGGAGGCCGCCATGAAACCGAGTACCGCCGCAATCCTTGCTGCTTTGCTGCTCGCTGCCCTGCTAGCAACAATGAGGCAGATGGGAAAGGCTGAAGGCGCAGTGGCAAAAGAAGCGACTGCGTTGCCCGTCAGGGGCGGATAGTGCGCAAAATCAAGGCGGGCGTGGGAAAACAGGATTTTCTTAACCGCCGACCGGCGGGGTTATACCGCCGCGCGCGGAATTTTTGGGCGGCAGCGATGCCGCACAGGTCAGAGATGGCTGGTGACTTTAACGGTCAAAACCGATGCCGAAGGCCGCGTCGCTCGACAGCCAAGTCGAAAAGTGCCTGCGACTGAACCGTTCAGGCCGTCTGAAAGCCCGACCGACGTTTTCAGACGGCCTCTAAACAAGGATAAAACATGATAGCAAAGACCCACGCGACTTCATCGCCATGCTCGAGCAGCAGGGCAAACTCGGGCGCGTCGCCCACCCCGTTTCCCGCATTTGAAATGACCGAAATCGCCGACCGCGTGCGCGCCGCCGAAGGGCTGGCGTTGCTGTTTGAACACCCGATTAAGCCCGGACGGTACGCGCTACGATTATCCCGTGTTGGCGAAACCTGTTTTGGCACGCCCGAACGCGTGGCGATGGGCATGGGCGCAGACAGCGTGTCCAAGCTGCGCAAATCGGTCAGACGCTGGCGTATTTGAAAGAACCCGAACCGCCCAAAGGCATCAGAAGACGCATTTTCCAAACCTGCCGCTGCTGACAGCACATTTGGAGCATGGCACCGAACGTGGTGAAAAACGCGCCGTGTCCAGGAAATCGTGGAAGGTGAAGACGTTGATTTATAAACTTCCGATTCAACATTGCTGGCCGGAAGACGTTGCGCCGCTGGTAACATCGGGGGTTTGACCGTAACGCGCGGTCCGCACAAAAACGCCAAAACTTGGGCATTTACCGCCAGCAATTAATCGGCAAAAACAGTTGATTATGCGCTGGCTGCCGCATCGCGGCGGCGCGCTGATTATCAGGAATTCCGCAACTCAATCCTCGATACGCCGTATCCCGTCGCTCGTCGTACTCGGCTGCGACCCCGCCACCATTTTGCGCGGTAACGCCTGTTCCCGATACCTTGAGCGAATACCAGTTTGCCGGACTGCATGCGGTTCGAGAGACGGAGCTGGTAAATGTATCGGCAACGATTCGGTAAGCGCCCGCACGTGCCGAAATCGTGTTGGAAGGCGTCATTCATCCGAACGAAACCGCGTTGGAAGCGCCCATACCGGCGACCACACGGGCTATTACAACGAGCAGGACCATTTCCCCGTGTTTACGGTCGAACGCATTACCATGCGCGAAAACCCGATTTACCATCTCGACCTACACAGGCAAACCGCCCGATGAGCCTGCCATGCTCGGCGTGGCGTTGAACGAAGTGTTCGTACCGCTTTGCCAGCAGTTCCCCGAAATCACCGATTTCTACCTGCCGCCCGAAGGCTGCTCCTACCGCATGGCGGTGGTCAGCATGACAGTACGCCGGACACGCCAAGCGCGTGATGATGGGCTGCTGGTCATTCCTGCGCCAGTTTATGTACAGCAAATTCATCATCGTGGTCGATGACGATGTGAACGTGCGCGACTGGAAAGAAGTCATCTGGGCGGTCACCACGCATGGACCCCGTGCGCGACACCGTGTTGGTGAAAAACACACCCATCGACTATCTCGACTTTCGCCAGCCCGTCAGCGGACTCGGCGGCAAAATGGGCTTGATGCAACCAACAAATGGTCAGCAAACCGACCGCGAATGGGGACGGTGATCCAAAAAGACCCTGCGGTTACGGCTAAAATTGATGAGATTTGGGGGAATTCAGTTGTAAATTCAAGTGCAGGCTGCTTTTTATTGCGTAGATAACCGAGGAGAAGCAGCCTGTACAGCATTTTGACTGATTTAAAAAGATGCTATATTAAATAGGGGCTGACGTAGATTAGCCCCTTGTTTAAAAGCGAAGTCAGAAAAGTCGGAAATCCCAATATCACGCCGACTGCGTTGGGTATAATCAGAGTCAGTCTTTCCGGGGTTCTTTGCTCCAACCGTACAAAACCCAAATCAGACAGGGATACTGCTGCAAACAGGGTTGCCACGGCTGCGCCTTTTGCCCCTGTATATTGGCGATAATTTGGGGATATAGGCGACAAATACGAAAATACCCATTACCGCCCCTATACTGCCGACAACGGTATTGAATTTTGCCTTGCTTATCATGGTGGTAAGTCTCCTTTTAATATGAAAATCGAGGCGGTAGATAATATAGGCAGGCTGACTCCAGCCGAGGGAACAGCCGCAGCCGCACGATGTTCGTGGCCTTGGCCATGTTCGTCCGAATCTTCGGCAAGCAGGGCTTCAGTAGTCGCCGCTTTCAATCAGGCTGACCAGTTCTGCCGGACTTTCCGCACCTTCTACCTAGTCGCAAAATCGACAGCTCTATTCTACCGCAAAATCCGTATGGTTATCAACCATCATTTGGCCTTGGCTGCCGATGAGGTTTTTGAGGGCTCTGTTTGTTTCTTTAATATATCTTAATTCTTAATGAAGAAAAAGGGATGGATGCCTTATTCTGCCTGCTATTGGTTTGGACTTTGTTATCCAGCAGGCACTTATTACGTTTTTGTCCCGAGATTATAAACGTATCCAACCATAGCACCCGTCCAAACTCTGATTTGAAAGGAATGCCGTGAAATCATCCGCCCATATCGCCGCTGCCGTGCTGCTGTGCGCCGCTTCCCGTTTGCCGCCGCGTTGTCGCAACCGATGGGGCAGACGGTGGAAATCGTCAATCAATGCCCGCACGACATCGCCATCCGTGCCAAAGGGCTGTTCAATCCGTGGCGCAAAGTCTTCAACCGCCGAACGCTAGAAGCTAGGCGGGCACATGCAGGAAACGCAATTTTTCTGCTCGCTGTTTTTCCTGCACAATCAAACCGCTGCCCAACTGGACATTCAGCGGCGGCGGGCAGGACGAGCTGCCATGAAGCCGTTCTTCTCCGCAACAGGCCGTCGCCCGGCCACACGCAAGTGGTTGTCTCGCCCGAGCAAAAGGCAGCTCGCATATTTGAAAGGCCGTCTGAAAGCCTGATTTCAGCCGATTATCAGTCTGCAGTCTTTCGGTATTTTCAGAAACACGGTGGTATGCGGTGATGAAATGCGGCAGGATTCGGCAAGACGGCAGGGGCGGTTTTTGCGGATTTTTGTTTGCAGGATGGCGGAGGGCCGTCTGAAAGTCAAGCAGGCTTTCAGACGGCCTCTTTTTACAGATTACGCGGAACAAAGGCGAACAGCGGCCTGCCGTTATTTCGGGTGGATGGACGAACAGGCTGCGCAGTGCGTTGCACAGGCGGATTTCGTCGGCCTGCATGGAGTCGGGCGCGGCTGATTCTGGCTTTCAAAAACGCGGCTTTGTGCCGAGATATTGCTGCGGCTGCTGCGTGATTTGCCGCCGCATGATGCCGTCCAGAATGTCCAGCCCAGCGGCGGGGTGTGCCATTCGCTGCCGAAACGGACAAAAACGCTGCTGCGCCCGCCTTCGAGCAGCTCGCCCGCGCGGTTGAAAAACAGGCTGTCGAACGCGCCTGCGCTTCGGCCTGCCGCCAGCCTTGGTTCAAGGTTTCGCGGTGCGTGGTTTTGAAGCGGCGCAGGAAGTCGCGTTCGGGCAGGGCGGTGTCGGAGAAATGATGCTTTGATCGGGCGGCAAGTCGGACAGCGGAGCGTGGCTCAGTTGCAGGCCGTCCGAAAACAGGGCGGCTTTGACACGGTATGCGCCCTGGCCGGGCAGTTCGACCAGATGGCGGCGGGATTTGCTGTCCGGCACTCGTCGGCAGGCTGAGGTTTTAGGGCGGCAGCGGCGGTTTTCAGACGGCCCAAATGGTCGTCCAACAGCGGGATGCGGCCGGCTTCGGCGCGCATGGTTTCAAACAGGCCGAATTCGGGGAAGTTCGGTCAGGAAACGGGCTTTCCAGCGCATTCGCGATATTCGCTCGGGGGTCGCTGTCGGCCACGATGTTGGAGCCGACGCCGTAAACGGCGCGGTAGGGCGGAAAGGCCGCTTTCGGGCGGCGAGGCTTAGTTGCAGGGTGCGGATGACGACGTTGAGCGTGCCGTCGAAGCCGAGTCCGCCCGCGCAGGGTCTCGAGGTGGCCGATGCTGCCGGTGTAGAGGCCGCGCGGTTCGGTTTCCGAGTGTGCCGATGATCGGTGCTTTTGCGTTTGGGCCGGTAATGCTGCCGCAGCAGGGAAGGCGGCGCGGAAGATGTCGGCGGCGGATGTGCCTGCCTTTGCCTGCGCTTCGATGCGGCTGGTCATCTGCCATACGCCGCCAAGGGCTGACTTTGAACGGTTCGGGGACGCGCACGCCGCCGGTTTGGGCGATAGCTTGCCCCAAGTCGTTACGCAATAAATCGACAATCATCACGTTTTCGGCACGGTTTTGGGTCGGACTGCAGGCGGCGGCGCGTTCGGCATCGTCACCGTCGTTTAAAATCGGTGCGAGTGCCTTTCATGGGTTCTGGTGGCAATCAGGCCGTCTGAACGGATGTTTAAGAAGAGTTCGGGCGAAAAGCAGAGCGTCCATGTTTTGGCCGTTCTTTTCCATCGGGCAGGCAGGCGAGCGCGGCGTGGGGACGGGCTGGCGCAGGCGGCGGTAGAGGCGGACCGGGGTCGCGTAGGCATCAAGTGCAGGCGGACGGTGTGGTTGATTTGGTGCAGTCGCCGCGTGCGATGGCGGCCTGGATTTCGGCATGTCGTTTAAATATTCGATATGTCCGCGCGATATTTCCGGCCGTGAGATGCCGGCGGGCGAGCTGTCTTCCCGCGTGACCAGCCATTCGTCGGCATCGACGTTTTTGCTTGTCGGCAAACCAGTGCAGGGCGAGGGTGCCGCTTTCGGTTGCCGGCAGGTTTTGCAGCGGCAGGCCGAAGCCGTAATCGGCGGTGAGGAAGAGGTGCAGGCCGCGCGCCAGCCTTGCGCCAGCAGGCGGTCCAAACGGTCGAGGCCGTCTGAAAGCGATGCGCTCGCTGTATTGCAGGTTTTGGAAGAGGACGGCGCGGCCGGAAAACGGCATCGTCGAGCAGGGCGAAATGCCAGGGCAGGCTTGCTGGGAAAAAGGCGGATTATAGCCCATGAGCCGTCTGAAAAACGGAAAGGCAGGGCGCGTCGGCGGTTGATTGAGGGTTTTCTCCGATTTGGGGCGGAAAGCGGTGCATCAGGCGGCCCTAATATGCTTAGGTATTTGTTTGTTTTTGTCAAAGAGCGTAAAAATCGGGGTATAGATTATTCCTGCGTCCGAATACGGGAAGCCGTTCGGGCGTACTTAAACTTTGAAAGGACGAACCATGACCGATCATCAACTGAAACCCTTCGAGCAGGTAAATGGGGCGAGGGTAAAGACCGCCTGCAGATTTTTGAAGAAGAGGTTTTTGCAGCATCAAGGACGCGTTTCCAATGAAGATTCCAACACTGCGCCGCTGCCCGAAAGCTATCCTACCGCCTGCGGATGAACCGCCGTGTATGAAAAAAGAAAAGCCGTCCTGCAAAATCGAATTGCTGAAAGTGCAAAGCTGGGTGAAAGAATCAGGCCAACGTATCGTCAGCCTGTTTGAAGGACGCGATGCGGCAGGTAAGGGCGGCACCATCAAACGCTTTATGGAACATCTGAACCCGCGCGGCGCACGCGTGGTGGCGTTGGAAAAACCGACCGAAACCGAACGCGGTACCAATGGTATTTCCAGCGTTACATCCAAAACCTGCCCTACTGCCGGCGAAATGGTGTTCTTCGACCGCTCGTGGTACTAAACCGCGCAGGCGTGGAACGCGTGATGGGTTTCTGCGAGCCGCAAGAATACCTGCTGTTTATGCGCCAAGTGCCCGAACTGGAAAGAATGCTGGTAAACAGCGGCCTGCACTTGTTTAAATTCTGGTTCTCCGTATCGCGTGAAGAACAGCTGCGCCGCTTCCCTGTCCCGCCGCGACGATCCGCTGAAACATTGGAAACTGTCGCCGGTGGACATCCAGTCGCTCGACCGTTGGGACGACTACACCGAAGCCAAAAACGCCATGTTCTTCCACACCCACCGGCGATGCGCCGTGGACGATATCCGTTCCGACGATAAAAACGCGCCCCGTTTGAACTGTATCCGCCACTTCCTGCACCAGCTCGACTATCCGGGCAAAGATGTGAAAAGCCATCGGCAAAGTGGATAACAAAAATCGTGTTGGTTCCCGATACGCGCTACAAAGAGATATCGACCTGGGTCACGATTAAAGGTGTAGACTGAAAAGGGTCGTCTGAAAAAACGTTTTTCAAGGGTTAAACCCGCGTTTTCAGACGGCCTTTTTCCACAGTACATCCGAATACCGGAAACCCATTCGAGCAGGTGCAACCCATCGCGGCCGAGCCGATTACCATCGCCACCTACAATATCCATAGCGCATGTCGCCGCTGAACCGCAAAAGTGCAGATTTCGGACATGGCGCAGGCATTGAAAGCTTGAAGCCCGACATCCTGTTTTTACAGGAAGTGCAAGGCAAAACCTGTTGCGCGAATTGAAACTGCCTGATTTCCCCGCCCGTCCGCACGACAACATCATTGCCGAACGTCTCGCCTATCACTCGAGCTACGGAAAAACGCCGTTTTTCCCGCAAAAACACCACGGCAACGCGATCTCAGCCGCCCTGCCGATACAGATGCGGCAAAACGTCACATATCAGCGTGAACCGCCTGGAAAAACGCGGTGTCCTGCATTGCGAAATCCTACCCGACAGCTGAAATGCCCATCGTCTGCCTTTGCGCCCACCTCAACCTTTGGAGCGCGACCGCGTCAAACAATATGTGGCGATTTTCGAATACGTAACCACCTACATTCCGCCGGAAGCCCCGCTGATACTGGCAGGCGACTTTAACGACTGGCGGCACAAATCGACACTCAATATCGGCAGCACCTTGGGGCTGACCGAAGTTTTCCTCGACCGCCACGGCGCACTGCCGAAAACTTTCCCGCCCGTATGCCCGTATGTTGAGCCTGGACCGCATCTATACGCGCAACCTCGATATCCTCAACGCCACCCTGCACAGCGAGGAACCGTGGCAATACCTGTCCGACCACCTGCCGTTGAGTGCCACCGTGAGGATGCGTTGAAGCGGGCAGTGTGTCTGTATGGGAAAAGGCCGTCTGAAAAAGTTTTTCAGACGGCACTTTTCCTCTTTATCAGATGTGGTTGAGAGGTGCGGCTTTGTATTGAAACATTTTGGAAAATCAAACGGACTGCACCAGCAGGATGAGCAGTTGCGCCGCAGTCAGGTAAAGGCTTTTTGCGCCACAAGGCAATCGCGCCCGACACACGCTGCGGCATGGATAGGCCGTCTGAAACGCGGCGCAAGCCCGTGTTTGCCACAAGAGTTTGGTCGAAGGCTTCGGACGTACGTAACGGCACTGTCGGCAAAATCTTGGAACACGCGGCGGTCGAACTCGATACGGATGTGGTAGTACAACAACGCTGCCGCAGACAAGCTGCAACGCCGACCAGCACGCCGTCGTTCGCGGACAAAACGAATGCAAGGCGTGAACACGGCGGCGGTATAGCGGCAGTGGCAAGCGAGGCGGGCGGTAATCAGGCTGTCGGTTGCTGTGTCGTGTCATGCGGGTTTTCCTTTTGATCTGCGCCGAAGTTTTTCAGACGGCCTGCCGCCACTTCTACGCTTTTTGCCGTTTCCGGCGGCAGCACCATCTGCGGGCGAGCCTGTTTCAGTTCCGCCGTTGCCTGTGTCAATCCCGACAGCCGCCGTAAAACCAGCTAGCTAGTGAGCACCACCGCCGCGCTGCGTCCGTAGCCCAGCGCGCAACAGGTCAGAACCTTGCCGTGTTGCCGGCGCGATGCTTCCAGCAGCGAAGCCGCCCTGCACCAAATCGTTTTTCAGACGGCGCAACCATGTCCAGCAGCGGCAAAGTGGAGTATGCACCGTGATAGCGGGGGCAGGGGATATTCTAGGCGCATACGTCCAATACGGCGGGAGGTCGTCTGAAATCCCTGATACGCTGCCAATCAACACATCATCACGAACCCGCACCGTCTTCGCTTTGCCGCGCAGCCAGTACGCCATGTTCAGCCGCACGCCTGCCAGATAAGGCAGCAGCAAAACCGTTCAGCCGCCGCCGACAGCCTGCCGTCTGCCTGTTTTGGAACACCGCCGCGTTGCCGGTCAGATAGGCGAAAGCGACCACCGATAGCGACACGCTGACCCACAACATCCACAACCACGCTCCGCCGAACAAGGACGGCAGTGCCGACAATACCGCGCCCGCCAGATACAGCATGGCGATTTTGATTTCGCGGGAACGTGTTGCGGGGGAAGTTTTGGCTTCGCGGAAAACTGCCGTGCTTAGTTTTAGCTTTTCGCAGAAACTCGCTTCGCTCGTTTTCAGACGGCCTTGAGTACCAAAAGGCCGTCTGAAAAGGCGACTACGCCGTGTTGCGGTGTGCCCACAACACCAGCCAACCCAGCAGCGCGCCGGTCGGCACGTCGATAAAATGGTGTTGGTAAGTCGTCAGCACCGACAAGGCAATCAGGCTTTGCCACAGCAAAAGCGGCAAATGGATTCTGGGAAACCGCGTCCAATAAAACGCACCGACAATGATAGACAGCGCGATATGCAGCGACGGTGCTTGGTTGTAAGGCAAGTCAAACGCGACCAACGAATCGAATAGCCAACCCTACAGCCCGTCGGTTGGCGGCTTCGGCCACCGAAATGCATGAAACAGCATGAAGCAAAATGGTAGCGACGGATTTGCGCCGATACCAGCCGTGCGACGTAGCGGTTTTGTTCACGCGCTATCTCGGCAAGGAAAAACGCCGCATACATCAGATTCAGCGACCAATAGGCTACAATCGTCCACGCCCAAAACGGAATGCCGCGCTCCCACGCAAAAGCGATTTCGGCACATAGGCCAGCGATGCCGCGTAATGGTTGGACAGGCCGTAGCTGGTGTAGAACAGTGCGCCGACCAAAGCAAGCTTGCATAGGGAGATTTTTCGAGGCGGGGAGTCGATGATTCTATTTTCGAGCATCCGAGATTCATCGCCGTAATAATCAGAACGCAGGCAGGATAAAGTATTTTCTCAGATGGTAGCGGAACTCCCTGCCACGGACCATCAGACGAAACGGCACGCCAGTGATGCGGTGAAGATTGGTATTGCTTCAATGTACCGTGTGTACCTTTGATACAAAAATTCTGCGCCCTACCTGCTGCCAACATGCCGTGTCGTTTATCGGTTGAGTGTTGTAAACAAGGGAATAAGCTTAGACACATCGGCATTTCGGGCAAACTTCATTTTGACATGACCGTATCCTTCATTAGATTCAATAACTAAGGCTGACAACGGCTGCCCAAAAAGCAACAGAATTTTTCAATTCGGATGGTTCAATGCTTTCACCATTTGACGCTGTCTGCTTACTGTAGCTATGGGCAACGGATGTACGGTATTTGGCAGGCAGCCTGCCGATATCGGATTTTTCATAAGGCAAGGTTTCTAAATCAAGAAAGCAGCTTTGCTTCGCGGATTGTAACAACGGCGTCCAGTCAACCGCAGCGGCATGCCGACGGTTGTTGAAAATAGAAATAAGTAATATGGAATAGACTTGATCACAAGGAAACTTGTTTTGAGCAGTGGCTAGAGATGGAGAAAGTCATCCGAGAAGTTGTTACCTGGTCAGTGTTTCTCCGTTTATTTCCTTCTAGTGACGCATCGCTGAATTTCTCATGATATTCATCTCTACTTTTTGTTGCCATTTGCTGCTTCCGCCGCATCTTTTTAAAGCAGGCCGAACCGTTTTGATACCAGTGAACCAGCGGTTTGTAGGTCTCGCCGTCATTTTGTTCCGCAGCCCGACGAATCCAGCCTTCGGCTTGTCTGCAGTCGCGTTTGAGGTATTTACCTTCGTCCAAAGCCGATTGCCAACCGTCGCTGTGAGTCGGCATTGCCTTGTTCGGCGGCTTTGCGCGTCCAGTAGTAATATTTGTCGTGGTTTTGGCTGCTGAGTGTGAGGTAGGTAGGCCAGTTGGTTTTGTGCCAACTCATGTCCCTGCTCTGTGGATTGTTCCAAGAATTTCATGCCGCGCAGGCGTTCTTTTTCGGGTGCCCGTCTCCCGACAAATAGTCTCCAGCAGATATTGAGCTTGGATGATGCCTGCTTGTGCTATTCTTCCAGAAGAGGGATGGCTTTTTATATAGTTAGTCTGGGGCGGCCTTTGGGATTGTAAGGACTGGTGCAGCCTCTAAGGTACAGGTAGCCTAAAATTGCTTTTTGCACGGGATTGCCTTGTTCAGCCCATTTTTGCCAGATTTTTCGGCGGTAACATAATCTTGTTGATAGTAACAGGCTAGCTTTGGCAACAGTGTTTTCAGTTCAAACTCAGCATTTTGCCGTTCTGTTTGTGCAAAAGGCATTGACCGAGAGAAAGGGCGGTGAGGGCAAAAGGAAAGATACTTTAGGCATGTGGCCTCCATGTTTGGGTGGGATAACGGCGGAATTTTGCTGGTGTGGTATGGTTAAACCGCCGAGTTTCGCGGTTGAAAGGACATGGCATTTTCGGCCGGTGGAAGGAAGTTTTTGTACGAACCGTATAATTTCAGAATGAGACCTTTGCAAAGCTCTCTCAAAATCCCCAAATTCCCACCAGGACATTTCGATTTCTATCGAGCACCTTCTTCCAGCAAACCGCATCAAAGTATGATCGCCAAACACATCGACCGCTTCCCACTATTGAAGTTGATCAGGTGATTGATTGGCAGCCGATCGAACAGTACCCGAATCGTCAAAGAACCCGTACGCTGCAGAGACCACCGCAGCTGTCCCGCCTATCCCTGTTGTCCATGTTCAAAGCCGTCCTGCTCGGACAATGGTACAGCCTCCGATCCCGAGCTCGAACACAGCCTCATCACCCGCATCGACTTTCAACCTGTTTTGCCGCTTTGACGAACTGAGCATCCCCGATTACAGCATCTATGCCGCTACCGCAATTGGCTGGCGCAAGACGACACCCTGTCCGAATTGCTACAAACCGAGTTAACTGCCAACTGACCGACCTAAAATTAGAGAAGGCATGCCGCCGTCATTGATGCTACCCATTATTCGGACCGCTGGCAGCAACAGCGCTAAGCCATAGAAGTCGACGAGGAAGGACAAGTCATGGCCCAACCACACCGAGTACGACAAAAGATGCCTGCTGGACAAAGACGGCCTTCTACAAACTCGGTTGACAAACAACATACCCGTACCGATGAGAAGGCTATCGAGAAACTGCACATTACGCCAATACCCATGAGTGCAACCACCTGTCGCTTTTGTTGGAAGGGCATTGCGCACAGGTACGACCGTCTATGCCGACAAAGGCTATGACAGTAAGGAAAACCGGAACATCTGAAAGAGCATACGGTTGTTGGACGGCATTAGTGCGCAAAGCTCACCGCAACCGTCCGCTGACGGAAGCGCAAAACCAAACGCAACCGATATTTATCGAAGACCCGTTATGTGGTCGAACAAAGCTTTCTGGGACGTTGCACCGTAAATCTCCGCTACGCCTGGGCAGCCTATTTTGGTCTGCTCAAAGTGAGTGCGCAAAGCCATCTGAAGGCGATGTGTTTGAACCTGTTGAAAGCTGACCAACAGGCTAGGTGCCTGTTGCTGCCTCAGGCAGGCCGGATGCCTGATTAATCAGGTATCCAAGGGGATTAGTATTTGAGTAGAATCAGTGGATATTTTGAGTAAAAACAGCCGAAAATCTTTAATTAGATTTCGGCTGTCGGGAGGAATTTTTGCAAAGGTCTCAGAATATTATTTATACTAAAACATAAAGTTAATAATAAATAAACATAAATTTTTCAATTTGACCGATTGAATGTTCAATCGGAAGGGTTCTAATGCGTCCCCTGTTGCATAGGGCAACCGAAGGAAAACCGCTTTTCGGATTTTCCGGTTGAAAAAGCAAACTCTTCCAATATATGAATATGGAGTACACAATTATGAAGTATTGCCTGCTTTTTGCCCTGCCGCTTTGGCTGCCGTTTCATTCGGTGCCGTTGCCGCCCTGCCGGTTATGTCTTACCGCTGCGACAGCGGTAAAAACCGAATGTAATCGTATCGAATTCGACCGTAATGGCAATGCTGTCGGCGCCGATGTCAATGCAGCGGTACTAAAGCAAACCTGCGTATTGACAGAAATCGTTCCGACGATACCGGTACGACTTTTCAGAAACAAACGCGGTTATGTAATGTCTGCTGGCTATATCAGCCAAGATACGCACACCACTTCCGAAGTGGTTGGTTTGAACGCTCCGGGCGGACGTTTCATCGTTAAAAACTGTCAGCCTACCAGCCGTTAATCTCGCTTGATATAAGAGGCCGTCTGAAAATTGTTTTTCAGACGGCCTTCTGCTGCCGTTTTGGGATGGGAGGCGGTAGGTTTTATTGCATTTTTATTGGCAACGGTTTCGGCAGGGAGCGGTGGGTTGGGGACAACGGTAATCCGTTACTACTTTCAGATGTTGGCGGTTAAACCCAGTTGGGTCTCGGTTTTCCAATTCGACGGCAAAAGTTTGATGAACCTGATTTCGGATTTCGTCTGCCAATGAGGCAACGTCAGCAGCGGAGCTTGTCCGAGATTGACGATGACCAATGCCTGTTTTTCGTGTACGGCCGCGTTGCCGATGCGTCGGCCTTTCAGGCTGCATTGGTCTATCAGCCATCCGGCGGCGAGTTTGACCGTTCCGTCTGCCTGGGGATAGTGCGCGCATGGTTGGATGGGCGGCGAGCAGTTCGGTGGCACGGTGTGCGAAACCACGGGGTTTTGTGAAGAAGCTGCCGACATTGCCTTGAATTTTAGGGTCGGCAGTTTGCTGCGGCGGATGGTGCAGACGGCTTCGGAAACGCTGCCGGCAGTCGGCTGCCGTCCGCCGCATTGTTCGGCCAATCACGGCTGCCAGGTCGCCGTAGGGCGGCTTTCAGGATGAAGTCGGTGGAGAGTTTGAATACGACGGCGCAAAATGACGCACGGCCTTTCGCCTTCCTGCTTGAACAGGCTGCGTCGCGGTAGGCAAAGCGGCATTCGGCGTTGGAAAATTTGACAACCGCCGTTCGGCCAAATCGAAGCATTTGACGGTATCAATCAGGTCTTTCACTCCACGCCGTAGGCACCGATGATTCTGTACAGGCGCTGCGCCCACCGTGCCGGGAATCAGGCTCAGGTTTCCAAGCCGTTCCAGGCCGAGGCGACGGTGTGGCGAACGAAGTCGTGCCAGATTTCGCCTGCTTGCGCTTCCAGCAGCATCAGGCCGTCTGAACGCCGGATTTCGCGGATGCCTTTATTGTTGATTTTTCACCACCAGCCCCGGATAGTCGCCCGGAGCAGGATATTGCTGCCGCCAGCCCAGCCAAAGGACGGGATGTTTGGCGAATATTTCCGCTATCACAGAGGGCAGCGGTTCGGCTGCATCGTTCAGTTCGGCAAAGTAGTGGGCGTCCCGGCAGGCTCGAAGGTGTTGAGGTTTGCAACTCAATGTTTTCTGGCATGTTTATCATGATGACCTCTGAATGGTTGGCGATGGTCCCGCTGTGTTTTCAAGCAGCCACACGAGCAGGACGGCGGCAGCGGCGAGGGAAAACGATCAATGCCGCCCAAAAGCTGTAAATCTTCATTCCGGCCAAATTGGCCAACAGCCAACCCGGTATCAGTCCCAAGCCCCAGAATGGCGGCGTGAACCAGCATCGGCGCACGGGTGATTTTATAGCCGCGCGGGGCATAGGAGGCGATGCATTGGGTGAAGTCAAACAGTTGGAACAGCGCGGCAAAAAGCAATACGGAAGCCGCCAACTGCAAAACGGCGGCATCTTTGGTGTACATTCCGGCCAATGGGGCGCGCAGTAAGGAGAGCAGCAGCATGGTGCATAAGGCCAGCATCAGGCCGCAGGCGATGCCGACGCCGGAAATATAACGCGCGCGCTGTTTCTGCCGTCGGCCGATAGAGTAGCCGACGCGTACGGTTACGGCCGCTCCGACGGCCTGGGGAACCATGTAGATAATGCCGGTAAGGCTGATGACGATTTGTTGCGCCGCCACATAATCATTGCCGAATTTGGCAATCAGAAACATAATGAAGGTAAACAGGCTGGCTTCGAGGAAGTAGGGACAGGCCGGCCGGTTTGCCCAGTTGCCAAAACTGCTTGAGCATTGCCAAATCCGGTTTGGAAAAGCCGCCCTGTAGGCCGAAGCGGTGGAAATAGGGCGATTTTTTCACATACAGCCACAATGCGACCGTGCTGAACCAGCAAACCATCATGGTAGCCAGGCCGCAGCCCGCGCCGCCCAACTGTGGCATGCCGAACTTGCCGTATACGAAAACATAGTTCAGCGGGATATTCAGCAACAGTGCGGCCCAAGAACCCACATAATCGGTTTCGGCCGGTTCAGGCTGGAGGCGTAGGCGCGCAGGGCGCGGTGCAGCATCATGGCGGGCATGGCGGGCGCGGTAAACATCAGATATTGCGCCAGCATGTTTCCACATTGTCCGACAGTTTCAAATACCATAAAAAGGCGGAATCGCTAGCCAGCAGAAGCACCATGCTCGACTTCAAGCCAAGCAGCAGGCCGAACCACAGGCCCCTGACGGCCGGTTTCCGCCTACCTGTGCCGTTTCGCCCGCGCCGTGCTGCTGCGACAAAATCGGGTTCAACGCAGTCATCACACCCATCCAGGTAATGAATACGGTGGCGAAGGCCGCACTGCCCAACGCCACGGGCAGCAAGTCGTCTTTTGCCCGCGCCACCCGCCATGACGGTATCGACGAACCCCAGCCCCACCGCCGCAATCTGCGCCAGCATCATCGAGCCAGGCTGAAAGGCAGCCAAAGCTCGGGCTTCTTTTGGCGAAAACAGCGGGGGAATAGCGGTTCAAATCAAGCAGCATGGGAATTTCGATACGAGATCAGACGGCCCGTTGTGCAGGCCGTCTGAAAAATAAAAAGGGGCGTAGTTTTTAACAAATTCGGGCGGTTAAGGCCTATTCCGTTTCCTCAATCCATGCTTGCTGTACGGCTTCGAGGATGCGCTCGCCGCAACGGGCGGGGTCGTCGTCAAAATCGGGCAGCGCCACAATTAAGTCGCGCAGTTGGGTGAAGCGTACGGTTTTCGGGTCGATGCTGTCGCCGTGCAAAATCGTAGAGTTCTTCGGTGATGCGTTGGGTGTCTGTCCATTTCATCTAAATTTCCTTAACGGCTGAAATTCGTCCTTCAGGGCGGTGGAACCTTTGGTTTTATTTGGGATGGGTGTAACCCTTTCCAAATCAGGGCGGCACACAGGGGCTACGCCTTTATATGCGGCCCTATGTGTTGAAAAATGGTTTGTCCTTCTGTGTTTCGGGATTGCGTTGTCAGGCCGTCTAATGGTCTTCACGCGCTGGTTGATGGTGTATTTGGGGATTTCACCACCAAATCTTCGTCGGCGACAACGGCCTGACAGCTCAGGGCGCGAGTCGGCTTCAAGCCCCATGCCTGGTCGAGCAGGTCTTCTTCCAGTTCGGTCGGCTCTTCCAAGCTGTCGAAGCCTTTGCGGATGATGACGTGGCAGGTGGTGCAGGCACAGGATTTTTCACAGGCGTGATCGACTTCGATGTCGTGGTCGAGCAGCACGTCGAGGACGGTTTTGCCTTCGGGCGCGTCTTCGATTACTGCGCCTTCGGGGCAGAGCGAAGCGGGGAGTACGGTGATTTTCGGCATTTTTATCTCTTTTTAAGTGGTTGCGGTTTGTTTGTTTCAGACGGCCTGATGGTTTGGAGGCCGTCTGAAACCATTCTAGTATGATGCCCTTGCTTTTTAAATTTTTCCAAACATTCGTCCAGATAAGCATCATCGTGTTCGGGATAAATCGGCGAATCGGCGGCTTCGGTATCGTGTGCGGATAAGGGTCAACCGCTTTGCCGCGGTACAGCGGGTCTTTCCACAACGGGTCGGGTTTGTAGCCGCGTTTTTCCATTTCTTCCATAATCAGCGCGTGATACAGATAGAGCTTATGAGGAGAATGGGTGAAGACGTAGTTCACCGTCGCGTGCGGTCGGCCCCAGCCTGCTCCGCGTAAGGCGGCGCATTCGCGGTGCTGCCCCTAACAGTTGGGCGCGGGGAGTGAGCGGGATAAGGGTTTGGTGCCAGGTCTCATTTTTGATTCGAATAATGTCAGGTACTCGGAATAGGCTTGTTTTAAACCTTGTTTGGGTAGGTGGTATAAATATGGAGCCCGTCTTCGATTTCAGTGGTTAATTTCTGTTCCGCTTTTGCCGAAATATTCTTCTTTAAAGAGGCGAATCTTTGGATTTTTCGGTTTGTATGTGTGTGGGAGAATATAAGGTTTCTCAAAACGGAAGGTTTCGTCCGATGCTTTTTCCTGTATCAGTCGGATAAAGGTACTTTTATTGATTTCAAAATCTTTTCTTGTCGGTGTGCTTTTATCAGTCAAAAACCCTGTCTCTGGCGTTTCATTTTTGGGAATACGATTTCGCCTCTTAGTGAAAGGAAAAGCCTTTTTGACAAGATTTTCATCAATGGCGAAAAGTTCGGTTTCTCCGATTTGGCTTTTGCCGAAAAATTTCATGAAGCAAAAGCTGCTTTTTCTTTGCTAATTGTTTGGTTTTTGATGGCGAATGCAGTTCTAGCCCGACAACGTTTGCATAGCCGTTGTTTTCTAAATAGCGCATTCTATTTTCGAAATTATTTTCATCCGAAATTCCGATTTTATATACGCCTTTGATGACGGTCTTCATCAGATAGACAATGCCGGACTTTTTCCATCTTGATTCTTTATTTCGTTTTTACAGACGCTATCTTCAGACGGCCTATTTTGTTGTATAGGCCGTCTGAAACCTTTACCGTCAAATGTTATCAACATTCTGCCCTGTCAGGGGCGCGCTGTATGGTGCGGTTCATGCGCTTGGCGGCGAAGTTGTCGGTGCTTTGTCCCAATTTTGGCGACGGCGGCGCGGATGTCTTCAGCCGTGCCCTTCTTTCAGACGGCTACGCAAGTCGGCGATGTCTTGCTGGATCTGTGCAAGCTCTTCGGCATCCAGCGAAATCGCTATCCAACTCAAGGGCGGCGTTGACGGCGGCGGTGATGCTTTCGGCTTCGACCAGGGCTTCGGCGCGGGCGCGGGCGTGCTATGTCTTCGGCGGCGTTGTACCATGCTGTCTTTGAGCATTCGGGCTGATGGTTTGGTCGTCCAGGCCGTAGGACGGTTTGACTTCGATTTGCGCCTGTACGCCGGTGGTTTGCTCCTGCGCGGATACGGACAGCAGACCGTCGGCATCGACTTGGAAGGTTACGCGGATACGCGCCGCGCCCGCACTCATGGGGCGGGATGCCGCGCAGGGTGAATTCTGGCCAGGCTGCGGCAGTCGGCGACGAGTTCGCGTTCACCTTGTACGACGTGGATGGTCATCGCGGTTTTGACCCTCTCTTGAAGGTGGTGAATTCTTGTGCGCGGGCGGTGGGGATGGTGGTGTTGCGCGGTATGATTTTTCGGCCAGCCCGCCGTAGGTTTCGAGTCCGAGCGACAGCGGGTTACGTCAAGAGCAGCCAGTCGCCGCTGTTTTTGTTGCCGGCGAGTATGTCGGCCCACTTATGGCGCGCAGTGCGACGACTTGGTCGGGGTTCAGGTTGTTGAGCGGGGTTTGGCCGAAATAGGTAGCAACGGCTTGTTGGATGTGGGGCATACGGGTCGAGCCGCCGACCATGATCACGCCTTTGATGTCGGCTTTGGACACGCCCGCGTCTTTGAGTGCCTGTTTGACTGGCTCTATGGTTTTTGGACGAGTTGGCGGGTCAGGGTTTTGAAATTCCTGTCGGGTGATGACGGTGCTGATGCTGCTACCGTCTGAAAAGAGTGGTTTCGACCGTGGTTTGCCTCGTGGTCGGTGAGTTGTTCTTTTGCGCGGCGCGACAGGGCGAGCAGGTTTTGGCTGTCTTGTTCGTTCAGGGCGGAGAGTTTGTTTTGTTCGAGCAGGTGGCAGAACAGGCGGTGGTCGAAGTCGTCGCCACCCAGCGCGCTGTTGCCGTTGGTGGATTTGACGGCAAACAGGCCTTTGCTCAGTTCGAGTACGGATACGTCAGAGCGTGCCGCCGCAAGTCGTAAACGACAAACGTGCCTTCCGCGCCGTTGTCCAGCCCGTGAGGCGATGGCGGCGGCGGTGGGTTCGTTCAGCAGGCGCAGGACGTTGATGCCCTGCCAGCCATGCCGCGTCTTTGGTGGCTTGGCGTTGGGCTTCGTCGAAATAGGCGGGAACGGTGATGACCGCGCCGACAAGCGTACCGCCCAAGTTGGCTTCGGCGCGTTCTTTCAGGTGGCGCAGGATGTCGGCAGAGACGTCTATCGGGGTTTTCGCGCCTTGCCGCGTGTTGATTTCGATGATGTTTCCGCCGTTGCCCGAAGCGGTAGGGCAGGTGGGCGGTGTCGATGTCTTCGAGTTTGCGCCCGATCGGGCGTTTGGCGGAACTGACGGTGTTTTGCGGATCGGCTTTTTGCGCGCCCAGGGCTTCGCCGCCGATGACCAGGCCGTCTGAAAGGTAGCGGACGACGGAGGGCAGGGCGGTGTGCCCATGTTCGTCTTTCAGGCAGGTTGCGCTGCCGCTTTTAACGGTGGCAACCAGGCTGTTGGTCGTGCCCAAGTCTATGCCGACGGCGAGGCGGTGTTGGTGGGGGGCGGCGGATTTGCCGGGTTCGGCGATTTGGAGTAGTGCCAGTGATGTGTTCTTTATGTGTTTGGGGTTTCGGTCGGTTTCGGTTTAAACGGCGTTTTCGATTTCCTGCCGCATTTTTATTGAGAAAAGCGGCCTGCCGCACTGAGTTGGGCGGCAGTTTGGTATTGCTGCGTATCGAAGGCGGCAGCCAGTTGGTCGTATAGGGCGGTTTGCTCCGCAGACACTTGGCTCTCAAGGCATTCAGGGCGGCGGTGTCGCCTGCCGCACGGGCTTCGGCCAGCGTTTCGCGCCATTCCATCTGCTGCATCAGGAATTCGGGCGCAAAAGGCGGTGTGTTCAGGGGCGTCGGCATCGATGTTTTGCGTCGCGAGCAGGCTGGCGCGCGCGGTCGATGGGGTTTTTCAGGATGCGGTGAGGCTTCGCTTACGGCGGCAGCCATCATCACGGCCTGTTTTGTTCGAAAGCCGATGCCGAGGCAAATTTGTCAGGGATGGCAGCCGGCAGCCAGTGCGCGGTAGCGGTTTTCAAGCGCGTTTTCGTCGATTTGGAAGGTTTCGGGCAGGCCGAACAAGGTAAGTGTTGGTTCATCGAAATTTCATAATGCTTGAAACTCCATCTTTTAGTGACGGTAGGGCAGGGTTCGTTCGGGAGGGTGTCGGCGTTTCCGGCAGGGCTGTACATGGGCTGTGCCTCATATGCGGCCTTTTTGTTGAAAACAGTCAGCTTGTTACGTGTTTTGGCTATAATCCGCCGCTTTGTTTTTAATATGAAAGGACTGCGCAGATGGCACTGGGCAGGTTCAGCTCAATAAGGGCAAAATCCGCGATAATGCGTTGAAGGCTTTGGTTAAATCCAATTTGTTCCGCCACAAGGTAGAGCGCAAACGGAAAGAGCAAAGGCAGTTACAACAGGCAGGAAGCGAAAATGGCGGGACGGTTTTTGATACTGTCCCGTCTTTTTATTGTCCGTTTCGACGGATATCAAACGTGGAAGCTTTCTCCGCAGCCGCATGAATCTTTGACGTTGGGGTTTTTCGAATTTGAAACCTTCCTGCAAACCTTCTTTGGTGTAGTCCATTTGCGTGCCGTCGAGATACACCAGGCTTTTGGGGGTCGATGTGAGACTTTTTGCGCCGTTTTGTTCGAATACCAAGTCTTCAGGATCAGCTTCATCGACAAATTCGAGATTATAAGCCATGCCGGAGCAGCGCTGGTTTTCACGCCCAAGCGAACGCCTAAAGCCTTTGCCGCGTTTTTCAGCGAAGTTTTTGATGAGTTGGCGGCGTTTTCTGTGAGGGTAATCATGTTTTCCTTTGCTTTCGAGTGGAAAGCGGGTTCCAGACGGCCTGATTTACTTTTTAAGGCCGTCTGAAAGGTTTTGGCGTGCCCATTGGATTGCGGCGTTTACGGCAGCTTTGGCCTGCGGGCTGTTTTTCCAGCAGGTTGAGCCGGTCAGTGCCGCGCCGTGTAGCACGGTGTCTCGCATCGGCTGCCGCAGTTTGGCTACGTCATCCGCCCATTTGCTGCAAACGTTGCAATACGGTTTTGCCTATGCGCTTTGACGGCAAGCAGCGATTGGGTTTGTTCTTCGGTAAAGGCATGGGTTTCTTTCTTTGCCGTGCGGTTGTTGCCGTGGTTTCCTGATGGTTTGCCGGCCAGTTTCGTTTGGAGGCGGGCTGTTTGGGTGCGGCATTTTTGTTTTCAGACGGCCTCTCGGATAGCAGGCCGTCTGAAAACGGCATCAGGCTGTTTCGCGTTTTTGCGGTAGTCGGACACGGCGGCTTTAACTGCGTCTTCGGCCAAAAATCGAACAGTGGATTTTTACCGCGGCAATCCAATTCTTCGGCGATTTCGCTGTTTTTAATTGCCATGGCTTCATCCAAACTCTTGCCTTTCAGCAATTCGGTAACAAGCGAAGACGAAGCGATGGCGGAACCGCAGCCGTAAGTTTTTAAATTTCGCATCTTCGATGATGCCCTCGTCGTTCACTTTGATTTGTAGGCGCATCACGTCGCCGCAGGCCGGTGCGCCGACCGTACTGGTGCCGACAGACTCATCGTCTTTGTCAGAATGTGCTGACGTTGCGGGGGCTTTTCGTAGTGGTCGATTACTTTATCGCTGTATGCCATGGTGTGGTTTCCTAATATTTTTAATAGTTTGAAGAATTACACTGCCGGTTTTCGGCTGGTTTTCCTGGCCTAACTCCAGCTATTGCCCTAATTTCCTTCCAACTGCTCGCGCCAATAACCATCCACCAGTCCATTGGGAAGGCTTCTACTTTTACTTCAGCAACCAACGGCTTCCTTTGCTGCATTTGGCCATCATATCTTCGGAAAACGGCGTTTTGGTTTTGCCTGTTTTCTTTCTCAGGCCAAAACATACCGGGAGTTTTGTAATCAGGCGGAAATTTGCCATCTGCCGCCTTGCCTATGAACCACGGTATAGAGATAGAGAAGCGATCTCGCCGTGCGAACTCGACGATTTTGCAGGCATTGTTTACTGCACTCTTTTTCACGGCAGGATTCCAGTGCGAACTTTTTAGCCAGCCTTTTCCGACCCAAGTGATAGCCCAGTCCGTAGATACCCGTATTTTCATCAAAGGCGATAGCGGTGGCGGGTGATGGCGGTGCCGACTGTCTCGGCCCGCGATAACCGCATCCCGCCAGGTCGGGATGGTAAATGCAGGGATTGGAATTGGGATTGGTATGCGAGTTTGGGTTGTTCGGGCAGCCGAAACATTGGCGGCGACACACAACAACAGCGTGGTCAAAATAGTTTTGCAACCTGTCGGAATATACTTTTTGAAACATTAAATTTCCTTTTTATCCATAATAGTTATTATATTTAAAGCGCAGCACCCGTTATCCGAAAGAAAACTTCTTTTGCCTGGTCATCGTACAAATATTTTTGGCGAGCTTCCGCAACCTGTATTACGGCAGGGATTGTTACGCGGTAAGCAGGGTCCTGCAATATCGAAGGTCGTCCATAATCCTGTAATTGCCCAGCTGATAGGGCCTGCCAATACAGACATGGTTCGCGAGAAGCAGCATTACCCGCCAAACTCAATCCGCGTCCCAATATCGCTTTCATGATGTAATTAGCAATGATTAGAGTATATTGATATGATTTAAAATCCTCCCAATTGAAATACCGTTTGAAATATTCCTGTTAATGCCTGTGGTGTAATTCCTGAAAAATTTTTCATACCCAAATCCCTTTGCTAAAATTTTGCAATTCATCAGGGGCTTAATTTATCGATTGAATCTTCAGTATCTTCGATTAATAAATGGGTTTCGTATCAACCGTTGAATTGTAATTGTAATTAACCTTCAGTTTGTCGCATACGTCGGTTAGCACTTCTATATAAAACACCTTTCTCGCCACGAAACAGAGTGGCAAAGAATTCGCGCCAAAACACTGTATCTGCCGCAATCAATTCCCAATATTGGTGATGGTCAGGATTGTAAGTTTTATAGCGCTACTTTCAGTTAATTCCTCAGTAATTCTTTTTCACCATCTTTATCGTAAGTCAGGCAATAAACCAGGTCATTTAAATCTTCTGATTTAATCTCTCGCACAAAAACTCCAAATCAGCATCATTACGATACGCCATATCTAATATCTCTTTAAAAACAATAAAAATTTTTATTTTATCAGAAAATTCTATCTTTCTTTTCAGTCAGCGAATGATCAATGCGCCGCCCATTCAATCGAGTTCAAATCAATCCCGTCTTTGAACATTTCCCACAGCGGCGACAGTTCGCGCAGTTTGCCGATTTTGGATTTGATCAGTTCTGCCGCAAACTGTACTTCTTCTTCGGTGGTCATGCGGCCGAAGGTGATGCGCAGGGATGAGTGCGCCAGTTCGTCGTTGCGACCGAGCGCGCGCAGGACGTAGCTGAGTTCGAGCGAGGCGGAGGTGCAGGCGGAGCCGCTGGATACGGCGAGTTCTTTTCACCGCCATAATCAGGCTTTCGCCTTCGACGAAGTTGAAGCTGACGTTCAGGTTGTTCGGGGCGCGGTGTTCGAGGTCGCCGTTGATATAGACTTCTTCGATGCCTTCGATGCCTTTGAGGAAGATGTCGCGCAGTTTGCGGTAGTGCGCCATGTCTTGCTCGAGTTCTTCTTTGGCGATGCGGAAGGCTTCGCCCATGCCGACGATTTGGTGGGTCGGCAGGGTGCCGCTGCGGAAGCCGCGTTCGTGACCGCCGCCGTGCATTTGGGCTTCGAGGCGGACGCGGGGTTTGCGGCGGACGTACAGTGCGCCGATGCCTTTGGGGACCGTACACTTTGTGGCCGGACATGGACAGCAGGTCGATTTTGGCGGCTTCTACGTCAACAGGCACTTTGCCGCAGGCTTGGGCGGCATCAACGTGGAAGATGATTTTGCGTTCGCGGCAGATTTCGCCGATGGCGGGAATGTCTTGCACTACGCCGATTTCGTTGTTCACCCACATTACGGAAATCAGGATGGTGTCGTCGCGGATGGCGGCTTTGAGCTCTTCTAAATCAATCAAACCGTTTTCCTGCACGCCGAGGTAGGTAACTTCGAAACCTTGGCGTTCGAGTTCGCGCATGGTATCGAGCACGGCTTTGTGTTCGGTTTTGACGGTGATGAGGTGTTTGCCTTTGGTTTTGTAGAAGTTTGCCGCGCCTTTGATGGCGAGGTTGTCGGATTCGGTCGCGCCGCTGGTGAAGACGATTTCTTTGGGATCGGCGTTAATCAGGGCGGCGATGTCGGCGCGGGCTTTTTCGACGGCCTCTTCCGCTGTCCAGCCGAATGCGTGGCTGTTGGAAGCGGGGTTGCCGAAGGTTTCGGTCAGATAGGAATCATTTTTCGGCAACGCGTTTGTCAGCGGTGGTAGCAGCGTAGTCGAGGTAAACGGGGGTTTTGACGGTCACGGGTGTGTTCTTTCTTACTGTTGTTTGTCAGTTGATATGGGTCAGATGAACGATTTTGTTCGAGTGGTGGTCTTTTGATTCAGTACGGTTTGCAGGGTTACGCTGCTGAGGTATTGGTTGATGGTGCGGTTTAGGTTTTCCCACAGGTCGGGTCAGGCAGGGCGCGCCGTTGTGGCAGTTGGCTTTGCTGCTGCACGGTGGCATCCAGCCTGTCTTCGGCGGCGGTGATGATTTGGGCAATGCTGATTTCGTCTGCCGCTGCAGCTAGCTACATAGCCGCCGCCCGGCCTGCGTATCGCTGTCCACCAGTTTGGCCTGGCGGAGTTTGCCAAACAGCTGTTCCAAATAGGATAGTGAGATGTTTTGACGTTCGCTGATGTCGTTTAGTTTGACCGCGCCGTTTGGGGCATTCATGGCCAAATCGAGCATGGCGGTTACGGCGAAGCGTCCTTTGGTAGTCAGTCGCATGGTGGTTGGTGTTGTTATGGTTTCAGGGGCGGATTTTGCGATAGTTGAGTGAATTAGTCACATTATTTTGCGCTTTATTTGACAGCGGTCAATACAGATAAAAATTTAAATGATATGTATTTGCAAGTAATGAAGATTTGCGTTAGAGTGCGACGTTTTACTACGCAGCAGTGAGGCCGTCTCGAAAAAGGGGCTTGCGGCGGTTGGATTTGAAGCCGATAAGAAGAAAGGAAAATATGCGTAATTTTAAGCAAAATGACCTGCATTGAGGATTTGCGCCGTGTGGCGAAATTCAAAAGTACCGAAGATGTTTTACGACCACATTGATTCTGGCTCGTGGACGCAAACCACTTATCGTGCCAATACTGCCGATTTTATCCCGATTCAGTTTCGGCAGAAGGTGCTGATGGATATGGAGGGCGTTCTTTGGCTGCCAGGATGATCGGGCAGGATGTCAAAATGCCGCTGGCCATCGCACCGACGGGTTTTACCGGTATGGCTTGGGCAGACGGCGAAATCCATGCGGCGCGGGCGGCGGAGAAATTTGGCGTGCCGTTTTCATTGTCTACGATGTCGATTTGTTCGATTGAAGATGTGGCTGAAAACACTTCCGCGCCGTTTTGGTTTCAGCTTTATGCGTGATGCGCGACCGTGAATTCATGGAAAATCTGATTAAGCGGGCGCAGGCGGCAAAATGTTCTGCGCTGATTCTGACTGCCGATTTGCAGGTTTTGGGGCAACGCCATAAGGATATTAAAAACGGTTTGTCCGCACCGCCCAAACCGACGTTGTTGAACTGCATCAATTTGGCGATGAAATGAGAATGGTGTTGGAATATGTTGCACACTGAGCGGCGAACTTTCCGCAATATCGTCGGCCATGCGAAAAACGTCGGCGATTTGTCTTCGCTGTCTTCATGGACTTCCGAACAGTTCGACCTGCGCCTGAGCTGGGATGATGTTGCCCGAATTAAGGATTTGTGGGGCGGCAAGCTGATTATCAAAGGGATTATGGAACCTGAAGATGCTGAGTTGGCAGTCAAACACGGGGCGGATGCGATTGTGGTGTCCAATCACGGCGGCAGCCAGTTGGATGGCGCGCCTCGTCTATCTGTGCGCATTGCCTGATATCGTGCAGGCGGTTGGCGCCGGACCGAAGTGTGGTTGGACAGCGGCATCCGTAGCGGGCAGGATATGTTGAAGGCTTGGGCGATGGGCGCGCGCGGCTTTATGACGGGCAGGGAGCGTTTTTATACGGACTGGGTGCATACGGCGAGGATGGCGTGCGCCGCGCTTTGGAGATTATGTATAACGAAATGGATATTACGATGGCGTTCACGGCCACCGCAATCTGTAGTGATGTGGATAAAAATATATTGGTGGAAGGCACTTATCCTCAGCCTGCGCGCTGATTGCCCATTTGTTGTGTGGCGAGTTCGCAGGATTTTCCGCAAATGGGTGTGCCGGATTCACAGAATGATGAGGGGTTGTGGCGGTTGTGAATAGCCGATATTGATTGTTCAGGCCGTCTGAAAGTTTTTCAGACGGCCCGATGTTTTCTTTCCTTCCTGTTTCAACAGCTGCTCATATTCGACGGCGCAGGGCGGTTTTTCCCAGTCCGGCGAGTACATACAGGTGGGCGGCGGCAGCGGCGAGCCAGCGAGGGCGGGGTGATAGCCGCCTTCGAGGACGGAAACGATTTTTCCGCCGCATTGCGGGGCAGTTTGCATGATTTTATGCGTCAGCCAGGCGTAGTCGGCCTCGTGCAGGCGCGTGTCGCCGAGGGGTCGTCGCGGTGTGCGTCGAAACCGGCGGAGCAGGATCCAGTTGCGGTTTGAAGGCGCGCAGGCGCAGCAGCCATTCGTTGCGGACGGTATGGCGGAATTCGCGGCTGTCTACAGCGTTCGGACAGGGCTGCATTGAAACAGTTGCCGTTCTGCGGCAAGGATGGTCGTCGTAGGGGTACAGCCTATTTTGACTCAAGCCCAGCAGCAGGATGTTGGGTTGTTCGTGCAGGATTTCTTCGCTGCCGTCTCCTCTGTGCACATCGAAATCCAGTACGGCAACCCGTTGCAGGTGGTGCCGCGAAACGGCGTGCATGGCGGCGACGGCCGTGTGGTTGATGAGGCAGAAGCTGCCGCTTTGTTTGCTTTTGGCATGATGTCCGGGCGGGCGGGCGGCGCAAAAGGCGTTGCGTATTTTGCCGGCCAAGACGAAATCGACGGCTTTAATCACGGTGCCTGCGGCGATTCTGGCGGCTTCTAATGCGTTGTCAGTTAAAACGGTGTCGTCGTCGATGCGGCTTATTTTGCCTGCCTGAGGCTGCGATACCTTCCAGGCGGAAGAGGTAGCTGCGCGAGTGGGCGAGTGCGATTTGACTGTCGGTTGCCTCTTTTCCCTGAATCTGCAACAGGTGCGGCCAGATGCCCTGACGGCGCAGTTCGGCCTCGACGGCGGCCACGCGTTCGGGGCTGTCGGGGTGTTTCGGCGGCCGGTAGGCATGCATCGTCGGGTGGTCAAACCAGCCGAGGCGCAAAGGGCGGCCGAACAGGCGGCGCAACCGCTGGGGGAGGAGGAGCATGATTTATTTTTCGGCAGTCTGGTTGGGAAGGCGGCACGACGGTTGTGGCCGTCTGAAAAAGAAAGCCGGATTTAGTAATCAAATTCGAGTAGTTTGTCAGATTTGGGGCGCGGATAAGGATAGGCCGTCTGAAAGCGGTATCGGGTTGAGCGAGGCAAACCGCAGGATGTTTATCTGCGGGTTTTGTCGTCCTGCACCGTCAGGATTCAATCGCCGAAGGTTGGCACGGTTGTGCTGCTTCGTGTTTTCAGACGGCCTTCGGAGAATATTAGGCGGATGCCGCGTTTTGTTCCGCTTCTTTGCGCAGTTCGCGGCGCAGGATTTTGCCGACGTTCGATTTGGGTAGTTCGTCGCGGAATTCGATGTCTTTCGGCACTATAGGCGGTCAGCTCGGTGCGCGAAGGCGATGAGCTCTTCCGCGGTCAGCGATTCGTCTTTTTGACGATAAACAGTTTCAATGCTTCGCCGGTTTTCGGGACTGAAACGCCGATGCAGGCGGCTTCAAAAACTTTCGGGTGCGAGGGCGGAACGTCTTCGACTTCGTTCGGATAGACGTTGAAGCCGAAAGCGACAATCGATCTTTTACGGTCGACCAGCTTTTGAACCAGCCTTTTTCGTCCGCACGACAGCGATCATCGCCTGTGGCGAGGAAGCCGCGCGAAATCCCAGTACTGGCGTTTCTTCGGGCGGTTCCAATATCCTTTCATCCCTTGCGGGCCGCGTATCCGCGCTTTCGCCCGGTTCTCCTTGTGCGACTTCGTTGCCGTCGGCATCGCGCTAGTTCGATTTCGGTGAGGGATGGGCAGGCCGATGCCGCCGGTGTAGGCGGGGATGTTTGTTGGCGCATACGCCGGGGCTGGCTTCGGTCAGGCCGTAGGCTTCGACGATGGGTCGTGCCGGTGATGTTTTTCCATTTTTCAGCAACGGCTTTTTGAGTCGCCATACCGCCGCCCAAAGTCAGGCGAGGTTGAGAAATCGACGGTGGCGGAAGTCGGGCTGGTTCACCATGCCGTTAAACAGGGTGTTGACGCCGACAAAGACGCTGACGCTCTCTTTTTCATGTCGCCGATAAAAGCTTTCATGTCGCGCGGGTCGTAATCAGGATGATTTTGGAACCGGCCTGGTGAAAATCCATCAGGTTTACGGTCAGCGCGAAGATATGGTGAGCGGTAGCGCGGCGATGACGGTTTTCTTTGCGGGCCGGAGCAAATTGACAATCCATTCGGCCGCCTGCTGCATATTGGCGCAGATGTTGCCGTGGCTGAGTATGGCACCTTTGCGTCACGCCGGTCATTTCGCCCGTGTATTGCAGCAGCGCGGTGTCTTCGCGGGTCAGGAAACGGGGCGGAAGGTGTGCCGCGCCTTCTTTCAAAGGCCGATCTGAAAAGGGATGGTGTCGGAAATGCGGTATTCGGGCACCATTTTTCACTTTGCGCAGGACGAAATTTATCAGCGAACCTTTGAAGAAGCCGAACATTTCTCCGACGGAGGCGACGATGACGTGTTTGATTTGCGTGCGCGGCAGCTTTCAGCTCCAGCGTGTTGGCAGAAGTTACCAAAAACGATGATGGTGGTCGCGCCGCTGTCTTTCAACTGATGCTCCAGCTCGCGCGGGGTGTAAAGCGGATTGGTGTTCACCGACCAGCCGCCTGCAGGATGCCGAAAAGCGCATCGGGTATTGCAGCGGGTTGGGCAGCATAATCGCCACGCGCTCGCCGCGCGCAGCTTCAGAGACGTTTTGCAGATGGGCGAAATCTTCCGCCAGCTTGCCGACTTCGGCGTAAGTGAGCGTTTTGCCCATGTTTTGAAAACGCTGGTTGGTTCGCGAATTTTTCCACGCTTTGACGGAATACGTCGGGGATGGATTGGTAGAGTGTCTCGATCGTTCCGGCTTTTACGCCTTTTTCATAGCTGTCGAGCCAGGGCTTTTCCACTAATGTTCGCTTTCTAGGTTGAGGCCGTCTCGAAACGTTTTGGCGAAATGCGCCAATCGGTTTCAGACGGCCTGATGTCTATCGGGTGATGATGACGGGCTTGTCTGTGGACGTGATAATGCCGCCGCCCAGCAGACATCGCCGTCGTGACAACACGGCGGATTGGCCGGGCGTTACCGCCCGTGCGGTTCGTCGAACACCAGCTCGACCGTTTCATCGTCCAGATAACGCAATTCGCAGGCGCGTCTGCCATGCGGTAGCGGGGTTTTGCAGGTGTAGCACCCTTCTTTCGGACGTTCGGGCAGCGTGAAACTCAAATCATTCATGATGAGGCTGCGGGTATAGAGCAGCGGATGGTCGCGGCCTTGCACAACGATGAGTTCGTTTTTCGTCAAATCCTTCGCAGCGACAAACCACGGTTCGCCGCGCCGCCGATGCCCAATCCTTTGCGCTGTCGAGCGTGTAGAACATCAGCCGACGTGTTCGCCGACGGTTTTGCCTTCGGGCGTTACCATCTGCCGTTGTTGGTCAGCGGGTATTTTTGCGGAACTCACGGAACGGACGCTCGCCGATGAAGCAGATGCCGGTACTGTCTTTTTGGCGGCAGTCGGCAAATTGAATTCAGAGGCAGGCGAACTCAGGTTTTTCCAAATCGCCCAACGGAAAATCGCGCGCTCGAGTTGGAAGGCATGAGGCGGTAGAGGAAATAGCACTGGTCTTTGTTTTGATCCAAAAACCTTTTGAGTGAGGTAATGAGTGCGCGTTTCGGACTTCTTTGCGCGCATAGTGTCCGGTGGCAATGGTATCCGCGCCCTGTACTCTGGCGTAGTCCAAAAAGCATTTGAACTTGATTTTCGGCGTTGCACAGCTGTCCGGATTCGGCGTGCGCCCCGCGCTGTATTCTTTGAGAAATAGGCGAATACGTTGTCTGTATTGGGCGGCGAAATTGACGATGTCGATGTCTATGCCGATGATGTCGGCGACGGCAATGGCATCGAATGAGGTCTTACTTGATGCTGCAATATTCGTCATTGTCGTCGTCCTCCCAGTTTTTGCCTAAAACGCACCGCGCACTTGATAACCCTGCTGTTTGAGCAAGGCGGCGGTTACGGAGGAATCGACACCGCCGGAGAGTCCGACGATGATGTTTTTGCTGTGTGGTCGATGTTCATGCCTGGAAGGTGGGAATCAGATGAGGATAAGGGGTAGCAAATTGCTAGTACTAGATTTTTATATTTTCAGACGGCCTTTGTATAGCTGGCAGTCTGAAAAATATAAAATCTATTTGTTCAATGCGAATTTAAGGATACAATCGCGCTACTTATTTGTTTTGTTCTAGCCGGGTCTGAGCTCAGGGGGTTAGAGCAGGGGACTCACTAATCCCTTGGTCGTGGGTTCGAACCCCACCGGACCCCCAATTAAAACCGCATAAAACAAACGGTTATGCGGTTTTTCGATGCCACACGCCTCTTCGTTTGTTCTACATTCCCCGTCTTGTTCTCACATTGTCCCTGAATTTTCCCATCCTCGTCGGGTTCACAAGCTTCCCTTTCTATGTCGAACATAGTGCACGGTCATACTGCTGTTTTGTGTCCCAGCAAATCCTTCGCACCTCAACCCCGCTTCCTCATCCTTATCCGTTCCCGCTTTGGCGCGCAAATCACGGAACTGAAACTCGTCTTTTTCCACCCCTGCCAGCCGTCGCGCCTTGTCAGTCCGTAGCGCAGCTGGTTGTAACTGATGCGGCGGTAGTTTTCTCGAAAACAGAAAATCATAGCTTGGCATCTTCACGCTCCGCCATAATCTGCTCCACCACCTTGGCGAACTCGCCCACCAGCCACCCGTAACCTCTGCCCGCTTTTGGCTGATGCACCCACAACGCCCTCGCGGAAATCCGACACCTTCAAATTCAGCGTATCGCTGACGCGCTGGCTGCACATAGCTACCAGCATCAACTGCCTGATGTGATGGTCCGCATCTCGCGCTGCCGCAGTAGCAGTGCACCGCCACGCGAAACGTCCGGCCGTGTTTTTCGCTGCGGTTTTTAACCGGCATCGCCGTCCCGTCTTCACGGCAGAAATAACGCCGCGTCAGCTCAATCACGGCCGCCTGCTCCGCCACGCAGCGGCGGAACACTGCACCAGCAGCGCGGAAGCTCCGCTTCCGTTACCTCCCCGTCGGCGGTCGACTCACGCCATTTGCGCACCATCTCCCCGCCGCGCTCCATAATGTTCCAGAAAAACGCGTGCTGATTTCCTCTTCGGCCAAAAGCCGCGCAGCCCACATCCTCCGGCAGCGGCCAAACACCCGCCGCTCTCGAGGCCACCGCCTCGGCAAAATCGATGCGAGTACTGATACGCTGGATCAGCATCGCCTCGTCAATGCCGATGCGCTGGCCTTTCACTTCGTACAAACGGTTTTCCAAAAGCGGGCTTGGTGTATCCCAGCACCGCCGCGACTGCCACATGGCGCCATGACCGACTTCGCCATCTCGCGGATGGCATGGTTGATTCAGATTTCATCAGTTCCTCCCGTTTTTGCCAAAAACTTCGTCTAAAATCGCCGAAATTTCGCAGTAGATTTCATTTTTGTCGCAACAATTCAATCAAAGCGAGGCGCATGGAGAATCCAAAACCGCAGCAAATCCAAACGTGGCAGACGCAGACGCATGGCGTTCGCTGGCATATATGCTGATGGAGCAGCTTCTGCTGTCCGACGAATACTAAAACACGGCCTGCTCGACTTTGAAGAAGGCCTGTCGCAGTCTCTGGAATACACCTGCTCGAAGTAACCCGCACGTCCCGAATCGCTTCGAGGCTGCCCGGCAGGCCTATCGGGAAGCTGCTGGAATGGTCTGTGCGCTGGATGCCGTACTAAGCACCTCATTCTCACCATAAAAATTCCTGCGCCGCGGCGGATGAATCCGCCGCCTCACTGCAAAGCCGCATTGCGCAGGCGGCGCGGATGACGCACCGCCGCCGACTTCGCACACCGCCGCCATGCCATGCTTGGCGGCATATTAACCCGAGATATTTTTAAGCTGTTTCTTTTTCATGGATTTGCCCTTTCGTCCGTTTCATTAAATCCATAAATCCCCCTGATATTTTCTTGGTTACGCGCCGTCAAAGGCAAGGCTGAGATACACACACCTCGCCATGACCGGCGGCGTCCTCGCTACGCCGCGTGCAGCCACGCCTCCCACGCCGACTGGGTGGCTACACATGTAGTCTCGCGGAACAGCGCAATCCGCCCGCTAGCCATTCGCCGTCGCCGCGCCTCTATCCATGCCTCGAATTTAAGAGCGTTTCGGCCTCAGTCAATTCAGCACGTCGTGGTAACTGGCACGCATATCATATTGTGTTGGTGTTGCATTTTCTTGCTCCTGTTTTGGGATTGGTTTTCCGTTAAAATCGAATTTCGTCCCATCCTCAACGGAGACACTGCTTATGGAACTTAACACTACAAACCTCAAGTTCAGGAGGTTCTCGACCATCTGTACACCAGAAGAATCAGACGGCATCGAAGAAGTCCGCGCACGCGGGCGTAACTGAGATGCATCGAAGGCGGAGGCGATGTTTGCGCTGGACGTTGCCCTGAAGGTTTCGAACGCACCCCGAGTGTTCGGTTTTCGGCAAGAACTTTGGCGATTGTGGCACACGGCCCTTCGGATCTTCAGCGCGGTCTTGCGGAAGCGGATGCAAGACTTTGACGGCAATATCCACACGTCCGGACGAATAGACACGCCTCTTCTGTCCAACGCCGATTTCATTTCATCCAAAGCCATGAGTATCATGGCTCTTTTCCTGCGCGGATGGGCCTGCGCCGTCAATACCGCCTTGCCCAGTTTCCTGTTCGGTCATTTTCTGCTCCTTGGTTGGATTGATGCGTCTGAAATTTGCAATTTAGTGCCGGCTGTCCGGCAGGTCAAGCGTCTTTCCGCTTTGCCATACTCTCGTTACAATGTCATTTCCCGCCAACGCAAACGGAGTGAAAAAATGTATCTGAACGATTTTCAAGCCTTGCAACTTGCGCCGTTTTGACTTCATGCCGCCGCCGATAAAGCGGGTGACAAAAGAAGCCATCGTCAAAACATATCTTTGACTGGCGGAAGAAGTGACAGGCGCGTCCTGAAAATCACCCGCTCAAACCGACGTGGAATAGCCGTTCAGCTCTTCAGCAGCATCTCCTGAGCACGCTTCTAGCACATCGGGCGGATGTTCTTCCGGATATTAGCGCGTTTCAGCCATGATTTTAAAGTCGTTCTTTCCGATCTGCCAAATCGTATGTCAAATGCGGTGCGGGGGTTCTGTTTTCAGTTTTCATTGCTGCATTTTGCTGCTCCTTGGTTTTGGATTGATGCCGTCTGAAATTTCGTTAGCTTTGCGCCGTCAGAGGCCACGGCTAAGATACACACCACGACAGCGGCGGTCAGATTTGATTTGATGGGATTAAGATCCGGCTGCTTTGCTGCACACGATGCGGGCGGCATCACAAGTGCGGCAGCGCGGACGAACGTGCTTAACGGCGCATACGCGCTGGTTTCGGCGGCGGACGCGGATAGACACCGCGCCGCGCAGCCGCCATGTTACGCCGTGACTCATGCCCGCCATCTCACGGACGGCCTGGTTGATTTGAGCTGATTCGCGAGTGGGCGCTGTCATGTATTGGTTTATGTTCCAAAGCCGCAAAGGCTGCAAGATAGCTGCACGGTTTCGACACCTATCCGCTCGCTCCTTCATCGCCGCCTGACGGATAAAAGGTGGATATTGAAAGGTGCTGTTTGTTGGCGGCTTCGACAATGGCTGCTTTTTCTGCCGCGCTGAAACGCGCATTGATGATATTAGGACGCCCCGGAATAGCGGCGGCGGTATTGATATTTTCGGAAGACCTCTTATAATGCCCTTTCTTCGTGTAGTTGTTTGTATATTGCTGTGGTAAGTCGTATATTAAACACCTAAGCGTGAGATGTAAACCGCTAAACGTGAAATTTACGTTTAGCATGTATATAGATAATTTTTAAGTGAATTATTTTTGTCTGACGTACTCCTGTTGAACGCGCAAAAAGGCATTGGGTGTAAAAACGGATACGGCTCTTGCTACCGAGCTTGGTGTCGCGCAATCTGCTATCGGCGGTGCAACCGCCATAATACCGTCGCTCGAGCAGTGCGTCAAGATTGCCGAACGGACGGGGTTTTTCGCTTGACTGGCTGATTTTGGGACGGAAAAGGGGAAATGAAGGGCGGCAGCGGCGCGAGCGAATTTGACGATGCCGACGCGGTATGGGTGCCGCTGTATGATGTGCAGTGAGTGCCGGCAGCGGCATCGAGGTGGTATGGCGAGCGGATTATCCAGCGTGTGCCTTTTGCCAAAAAGCTGGCTGCAGGGGCGAGGGGCTGCACGCGATCTGAAAGCCTGCCTGCCGGTGCATGGCGACGGCATGGAGCCGACCCTGCGAGCACGGCGATATCGTGCTGGTAAACCCGACCCGTGGCGACGGTGTGTTTGTTATCCGCATGGGCAACGCCCTGCGCGTCAAGCTGGCAATGGCGGCAAACGGCGATTTGCGCATCAGCTCCGACAACGACATCACGAGCCCGGGCGGGTCAATCCCGATGACTTGGGCGACGGTTTCGCCATTCTCGCCGCCTGCCACACCCGTATTTCACGGGTGGGTTGATGTTTTCAGGCAGCCTGAAGTTTCAGGCTGCCTTCACGAATTGACCGATAATGGAGTTGCAGAAACGATTAATGCTGCCGTTTCCGACTTGTATTTCGATCCGGAAAACCGCGCTTTGCCGCGCTCTCGTTCGACAAATCAGACGAATGCGCGGTTATCCGCCCATATGAATGACGAAGGTCCTTCGAGTTGACCTGCTGCGCTCGATTGCCGATGCGGGTTATTTTTCCGGCGAACCGCTGCTGGTATACAGAAAGGACCGCAGGCTGATTGTGGCCGAAGGCAACCGGCGGCTGGTGCGCTGGAGGTTTGAATAATCCCGCCCTGCTGGATCTGCCTTCCGTGCGCGGGATTGCCGACCATCCGAACCACCGTCCCGAAACCGTGCCGTGCATAGAGTTTGCCCGGCGCGAGGATATTCTGGTGTATTTGGGCTATAAGCACGCAACCGGCACCAAATCTTGGGGCTCTTTGGAAAAAGCCATTTATCTCGACCAGCAAAAATATGCTGCTGGCAGACAGACCCGACTTGCGGGGGCATCACGATGCCGTCCATAAGACGCTGGTCAGGGCAGATAGGCAGCCAGTCGCCGACAGTGGCCAAAAACGCTGGCGGCCTACAAAATTTTTCGAGCGGGAAAAGAGCAGGAGGACCGGCAGATTTTTCGGTATCCAAAGGCTTGGGCGCGCAGGATATCGATTTCAGCCTGATTTATACCGCTTTGGGCTATGAAAGCATTTACGCTCATTTGGGTTTGTCGTCCTCTTCCGATGTGGAGCAGGAGGATTTTGACGATACCAACGGACAGGAGTTGATCCGCTGGCTGTTTAAAGAAGACGAGAGAGGGCGGCGGGTGGTTTCGATTCCCGCCGTCTGAAAGAGTTGTCCCGCGTATTAAAGGCAGGGGCGGCTACAGAAAAATGCTACGGAAACCGGGTTTGGAACTGGCGTTCCGCCTGAGCGACGGATATATCGCCGCATTCGACAAGGCTTTGGATGCTGCGTCCGGTCAGCGCAAAAGAATTGGAACGCCTGCTTGACGAGATCAAGCGCAGCAACAGTGTGCAGCAGCCTGAAACCATGCTGGTTCGACGTCATGCGGACGATTTGGAAGATCTCGGCAGGAAATTCCGCGGTTTGGCCGATGATGTGGAACGCATCATCAGAAACTACACCCGCTAGGAGAACAGGATGCCGGGAGTAGATGCTTTGGGCTGGTTTAAAGGGGAACAGTTCAAATCGGCCAAATGTTTCCAATACGGCCCGAAGCTGATCGGACTGTTTGCCGACCATATGGAACTGCGTGCCGTCTGCCATACCGACAAACGGTATTCCACCGGAGAGGCACTGAATATTGTTGACGACGAAGATGCGGTTGTTAATGACGGTGGCGCGGATGAGGCACAGAGGGATGAGGTACGGCCCTATCCGGGCAGGGTAACCCAATCCGAGCTGGTTCGGATGGTGCGAGCGCGTTTGGAAAGAAGGAAGGACAAATGGCAGGCATTTTGGCCGTTTGAATTGGTGAGTGGGAGACAAAGGATACTGCACGCTTTCATTTGCTGCGGCTCATCCCGCGCATACCTGTATCTGTATTTTTCTGATGGCTCTGTATGGCAAATATCTGCATCATCCGAACGCATACTACAATTTTTGAGACTGTGTGCCTTGCTTTGATGCAGCGGATTTACCCGGCCAATTCCGGCTGGACAGTCAGGCAGACGGGAGCGGCAGCGGGCGGCAGTGCCCATGCCAATCTATCCGCTCTTGCGACTGATTTGAGCCTTACCCCTGCAAGCCTGCGCAGGCGAGTGAGCAACAGCAGGGGATGGCGGTATTGATTTGGCGGCTTTCCACAGAGTCGTCGTCAGACGATTTGGGCTGCCTGCCGTTTGTGGCGATGCAGTGCGCGTGTTCGTCCGATATTGGCGAATTGGAGGAAAAGGCAAACGAGGGCAGCTACCACCACTTAAACGATATTTTTTATTTGGATATTGCCCACAGCCATATCTTGCTCAGCCCGTATGACTGGTTTGATATAGAGCAGCCCAACCGGCTTGTGGCAAAAAATAAAAGAGCGATCATTTTCGACCGCTCCCGGATATTGCAGAATATAGTTGATTTAAACGTGCCTGTCAGTCTGCCTCCCAATATTTCCGCCGAGACTGACGGCTTTTATGCGAACAAATGAGCAGTTTGAATAGATTTACAACAGCGGCATCAGCTTTGCCGCCACGGCTCAAACAGTGCGGGCGGCACGGCATTGCCGATAACTGTATTTGTTCATCAGTGTGGCGTTTTCGGTTTCCGGAAACGCCAAATCTTGAATCCCTGCAGCACGGCGCATTCGCGGTAGCTGAAGCGGCGGGCAGGTCTCTCTTCGGTAAAGCGCCATTCGTCTGCGCCGACTTTTTCGCATTACCGGGCTGATGGGGTGCAGCGGGGTGTGGCGGGCGTTGCTGATTACTGGTTTTGGCCGGTTCGTTCCAGTCTTGGCGGCGGTTGCGCGACAGATAGTACCAATGAAAAGGGGCGGTCGTAATGTTCGCCTTCCGGCCAGTCGGGCATGCCGCGTAAGGCTTCACCGATGGTGATGTGCGGTGGTTTTCCTTCGGTGCCGTGGGTGGGGCGGAAAGGTGTACTCTGCGCCGATGTCGTTGCGGATGCCGACAATAAAGATGCGTTTGCGCAGCTGCGGCACACCGTAATCGGCCGCATTGAGCGCGTAGTATCTGACCCGATAGCCGATATCGGAAAAAAAGTGGATACTTGGTCTTTGAGCAGGTGGTCGTAATTGGCGCGCAACATACCGTTGACGTTTTCGACGATAAACGCTTTGGGCTTGATTTGTGCTAAGGCGCGGGCAAATTCGCGGTAAGGAAATTGAGTTTGTTATCGGCACGGCGCAGGCCTCTGGCTGAATCCCTGGCAGGGATAGCAGCCCAGCAGCAGATCGGCAGATGGGAAGCTTTCCAGCTTGCGCACATCTTTGAGAATGTAGTCTGTCTGCGGCGGATTAGCCGAATAGAACATCGCGGGCGTAGGGAATGATGTCGTTGGTATCAGGATATCGATGCCGAGTTTGTGGACGCCGGTATCGAACCGCCGCATCCGCTGAATAAGCGAAACTGCTGTTGCCATGGTTTTTCCTTGATATTGCCCCTGCCGATTATAACTTATAACTGATTTGCCGTCTGCTTTCTCAGACGGCCTTTCTCATGCCTGCTTATGTCTGCGCGTTTTTCCCCTTGTCCTCTCTCTTCCCCCGCGCGTTCTTCTTTCAGCCGCGCTTCCAGCTTTCAGCGAACAGGTATAGCCGCCGTCGCCCAGCCGGTGGGCGACTTCGACAATCAGCCAGCTTTCGGCGTCGATTTCGGCTTTGAAGCCCTGCACGTTTACCGGCGTTTCGGGGTGAGAGGTCGGGACAGCCGGTGGCGAGGATGAGGAAAACTCGGCTAGGCCGCGGCGGATGCGGGCGAAGGCGGCGCGCGCCGGCGAGGGCGGAGGCTCTGATAGCGTAGAGGTGGCGCAGGGTTTTGACTTTTTGCCTGCTGCATCGATGTCTTTCCACGGTTTTTGACGGTGGTCTTGCCGGTCACCGTCTTGCCGGCGGCCTTGTCTTTGCGCGGCAGCTTGTATTTTGGTCTGCGCCACTTTCACCTTCTCAGGATAGAGGTTTTTCTTCGTGACCAGCACTTCTTTTTCTGCCCCGTTTTCTTGTCGGTGTAGCAGGCGCGCACGGCGGCGTAGGCGTTAGCGGCGGAATAGGTGAAGCTGTGGTCGTCGCCCGATGCGCGGGTGATGGGCTGCTCCTCTATCGGCTGCCCGCCTGCGGTTTCGGCCTGTCCGGTGCGGATAAACAGCAGGCGGCCGTTTTCGACGGTGGCGACGGCGTCGTATTGTTCAGCCAGCCGTGTGAGAAAAGGCGGCGTCCGATTCGTTGGTTTGGTCGATATGGGCGATTTTCTCGTTCTTGTATCCGGCGCTGATGCTGTACGGATAGCCGTGGGTTTTGGCGACGGTTTCGACGATTTCGTAAAGCGTGGTTTTTGTGCCAGCTTTTTCCTTCTGCTTCGGCCAGCGTTTCGGCCAAAGTCGGCGGCGCGGGCGGTAATCGACAGGTGTCAGGGGCTGCCGCTGTGGGTAAACTCGGCAAACAGGGTATTCGCCGCTGTAAACCAGTCCGCTTTCTTTGAAGCCCAGCCACGGTTGGATTTTGTCGCCGATGTCGGGGATGGTAACGCGCGCCATCATGGTCGGACAGCTCTATCGTCAGCTCGTCGGCCTCGAAGCCGCGTTTGTCGGTGAGGCTGATGCCGAGGATGCGGCTTTGTGTTTCCGTGCCGAACTCTCGGTCGTTGATTTTCAACAGCGCCTGCGGCATCAGATGGCTGCCCGCCACCGGCGAGGCGAGGTATTTTTCCACGATGCCGACGGCTTTCTGCTCCGCCTGTCCGATCAGGCCGCCGGGTTTTCGATAACGTCCATCGTCAAATTCCCGTCAGGCCGCGCGCAAGGGTGACGGCCAGTTGCAGAGCAACACCTTTCACGCCGAGGGCGGAGTCGGACACTCAGCGTCATCGAGAAGGGAGATGGCGCGGGCGGTGCCGTCGCGGTTGATTTCACTGCCGTTTTTCACTGACGGCGGTAATCACGAAAGCTGCCCATCAGGCGGCCGTTGCCGAGTATCAGCGGGTGCGGCTTGCCGGTGTTAGCCATGCGGCGCAGGTACTCGATGGGTTTGCCCCGCCCGTGATTTCCGGCCGCAGCTCGGCGCTGATGGTGATTTCGTCGTTGTCGCGCCCGGTGTGCTGCACCGGCGGCAGCCCTGCCGCCGACTATGCCCTGCGAGGGGTGTTTCCAGCTTTGCGAGCGGGAAAATTCCTGAAACGGCACGGTGGCGTTGATGAAAACAATTGCCCCAGATACCCTGTAAAACCATATCAATCCCTGTCTTTCATGCTGCTGCGGTTCTCTGCGCGCAGCGCCTTCGCGACCATTTTCAATTCGCGGCGCACGGCCTGTGCGACGGATTCAGCGCTGGCCGCCTGCGTTGATGTTGATGGTGATGCCGCCGAAGGAGGGCGGCTGCGGTAAAGTCTGAAAAGCGGCGCATGGCGGCGGGCGCGGGGCGGCGCGCCGTGCCTGCAGCTGGTCTGCCCGACAATGCCCCTTTCACCCTGCCGAGCAGCCCGCGCCGATGCGGCCGGTGCGCAGCGCGTCGACCACGCGCCAACCGCCCCAACGGCGGACGTCGGCCTGCGAAGACGACTTCACCACGGTGGACGGCACCCGCTATTTCATTCACGCCGCCCGCGCCGGTGTAGCCGCCGCCCAAGCCTTTGCCGTCGAACACGCGGCCGATGGAACGGAAGGGGCGTTGATGCGCTCGCCGATGTTCAGGTTTTTAAATGCCTCCTTCAGCGCGCCCGCTTTGGCAATCAGCCTGTCTATATTGGCAATCAGCGAAGCAAGTATGCCCAGCGGCCCCCGCGAATGCAGCTAGCAGCGGGTTATCGCGCAGGATGCTTTTCAGCCATTCCCAACCCGCGTAAGCCCGCTTTTGATTGTTCCCAGCTCTCGCGCAGGCGGTCAAGAATGCCGCCCGGCTCTCTGAACGCCCTTACCGGCGGATTGTCGGCCAAAGTATTTTCAGCCATTTCCCAGCTCGTTTTCAAGACGCCGACGACCGTATCCCAGTTATTGACCAGCGGGCGCATCATGCCGATGGGCAAAAGACAAAGTTGAGGGATGGGATTTTCCGAGAAGGTGCGGTCTATCCACTGCCAGCCCGCTACCAGCGCGGCTTTCACCGTATCAGTGTTTCCACAGCAGATAAAGCCCGCCGACAACGGCCGCGATAGTAAGCAGTATCGGATTGGTGAGAAACAGGCGGCCGACCCACAAGAAAGGCGCGTCCCAAACCGGTCAGCCAGCCGATGCCCGTGCAGGATGCCGCCCAAGCCGCCGAACATCCGCGCGAACAGGCCGACGCTTTTTTGCGCCGCCGACGAGGTCGAGCGTGAGTTTTACCCACACCCAGCGCATGGCGGTAAGCGGCATCAGCACGCCCGACACGGCAAAACCGATAGCGGCAAAGGCGGCGGCCAGCACACGCAACGGCGGCCTTCATCAGCCCCTGTGCCAGTTGCGGGTTTTCTTTGACCCATGCCCCGATTACCGACAGCCAGCGGCTGCCGCCCCGTCAACAGGTCGTTGATGGCGGGCATCAGCGTCAGCCGAGGACGCAGGTGGGGGTTTTCTTCGCGCATTTTTGCAGCCAGCCTTTGGCGACGTCTTGCAGCAGGGGTTGGCGGCAAGTCGCTGTTGATCGGCGCGGGTTTTGCCGTTCATGCCGATGGCAATCAGGCTGAGGGCGACGGATTCGGCAATTTTGGCGTTGATGCGCTTGGCGAAATCGGGTGCCTGGTAAGCCCATGCGTCGATTTCTTCGTAGCGCAGGGCGGTGTCGAGATTGGTTTGCAGCAGGGTGTATTTTTCTGCCGGTGAGGTTGATGGATGCTGCGCGGTTTGCGTTCGACGCCGGGGTCGGCGGTTTTGGCGGTGCTGCCGATGAGGCCGGTGGAGAGGCCGACGAGTTCACCGACTTGTTCGGTTTTGCCGACGATGCTGATTTTGCCCAAGAGGCCGCTGTTGAGGGCGATTTCGTCGTACATTTTCTGGGCGATGGCGGGCTGGACGGCAAAGCCGTTGCGCACGTCGTCGGCATTGACTTGGTTTGCCTGCGCGATGGCGTCGACGGCGGCAAGGGCAGCGGTGAGATGGGCGGATTTGGGCATGGGTTTTCCCTTTTGATTGGGTTTGCGGTTTCAGACGGCCTTACCAGCCGACGCTGCCTGCTTCGCCGGTCTGTTCGGCGCGGGGCGGGTTGGCGGGCTGCGCTCGAGGGCTTCTAGGCGGGAAAGCAGGGCGGCGAGGGTTTTGGCTTTGTTCGTTTTGCGCTTCGATGATTTTTGGCGAAGAGTTCGGCGGCCTGTTGGTTGTCGCCGCGCAGGGCGTCGATTTGGGCGGTGTGAGTCCTGCTGCGGCTGCGGGTCGGTTTCTTGGGTTTGTCCGGCCGCAGGGCGAGGGCGGGTTGGGTTTTGTCTTTGCCGAAGTATTTGTCGAAGAGTTTGGCAAAAGATGCCTTCAACGCGTTCTTCGTTGATGGTGACAGGTTGGTCTTTTTCTTCGGTTTGGGTTTTTGTCGGTCATGAAACGGCTTTCGCAGTCGGGTGGAGAGTCGAATTTTTCGGGCGTCGGCCAGTGCGCGCCCTGCGGTATAGTTGGCGGTTGTGCCGAGGCTGGCGGGGTCGTCGGTAACAGCTGAGGCCGACGAGTAGACTTTGCCGGTGTCGGCAAATTCGGGTCTATTTCCATGCTGGTATAGACTTTTTGCCTTTGTCCCACAGCTCTTGCAGGGCGGGCAGGACGGACAGGCGGGCGAGCAGGCAGGGTTTTGTCGTTGTCGGCAGGCCAGGGGCGGTTTGAGTTCGAGCACGTCGCCGTAGCCTGCGTAGTCGGGCAGGAAAGAAGCGGATGTGTTCGAGGTTGATGCGTGCGCCGTAGATGCTGCGGTCGTAGCTTTCGGCCATTTGGTTGAGGTGTTCAGCGGATATTTTGCGGTCGTCGGCGGTGGCGCCGGAGACGCCGATGATGCCGCCAGTCGGTGATGGTGGTTTGGGCGTTGTCGCTCACGTCTGCTCCCGCGTTGTCGGATTCGGGGAATGTTTCCACGGGTGCGGCAGATGGCAAAGGGGCGGCGGTGATTGAGGGGCTTTTCAGTACCGCTGCATCGGGGAAGGGGCGGGGTTTCGCGTCATGATTCGCGCTTTTGTTTTTGGACAAGGTGCTTTTTAGTATGCTGATTTGGTTTCAGGTGCTCCGTTTGCGGGCAATGTCGATCCGCGCTGCAGGCGCGTGTTTTGTTTTTGGCAGGGGTTGGCGGATTTCGGATATTGCGCGTTTGCTGGGTTTGAAAGCCGACGGTTGTTTATTCGTGGAAGACGCGCGACGGCTGGGAGGGTGGCGAGCCTTTGCAGCGGGTGGCAGCGTGCGGAGATGCGGCTGCATTTTTAATCAATCAGCCAGAAGAGTCGGATGCGGACTATAAGGAGATTGGGCGGCTGACGGGGGCTGCTGTCGGGCGGGAGGCCGTCTGAAAGGCCGTCTGAACGGAAGCGGCAGGAAGGAGTCTGGGCGGGGGTTTGACGATGTGCCGACCATCGACCAGCCGCCGCGCAGGTGCGCGAACAGGTGCGCAAGGTGGAAGGCGCAGCCGAACTGTTTCTCGCCGGAGCAGGTGGCGCGGGCGCGGGAATTTTTCCGCGAGCAGTTGTTCGGCTATCAGGAGGTGTGGCTGAAGCAGCGGGTGCGTTTTCGCAATTTGTTGAAGAGCCGTCAGATCAGGGCGACGTTTTTCTTTGCGCGGGAGGCTTTGATTGACGCGCTGCTGACGAGGAAGAATAAGGTGTTTTGTCGGCTTCGCGGCGGCAGGCGTTTCAGTTTAAGCAGTATCAGATTGATTTGGCGCAGATGGTGGGTGTAGAGCTGAAGGGGACAGTATCCGTTTGCACAATGGGGCGGTGTTGTACTTTTTGGGGACGAATTCACGCACGGCGCAGTCGTATCACGGGGATTTGTATGTGGACGAGGTATTTTTGGATTCAGGATTTTGAGGAGCTGACGCGGGTGGCGAAGCCCATGGCGTCGCAGAAGCAGTATCGGATTACGTATTTTTCGACGCCTTCGAGTACGGCGCATCCGGCCTATCCGTTTTGGACGGGCAGCCGTTTCAATGAGGGGCGACGAAGGCGGAGACATATGAAATTCGATGTGTCGCACGCGGCTTTAGCTGGCGGGCGTTTGTGTGAGGATGGGCAGTGGCGGCAGATTGTGACGCTGGACGATGCGGAGAAATCGGGCTGCACGCTGTTTGACCGGCGGCAGTTGGAGTTGGAAAACTCGCCTGCGGAGTTTCGCCAGCTCTTTATGTGAATTGTGGAAGACAGGGGACGGGGTGTTTTTCGTGGGCGGATTTGAAGCGCTGCCAGTGTGGACAGTTGGGAGCTTTGGGCAGATTTTACAAGCCGCTCGGCCTGCGTCCGGCAGATTTGCCGGTGTGGGTGGGTTATGACCCGGCGTTTTTCAGGGGGATGCGGCGGGCTTGGTTGTGGTGCTGCCGCCGCGCCTGCAACGGGGACAAGTTCCATATTTTGGAGCACGAGCTTTTACGGGGGACGATTTCGAGCGGCAGGCGGAGGCGGTGCGCGCTTTGCTGGGGCGGGTATAACGTGCAGAAGGTGGTGGTTGACCGCACGGGGCTGGGGAGAGCGGTGTTTCAGTTGGTGGGGAAGTTTTTCCCGCGTGATCGGGGTGAATTACAGTTTGGCGGAAAAATCGCTGATGGTGAACAAGATGTTGTCGCTGCTGCGGGCGGACCGTGTGGAGTGGGATTCGGACTGTAAGGATATTACGGCGGCTTTCCTGAATATCCGGACGTTTACGACGGCAGGCGGCAGGGGTGAGTTACGAGTCGGCGCGCACGGAGGCTTCGAGTCATTCCGGATGTGGCGTGGGCGGCGATGCAGGTGTTTTATCAGGAGCCGTTGGACGGGGTGTCGCAGGCACTCGGGACGGTGGAAATTTATTAGAGCCGTCTGAAGGGTTTCAGACGGCCTGCAGGCATCAGATGAATTGTTCGAGTTCGGACAGGGTGTCGTTGAAGCAGGCTTCCTGTTTGTGCAGCAGCCAGTAGAGTTTGCCTGCATCGAGTGTGGTGCTGCCGCATTCGGCCAGGATGTCGACGATGGCGGAGAAGGCGTTGAGGCTTTTCCATGTAGCGGTCGTAGATGGCGGCTGTTTCGCCGCGCGGGACGCTGTCGGTTTGGGCTGCGGGCGCGGCACCGATGGTTTGGTTGAGGGTGATGTTGTTGCTGATGTTCGCTGGCGAACTCCTGGAATTTAGTTTTAAGAGATGTCCACCGCAGAGGGTGGGCGGGCTTCAACTACCGTTCAGACGGCGGCACTTATTTCCCGAAGGTGTTGTGATTAGGGTGCTCTCGACCCGCCATAGCAAAGATGGCTGCCTGAAAAAAGGCGCAAAAGCCGCGGTGCTGACGGGCGCGGTTTTCCGCTGGAAATGTAGTAGTGCGGCAGATACTACGCGCGGGGATTTTTGTAAAGTGTTTTTAGGAGTGTGATTATGGTTGATGCCAAGTGTTCAGTTTTGAAGACAGGGACGGGGGAATTTAATGTGTTCGATTTCCTCGGTTGCGCGAACAACGGACTTTATTATGAGCCGCCGGTGAATTTGCTGGACTTGGAGCGGCTGCTTAAGCAGGGGCGTGCATCATGCGAAGTGCGCTGCGGGCGAAGATTAATATTTTGAAGGTGACGTTTGTTCCGACAAAGTATTTGAGCCGTTCGAGTTTGAAGCTGGCTTTTTAATTTTTGGTAACCGGAACGGTTATTTGGAGCTTGTCCGCAATCGGGCGGGCGGGGTGATGCGAGCGGAAAACCGGCTGGCGGTGTATATGCGCCGTGCTTCGGATTTGCGGGATTTTGTGTATCTGCGCAATAACTGGGGAGAAGTTTGAGCGGCTGCCGGGGCGGGATGTGGTGCATATTATGGAGCCTGATTTGCGGCAGGAGATTTATGGTGTGCCCTATTATTTGGCGGCGTTATCCAGTATCGAGCTGAATTCTGCCGCGACGAAGTTCCGGGTGCGCTATTACCGCAACGGCTCGCACGCTGGGTTTATTCTGTATGCGACAGACGACAAGATCGATGAGGCGGGCTGGGCGCTGGTGAAGCAGGAGTTGCGCAAAGGCCAGGGCGGCGGCAATTTCAATAATCTGCTGCTGCGTGCGCGAACAGCAACCCGAAGGGGTGAAGCTGATTCCGATTGCGGAGGTGGGTGCGAAGGATGAGTTTCTGAATATCAAAGGGGTGAGCGCGGAGGATATGATGGCTGCCCACCGTGTGCCGCCTGCGTTGATGGGTATCGTGCCGAAAGCCACTAGCGGATTGGGCGATGCAATCACGGCGGCAAAGGTGTTCGCACGCAATGAGGTCGCGCCGTTGCAGCAGACCTTCCTCGACGTGAACGACAGGCTAGGGGATTGAGGTGTTCCGCTTCGATGAATATGTGGTGGAGCGGTCGGACGCAGCTGCGTGGGACGACCGCAACACAAAAAGACAAGCAGCAGCATGGCAGCGCCGTGCCGTTGCTTTTTTTCGTTCGGATTCGACGCACCCACCACGCCGCTCGCGCTTCCCTCCCGCCCCCGCAGCCCTAAAAATGCTCTCACACACCGGCCATCCAGCCCCAGCCCTTTAAATATCAAGATTTCCGCCGTTTTTAACGCGCAATAATTACGCAAAATTCGGCACGTTTACGCAAAATCCAACCAAACTACGCGCGCCGATAAAACAATAAAAAGCGGCTTTCCGCCACTCGTTTTGTTCTACATTGGTAATTTATATTTAATAAAAACAATATATTATTCAATGAAATTTGAATGGAAATGTAGACGAAAAACACTATAATTATTTGACGCGGCTTAATTTGCGAATAGACTCATAATCCCTTGGTCGTGGGTTCGAACCCCACCGGACCCACCATATCTAAAGCCGCATGGAATATAGGTTCCGGCGGTTTTTGTATCTGAACAATTGGTTTGGCGAATGTCGGCATGATGCAAAGCGGACATAGTCGGACTGATTCCATCTGCCGTGTCTTAAATGGGTCGGTCGGCTGCTGATGGGTGTGAAATTCGAATGACGTTAAAAAAATCGCTGCAAGCCTTCATCGATAGGGTTTGCAGCGATTTTATCAAATCGAACAGTTTAAAATCTAGCCGAGCTTTTCAGACAGCCTTATTTCTTCAATTCCGCCAAAAATCTCGTCAACGGTTTTCTTCGCGTCGCCGAGCACATCACGCTGTTTTCGTTGAAAGAACAGCGGGTTTTGTACGCCTGCGTAGCCAGTGTTCATCGAGCGTTTGAAGACGACGACTTCTTTCGCCTTCCACACTTCCAACACGGGCATGCCGGCAATCGGGCTGTTCCGGGTCGGTTTTGGGCGGCGGGATTGACGGTGTCGTTCGCGCCGATGACCAGCACTACGTCGGTTTCGGGGAAGTCGTCGTTGATTTCGTCCATTTCAAAACGATGTCGTAGGGGACTTTGGCTTCGGCGAGCAGTACGTTCATATGACCGGGCAGACGGCCGGCGACGGGGTGGATGCCGAAGCGGACTTCGGCGCCGTTTTTTTACGCAAAAAGCTCGGTGATTTCGGCAACGGGTATTGCGCCTGCGCCACTGCCATGCCGTAGCCCAGGGTGATGATGCGCTGCTGGCGTTGCGCAGCATTTCGGCGACTTCGGCGGGTTTGGCTTCGCGGTATTCGCCGATTTCTTCGCCGTCTGCCGCGGCCGATGAACCGTCGGTACCGAAGCCGCCTGCGATTACAGAGATGAAGGAGCGGTTCGTGGCTTTACACATGATGTAGGACAGAATCGCGCCGCTGGAGCCGACCAGCGCGCCGGTGACGATGAGCAGGTCGTTGGAAAGCATGAAGCCTGCGGCTGCGGCCGCCCAGCCGGAATAGGAGTTCAGCATGGACGACCACGGGCATATCTGCGCCGCCGATGGAGGCGACCAGTGCCAGCCGAATGCGAGGGCGATCAGGGTCATCAGAATCAGGATGATGCCGCTGCCGTCAACGGACACTGAACACCAGCATCAGGATAAAGGATAAAAACCAATGCGGCGAGGTTGAGCTTGTGTTTGGCGGGCAGTTGCAACGGTGCGCTGCTGATTTTGCCGTTGAGCTTGCCGAACGCGACCAGCGAGCCAGTAAAAGGTTACTGCGCCGATGAAGATGCCCAAATACACTTCGACCAAATGGATGGTGTGCATATCGGATGAGATGTCGCCCGGCTCGATATAGCTGTTGAAGCCGACCAAAAACCGCCGCCAAGCCGACGAAGCTGTGCAAGAGCGCAATCAGCTCGGGCATTTCGGTCATTTCTACTTTTTGGCTTTGTAGATGCCGACGGCGCCGCCAATCAGCATGGCGATGATGATCCAGCCGAGGTCCGTGGGTGTTTTTCGGAAAACACGGTAACGAACAAAGGCGACCGCCATCCCGCTACGCCGGAATAACAGCCCTGCTTGGCGGTTTCCTGCTTGGACAGCCCCGCCAGCGAGAAGATGAACAGTATCGCGGCTACGATGTACGCCGCTGTAACGAAGTCCTGAAGACATGGTGATTCTCAATTATTTGTGAAAGTAAATGTATTTTTGAAACCCGGAGGCCGTCTGAAAACTTGATTCAGACGGCTTTGACAGTCTGAAAACCCGTTTTTACCCTTTTCCTAAACATATTCAGCATCCGCCGCGTTACAAAGAAGCCGCCGAAGATGTTGACGCTGGCAATCAGGATGGCGATGAAGGCAAGCAGGGTAACGAAGCCGTTGCCTTGGCTGATTTGCAGCAGCGCCGACAACGATGATGCCGGAAATGGCGTTGGTTACGGACATCAGCGGGGTATGCAGCGAGTGGCTGACGTTCCAGACGACGTAGTAGCCGATGACGCAGGATAGGACGAACACGATAAAGTGGTTTAAAAACGCTTCGGGTGCGATCGCGCCGACCCACAGCACCAACACGGCGGCGATGACGGTGGGAGCGAGTTTTTCCACAGGGGAACAGGTTTCGGCTCGGGCTTGGCGGCAGGCGCGGCTTTTTCAGACGGCGTTTGCTGCGGCTGGGCGGAAACTTGAATCGGCGGAGGCGGGAAGGTGATTTCGCCGTCGCGGGTAACGGTCATGTTGCGGATAATCGTCTTCAAAAATCCAGCGTGATTTCGCCGTCTTTGTTCGGGCTTAACAACTTGGTCAGGTTGACCAAGTTGGTGGCGTAAAAGCTGGGAAGACTGTCCGGCAAGGCGGTTGCCATGTCGGTGTAACGATCGATTTTCACGCCGTTGTCGGTCACCAAACAATTCGCCCGGTTTGGTGAGTTCGCAGTTGCCGCCCGTCGCCGCCGCCAAATCGACGATGACGGAACCAGTTTCATGCTTTCCACCATTTCTTTGGTAATCAGCTTGGGCGCGGGTTTGCCCGGAATGGCGGCGGTGGGTGATGATGATGTCCACTTCTTTCGCCTGTTCTGCAAAGAGTTTCATCTCGGCGGCGATAGATTCGTCGCTCATCACTTTTGGCGTAGCCGTCGCCGCGCCGCCCGATTCTTGCGGGAAGTCGAGTTTTCAGGAATTTACCGCCCATCGATTCGATTTGTTCCGCCACTTCAAAGCGGGTATCGAACGCGCGCACCACTGCGCCGAGGCGAGTTTGCCGTACCGATCGCCAAAGCCGCACACACCTGCAATCACCAAAACCTGCGCGGGCGGTACTTTTGCCGGCAGCAGTGATTTGACCGGTGAAGAAACGGCCGAAGGCGTTGGCGGCTTCAATCACGGCGCGGTAGCCGCTGATGTTTGCCATCGAAGACAAAGCGTCTAAAGCCTGCGCGCGCGAAATGCAGGGGAACCATGTCCATCGCCAATACATTGACCTTTTTATCAGCCAGTTTTTTAACCAGTTCTTCGTTTTGGTTCGGATAAAGGAAGCCGACCAAAGTCTGGCCTTCTTTCAGACGGCGGCATTCGTTGCCGTTCGGCGCGTTCAGCTTGTAAAATCAGCGGGCATTTCCACACTTCGGCGGCTGCGGCAACCGTAGCCCCGCTATTCATAGGCTACATCGTCAAAACTCGCGCGCAAGCCCGCGCCATGTTCCACCACCATCGAAGCCCAGTTTCTGCAATTGGGCAACGGTGGCGGGGTGCAAGGACCACGGGTTTCACCGGCAAGGGACTCTTTTGGGATACCGATTTTCATGTATTGTTTCCTTTTTCAGATATTCAGGATATGGAAAGCGATAAAAGGCAATTGATGCAGTGGAATTCACGACTGCAAGACCGCCGAAAAGATTAGGGCATAGCGTTTATCCGAGGATATTGATTAACTTTATAACTGAGAAAGCCTGCACAGGGCAACCGCTGACTGAAAAACGCTTCTCGGCATCATTTAGTTGCCGCCGGCAGCCGCTTTTGCCGTACAATGCTGCCGCTTAAAGTGCGAGGATTGCAACGCTGTCGATTAAACGGATAAAAAGGAAACACAATTATGCGTATGCTCCACACCATGCTGCGGGTGGGCGATTTGAAAAATCGCTTGAGTTTTATCAGGACGTATTGGGGGATGCGGCTGCTGCGTCAGAAAGGATTATCCCGAAGGGCGGTTTGCATTAGCTTTCGTCAGTTTACGGCGGTGAGGGCTGAAAAGTACGGTTTTGGAACTGACACACAACTGGGATACCAGCTATGGTTTGGGTAACGCCTGCAGCACATTGCCATCGAAGTGGATGATGCTTATAAAAGCCTGCGAACGTGTGAAAGGAAGGGCGGGAGAAGTCGTACGCGAAGCCGGACCGATGAAGCACGGTTCGACCGTGATTGCGCTGTGGAGGACCCCGACGGCTATAAAATCGAGTTTATCCAGAAAAATACGGGCAAAGATTCCGTGCAGTATTAAAGGTCGGTAGATTCATGAAGAGGCCGTCTGAAAACCTGTTTCAAGGTTTTCAGACGGCCTCTTTCATTCGACAGGACAGCTTGCTTATGCTTCCAGTTTTTCCAAACCACCTAAGTAAGGACGCAGGGCGGCGGGGATGTTATGCTGCCGTCTGCGTTTTGGTGGATTTTCAAAACAGTACCCAAGGTACGGCCGACTGCCAGGCCGGAGCCGTTCAGGGTGTGCACCAGGCGGTTTTGCCGTTTTCCATCTTTGAAGCGGGCCTTCATGCGGCGGGCTTGGAAATCTTCGCAGTTGGAACAGCTTGAGATTTCGCGGTAAGTGTTTGCGCGGGCACCCAAAGCTTTCAAGTCATACGTTTTGGCTGCACCGAAGCCCATGTCGCCCGTGCAGAGGGTGATGACGCGGTAGGGCAGTTCAAGGCTTTTCAGGATGTTTTCGGCGTGGCTGACCATTTCTTCCAGCGCGTCGTAAAGACGTTTCAGGGCGGACGATTTTGCACCATTTCCACTTTTGTCAAACTGGTGTTGGCGGATCAGGTCCGCACGTCTTTGCGTGCGAACCGGCTTCGCTGCGGAAGCAGGGGAATGGGCGGTCGGTTTCAGCGGCAGTTTTTCAGACGGCACGATGCTGTCGCGCACGGTGTTGGTGAGGGTAACTTCGGCGGTGGGAATCAGGTATTGCGTGGTTTTGCTTTCGTCGCCGCCTCGGGTAACGTGGAACAGGTCTTCGCCGAATTTGGGCGGTTGCCCCGTGCCGTAGAGCGTGCTGTCGTTCACGATATGGGGCGTGTAGTGTTCGGTGTAGCCGTGTTGCTGCGTGTGGGTGTCGAGCATGAATTGCGCCAGTGCGCGGTGCAGGCGGGCGATTTGGCCTTTCATGACGGTGAAGCGGGAGCCGGAGAGTGCCGCGCCGCCTTCAAAGTCCAAGCCCAAGGGTGCGCCCAAATCAACGTGGTCTTTAATGTCGAAACTCAAATGTGCGCGGTGTGCCGACGCGGCGTACTTCGACGTGTTTCCGTTTCGTCTTTGCCGACGGGCACGCTTGCGTGCGGCAGGTTGGGGATGGCGGACAACCAGGCTTCGAGTTCTGCCTGCACGGCCTCGAGGTTCGGCGGCAGCCTGTTCCAGACCGGTTTTGATTTGTGCCACGGCATTCATGGCCCGTTCGGCTTCTTCGTGTTTGCCTTGGCCTTTGAGCATGCCGATTTTTTTCGATTCGCTGTTGCGCTCGGCCTGCAATTCTTCGGTTTTGACCTGAAGCTGCTTGCGTTTGTTTTCCAGGGCTTCGAAGCGGGCGGTGTCAGGGTGGAAACCGCGCGCGGCCAGGCGTGCGGCGACTGCGGCTGTATCGCTGCGGAGTTGTTGGATGTCTAACATGGGATGTCCGTTGGATGGTTTGTCAAGGAATGTGCGGTATTGTAAACGATTTTACAGCGGCAAAAAACCGAAAGGCCGTCTGAAAGAAGGTTTCAGACGGCCTCTAAGACGGTTTCAGGGTTTTAGCGCAGGAAGAAGTACGCCCCGAGTGAAACCAGGATGATGCTGAGGGATGTTGAGCAGCATACCGACCCGCAGCATGTCTTTCTGCGTAACCAGCCCGTGCCGAACACGATGGCGTTCGGCGGCGTGGCTACCGGCAGCATAAAGGCACAAGACGCGCCGATACCGATGATGAGTACCATCACTTCTTTCGGCGTGCCCATTTGTTCGGCCACGCTGGCAAAAACGGGCACGAGCAAGGCGGCGGAAGCGGTGTTACTGGTAAACTCGGTCAGGGAAGATGATGAAGGCGGACACGGCCAGAATCACGACAAACGGATGGGCGGCAACAAAGCGGAAGCCATTTCGTTACCCAATGCGGTAAACGCGCCCGATGCAACAGGTTGCTCAAGCGATACCGCCGCCGAACAGCAGCAAAACGCCCCAGTCGGTATTGCGGGCGACGCGCCAGCGCACTACGCCGAAAAATCACCACGGCAACGCGGCTGCCGTAAGGGCGACGAACGCATCCGGGCTGTCGATGCCGAGTGTTTTTCAACTTGTCACCCAACACCCAGGCTACGGCGGCGGTGATCATCAACATGGCAATCACGCGGTGCAGTGTCCACGGAATGTCTTCTTTTTCCACTTCGACCCGTTGCGACAGATTGGGCTTTAAGACGACGAACAGTGAGAACAGCATCAGCGGCAACAGTGCCAACATCATCGGCAGGCCGAATTTCAGCCAGCCGGCGAAATCCAAATTCAAAGGCTTTGGCGGCGATGGCGTTCGGCGGAGAGCCGACTACGGTGCCCAAACCGCCGATACTGGCGCAATAGGCGATGCCGAGAAGGACGAAAAACGAAGGTATTGCGGTCTTTTTCCTTATCCAGATGGCTCATCAGACCGCATATACGTGGTAACATCATGGCGGCAGTGCGTAGTGTTGCTGATCCACATGGAAAGGAAGGCGGTAACAGCAAACAGGAGATGCACGGCGATAAAGGTGTTGCCGCGCGATAGGAAAATCAGCCAGATAGCGATTTTCCGGTCCAGCTGCTGCATGTGCAGCGCGGTGGTAAGCGCAAATCCGCCGAAGAAGACCTCAAATAATCGGGTCGGAAAATCCCGCCAAAAGCCTGTTTGGTACCCATTTCGGGAACTTGGAACAAAAATGGCGACAGCGAGCTAATCAATGCGGTTACCGTGATGTGTACGGCTTCGGTAAACCACATGATGGCGACAAATGCCAAGATGGTCGAGGCCTTTATTGACGTTTTTCGTCATGCAGGCAGGATTGAGTGAGCACCGCGCTGATAATGGTGGCAACGATGGCGATCATCAGGCCTCGGAAATTGGTTATCGGCGCTTGCGCGCTCAATAGTTCCACGTTTTTCCGGCTGTTGGTCGGTTTGAGGTTTGTTTGTCATGGAAAATCTCTCTAATGAATTCTTCTTGCCGAAGCCTCAAGCTACGGTATACGCACGATAACATGAATTTACATGAAATGGCAAAAATTAAAGTAAGGAGTTTTTCCAGACATCGTAAATAATTATTTTCAGACGGCCTTTACAGCGGCTTTTGATACGTTTGGAGCCGTCTGAAAGATTATTTTTGCGAGTCGGGCGAGACAAAGTCACGGAAAAGCCGTCTTCAAAATCGGCTTTCAGCACGCTGCTGTTGCGTTGCGCCGTAATGCCGATGTGTTTGCCGTTTTTGCTTTCTGCTCGATTTGATAACCCGCTTGGCGCAGATATTCGGCAACGGCCTCGTACTGCTGATACAGCACAAACGTTGCCACCATCTCCGGAATAACGGCGGCGGCGCGGGCGGGATTCTCGGCGGCAATGCCTGTTGAAGACGCGCGTGTCGCGCAGGGCAAACACGGCAATGCCGGCATCGTGGAACGCCAAATAACTGCCTCCGCCTGTACGATGCCGACGGCAGCGACCGCCACCGCCTCCATCAGTCCTGTTCCAGTTCAAACGTACGCTCGGTCCAGCCATGCGATGCCGTTTTCCTTGCCGTATCGCTGCAATGCAAAGCTGTCGCTCACAATTTTTCGGCAAAATCCGAACCCTTGATTGCCCCAAGCCCACAGCCAAGTGCCGTCGCCGAAGCGCTAAGTGCCGATGATTTGGATGTCGCTGAATTCGGTTTCGTCCAGCAGCAAAACTGCTGATTCCAAATCCGCCTGCCATGTCCCACATCGCCAACGATATCGTGCAGGGCGAATTTTTGGCAATCGCCATGCCCGCCATTGGGCGCAGCACGGCTTCGATATCGTCCACAATGTCGAGTGTTTGAACCGTTGAATAATCCGAACATGATTGTTCCTTTATCAATGTGAAAATAATGTTTCAGACGCACTCAATGGGGTGGGCGGCCTTATCCGTTCATGCCGCCGAAGGACACTTTCTTTGTCTTCGTCCACTTCGATGGTGAGCGTGTGGTCGCCGAAATAATCAGGCTGTTCGGTGGATAAATCGATGCTGAAATCGCTGACGGTTTTATCGTCAAAATCCACCCATAGGGATATGCCGGATAGGCAGATGCTGTCGATGACGGCCTGCCTGTCCGTTTCGGCAGTCAAAACCGTGCCGTCATACAGCACGGCTTTGCCTTTCTGTGCGATTTCTTGTGCGGCCCAATCGTTGAATACATTAACAAAATCTTCGCAGTCCAGTGCGAAATCGATAATCTTTTGCGGTTTTTCAATCCATTTCAGCACCGCTCAATCTTTTTATACGGATTTTGTTTTTGAACAGCTTTTCTACGATGGCGGGGTTGTAAAGCGCGTCTTCGTCGCCGTCGTATTCGTCTAACAATTCGTCGGCATCCAGCACGACGGGGACGGTGTTGCCCCAAAGCGTTGCCTCGGCAACCAAGCCGTCATATTCGTCTGCCAAGGCAAAGCGTTGTTGCAGTAGGCTTTCGGCAGGGGCTTTGGGCTGCGGCGTTTCGCCCAGCGGCACAGCTGTAGCTTTTGGATTGGATGAGCTGGCGGCATCTTTTTCGCATTCTTCCTTGCTGGCAAAGGTTTTGGTTTTGCTCTGCCCTTTTGATGCCGATACGCCCGAAAAGTAACCGTGTGGCTGCATCCTTCTATGTTGATTGCCAAAAATTTTTCGGATTGTTCATCGCGGTATTCAAATATGCCATCAATCAGTCTCCATGTGTTTTGAAAAGTGCGAGGCTGCTTTTTCAGGCAACCTGCACTTGTCTTCCTCAATCCCTTTTTCGCCAGATAGCTCTCGTAATCCCCCAGATAATATTCATATCCGCCTTTGCCGTCGAGTTCGATAATCTGCGTGGCAGAGGAGACACAAACTGCCGGTCGTGCGACACGAAAATCAGCGTGCCTTTGTATTTTTCCAGCGCCATGTTCAGCGATTCGATGCTTTCCATGTCCATGTGGTTGGTCGGTTCGTCCATAATCAGCACGTTGGGTTTCAGCAGCAGCAGTTTGCCGTAGAGCATGCGGCCTTTTTCGCCGCCGGAGAGCACTTTCACTTTTTTCACCACGTCGTTGCTGCCGAACAGCAGGCGGCCGAGCGTGCCGCGAATCACTTGTTCGTCGTCGCCTTCCTGCCCCCTATTGGCGCATCCATTCGGTCAGGTCCATGTCCACGTCGAAGTCGTTTTTCGTGGTCTTGCGGGTAGTAGCCGATGGTGGCTTTTTCCGCCCATTTGATGCAGCCTGCATCGGGGTTTTGATGTCGGACAGTTTTTCGTCAAACGCGCCGGCCAGAAGTTTCAGCAGGGTGGATTTGCCCGCGCCGTTCGGGCCGATGATGGCGAGGCGTTGTCCGGCTTCGAGAATATAAGACAGTTTTTCAAACAGGGTTTTTGTCGAACGATTTGGCCAGGTTTTCCACTTCCACGGCTTGGCGGTGCAGCTTGTTTTTTCGTCGGTTTCAAAGCGGATATACGGGTTTTGACGGGTGGAGGGCTTCGCTTCCACCATTTCGGCTTTGATTTTGTCTGCCTGTTTCAGACGGCTGGTTGCCTGGCGGGCTTTGGATTTGTTGGCGGAGAAGCGGGCGACGAACTCTTGCAGCTCTTGCAGTTTCTCTTTTGCCTTGGCGTTGTCTTTCAGGGCGCGTTCGCGCGATTGGGCGGAGGCGAGCATGTAGTCGTCGTAGTTGCCCGGGTAGATGGTGATGGTGTTGTAGTCCAAATCCGCCATGTGGGTGCAGACTTCGTTCAGGAAGTGACGGTCGTGCGAGATGATAATCATGGTGGAGTCGTATTGGTTCAACACGCCCTCTAGCCAGCGGATGGTATTGATGTCAAGTTGTTGGTCGGCTCGTCAAGCAAGAGAACATCGGGTTTGGAGAACAGGGCTTGCGCCAGCAATACGCGCAACTTGAAGCCCGGGGCGACTTCGCCATGGTCGCATTAGTGCAGATCTTCCGAAATGCCCACGCCGCTCAACAGCTCGGCGGCGCGCGCTTCGGCGGTGTAGCCGTCGTATTCGGCGAACAGCTTCCAGTTCGGCGGCTTTCATGTAATCGTCTTCGGTGGCTTCGGGGTTGGCGTAAATCGCATCACGTTCGGTCATCGCCGCCCACATTTCGGTGTGCCCCATCATCACCACGTCCAGCACGCGCATGTCTTCGTAGGCAAACTGGTCTTGGCGCAGCTTGCCCAGCCGAACGCCGTGTTCAATCGCCACTTCACCGCTGGTCTGTTCCAAATCGCCGCCCAAAAATCTTCATGAAGGTGGATTTGCCCGAACCGTTCGCGCCGATAAAGCCGTAGCGGTTGCCTTCGCCGAATTTGACGGAGACGTTTTTCAAACAGCGGCTTCGCGCCGAACTGCATGGTGATGTTATTGGGAAATCATGGAATTGCTCTTTCAAATAGGGAAATTAAAAATCGGCGGATTGTAGCATAAGAGGGCATACGCCCGATAACGTGCCGGATTTGGAATTTTTCAGACGGCCTTAAAACAGGCTGTAAAGCCATACGCTCAACAGGGGTCAGGAGGATGGCGACGGCACGGCCGACTTTCGCTCTACGCCCAGATGAAGCCGATAAAGGCTCGATGCCGACTTTCCCTGCCAGCCAGGCATCTTTGCGGGCGAGAATTCTCCGATTGCGGCACCGAGCAGGGGCCGAGCAGCAGGCCGGGAATGCCGAAAAAGGCACCAGCAATGCCGCCGAAAAACGATCCCCAGACGGCCTCTTTACTTGCGCCGGTGAATTTTTGCGCCGAGCATACCGCTACAATCGGTTTGCCGTGCCGACGGCGGTAAAGATGCCGATGGCAATCAGGGTGCCGCTGCCAATGGTGGCGTAAGCCGTCGGCATATCCGAGCAGCCAGGCTCCGACGAACATGAGGATCAGTCCGGGAAGGGCAGGGGTATATCGTGCCGAGGAGGCCGATGGCGAGGCGGTCAGTCCGAGGATGATGAGCAGGGTGGGTGCCATGGTGCGGGTACTTTCTAAACGGCTGGTGGGGAAATATGTTTTCAGACGGCCTTGATGGTGTGCTGACAGGGAAAACCAGTCAAGGCCGTCTGAAGATTCGGGAAGATTGATGTATAGATGGATTAACTTTAAACCAGTACGGCGTTCCTCGCCTTGCCGTACTATCTGTACTGTCTGCGGCTTCGTCGCCTTGTCCTGATTAAATTTAATCCACTATAAGGGTGGTTTTCAGACGGCTAACGCCGTTTGTCTTTCTGATTGGCGATGCCCATCAGAGGGCGAGGATGATCATGATGGACAACGTGGATGTGCCGCCGTAGCTGACCAGTGGCAGCGGTACGCCGACCACGGGCAGGATGCCGCTGACCATGCCCATATTGACAAAGGCATAGCAGAAGAAAGTCATGGTCAGCGCACCCGGCCAGCGTGCGGCTATAGAGGTTGTGTGCCTGCGAGGCGATGTAGAGCCCGCGACTGAGGATGACCAGGTAGATCAACAGCAGAAGGAGGTTGCCGATCGAGGTCGAATTCTTCGCCATATACCGCGAAGATGAAGTCGGTGGTGGACTCGGGGATGTAATCCAGATGGGTTTGCGTACCGTTGAGCCAGCCTTTGCCCCAAACGCCGCCCGAACCGATGGCAATCATTGATTGGATGATGTGGTATCCGTCGCCAAGCGGGTCTTTTGTCGGATCGAGCAGGGTGAGGGACGCGGGTTTTTGATAGTCGTGCATGCCGTAGTTCCACATCAACGGCGGGGCGCAGATGAAAGAGGACGACGGAGGCGAAGATGACTTTCCACGGTAGTCCGGCGAAGAGACGACGAACAGGCCGGAAGCCGCAATCAGGGTGGCAGTGCCGAGGTCGGGCTGTTTGAGGATCAACATGACCGGCACCATGACCAATATCAGTGCGATCAGGTAGTGATGCCAGCGCAGGCTGCCGCTATTACGTTGGAAATACCAGGCCACCATCATCGGCAGGGCTATTTTGCATGATTTCGGAAGGTTGGATGCGGATGCCGAGGTTCAGCCAGCGGGTGGAGCCGTTTACGGTAATGCCGAAAAATGCACGCCCAATAGCGGTAGTACGCCGAGAATGTAGGCAGGTGGTGCAAAAGGGCAGCCAGTGTTTGCGGCTTGATGCGGGCAATAATCCACAGCAGGACAAAGCCGATGATGGTGTGTATGGTCTTGCTTTCCAGCCGGCCGATATCTTGGCCGTCGGCCGAGTAGAGTAGAACAGGCTCGTGATGTAGATGATCAGCATGGCGTAAAGAGCCAGGCATCCATCGGATCCCCAAATCAGACGTTTGAGTTTCAATAGGATGTTTTCTTCGGTCATGGTGCGGCTTCCGAGGCGGTCGAGATGTGCGGCTTCAGGGTTGTGGATGGTGCGGAAGGCTTCGGTGATTTTTGTTTTCAGACGGCCTCACGGTGCCGCTGCCCTGCCAGCAGGGGTTTTCCACGCCTGTTTTTATTGCGGTTGTCCACCGGGATGTCGTGGTCGCCCCCGATTTGAGTTTGAGCAGGTAATAATCGGCTCAGTCCGCGGGCCAGGGGCGGCATTGGCACCCAGCCGCCGTTTTTCCAAAATCACGGCAATGGCGATTTGCGGTTTTTCCATAGGCGCGAAGGCAATGAGACCAGGCATGGTCGCGGTGCTGTTCAGGGTCGAGTGCGGCGGCATTGTAGTTTTTACCTGGGCGATTTGCACCACTTGGGCAGTACCGGTTTTGCCGCCCATGCTGTATTTCAGACCCACGCCGATTTTTCGTGCGGTTCCGCCCGGCTGCAGTACTTTGGCCATCGCCGCTTTGACGTAGTTGAAATTACTTTGCTTGAACGGCAGGGACGCGCTGCGGTTTAGGGTCGATCAGGGTGATTTGCTGTTTATTGTGATCCAGCAGCTCTTTTGACCCAAGTGCGGGCGGTAAACCACGCCGTTGTTAGCACAAGGTGGCGGTGGCGTGGGCCATTGCAGCGGGTATAAAGCATTATAGCCTTGGCCGATGCTGATCGGCACTCATTTCGGCTATGTTCCAGCGGCGTCGTTCGGGCGGTAACTGAAAACCGTTTTTCTTTCCATTCGGGCGAGGGGAGTACGCCGCGGTATTCGTTCGGCAAATCGATACCGGTTTGTTGGCCGAAATCAATTCCGCTAAATACGGACGGATTTTCTCAATGCCCATTTCAAATCCGAGGCGGTAGAAAAAGGTATCCGAGGAAACTTGGATGGCTTTGCTTAGATTAGCCGAACCGTAGTCACTGCGGACAGAGTCGCGGAACATATGTTTGGTTCCTGGAATGCTCCATGCGCCGGGGGCGAGGAATCACGGATGATTGGGTAATTTTGCCGCTTTCGAGCAGGGCCATGGCCATAAATGGTTTGAAAAGTGGAACCCGGCGGATACAGGCCTTGGGTAACACGGTTGATGAGCGGCTTTTGCCAGTTTTCGTTCAATGCTTTCCAATTCTCGCTGTCGATGCCGTCGATGAAGAGGTTGGGGTTGAAAGACGGGTTGGATACAAAGCCAGTACGCCGCCTGTTTGCGGGTTGATGGCCACCATGGCCCCGCGTTTGCCCGCGCATCAGGCGGACGGCTTCTTGTTGCAGGCGGATGTCCATTGCCAGTTTCAGGGGTTTGGCCGTTTTGCGGTGGGACGGTGCGCAGGGTGCGGATGATGTTGCCGTAGGCGTCTTTTTCCACTTCGCGGTAGCCGGGCAAGCCATGCAGCTGGCGTTCGTAAAACTCTTCAAGCCGGATTTTGCCGATGTGGGTGCTGCCCCGATACAGTGAGCCCAGTTTTTCTTCGGCCAGTTTGGATTGGTCTTTATCGCTGATGCGGCTGATGTAGCCCAGGAAATGTGAGGTCAATTCCCCATAAGGATTGTTCGCGGAAGGTTCGGGCGTTGATTTCACGCCGGGCGGTGCATATAAACGGGCGGCGATACGTGAGGCCTCGTCCGGCGTAAGTTTCAGCCAGGCGGGAGTTTTTCGTAGGAACGGAATTCGGTACGGAATTTCTGAAAACGGTTTAAATCGGTTCGGTAATGTCGGCCAGTGTTTTTAGGACGGCGATGGTGTCGTCAGTTTGCCTTTGATTTGGCTGGGTATGATTTCCAATGGTAGAGCCCGGATGGTTGCGCGCCAGCACCACGCCGTTCGCGTCAACGATTTCTCCACGTATCGGTGCGGTAGGAATTAAGGAAATACGGTTAGAGGCTGCTGGGCGGTACATTCGTCCCGTTTAGTAGATTTGAAGATGGACAAAGCGTGCCGCCAATATGCTGAATAACAGGAAGATAAACAGAAAGGCTGCAAGCAATCTGATACGGAAGTCGCGCTGGATGGAGGCATTGTCATTGCCGGGACGCGAAATATGGCGGAGTGTTTTCATCGGCGGCGACGGTACGCAGGTTGAGGGCGGCCAGCATCAATTTGTTCAGCATCGGCCAGGCCAGTGCACCCACAACAGGGGCTAAAAAGTCCGGATAGGCCGATGAGACGGTGTTCACTTATCAGGCGGATAATCAGCAGTGTAAGCTGACTGCCGGTTAGTGCGATAAGGACGGCAACCGCTTGAAAAGGCGTAGCTTTGCAAAATAATGCGCCGTTGGTATTTTTGAATGAAGAATACCATCAGGACATAGGGCCAGCGCATGTTGTCCGAGTGGTGAGGGCGATGCCGGTATCCAGAAATAGGCCGCAGGCGAACGCGGTAAACAGGCCGACCGATTGCGGGCGGTTAAGCCCCAATACAGCAGACTCAGGGCGGTCATTTCGGGCAGCCAGAAAGACAGATGCGGCAGGAAACGGAATCAGGTCAAACAGCAGGGAAGCGGCGAAAAGTGGCGGCAATCAGACGTTTGGGAATCCGGTTGTGAAAGTCGTCAAAATCAGTCATGAGTTCTTATTGGGGGAGAGGGATGCCGCAACGGAAGAGGCCGTCTGAATCGACAGTTCTTCAATTTGCAGCAATACCAAAACATATTTGCTACTGCGTATGGCGGCAGGAATGGATAAGGTCGTGCGGTAGTAAGGAGTTCCGGAAGAACGCAGGGGCACTTTCCACTTTGGCCACGAGGAATGCCGGCAGGGTGAGACAGAATCCATTCCTGATGTAACCAGTAAATCGCCGGGCTGCAAATCGGCATCTAATGGGAAATAGCGCAGGGAAACCTGGTTGCTGTCGCCATAGACCAAACTGCGTACGCCGGTACGCGCCACCGATACAGGGAACGACCGTCTGACTGCTGGTGAGTACGGTTAATTCGGCATTAAAAGGCTGCACTGCCGAGATCTGGCCGATTAGGCCGTATTGGTCGATACCGCATCGCCGGCCTTCAGTCCGTCGTTGCTGCCTTTGTTTAACAATAATTTGTCAGACAAAGGTTTTGCCGTTTGAAACAATTTGTGCCGCCGTGCTGTTGCCGATACCGCTGCCGGCTAAAAGGTTGAGTTTTTTTCAATTCTGCCAGCTGAAGCCGCTGTACGTCGTTTTGCCGGATGGCGGTGCTCAGGCGCATATTTTTCGGTTTGCAGTCTTTGATTTTCCTGAATGAGCGTTTGCTGTGATTGCAGGAATGTACTGCCATAGTCACACAGTGCGACAGGTTGGTCGGCCAGCCATTGCAAAGGTTGCAGTGCGGTGGCGAGTAAAGCCTGAGTTGGCGGACGGCTGCATAGCGGTTGTCCAATACCATCAACAGGATGCTGATTATCGACAGAATAATCAACCGATTGACGGGACGCTCGCGATAACTGCGGGTAAAACTAAGCGATTTGGACATGGCGGGTAACGGCGGAAATTAGGGGTTCGGAGCAAAAAATGGAATTCAGACGGCCTATCAGGTCCAATGCGGCCTGTGCCGCGTACCACAGGTCAGCGGATCTTCGGCAATCATAACGGGCAATCCAGTTTCTTCAGCCAAAAAGCCGATCCAATCCTTTTCAATAATGCTCCGCCACCGGTCAGTACCAAGCCGCGTTCGGCAATGTCGGCACCCAGTTCGGGCGGGGTTTTTCCAGTGCGGTTTTTACAGATTGTACGATTTGATTGATCGGCTCTGTAATGGCTTCAAAGTATTTCGTTGGAGGAAAATGGTAAACGAACGAGGGATGCCTTCGGCAACATTGTGCCCTTTGACTTCGATTCTTTGACTTCCATGCCCAGGAATGCTGTGCCGATTTCTTTTTGATGCTTTCGGCAGTCGACCGCCAATCAGCATGCCGTAATTACGGCGGACATGAGTTAATAATCGCTTCGTCAAACGCATCTCCGCCGACACGTACCGAATGGGAATATACCATGCCGGATAAGGACATACTCCCACCTCGGTTGTACCGCCGCCGATATCGACCACCATCAGAGCCGGTAGGGCTCGTCAATCGCTGAACCTGCACCTATGGCTGCAGCCAGGTTCTTGAATCAGATAGAACGGCTGATGCACCGGCTTCTTCAGCTGAGTTTTGAATCGCTTTTTCTTTCTACTTGGGTAGAGCCGCAGGAACACAGATGACGATACGCGGGGTGGCGGCAAAAGCGGCTGTGGTTACTCTTTTTAATGAAATGCTTCAGCATATCAGAGGTTACAGTGAAATTCAGCAATAACGCCCGTCCTTCATGGGGCGGATGGCTTTCGATGCTGCCCGGCGTGCGGCCGAGCATTTTTGCATCAGTGCCGACGGCTAAAACCGAACGTTGTCCCGTGTCGGGGTGAATCTGGCCATACCACTGAAGGTTCGTCCAAAACGATGCCTTTGCCTTTGGAGTAAATCAAAAGTGTTGGCGGTGCCCAAGTCGATAGCCAAATCATTGGAGAAATAACGTGTGATGAAACGCAGAAACATGAGTAATCCTGAATGGTAACAATGTATTGAACACATTTTCGAGACGGCCTGAATCAAGTGCAACAGGCCGTCTGAAAAAGCGGAAATCTTTAATGGCAGGGAAGGTTTCGGTTATAATCCCGCGCCCAGTAGTTCGGAAAACGCGCTATCATACCTTAATTCGCCAATATTGCTAGTATCTTTAAGGAATTTTTCATGGCCTTGAATTTGTCTGATGTGGAAAAATTGCCAAGCTGTCGCGCTTGAGGTTTTGACAGAAAAACGAGAAAACGAAAAACCTTGTCCGAGTTGAATGACATTTTTCGCTATGGTTGAGAAAATGCAGTCTGTTAATACAGACGGAGTGAGAGCCTATGCTGCACCCGCATGAAACCGCGCTGCGCCTGCGTGAAGATGCCGTTACCGAAACCGATCACGCTGCCGAATATCAGCTGTCGCCCCGAAGTTCGCAATCGCCTGTATATCGTGCCCCAGGTGATTGAAGAGTAAGTTGAATTTAATAAGAGTCAATGATGAACAAAATCTTAACAGTATTACTGCTCGGCGCATTTGCCGTTAGTGCCCATGCCGCACCGAAACAGGGGTGATAACGAAAAATCCGCCACACTGCTGCCCGGCCGTTCCGGCAAAACCGTGCATTGTAGATGACTACGAAACCCCGGATGGCACATACGGTGCATCGCTCTATCCGGCCAGTGTAAAAATCTTGGCAACGGTTGGTATTCGACCGTCACGCTGCATCAGCCTGCCCGTGCAGGCAAACATGCCCATATGCTGATTTTGGATTGGGTGCACTGCCAAGAGCCCAAGCAGTCTGTCATGAGTGCGATTGCACTGTTCGGACGGTAAAGCTGAAGAGCGCGCCGATATCCACGATTACGATAGTCCTGAAAAAAATGCCGCAGGGAAGTCATTGAGCAGGTGCAAAAGAAGATTCCGAAGAAGCAATGCACGGCGGCAAAATGGTGGAAACCGTGTGCCGCCGCGTGAAATAAACAAGCATCAGATGTTTTGCTTTGCCTAAGCTGGCCGTCTGTAAAGTCATATCCGCTTTTTCAGACGGCCTGAAAAGGAATTTTTATGAAAGCAGGCTTTCATATACACCGACGGCAAATCTCAAAAATTTTGGATTATTGATGCCGCAGGCAGCGATATTATGGTTAATTTCGGCAAACTCGGTACAAACGGACGTTTCCAAATTACCGAATACGATGATGAAACCGAGTGTCAAAAAGCTGCTGACAAAGCTCATCCTACAAAAGACTAAAAAGGCTACAAACCTGCATCCGATTTTTAATTTCATCGACCGACTTTATTTTTGACAATGAAGAATACGGTCTGCACTGTAAAACCTCACACCCACACTTTGTCCGATACTTAACTGATGATTTCTACTATGATTGCGGTGATGAAGAAGCTCCGTTCGGCGGTGACGAAGGCAGCGATGCGTTGTATGAGCTGAGCAAGCCTTCCGCAAAGAATGCCGATCTGGATACCATTAGCTTTTCCACAGAAATTGATTTTGTGAATATTGGGGTATGGACTACCTGCCTCCTCAAGCAGGCCAAACTGCCAAAAACATTGAAGAGCTGTGTAAACATCAAGAAATCGAGTTTACCAATCTGATAAGGTAATTATCGCCCTACCATTTGGCAGCGATTAAAATTACAGGCCGTCTGAAACCTGAATTACAGCAACTTGCCCTGCTTGCCATACAGAGGCGACATACTGGCACAGTTACGTGGCTGGTGTGCAGATGGGACTTTCTGAAAATCAATCGCCAAATGGCAGATGACCTACGACGCTTTGCCGCAGAAGCCAAAGGTTTTTCAAACTAGATGAGATCTTTAGTCACTCTGAAAACAAAATGGATAATTGTAACTATGACAACCAATGATTTTTGGAACATCATCGACCAAGCACGTCCTGATTCATGCGATATTGGAAAGTTCAGCCAAAACTTGATGCGCTTATTGGAATCTTTGCCTGATGAAGATTTGTTGTGCTGATTATTTCTTTGGGATGTACAGAAGGTACTGTCATTGCCAGTCCCAATCGATTAATTTGGTCAGCACTGTCTTTAGTCTACAGGTAGACATACATGCCATACTACGGCTTTGCCGACTGGTTGATTTTGCAAGGAGAAGCAAATACCTTGCCGTTTTACACGACGCCGACCAGTTGTCTGATGCGAAAGCCGCTCCAAAACTATTGCAGTGGCAGCCTAAAGGACATGAACATGAGATACCCTGAACAGCGTTACTAGCCAGTAGAATCTACTGCAAACGAAACTGTATCGGTATCCCTGTGCATTCAGGAAAATTGCCAACGAATTTGCGCAAAAAGCCGATATAGAATGGCAAAGATGTTAAACAGCGAGAATTAAACATACCTACATATCAACGCAGCAGAGATTGGACACTAGAAGACCTTGCTGCGGTACTACGAAGACTTATCGAAAAATATATTATGTGTGAACGCTGAGTTTGAGACTAAATATATATTTCAGAGCGACCTGAACTCCGAGTAACCATTTACATTTAAAAATAGACTCTTATGACCCAATACACCCTCAAACAAGCCAGTCAACTGCTGCAATCCAAACAAATCTCCGCCGTCGAACTGGCAACTGAATATCTTGCCGCCATTGCTGCGCAGAACTCTATTATCAACGGCTACATCACACTCGACCAAGATAAAACCCTCGCCGAAGCCCGTGCTGCCGATGCGCGCATCGCACAGGTAACTACTCGCGCTCACCGGCGTACCCATCGCTTACAAAGATATTTTCTGTCAAACAGGGTTGGCGCAGCGCGTGTAGCTCCAAGATGCTGGACAATTTCGTTTCGCCCTACACCGCCACCGTCGTCCAAAAATCTGCTCGACGAAGGTATGGTAACGCTCGGTCGTACCAATATGGACGAGTTTGCCATGGGTTCGACCAATGAAACCTCGTTCTACGCGCAACCAAAAATCCGTGGAATCCCGAAACACGTCCCAGGCGGTTCATCCGGCGGTTCCGCAGCGGTCGTTGCCGCACGCCTTGCTCCTGTCGCACTCGGTTCAGATACCGGCGGCTCTATCCGCCAGCCTGCTTCACACTGCGGCATCACCGGCATCAAACCTACCTACGGCACAGTTTCCCGCTTCGGCATGGTTGCCTACGCGTCGTTTCGACCAAGCGGCCCGATGGCGCAAACCGCCGAAGACTGCGCGATTGCTCAATGCGATGGCGAGCTTTGACGAGCGCGATTCCACCAGCTTGGAACGCAGCAAAGAAGACTACACCCGCGATTTGGACAAACCGCTCAAAGGCATGAAAATCGGCCTGCCTAAAGAATATTTCGGCGAAGGTGCGGATGCCGATGTGCAGGCTGCTTTACAAAACGTCATCAACCTTTTAAAAGCACAAGGCGCGGGAAACTATGAGTTTCCTGCCCCAAACCGCCCCTATCCATTCCCGCTTACTACGTCCTCGCTTCCGCCGAAGCCAGTACCAATCTTTCCCCGCTACGACGGCGTGCTACAGTGCACCGTGCCGCCCAATTCGGCGACCTAGAAGAAATGTACAGCAACACCCACGCCGAAGGTTTCGGCAGCGAGAGTCAAACGTCGCATCATCATGATCGGTACTTATGTGTTGTCGCGCGGCTACTACGATGCCTATTACCCTGAAAGCCCAAAAACTGCGCCGCCTCGTTGCCAACGATTTTCAGACAGCCTTCGCGCAATGTGATTTCATCTCGCTTCGACTCGCCCACTGCCGCCCGAAACTCGGCAGCGACATCCACGATCCCGTGCAGATGTACCTTTTCCGACATCTACACCATCGCCGTGAATCTGGCAGGATTGCCCGCCCTGACTCTGCCCGCAGGTTTCAGCAGCAGCGGACTGCCCATCGGCGTACCAGTTCATCGGCAACCACTTCTCCGAAGCCAAAATCATGGCGCAGCGCATCAAGTACAGTTGGCAAGTGATTGGCATACGAAAGCGCCGGCGTGAAAGTTTTCAGGTAGCCTTTAAGGCCGTCTGGAAGGCTACCTGAAAATAAGAATAAAGTTTTTGGAGATTAAAAAATATGGCTCAATTTGTTCCCAGCCTAAATGAAGCTATACAGCGGATGGATACGGCAGGTGAGCGTAGTGTGGCAAAAATTTTTGAATCCAGCATTTGCCAGAAGACAGTATTGTTTGGTGCAATATTCCGATTGGGGACAAACGTTTGTATGCAGACTTTCTGATTCTATTGCCGAAACTGGGATTACTGTGTTTGGAAGTGAAAGATTGGAAGTTGAAATCGCTCAACTATCTTAATCCGCAAAAATGTGAACTGATGGTAGACGGGCAAAGCATAGTACAAAAACATCCATTAGAACAGGCACGAGGTTACATACAATATGCTGCCAACCTACTGAAACAAGATAAATATCTGCTACCAGCGGAGCATCATCAAGAGCCCTAATATTTCCCTATGCACGGCGTAGTGTTTACCCATCTAGCACATGCTGAAATCAAAAAATTAGATGAAGTAGTCGGCAATGCCGTATTCAAGCAACTATTCCCTATCAAACAGACTTGGTATAAAAGAAAGTTTACAAGAAAAATCTTCGAGCGCGTTTACTAGCCGTTTGGAAAAATGTTTACCATTCTTTTCCCTGTTCGCTGGATACTGCACAAATAGACCGTATCCGTTATTGCCTATTCCCGAAATCCGTATTCGCATTCCACAGCAGCAAGAATTGTTCGCGGACGACCAGGCCGACAGCAAAAACGGAACAGCAGCCTGAACACCGGTCTGCCGACTCTGTGCCGCACCCCATCGCCGCGCCCGACATCATCAAAATCATGGACATCAACAGGAGCAGCTTGCCCGCAGCATCGGCGGCGGCTCACCGCGTCATCCACGGTGTGGCGGGCGGCAGCAAGACCCTGATTTTGGCTGATGCGCTGTCAATACCTGGCCGAACAGTCCGACAAACCCGTTTTGGTGCTGTGCTACAACCGCGTTAGCCGATAAATTACGTACCGCCGTGGCCGACAAAGGCTTGGCGGAAAAAGTGGAGGTGTGCAGCTTCCATCAATGGTGCGGCAAACTGCAAAAGGCATACGGGCTGGAGACGCCCGAGCGCTACCGCCACCTGCCCGGTTACGAACACGCCCCGCTGACCGTGCTGCACAGCCATGCACGATGGCACACTGCCCGGCGGCCGCTACGGCGCGGTGCTGATTGATGAAGGGCATGACTTCGAAGCCGACTGGCTGCGCCTGAGCGTGCATATGCTTGATGCCGAGAACGGCCGTTGCTGCTGCTCTACGACGATGACAGGCCATCTACAAAAAGCGGCGCAGGCGGAAAGCTCACCCTATCCGCGTCGGCATCAAAGCCACAGGCCGCACCACCATCCTGCGCCTGAACTACCACGCAATACCGAAATTATCGGATTCGCCTACCTGTTTGCCCAAAACAAATGCAGCCGCACGAAAGCGGCGAAGACGGCTACCGCTAGGTCGAGCCCGAAGCTGCAGGCGTAAACGGCATTCACCCTATATCAAAAGAATGCTCCGACTGGCAGGGACGAGCTCGACTACCTGTGCCCGCTGCCTCGACAAATGGCTCAAAGACCGCATTCGCCGCAAGACTATCGCCGTCATCTGCTACAACAAAAGAACAATGCAACGACGTTTGCCAAACTGTTGAAACAAAAAGGTATCTGCCGCTCCCTGCATTACGGCGGCAGCAAAAAGGCCTACAATCCGCACGATAACGCCGTTGCCGTCTTTACTATGCACAGCAGCAAAGGTCTCGAATTCCAGCGCGTGATGCTGATGGGCATCTGCCTTGAAGCACAAAGATGCCAACCAGAAGCCGACAACACGCGCCTGCTCTACGTTGCTATGACCCGCGCCCAAAACTACCTGATGATTACCCTTTTCCGGCAGCGGCCTCTGCCAAAAGCCGCCTGCTCGACGGTTATCGGCAGTTCAAGCGAGTTAAACAGCAACAATGCAGATTAAGGCTACCTGAAAGCAATTTAAGATTACTAACAAGCGCGAGATGCCCAACCCATGAAACTTTTCAGGTAGCCTCTAAGGCCGTCTGAAAACCCTGTTTAACCACCTAACACTGCCTGCAAGGCTACCTGAAAACCATGACCACCACCGACTTCATCCAAATCATCGGCACCGCCGCCTTTTGCCGTATCCGGCTACCTCGTCGCTACAGCAAGCGGCTCGACGTGCTCGGCGTGGTCATCACCGCCTGCTCACCGCCGTGGGCGGCGGCGCGATGCCGCGTGATGCGCTGGTGGGGCGCATACCGCAGGTATTTCTACGTACCGACGCACTACCGTTGTGTTTGCAACCCTCGTTGTGCTTGGCTGCTGCGTGTGCAACGCTATCGCCGTACCTACCTGACAACCGCCTTCTTAATTGCAGATGCCGTTGGTTTGGCCGCCTTCAGCATCACCGGGGCACAAATCGGTGTTGCCTACAATTAAACCTGTTTGGAGTCATCATGCTTGCCTTCAGTAACCGCCGTGGGCGTAGCATTGCCGCGATATTTTGGTAAACGATGTGCCCGTTATCTCTGAGTGCAGACCTTTATGGCGGCGTCGCCATTTTGATTGGCGGCCTGATGTATGTTTCTCGCACCTTGCCAAAGCTGGATCAATGCCGTTACCCTGCACCTGCTGCTTCGCTGCAGGCCTCGCCCACTGCGGTTGGCTGCCTATCATTTCCACATGGCGGCTTCCCGGCTGTCACGCGCAGAAAATAGCGGCAAAAGGCCGTCTGAAAGATAGAATCTGGGGTTTCAGGTAACCTCTGCCCAGCCGAAACCCTTACAAACCGATTAACCCTTCTTCAATAGAAAGACCCCTTGATGACCTGGGAAACCGTAATCGGACGGGAAATCCACGTCCAACTCAACACCAAAATCCAAAAATCTTCAGCGTCATCGACTGCGTTCGGTGCGGAACTATGCGCACGCCAGCGTGGTGGAATGCGCACTGCCGGGCGATGCTGCCGGTAATGAACCGCGAAGTCGTTGAAAAAGCCATCAAATTGGGCTTGGCGTTGGATGCAAAAATCAATCGAGAAAACGTGTTCGACCGCAAAACTACTTCTATCCCGACTTGCCCAAAGGCTATCAAATCAGCCAGTTGGATTTTGCCGATTGTCGAACACGGCAAGCTGGAAATCGTGGTCGGCGACGATGTAGAAACCATCAACGTAACCCGCGCGCACATGCGGAAGACGCAGGGCAAATCCGTACATGAAGGCTTGAACGGTGCGACCGGTATCGACCTGAACCGCGCCGGCACGCCGCTGTTGGAAGTGGTCTCCGAACCCGAAATGCGCCTCGCCGCCGAAGCCGTTGCCTACGCCAAAGCCTTACACAGCTTGGTAACATGGCTGGACATTTGTGACGGCAATATGGCGGAAGGCTCGTTCCGCGTCGATGCCAACGTATCCGTGCGTCCAAAAGGCCAAGCGGAATTCGGCACGCGCCGCGAGATTAAAAACCCTCAATTCCTTCCGTTTCTTAGAGCAGGCGATTAATTACGAAGTGGAAGCGCAAATCGAGATTTTTGGAAGACGACGGCAAAGTACAGCGAGCGACCATGCTGTTTTGACCCAGAAAAAGGCGAAAACCCGCGTGATGCGTTTTGAGAAGAAGACGCGACGACTACCGCTACTTCCCCGACCTGATTTGCTGCCCGTCATCATTTCGGACGACCAGTTGCAAAAAGCCAGAGCAGAAATGCCCGAGCTGCCGAAAAGAAATGGCGGCGCGTTTCGTCAACGGATTATGGCGTGAGCGACTGACGCGCGCCTGCTCACCGCCAGCCGCGTGCAGGCTGCCTATTTTGAAGAAGCCGCCAAAGCCAGCAGACAAGGCAAGCTGACTGCCAACTGGATGAACGGCGAACTCGCCGCCACGCTGAACAAAGAGGCATGGAACTCGCCGACAGCCCGATTACCGCCCACGCCTCGCCGCGTTGGTGGGCAAAATCGCCGATGGCATAAGCAACAAGTTGGCGAAAAAGCCTTTGAAGCCATGGGCAGAACCTGAAGCCACTATCGCTGAAATCATCGAAAAAACACGGTTTGCAACAGATGACCGATACCGGCGCGATTGAAAGCCATGGTGGACGAAGTGTATGCGGCAAACAACGCCGAGCCGTGGAGCAGTTCAAATCCGGCAACGAAAAAGCCTGAATGCGATCGTGGGACAAGTGATGAAGGCCAGTGAGGCAAAGCGAATCCCGCGCAGGTGCGGGAACTGATTAAAGCGAAGTTGGCTTAAGTAAGAGTAAAGGCTGTCTGAAAATCATTTATCTGTTTTCAGCCAGTCTTGCGAGGCGTCTGAAAGCAGGGCATGAGGCTTTAATTCTGTTAAAGCTAGATTTTCAGACGGCCTTCAAAGCCATTACAAATCAAAAGAATAAGATGAAAATAATATTACCTGCAGTGCTGTTGCTGGCAACGGCCCTATTTCGTTCGCAAAGAATTACGCCGATATCGCAACCGATTCACGATACCGTCAGAAATATCAGGAAAACCTTCGAGGCTGACGCAACAGCTAATGGGACAAAACATCACACCCAAAACGACAGCTAAAAACATGGATACATTGGGCTATGATGTCCCTGCTGACGAAAAATCGATAGCGGACCCTAGCAAAAAGTTAAGATATTGAAATATTTTGGCTTTGCTGCTGTCTTTAAAAGCAGATGCTACTAAGGGGTGATTCAGATAGAGGCTATATCGGCTGCCGTTATCCGTTGTAGACTGCTATTCCGAAGATGGAGGCCGTCTGAAAGTTGATTTTTCAGACGGCCTCCATCAGAAATAACATCAGCCAATTGTAGAAATTGAATTATTACAAATATATTTTGTCATGCAGATTACAGTTTGCCCGGCATTATGTATATTTTGAAAAATAATGGGAAAGGATAATTATGCCAGCAGGGAGAAATTCTATTTTAAAATGATTGGATATGACTAATTCTTTGAATTTATCCGAGAATACCAAATCAAAATCATCGTTTATATCCTTTGCACAAAAACTCGAAGCCGGAGATGTTTTTAAGAATACAGGCGGGTGATCAATAAATTTTTCTCCGTCTATTTCATAAAAAGCTTGAGTTTTTCCATATCCACTAAATTGGCAGCTAATTTAATTTTTCCCAGGAAGAAATTTGAATTCTCATCCTTAATTTTCAGCTTGGCAGGAAGAAATCTAGTTCATTTTTAATGTCTCAGCCAATTTATAAGTAAAATTTTCAGAAAACAATAACATTTTGGGAATGGTTTGAACGTAATCCGTTTGCGAATGTTTGTAGAAGTATATAGCTTTGAGCAATAGAAAATAGCTTCGTTTGTATACCTGCCTTCATTATAATTAATGAAATCTATAATTTTTCTATCTGTCTGTTTAGTTGCATCACGATCTTTATTGCTCCTGCAGCAGAATATATTTTGATAAATATTCATCATCCATCCTTCAGATTAACATCCCCCGTCTGCTTTCAGACGGCCCTCATTCTATCCGAGCCAGTAATTATGATCCGCCTTTCAAACGATGACGATTAGGTGCCGCTGCCATCGCCGCATAAATTTTTCCTTTAAAAATAGAGAGTCATCTTATACAGCCACAGCTTTTGCAGCTGTTTTCATTGTTTAACCATCTTTCATTCGACAGAACTGAAGAGGATGACTTTCTGTCGGAGACGACGGACAGTATACGCATGGTGCCTTATTGGCATCGATAGTATAATCAGGAAGATGCAGGTATGAAATTACCCCCGAAGTGTGGCAGCGATGAAAAGACTATTGGTTTTAAAAGATATAAAGTATAGAGTAGGGCTTTCAGACGGCATTCCAAATATCAAATGATCAAGAAAGAAAATGATTGAAAATTTAAAAGGCCACATTGTGAAGTGGCTGATGAAAGAAAAAGGTTTCAGCAGCATTAAATGCCAAGATTTATCGGAAGAGATCTTTTTCATATCAATAATATAAAGGAAGCAGCGTCCTGAAATCAATGAGCAGGTGGTGTTTGCTGTAGCAAATAAGCAGCGAAAACGCAGGCTTTGCAGGTTAAGAATGGTTGTTTGTGCGCAAACAACAGCGAAAGCTATGAGCATTGGCAACAGCAATAAAGACGATTGCAGCATAATCGCCAAGTTTTTACTGTCTTTTTGCCATCGTCCCCATATCTTATTGGCGGCTGCTTGGTTCATTGGAAAAGTTCCGACTGTATTGCCATTATGAGTATCATATTCAGCCTGATGGCTTTTGCAGCCTATGTTGAAAGACAAATACGCTCGGAAAATGGCAGTTGGCGTACTCTGAAAATACCTTGCACATGCAGCCTGTTTGGCGGGTGGGTGGTGCATGGTTGGCGCAAATTGGCTACAGCGTATAATCAAAGAAAACAAATTCGCCGAATCTATTGGCTGACTGTCTTGATTAACTTGTCGCTGCTTTTCTATTTATCTCCATCAGAGCCATCGCTGGCTTAGCATTTGAGGGTAACTGTTATTTTGGAAATAAGCGGTAAGAATAAAATTTTTAATGTGTATCAGTTATCAAAAACGGTATCTTTATTTTTGTTTTGGGGCGGAAGGCGGTGCAAATGGCGAGGTATCGGTTTTCAATGAAGCCACCGCCGATTAAATCCACAATAAGGAATAGCGCCGAATAGTCAGTACAACGATGCTGCCATCTTCCAGGCGTACGCCGCCCAATGTTTCAGCACAATGGCTTTCGGTCGGCCGGGTAGATTCATAATCAGGCTGTTGCCACGAATGCCCTGCTGTTTTGGCGTGACAAAATTGTAATGGGAACACAATGTGGCTGATACGGCGCATTTGTTCGCCAAACCAGCCAGTTCCTTGTCTAATACGGCTTGTGTGGCCTCGGGGTGATGTCGCGTGGGAGCAGGCCCTGTACCGCCAGTGGTAAAATCACATCGCAATGCTCTTCATCTCATATGGATAAACGCTTTTGATTTCGTCTTGATCATCGAAATAAGGCTTCCACAACGGATCGGATTAAGGACGGCTTTGTAAAGCCAGCTTTTGAGTGCGGGAATACCTTCATCGGCATACACGCCGCTGCTGGCGCAGGTCACTGGTGGAAATTAGGCCGATGGTGATGATACGGTCAGTTGTGTTCATGGAGCGATAGATTCAAAAGATGGAAAACATCATTGTACCCGATTGACTGCATTCATTGTGGGCATTGACAATATGTTCAATAGTGATGCGCACATGGGCCCTAATAGAAAGTTTATTCCGCACAAAAGTGTTCATCATTCCTGAAAATGCATTCAACCCAAGAGAGTGCGGTGGTCGATTATATCTACATTATCATTTTAATTAACTCATAGTCTTACCAGGATTGAATCCTGTACATGATAATTGGATTAACTTTAAAGTCAGGACAAGGCGACGAAGCCGCAGACGGTGACAGATAGTACGGCAAGGCGAGGCAACGCCGTACTGGTTAAAGTTAATCACTACACTCGTTAGTCTTTTGCGATTTCTTATTGATTAAGAGTTTGATACTAAAAATACCTGCCTGAAAGTTTCCTCTCAGACAGGCATTTATCCTCATAAGTTTTAGATGGCCTTAACTGCGGTTCGTCCATCCAATCCACGCTGCTCATTTTTACGCACAATCACCCATTCATCACGGTTAGAGCCTACTGTGCCGTAGTAGTTGAAAGCTGTACGCCAATTGCGCGCCAGCCTACTCATCGTGGGTCGGGTTTCCAAAACCGCCCTTGGTTTACCGAGTTGTGGACCGCCGCGTTTTGTGGTTTCTGCCGCCGGAGTATAGCCAGTTTTTCCTGAGCGTGGTAACATCAAAATCATGGATTTTCGGGAATACGCTGGCTCACAATCACGGCAGGCAATCAGACCGTTGGTGTTGAACACTTCCGCAGTCGTTATCCACCAACCGGCTTTCTTGGCATCGATTTCCGGAAATCCACACGTGCGGGCCACCGCGTGAGCGTGTGAGCATACGCAGGTTTTCCAGAGTAGGTGCTGTGGATACCATTTCTGGTGCGGGGTCAGGAAGTTGAGCGTGATTTCGGGATTGCCGTTGGGCATTTTGCCCAGCAGCTTCTTGGTGGTTTTTTGGTGTCCACCGCCGGACGATGCACGCAAGCAGCACCGAAAATCGCGCATCCACTGTGGTCTTAGCGGAGTGCTGGCGGCCCGGTCAGCGTGCGCCACGAGATCAGCTCGTGCACATTGGTATAGCCGGCGGTGTAGCACACTTCTGCTCTCCACGCCCTGACCATCGGCGAGAGGTAACAATCTTGCGCGGCCGGGCGACGATGTGAAAGCGGGTTGCGCGTGTGCTCCGCTGGCATTAATCAGATGCGCATGGTCGCGGCCTGTAGCATTTGCCCAGGCTTGCCAAGCCTGCCACATGTCCGTTGGTTTTCCGGAGCGAGGGTTAATATCATCTCGCAGGCATCAATGGCAGTTTTCGATTTTCGGTTGACCTTTTCGACCCGCGCTTCGGCTTGTACGCCGTTGAGTTTATCGTAAATTCAACTGCTGTTTTGGTATCCCAAAGCCATACCTTTACCGTTATTGTTGACTTTTTCCAGCAGCGGGCCGACAGAAGTGAATTTCTCGAAAATCGCGCCGTAACCGTTCCACCACGGTCATAGCTAAGGCGCGGTTTTGCCGGATGGGTTCGCACTCGCCCGTTCAATCTTTCGGGTTCGAACGGCTGACCGAGTTCCCGCGGGCTGTCGTGCATCAGCGGCGTGGGCACGATGTCTTTGCGCACGCCAAGTAGTCTTTGGCCAGCTCGCTGAATAGCCAGGCGCTGTAGATTTCCCAGTCAGACCCTGTCTCCTGCCACAAGGCTACCGCTTCAGTAAACGGATGGATGAACGGGTGCATGTCGGACGTGTTCAGATCCTTTCTCGTACCAAGTGGCGGTCGGGAAAATCACGTCGGCGTACAGCAGGTGGTGTTCATGCGGGAAATCCAGGAGCGTGAACAAATCCAGCTTGCCTTCCACCTTCGCTGTCACTTCGGCTGGTTTCAGGCAGTCGTCTTCGTCGCTCATCAGCCGTTTGTTGTGCCGGCGGTATTTCAGGAAAATATTCGTGTCGCCGGAAGAACCCAAAACTTGGAACGCAACAAACATATTGCGCGGCCAGTTTTTCAGGTTTTTTCGGATCGTTGCAGGACATGTCCAGCGTGCCTTCTTTCAGGCCTTTGACCACATAGTCGGCGGGCGATGCACCTTGCCGCCTCGGCTACCGACGTCCAGCGGGTTGGTCAACTGCGGCGCACATCGGCGTCAGCCCATGCGTTCAGCTTTGGCGTTGTAGTCGATCTGCGGTCGGCGCGGCGCATATCGTCGCCGGCATCGGACGTGAAACGAGCTCGTCGGCGGATACCGGTTTCGTGGCGGTACCGGCAAAATGTGGTTGTGGAAGAAGGACGTGCCGGCCATCTGGCGCGCGGGGGCGGTGCCAGTCGAGCGAAAGTCAGCGGCGCCCAGCCGGACTGACCCGGACGCAGTTTTCTGTCCCGTCACATAAGCAGCAGCCGCCGGACTGCCGATGGTGCCGCACATCATCAGCATGTTGATCAGGCCGCGATAGTTCATGTCCAGGTAATACCAGTGGTTCAGGCCGGCGCCGACGATAATCATCGAGCGGCCTTTGGTGTCGTCGCATTCTGGGCAAACTCGCGGGCTACCTGAATCACGCGTTCGGGCGCAACGCCAGTGTGTTTTCCCTACATTTCGGCGTGCGGTTTGTCATCAAAATAATCTTTAGCGTTCTCGTCGCCCAGCCGTTGTCCCACATATTGCGCACCAAAAGGTCGAAGGCGACAGCTACAAACTGGCTGCCGCCGTCGGCCAGGTAACGCGTTTTTCACCGGCACTTTTGCGGAAGGTTTTTCTTCGTCGAATTCGCCGCCGAGTAGTCGAAGCCGACGCACCGTCGCTAAAGTTTTTCCAGCGACAAGGCCGCTTGAACGTCTTGATCATTCGCGCCTTGGTTTTCCAGATTCCATTTTTGGCTGCCGTCCCAACGACGCCGATGGAGCCGTTGGGCAACATCAGGCGTCGGTTTTCTCGTTCCGCCGCAGCACTTTCCAATCAGGTTTTCTCTTCGCCGTAGTCGCTCCGATAGAGAGGCGCAGAGTGTTCAGGCGGTAGCATCGCCGTCGCTTCAGGCACACCAGCCCGGCATATCGGTCAGGCGGCGGCGCGTAGTCTTGTAGTCAGATTGTCGATATGGAAATTCTTTTGAGGATAACGTGCCCCATCGCCATTGCCAGCGCGGCATCCGCATGGCGCGGTGCCAGCCAGATATCGCTGAACTTGGCCACTTTCGGCCGAAGTCAGAAGATATGGCAACGGTTTCAGTGCCTATAAGCGCACTTCGCTATAGAAGTGGGCATCGGGCGTGCGTATCATCGGCGTTGGAACCCCAGACCAGAAGATGGTGGAGTTATACCAATCGGCGGATTCGGCCACGTCGGTTTGCTCACCCCAAGTCTGCGGTGAGCAGGCGGCGGGTCACACACCAATCGTGAAACGACAGCGGTACGCCGCCGATCAAGCCGAATAGCATGCGCCGGCGGCACTAGCTGACCATAGACATGGCGGGGAATCGGCGAGAGCCGACGCGCGGTCGGGGCCGTTTTTCGATGGTGTAGCAGTTGGCTGCAATGCCCATTTCATAGCTTCGTCCAGTTGGAACGCGCAAGCCGCCCAAACCTCGCTGGGATTTGTAGGACTTTGGAGCGCACAGATCTTCTACAATCATTTCCATGCTTCGATCGGGTCTTTGGTTTTACGCGCTTCGCGCCACAGCTCAGCCAGCGCGCGCGCATCATCAGATATTTGATGCGCTGGGCAGGTATGTATACTAACGACGGACGCGCGCGTGGGCAGCCGCGTGGTTCATGGTTGGGCAAATCCGGACGGGTGCGCGGATAGTCGGTCTGCTGGTTTCCCAAATAATCAGGCCCGTTCTTCACATACTTCCAGCTGCACGAACCGGTACAGTTCACACCGTGAGTGGAACGTACCACTTTTATCGTTTAGCAGCGGCTGCGGTAGGCATTTTCCCATTTTGCGGTCTTCTTCGGTCAGTACGCCGTGTCTCGCTCCGCAAGGGCTCATGTTTTTGACAGATTTCAGTCTGTCTAAAAAGTGGCTCATGGCGGGTTCCTTTGTGGTTTCATCATCCCGGTCGCGGGTGCAACCAAGTAGTTTTTCACGCCTGCAATAAAAATAGTTGAAGGCCAGAAGTATGCTCCGAAAGGTTTGCCGTAAAAAGAGAAGGAAAGGATAACACTTTTTGATGCTGGTGATTAGTTATTTTACACTGTCTGTCAGGCTCAGGCAGCAGAGATATGTCTATTGGAATGTGTAGAGTGGGAAGAGCTGATTTAGCGGTTCCGGCTATCAGGGATGTAGGCCGTCTGAAAAGATAGTACCATCTTTTTGCTATAAGGCTATTTGAAAAACTTTACGATTTAATCTTTCAGACGGCGTTTTCCATATCACAGCACTCATCCGCTATGCTTGGGTATCCACCAGAATCGTGGCTGATGATGAGCATCGGTACTGATAATTCGCTTTTCAGCTCTCACCAATTGGCGCATTTGTTAAGCAGATCGGCATCTAGGGGCGAAAGGTTCATCCAATAGCAGCCATTTCGGACGGAGTAACACAGTGCGACGAGCCCTAGAGGCGGTACGTTTGTTTCTGACGCCCGGAAATGTGCGTGGATAATGGCCGGAGATACTGTTGCAGCTCGCATCCGTTCCAGCCACAGGGTACCAGATTCTGTAGGTTACGGTTTGAAGGATTGTGCCACTGTGTTGTAGTCGAAAGCGATATTTTATGTGCCACAGTCAGATGGGGAATAGGGGCGTAGTCTTGAAACATTAGCCCGACTTGCCGTTGTTGCGGCAGCAGCCAGATTTTTCTGTGTCGTATCACGTAGGTTTGCCCGTCAATGCGGACATATCCTTGTGCAGGGGGCAGAAGGCCGTCAGCAGTTGCAGAGTCAGACTTTGCCGGAGCCGGACGGGCCGATATGCCAGCCGGCGGGCTTTGGCTGACAGCAAACGTCTCGAAATTAAAACATTTTTGCCCGCAGCCACTTGTGCTTGTAGGTGAGAAATCGAATATCGTCCGTACCGTTCACGTACGCTCCTCAGGTTTGGCTAAACGGGAAGTCGTCCATAAAACCGTAATGCAGGACGGTAGAAATCAGCAGTCACGCAGTTGGTTGGGCAAGGAGTCGTTCCCCGCCTGAACAGCTCATCATAATGGCAATGGAGAGGGTCGCTTTGACTGAGGAATGCTGCGGCAACTAGCGTGGCACCGAATTCGCCCAATGCGGGCAAACGCCAACAGAAGAGCCGGACCAGCAGGCCTCTCAGGCAAAGACGCGAAAACGCGCAGGAAACAGCGACACTTTCCGATAAACCCAGCACGGGCCGCTTGTTCCACCAGCGCTGACGTTTCAAAAGGCTGCACAGGCGGTTTGAAAACCAAGGAAAGGTAACTTTGACCATCGCAGCTAAGTTAAGCACCCTGCCAGCGAGAAAGTAAGCGATGTCGAAGGTATGGTTTCAGCCATTGTCCGACGTGCCGTTACAGCGGGCTCGACGACAACCAGCAGGTAGTAACCGAGTACAGTAGGGCGGCGCACCATGCGTGGTGAGTCAAGGGCTGTCGTCAGACAGGCCGCGGCTGGGGAAATTCGCGACACCAGAAATCCGACAGCAATACCCAGCAGTACATTAAGGAGTGGCCCAAAAGGCCACTTTTAACAGAGCCGGAGGCCATCAAACATCTCGCACATGTCAGATTACCCTGAAAAAGAGGTTTATGGACATGCCAAAGTCGGATTTGCTTGGTCACTTGGCGGCGCTGGGAGACAGTGCGATAGATGACACTGCGCTGCGCTTCGGCTTTATCACTGCTGTCGCGCTGACCGCACGGGTATGAAAGCGGAGTAATCGAGCAGAATGAGTGGCGGTAATACGTACTCGGCATCAGCACTTTGACTCAGTACGGTATACGAAGCCTGCATCCACTTCTCCTCAGAGCGAGCAGTCAAGCGAGGAAGTGCGAACGTTTGAGTAGTGATGATTTTCTTTGGCTGGAGGGCAGTAAACAAGCCGGCTTTCTCCAGAGCGGCATTTTGCATAACGTCCCACGTGCGCTTTCCGGGTTGCTCAAAAGCACGCGGTTGATAGCAGGAACGGTATGAGGTCTTATGCAGTGAGGCTGCAGAAGTAATGGCCGTTCTTTGCGAACAATCAAATACCAACAATACGCACAAAAGTACGGCGGTGAGAGGATCCACTGCATCATGTCAGCCATGTCCATGGTTTTCTGGTCTGCAAAGGCAACTCATCAGTCTCACCGGTGCACTGGTGCAGCAGTTGTTGCAGCAAAGCACCCGATCCCGCGTGTTCAGTTTTTACATCCACATCGGGGTGTTGGCGTTTGTATTGAGCGCAATTTCTTGAAACGCATCTTTTAGGCTGGCAGCGGCAGAAACGGTTACAATCTTTGGCTCACGGCGGCAAGGCAGCCAGCATCAGCAGCCAAAGCGAGTCAGAAAGCGGGACAGACGAGTTCATGTTGCGATCGCTTACAGTCGAAAAACAAAAGAGAGGCGGAAAATAGCAGAAATTAAATTATGCGGCCATTAGCGGAAGGATTTAACAGAGCATTATACTACAGTGTAGTTATAGTGGATGCATGCTACAATTTAGATATTAAAACCGCCGTGGCCTGTAAAATTGGACGGAACAAGCGGCGGTAAGGATGGATGGATGTTGATGTTTGTTTGCTATAAATTATTCTGACGGCAACCCTTCAGGGTCAGGCCAGCAGGCAGATGCCTGACATCATTTCTCTAGAATTCTGTTTCCAAAATCGGCACTTCGGCTTTGATGGTGTCAATAATAATAGAAACGGCAGGCGGCTTAAAAGCAGCATCGCGATGTCCGGCAACGCCCACCTGCAGACTGCCATATCGCCTGCTGCGCAGGCGCAACGATGGACGCAAACAGCATCTTCGAGAGCAAAACGCTGCTTTGGCTTGGTGCCAGCCACAGCCTCTCGTGTTGCGTGCCAGTAGCTTCGTAAGTGCTGTGAATACATGCAATCCGCTGGCTGCCCATCGTTTTGGCGGCGTGCAGCCTTCCAAAAGCAGGTAAAGGCACTTTCGCACTGTTCCGTTGTCGATCAGGCGCCAAGGCGTAGAGGCCGCGGCGTCTGCGGCAACGTTCGGTTAGATCAAAAACATTTCAACCTCCGGCAATGGGTGGAATAAAACGGCAAACGGCATCGCCAGATTTGCGAGGTTGCCGCCAGGCGAAAGGCGTGGTTGACCGCGGCACGCAAGCGGTTTTGCGGTAAATCCCAATCATACTCGGCAGCCAGCTCGGTACATGAGCGGCAAACATCAGCGGCATGGGTAAGCCCTAATTTCGCTGTTCTTATCACGCCGCACTCGCGTAAGGAGGCAAAGTAGAGGACCGTGATGCGCATCGGCTCAACGGTTTGAAGTCATGTGTTGCCTCGGACTTGTGGACAGGCGGGATTTACTCGATACGTGATATCGTGGCTGGGTGCGCGTGTCATATCGTAAACGGTGAGTGCCGCCACAGATACCGCGGTCAGTAAGCCCATTTCCACACCGTTTTGTGGAGATACCGCTACGTCTGGCTTGAGATGCGGCAGGCGTTCATCATCTTCATGGTTCAAGGCGAGCTTGCGGCGTTCCAACATCATTGGGTGCGCAACGGATGAGCTGGGATGGCTATGCTGGCAGCCACGATGCCGACCGGACGAGCTACTGCATCTTACTCGCCCACCTTTGGCGGTTTGGCCATTGGCTTGCTTGCTGGGCATGCACACATCCGGTGGAAAAACCACTGCAGCCCTCGGCCATGCGGCACGCGCGCGGTGGTCGCACTTTTCGCCGACACTGCATAATGCGCTTCGGCTGTGTTCGTCTAAATGGAGTTAAGGGACATTTAAATATACTCCGGTTTTAGATGGCTTTATTCGGTCCAGGTACTGCAGATGTTCAGAACGATCCTCAGGCAGTGCTTTGGCAGCTGCTTTACGGCGTGCTCGAAGTCGGCAGGTGTGTTGAAATGAGAATACTGCTTGACGCCAGGCATTAGCACTGATGCGTTGCTGGCAAAGCGTATCCAGCCAAGCGCGACTTTGCAGGCTTGCCTTGTGCGCAGATGAGTTTGCAAACCGCCGCACGGCCAGCTACCGTAATAGAAGACATTGAAAAGATAGGGCGGCGCTGTCGGCATCTGCCAGCAGAGTAATACCCTGTTGCCAAACAGGTTGATGCGAAACCTTCGGTTGGGTAGTGTGATTACCACTTCCGTGTGGGGAGGGTGTCGCAGGGCCAGTACATAGTCACGGCTACACCTTGCCGGTGTGCGCGGTGCAGTGCCGGCAAGTGAATAGCCAGTACCAGCGGTCGTCGTCACCGGGAGGGCGTCGTTAAGATGTCAAGCACGCCTGTGTCGGGATAATCTGACCGGCGGCCGCCAGCCAGACAGGACGGTTAGGATGGGTTTGTTTAACCAGCTTATGTATCGGGAAACGCCATCGAATGGAAGTAAGGCTTTACGCGACGTGACATACGGCTGCTGAGGCCGCCACACGTAACCAGTAACGGCTCGCAACGGGCAGCGGTTACACCAGCCACGCTAACCACCGATCATGGATAGGTCACGCCGGATCAGACCGAATTTGCGGTCACGGCGTGGTGAAGTGGTGGCTCCGGTTTTTCCGCCATCAGTTCGTACAAGTGCTGCTGCCGCCGCTTTGGCCGCCGCTGCTAAATAGGCGCAAATCATAAGCAATACCGCCGAACAGGTATACAGTGCATTTACACCTTGCGCAGTGACTCCTCAGCCGGTTGCAACTTTGGCAGAAATCTTTGCTGTAAGGTTGCAGAGTAAAGCCTGCGCTGCACGCCAGCAAATCGCGGTGGCGGTGATGCCCGGTGCCGGGCCGGCATGTGCCGATACGCGGGCGCGGTATCAATTGCCAGCCTTCTGCTTGCGGGCCTGCTCGCTATGGTGGCGGCAGAAAAATGTTGTTTGCCGAAAAAGGCAGTGTTGTCGCGCGTTTGCATCAGCTCGATAGTAAAGCGCGGGTAACCGGACGGTGGCGGACGAAATCCAGTGCATCGGCGGCCAGGTGCGGAGCGATATAGCGGCGTGTAATAAAGTGTTGACTTTGATTCACAGTAAAACCCTCGCTCTGCAGATGCAATCCAAAGCACACGAACAATGTTGTTGTAATTCGCGCTTCAATTTAGATAATTAATCAGCTTCCTTCCGGATCGAAGCCGTCAATGCTGATGTTCAGTTTGTCGATGCCGGCGGCGCGGTATATAGCGGAAACAGTTTTGCCAGTTTCGGCATTGGTGGTAGCGGCTACGCTTTTCGATTTGCGACGAGCAGCGGCAAATGGCACGATAATGCCAAACTGCACGTCGCACCAGTGTCGGCTCGCCTCCAGTTAAGCGGATCGGGTTCCGCTGCGTGCGAAGGTTTGAGCCAGGGTTTTCGATCAGGTAACGTCAATTCATCAGCGACTTTTGCCGATATAGCCGTCAGGCAGGCAATGCAGTACGGCGATAGTTATAAGTCGATGTTTGCGACCGACAGGCACGGTAGGTTAGCCGACGGTTAAAAGAATCGGTTAACGCGATTCAGGAAAGCCTCTGTAAATGGTTGGACAGTAACGATAAGCGCCGGCGATGGGTTACCCGCCTCTGGCGAGCAGTGATAATGCAGACCGTTGGCACGGCTGACACCCTACACACGTGGTGGGGTCCTGTTCGCCGGCAGGGAGGCTCTCGCATGTGCCGTCGGTAGTTTTGTGTTACATACGGCACGCTGGACGACCATACGGCCGGGAGATACTTGCTGAGATAATACGGCCTCGCAAACGTGAAAGGTTGAATGTCATTTGCGCCCCACATAACCGCCAGTGCGGCTTTCAAAAACAAGTCAAACCGACGCAGCGGAAACAGGATTGCCAGGTGCAGGCTGAAATACCAAGATTTTCAGCATTTGACCGAATACAAACGGTATTTGCGGTTTGATGGCGACTTTATAGTGATGGATGGCCTCAAGCGATCGACCGCTGCACGCATGTAGTCGTAGTCTACCGATACGCCGCCGGAAGTAATCACTACGTCAGCCAGGACGTGAGGGCTTCGTTCAAAGTATGCAGCACGCCTTCCAAATCGTCGGCAGCTTGTCCAAGATTCAAAACGTCCACCTGGCATGGCAGCCAAGCGTGCCGATGAGGTGTGGCGATACCGTCGTAAAACCTGCCCGTGGTTGGTAACAGGGTACCCAGCTCACGTTAAGTTCGTCGCCCGTAGACTGTGCGCGGTTACTTTGATTATGGTAAAGCCGGTACTTGTCCGATACCAAGGCGGCCATACAGCATCACGCGTCTGCGCGGGCGCGGAGGATACGGCCGGCGGTGAGCACCAGCTCAACATCGCCGGTTGCCGCTACCTCGCCGCCGTAGTGCGGATATTGACACCAACGGCATACGCGTCTGCAACGCAGCGGTGTTACCGTCAGTTTCAGCATGTTCTTGCAATACCACAAGCAGGTGCAGTCGGGGAGGCCACCGCCCGGTCATGATGCGGACGCAGCCACCTGCGCGGGCTGCCGGTAAAGGTTTGCCGGCGGCGGCCTGCCTGTTAGCCAGCAACGCTGCCGGCAGCAGCAGCGGAGGGCAGCGTAGCCGTCCACATGGTGGGACATGTCGTGCTGAGGTGTTGACGCGGATACCATGTCCATCAGCCAAACGCGACCTATGCGCCGGGCAACAAGGACGTAAGCTCGACTTCGGGCAGACGACCGTGACCGTGTAATGTGCCCATGAGATCAGGGTTTGCAGTGTCTGCCGACGTGGATGTAAGCGCCATGGTGTGCGTTCCCGTTGCCGGTGGCTTTCCAGCATCCGCCTGTTAGGGTTTTGCGCGATATTGGCGCAGCTGTTCGTCATGGTAAAGCAGGAAATCTCAGATTTCGAATCGCCTGACAGCATGGCAGGAAACGGCGAAAACACTATAGTTGAGCTAATACTCTAGACGTAATGATGGGCGAAGACAGGCCGTCTGAAAAGTTTTCAGACCGCCTTCGCGTTGCTCGTGGATCGGGTATCAGCGCATGGCTGGCACCTTTACGAGTAATACCGCAGTTAAGCGCCGCACCAAATTGCATAGGATACTATGATAAAGCCGATCAGAGCGGCACTTGTTACCACCGGTTGTGGTCACCGACTGGATGTTACCGTAGCTTTTCGGAATGAAGACGCCGCCAGGCTGCAAAGGCAGCGGTAAAGCGACTGCGGCTGCGCCTTCTTTCGGTGGCATCCAAACAGGCATGTCTTCGCTCACTTGCCTTCTTCGACCAAATTTTGGCATGCATATTGAGAAAACACGGCACCCGCATAAAGCAGAGCCGTTGCCGTTCCGGTCGCGACATGGGAGGCCAGGAAGCTAGGCAAAGAAGTCTGAGAAGTTGCCGCTTCACCATTGTTGGGAAGGAAGAAAATTACGCATAACGCCGCCACAATCATGCCGATGAAAACGGTTCAGGGTAATCTGGTGCGCCGCTTTTGATTTTGTCAAGAAATCCAGCCGCCGAGATGGGCGGGCCAAAGCGCTTGACCAAAAGGCCTGAGGAAAGGCATATTTGGCAGGATCAGTCCCCGTGGACCGACTCTTCGATCAGCAAGTGAAAGCCTGCGGCAGCAAAGCCGATGAAGGAGCGAAAGTGCCCAAGACGGGATGCACATAATCCAGTTATGCTTGCGGCTGCAAAATCACGGCCTGGTCTTTCGAGGCTGGCTTTGGCGGAAACCAAAATCGTGCCTGCCAAACCAAGCGGCTACTAGGGTGGAAAGAACAATGAAAGGCACCCAGATAAAAGCGGCGTTTTGTAAATTAAATTTCGTTTGGCCACATCGCCTTTCGTCCAAGTTTGCGGCTCACCAGCAACGCTCAAGTACACCTGCAGTAATAATGAGCGGTACGACAAACTGCACGGCAGATACCCCCAGATTTGCCCAAGCCTGCATTCAGGCCGAGAGCAGTGCCTTCGGCTTTGGGAGAAAAGAAACCGATATTGACGTGCTGAGAGAAGTTGCCGCCGCAGAAGCCGCACAGGAGCCGCCAGCCCAGTACCATCATGCGTAATGTGAAGCTGGTGTTCGGGTTTTGAACGGCAAACCCAAGACCGATAGCGGCAGAAAGCAGCAGGCTGGCGGTGAGAGATAACATCGTCGCATTTGCTGCACGAATATGGGCAATCATGAAAGAACAGAAGATACGCAAGGTGGTGCGCGCGGGATAAAGCGGGCAGGGCGGGCGAAAGCGTAAGAGCTGGTTTTCGCTGTATTTTGAAGCCGATATTGCAGGTTGACTCACCATCACGCGCCACACTTCGCCAGATAGCGAAGGCAAGGAGGAGGGCAGGGATAAAGACCTCCACAACAGTGCGGGTGGCCATTTTTACCTGTTTGCCGCCAGACGTTTTATCTTCCGGCTGCCAATGTTCGACAAGATATGAGACATAAAGAGCGGCTCCTCTGCAGTAGGTGTTGGGTCGTCTGGAAAATTTTCAGACGAGCTACGACGAGATTGACGCTGCTTTTGAGCTTTGCACTTTCGCGTTTGGCTTTAAACGAAAAGTGCATCCAAATCGGCGAACGCAGACTGTGCCGTAGAGCGCATGAAAGCAGGTAGAGGCGAATGCCGGTCCAGTCTTCCAATGCGCCGAAGAACATAATCGGCAGAAGGAAACGCCCATGAGCCTACCGGCCAGGCCGACAACACTCGGAGCACGGCACCGATATTACCGGGAGCGTCGCTCGGCACAAACTTTCAGACCACGAAGCTTGTTTGCACTGCGCAGTAGCATGCACCCACTGTGGTTTTGTCACGGTATCGTGAATACGGTTTACATTGAGGACCGAGTGCGCGGTTGGCGAACGCCGGTCGGTCGTGCGGATGAGAAAAGATCGGTTTTGCGGCAGGAGAGTAAGCGAAGAAACATACAAATCAACCACATTACCGCTCAAGTTACCTTTATATGCACCGAATTTGATCGGAAAGGTAGCCGAAACGCACGCGCAGCAATACACCTCCGGCAGTGAGAAGCAGGCTGCCAAAATGCCGCCGCTTTTCGGTGGCATACCGTATTCGCCCACAGTATTTGGTCAATCCACAACGCCAGTGCCGCATAGCCGCCGAAGACCACGGAGTAGCATTGCTGTATCCGCAGCACGCCCGAGTCTTTCAGAGTGCTAATTGTTCTTTCAACGTAACGCTGGAAGAGACCAAGTGTTTGGGATTGTGATAGCTGGTAGAAGCCAAAAGAGTAATCGCGGTAGCCAGCATAATGGCTGAGCATACGGTAGGGACAATCTGCCATAAGTTCCAAAGGTAACAATCAGCCAGGCGGCAAGGAATTTATTGATTGCACTACCATTGCCCGCGCCGAATATCCCCATTGCCACGCCTTGTTGGCGTTTGGGGAAACTCCAGCGATGCCACATAGGAGTACCGAACGACCACGAACCGCCGGCTAAAGCCCCATCACCAGACGGATTACCAAGGAAATGCCAATATTGGCGTGGCGTAGCGCATCGGAAAATGGTTGCACGGATAGGATCATCAGGTAAACAGCACGATACGGCTAGCCAAATTTATCGGTGGGCGATGCCCTAACGGTAATATCGGATCAGCGCACCGGAAAGCACCGACGGGCATACTAGAATGCCGCATTGGGTTTGCTAAAGCCCATTTCTTCCTGAACTTTTGATGCCGACAACGGCTAGCATCATCCAGACTGCGTAAAACAGACGGTGAAAGACAGTGTGGAGAACAGCACCGAATAAGCGTTTGCAAGTTTCGAGGCCATCTTAACTGCTTTTCCTTTTCCGGTGGTTTACCATAGCACGCGGTTTTTACAACAGCATCAACTTACGCTTTCGCGAGCCGTTACGTGCCCTGAAAGCATGGACATGGACAAAAGCATTGGCATAGTGAAAATTAGTCTGAAACAAGCGAATGCTAGTTATTTGGAGGTAGATGTAAAACGTGATGGAAAAGGGGCTGCTAAACAGCCAAATTGAGGACAACAGAGTGAATGTTATTGTCGTCACTGGAGGATGGGTAAAGAGGCACGAAAAGGCCGTCCGAGAAAGCTGTTTCAGACGACGCTCTTTCATGTGTTAGAAATTTTCTGTTTTAGTCGACACAGCATAACCTGGTTGGCAGTGAAAACGGCGATGGTCGGCAAGACCGAAGTTCTGAGGGCGCGTTCCTCGACATGTGAAGTGTAATGGTTGCGCATAAGTTGATTTCATTATTGATCATCAGCGTAACGACATTGTTTACCGACCCTTGTTCACACGTATTGCCACTGTGCCGTGCAGGCAGTTTTTGCCGCCAAATGCAGAATCGTGGTGCGAGGTCGGTGCAGCCAGTACCACCGATGCTGCTTTAATCGTGGCGATAGCGGGCGCCGACCGGACAGTTTTAAACGCTGAAGCTGAAACTGCTGAGTTTTGTGCGAGCGAGTTTTCGATACCGCCTGCACTGGAAAGGGTAAATCTGCAGGCATGAGCCGTTGCTGTGTTCGATGTGGGTTACCATGCCGGCCATGTGGTTGCGGGCGCTGCTTTTCAAGAGTGTCTACTTATGCTGAAAAGTACAATTGAAGCGAGGACAAGTGGCCTAAAGCGGCTGCGGCACATTGCGCTGCTTGCGGCACAAACGCGGCCGTACGCGGCTGGACAATTCGAGTCTGCGTAAAATGCCCTGCACGTGCACTTTGATGGTGGATTCTGCCAGATTAGGGTTTACGGGCGATGATTTTGTTGCTGTGCCCGCGTTGGGCAGCAGATGGCGAATTTCCACTCGCGCGCGAGGTCGAGCGCATCCAGTGCGCTGGGCAGTCGGCGGGAGTATTGGGCTGGATCAGCGATCGTACCAAACGCGGCGGTCATTTCAGGTGAAAAACATTGTCGCCTTTCCGCTGCTTTACGGTGGCATCGACCAGAAAATCCTGCGCGGATGTTTTGAGTAAAACCGCGCGCGCCCGAGGCGCATGCAGTCGGTCAAACTCCTCGTCTACAGAGACGGTCAGCATCACCACTACCTGTTCGGGCCGGCTGCTGAGAATTTAGCGCCAAAGCTTCGCGCCCGTTCATGACCGGTATGTCCAACCAGCAATACAACGTCTGGCGCGTTTGCTCCAACCACTTTCACCCGCTGAGCCCGTCGGCCGCTTTCACCGACGACTTCGTGAATATCCTGTCTGCACTAACTAGGGCTTTGATGCCGCTGCGGAACAGGGTATGGTCATCATCAGGGCAATGTGATGGTTTTCATTCGAACTCATATTAAAATTTCTTTCTTGTTGCGCGGTAAGGCAGATGCGGGTGTGTCCGCCGCCTGCGCTGGAATCTACCTGAGGCGGGCATGAATGCGTAATGCCCGTTCTCGCATAATGTTCAGGCTGACATGGCTGCCGGATTGTTCGGCGAGTTTGTTGGGTCGAAGCCTGATTCGTCATCTGTAAAGCGCATTATAAATCCTGCTGGTTGTCGAATGTGATAACAACGTTCTGCATGTGCATGTTTGCGGATATTTGACAGGCTTTCTATGAAAAAGTAAACTGCAGCTGTTGTTCGCTGTTGAGTCGTCATCGCCTCACCAGTTGAGGGTGACAGGCACCTGGGTTTTGCGTTCGAACCGATCCACCGGGTTTGTACTGCTTCGGCAAATTTCTTTTACGGCTGATTTTGGTACGAAATTCAGTAACAGCTCGCGCACGTCTTCATAGCATTCCTGTACGCCTTCTTTCGCATAAATTGGAGGTTTCGGTTACCTGATCTTGCTTTTCGCTCGGACAGCACTTTCCAACATCTGCGCCCTGCAAATTGAGGAAGGTGAGGGTTTGCGCAATACTGTCGTGCAGTCCTTGCGCCATCAGGTTGCGTTCCTGTAAAAATAGCCACGCTGTCGGCTTTCATCGGCACAGCCAGTGTTGGTCGTACCAAACCCAGCTGATTGCAGAGGGCATCCAATAAATCGGTACTGACCGTATCGGGTGCTGCAGTCTTGTTCAAAATACAATCATCATGCCCAATTCTTGGCCGCATAACAGACTTTTGAATACGCAAATGATGAAAACCGGCTTTTTGTACAGTTGGTAACGGATTCGTCCACCAATGGGTAATCATGAAAGTGGATAGGTTGCCAATTCCTTGGTGACACTTTGGCCCATAAACAGTCATCTAATTGGCGGCAGGCATCGGCGGTTTGAAGTGTTTCGGTAAGTCACGATGTGAAATCAAATCCGTCGGCGACGCTTAAAATCCAAGAGGCGGCGTCTTCCCGCCTTAGCAGGTACCACAGCCACTACTTTTTCGTAGAAAACATCTCGCAAGCTTCTCCCTGAAACGTGTGCCTGGCTGAGGAAGCGGGAAAAGAAAATACAGTGTTTCAAGGTATAGTTTTGCTGGCCAGATCGCGGGTTTTTCTGCCACTTCCTGCTCCAGATGGGCATAGAGTTTAGTTGCAGGCGGCTGCTCATGTGTTGAAACCTGATCCAGCTTGGGCAAATTCAGTGAGATTGTCTACGGTACCTGTACGCCCAGTTTGCCATCATGAATGGCGCTACGCCGGTTGTAAGTCGTCCAGCGGGGCGGATAATCCTAAACACAGCAATACCACCATGACGCAGGCACCTAATAGTACCATCGACATCAGCCAGCTGAAAAGCTGTAGCCAGTAGGTGTGCCTGGCATTGACTTCCCCTCTACTGCTGATACTAACGTCATCTATTGTGTCGACAAATGCCTGCAGACGTTTTCATCTACTTGGCTCTACTGCGGCAGGCAGCCAGCACCATCGAACGTACGTCCCGCCATTGACTTTGCAGGGTACGGCGCTGATGTACCAACGGAGTGTCCGGTAAAAACAGCGGTCGCGCGGGGTTGCCTTGTTTCAGGTCCTGTAAAGTTGCATCAAATTCAGCTTACCTCTTATGAACATCAGTCGCAGCATTACCGTTGCGCAGCATCAGTCCGAGTCGGTATGTCATACGCAGCCGTCCGGCATCGTTAATGGCGGCGCTGCCCAATCGCCACGACAGCAGTAAGGTCAGATAATCGACCCTTATTGCTGCCGTTACCCACAAAAACCGTGAGCAGCTTAATCGGTAGAAAGGCTTTTGAGATAAAAGAAGGCAAACACAAAACTCTGCTGAATATACTAGCTGAGCGAGGATAGGCCGTGCATGTCGAATCAGGTAATCATGAGGTATTCTAAGAATACGGGGAATCAAGTCGCGCCTAGCTAGTCAGTATTTAGAACCAACCGTGGATCATCATCAGTAGGGCTGACTTACAGGCGATTTTAAATCAGACAGATGGAGTACCTGAGGTGATCAAACCGGTTATAATAAAACAGGCTACCCTGAAAACCTTTCGTAGCCTGTCGTGATTGCGGAATTAACGGCGGCGAACCAGTTGCATGCGCGGTCGAGAGATACAGACGCTGGCGAAGCCGCTCCATACGTGCACCAAGCGGGTGAATGGGAAAATGACAAAAATGCCCATACCCATTACCATATGCAATTTAAACGAAAGCTTACATCTTTGATATAAGCTGGCAGCCTCACCGCGAAGGTTACGATATGTTGCCCAGTTCATCAGTTTTACCATTTCATGACCGTCTATGACTCATGCTTACTAAGATGGTTGAGGCCTGCGTTTAGGTGACGATGAGCCAAATCAATACCAGTTTGTCACGCCAGTGTCAGTAAAGCCGCGGTCGCATTTCAGACGACGTTGCAGCAAGATGATTAAGCCAACCATTGTGGTTGTGCCGAAGATGCCGCCCATTACCATCGCAAAGATTTGTTTGGCACCGTGAAACGCCTATTGCATCCCAAAACCATAAAGGTGTGAGCAGTCCAAACAAGTGTCCGAAAGAATACGGCTAAAACACCGACGTGAAATAGGATAATACCTAAGCGCAACTGGACTTGTAAAGGATGGCTGGATTTGCTTTCCATGAATATTGTTCGCGGTCGAAGCGCACGAGGGCTGCAGAAAAGATCGCGAGGGGCAAAGTAAGGAAGATGCCGAGAAGAATTGGTGCAGGGTATTCATGTTCATGCTCCTTTTGAGGCCGTCCTGAAAAGCGGCTAGGATAAAACTGTATGGTTTCGACGCTTGGCTTCAGCAGCGGTTCGGTACCGAAATATCTGGGCCGAATGTTTCCATGGCTTCGTCCATATCGCGCACGGGGGCTCGATCAAGGTTGTGGTGCAACCGTGCTGAGCGCGGTAATGCCTTGCAGCAATACGGCGAAAAGGCGAACCGCTTTTTCTCAAGCTTTCTCCGATGTGGGCGATTACATGATGCGGCGTCGCCCAAGAGTTTTTGTGCGTGTTCTGACGGCACCTACGGCGTATTCCAGCGGTGCGGGGAGATAGTCGGGCAATTTCTTTCGTCGCCCCATCCCGAAGCCGGTTGCGGTATTCTTTGCACCAGTCCGACCAGCAGCTGCTGCGGTCTTCAGTCTTTCGCCGTAAACATGCTCCGAAAATATAGAGTGCGTGGTCACGGTTGCGGTCGAAGGTGGCGACGTAGTTTTCCTGCACCCGCGCAGATTGCGACTGCCAGGCAGTCTAAAAGAGCTTTTCAGACGGCCTGCCTGTGATTTGCAGCGCCATTCACAAGGCCGTCTGAAACCCAGGGCAGAACTTCAATCAGTCGGCTTCCGGGGTAGTACAGCAGCGGGAAAACCATTTGTAAAACGATTTGCGCTTCATCAACGTACGCCTTCTTCACGATCCGCATCTTTGCGCAGGCCGTGGAAAATAATCGGTGTAAATTTCTTGCGTTTGCCAAACAGGCTTTCGCGCTGCCGCCGGAGCAGCCGTTGCCGAGGTAAAGCCGCAGCTGGTTTTATCGCCGAAACTGTTTTTCAACCATTTCTTTGTGTGAAGTCGGGATGACGAAGCGGTCGCTTCATAATTGGCAACAGCCATGGATTTGATACATATCCCAATCATTTCGGTCTGGCCCGGTGCCTTCCAACGCTTTTGAGCCGGTGTTTCACCGTGAACCACTTGTCCCGCGTTTGAAGCGGCATGAAAGCACAATCATACGTTCGCGCTTCTTTGATTGGCTCAATTTCTGCTGGCGGTGACAGGTTGGCTGAGATATTTCAGCGGGATACGCATTTCATCTACGCTTGAATAATACCGTGCCTCACCAGACCGTTTTCGATGGCAGATTGAATCGGTGAAAAGCGGCGGGATGCACCAAAACCATCAGGCAAGGTGCGGTATTCGCGTGCAGCGGGAATGCTACTTTCATTCCACGCCATTTTGGTACGTCGGTGATTTTTGAGGCGGCATCAAGCCTTTTGGCTGATACCTTTGCTCACAAATGCTTTCGCGTTGTACTTCGGGGTCATGCGGGTTGAGAATACGCCCAGTTGCTGTTCGTACAGGTCTTGCGGATTTTCCACTGACGCGGCTTGTTCGATTTTATCCGCATCGTACAGCAGAGCCCAAATAGCGATGCGGCCTACGCAGGTTTCTGGAACACACAGTCGGCTGGCCGCCTTCGATACGCGGATAGCAGACGTGCATTTTCAGCTTTGCCGAGTCCAGTTGTAGTAGATGTAGGGCAGCCGGATACGCACATACGCCAGTGCAGCGTTTGTCTTGGTCGATCAGTACGATGCCGTCGACTTTCGCGTTTGTAGATGCTGCTCGACGGGCGAGGAGGCTACGCAGGTCGGGTTCAAACAATGCTCACAGACGAGGCAGGTACATCGAACACGTTTGTTCGAACGCAGCGTGCATAGTCTTTTTGAATGCCTTCAAAACAGTACGTCTTTTTGCACGTTTTCACATCGCCGCCAAATCGTCTTCCCAGTTCGGACCCGCACCCACTTTGTCCATTTTTGCCGGTAAGTACGTGAGACAGGGACGAGCGGTCGGCGGCGTTTTTCATTTTCGGCGCGTTTTGCAGATGCTCTGTAATCGTAGGTGAACGGCTCGTAGTAGTCGTCAATTTGCGGCATGTTCGGGTTGTATATTCGCCAAAAATTTTTCAATTTGCCGCCTTGTTTAGGGTACCAGTGTTGCCGTCGCTTTGCGCACCCAGCCGCTATTCCATTTGTTTTGGTCTTCCCAGTTTTTCGGAAAGCGATGCCGGGCTTGGTTTTCGACGTTGTTAAACCACGCATATTCCACGCCGTCGCGCGAAGTCCAGACGTTTTTACAGCTGTAACGGAGCAGGTGTGGCAGCCGATACATTTGTCTCAAGTTCAGAACCATGCCGACTTGTGCCCTGATTTTCATGGTAGTGTTCCTTTTGGTTTGGTTTTCAGACGGCCTGTCTAAATAAGCCGTTTGAACGTAGCCGTTAATGATGGGGCGGTAACGGTAGCTTGTTTTAAAAAGATTTTTGACGCTTAGGAGTTTATAGGAGCACACACAAGAAAAAGGATGCATAGAAAGCGTAGCCCGAGACAGCAAAATAAGGGAAAAGGCTGGCTGAAAGAGTGAAAGTGCATACTACTTTGGAAGTATCGGGCGAGGGCGTGAAAATGCGTTGCGTTTGTCTTCTTGAAAATAAGGAAGGCCGTGAAAAGAGTCGGCATCATGGCCATAAAATTGAAAACGCGTATGTAAATAAGGCGGTCTGTTAGGGCAGAGGTGATTTTTAAGGCAGGCTTTCGATTACCGGATTGATTGATCCAGGCAAGAACGGCATCGCTATCTGCGGCACTTCCACCCTGTCCGCCTGAAAAACTTCTCCAGTCCGGCAGGTATTTGCTGTGCAAGGTGGTCAAAACGGGGAATGCCGCAGCTGACAGCTGCAAGGTATTCCGACAACAAGCCGCGGTTATTACACTGGCATGGCCAAAATTGATTGATTACCACCAAATCCACACCTTCTTCTATGGCTCACTGAATAACTGAGCCGGCAGTTGCCAATGCGCCGGAGTCCAGTTTTAAGCCGTCCGCATGGCGGCCGAGATTTTGGAAGATGCAAAAGCGTCGGCCGTCTGCAACAGAAGCAGTTCCGAATGTGCGTGCGTCGTTGTCATCTATCGGATTCAGTAGACGAGCTACACGCCATCCGTCTTGTTGCCACTGCAGCGGACGGCCTGCCATAATGCCGTTATCGCAGCGTCGCTTCATCGGCGTATACCACGGCAGCAATGGCATAGTTCGATCGTTGTTCCATATGGTTTGACATCAATATGCTTTCAAAGGTTGTGATAAGGCATCTCTGGAACCGAGGACACCTTCTCTTGGCATTAGAGTCTTGGGGCAAATCACTAGCGATGCTGTTATAATGATAAAACGCGTTAAATCTTTTGGGGCTATTGTCCGTAGGACTAGTCTGAAAATGAGGACTGATGCGGTTGTATCGAAAATAATAAATGAATGCACAAAGTCAAGAAAAGGCCGTCTGAAACGGATTTCCTGCTTTTCAGACGGCCTCTAGTCAAACAGCGCCGGGATTCCAGGGAAAGCTATCCTGCTGCCATGGCGCATCAGGCATATTGTCATTAGGCAACAATTGGTTTTCAAACTTTGTTCTCGGAAAAATAAGTCTTCATAAATACCATGCGACATGTTTGCATCTCGATAGGGTGATGCACATCTGCACCTTTGTCCAAAGCATGGCTTTGCAAAACGTCTAGTCTGTCGGGGATGCCGCCTATCATGGCCAAAGGAATTCCTTGGTCGGCATAGGTTTCGATGTTCGGATCCGCTCCAGCCTCCAGCAGTACCATGGCCGCATCCCCGTTTTCTGCCCGCATTGCGTAATGCAGCGGCGTCATGCCGTAGATGTCTTGGGCGTTTACGGAACGCCTTTTGTCTATGTCAAAACCGTATAGTTTCAGGTGATGACCGGATTCCAAACATTAGGCCCCTATGCAGGCTATTCCATTTTTCATCAGGAGAAATACGGAATGGATCTCACTCTAAGCTTCCGCCTTTTGAAGGAAAGCAACATCACTAGCTCTTCAGCTTCCGCAATTTCTTCAAAACTGGGAGGTGTTAAATTATTTACCATTTAAAAAGTTCCTCATATCTTGTTTAATTTCACCCAAATCACCCTGTCCCGGTTTTTCAAACTTGGGGAAAAAGGCCGTCTGAAACCGTATTTGTTGTTTTCAGTCGGCCTCTTAGCTCAAACCTGAGAATCTCGTGCGTGCGTTCCGCACACATCCTACTGGTTGAGTTTTGGTTTCATATGCATATGCTTGCGCAGTTACACAGGCTGTGCTTGTTATACTTATTCATCGGCTATTTTTGGAATACATATGCTCTACGGCTTTTAGGTGATAGTGGTGCTTTACACGCAGTGCAATAATTTTTACTAAATGGAGAAACGCCTTCGAATAAGTTAAATTATTGGCATCAATCTCAAATGATTTACCATTAAATTTTTGAAAAGAATGACAATATAGGTATATGCTGGCAATCGGGATATAAACAATGCAAAAAGTAATCCAACCCAATATATAGTAAATATAATATATATCTTTTTGAGGAAATTATTATTTGTAACAATTTCTTGTAGGGTTGCCACCAAGTATACAGGCTATGGGAAATATCTTAGGAATTAACATCTTTTTGAAATCTGCAATATACATTGCCTGTTCTTTGTCATTTATTTTTATATCTTTTCTATCTTCCGTTCAGATGTCTCATCTCTATTCCTAATTGAGGTTTGGTTAAAAGAGTTTCTTTTAATAATTCTTCCGTTTTCTTGAATTAGATTATATTAGTAGCAAAAGGCCGTCTGAAAACGATAATTTTCAGACGGCCTGTATTTATGTGGTAGTGCATCAACAAAAGCGCAGCTGTCGATGTGAAAGCTGACTTTTGCGGAAGTAACAACCATGTTGATTGAAAAATGGTTTTAGTGGTTGGATCGCGCAGTGCTTCGGCTGCCTGTTCGTCGGCATGGTAGCTGAGCGTACCATTGCGCCGCAAGCCGCGTTGGTAAAAGCCTTGGCGTATGCTTCACGTTCAAATTGTTTGAACATATCAGTAACTGTGGCGCAAAACGGCAGTGGCTGTCTGAAGGTAGATATTGGCCGATGGTAATCATTTTTCGATATTGTGCGCCCCTCATGTCATCCATGATTTCGCGTATTTCATCGTCTGTTTCGCCCTAGCCGACCATGATGCTGGATTTGGTGGAGATGTGCGGCATCATTTCTTTGTAGCGGCGCAAAAGTTCGAGGAGTGTTTGTAACTGCGCCTGCCGTGCCCTGTTTGCAGAGGCGTGGGTGCGTTTCAAGGTTGTGGTTCATTACGTCGGGCGGGTTTGCGCCAAAATTTTTAGTGCAATATCTAAGCGCGGCTGCGGAAATCAGGTACCAGGATTTCGATTTTGCAGTGGGCTGGCTTCTCGGATGGCAGGTAATGCAGTCTGCAAGTGTTAGGTGCCTCGTCGCGTCAGGTCGTCCCGGTCTCACCGATGTGATGACGACGTAGCGCAGTTTCATGGCGCGGACGGAGTTGGCTAAGTTTTGTGGTTCTTCGGATCGATGGGTTTATCTGCCGTGTCCGACGGCGCAGAAGGGCAGCGGCGCGCACATGTCGCCCATAATCATGAAGGTGGCGTGCCTTTGCTGAAGCTATCTCGCTGATGTTGGGGCAGGCGGCTTCCTCGCAGACGGTGTGCATTTTTGTTCGCGCAGGATGTCTTTGATTTCGAAAATTTTCTCGATTCGGCAGTCTGGCGCGTATCCACTCCGGTTTTTCAGTTTTTCTTCCAGCGGAACGACTTGATCGGGATGCGGGGCGGTTTTTGATGCGCCGTGTGTTTGACGCCTTGTCGGTTGTCGAGAGGTTTCGTTTCTGTGGTCATTCGTGTGGTGCTTTCGTTTTTCAGATGGCCTTCCGCAGCTCCGTCAGCTTTTTCCGCTACTTCGCCGAAGGACGGAGCAGGGCGGACGTGGTCTGGCGATCGATGTCATCAAACCGGCGTAGCCGCGAGTTGATGTGAGTGCAAGGGCTCAGGTCCGATGTCGATATTGAGGCCAGGCCGTGATAAAACTGAGCCGTTTTTATCCGTAGGCCGAGGGAGGCGATGCTACATATACGCCGGGGCGTTGCGGTCGGCGTTGGCGGTGATGTCGTAGTCGGACAGGGCATCGATGATGCTGTTTTCCAGCGCGGATACGATGTTGCGGACGGAGGTTTTTACGCCGCTTGAACTATCATGGTATAGACCACCAGCTGGTACGAGCCGTGATAGGTGATTTGCCCGCCGCGGTCGATTCTGGACGACGGTAATGTCGTCGCTGTATCAGCAGGCGCTCGGGTTTGCCGCCAAGCCTGTAAAGATAAGAGTTGTTCACCACCCACAGTTCGTCTTCGGTATCGGGCAGTACGCACGTCGTTGACGCGTGTCATCTGAACACGGTGCGTAGTCGCATCGGCCAAGGTGTACGGTTTTCATTATAGTACGACTTTCACCATCGGATGGGCCGTCAGGCGCGGGTAGATGTTGTCGAGATGTTCCTGGCTTTCGACATTTACAGGCATGGTGATGCTTTGATAATGCCGCCGTTGCTGTCGCGCGGGTCGCATGGTACGTGCTCGGCGTCGGGAGCGTGCTGCACGGTTTCCAGCACTTTGCGGGAAAGTCGGGGTGTTTGTCACCATGACGGAATCGGAAAGCTGCACGGAAATTCGATGAGGCTTTGTTTTTTGAGTCATTGTGGTTCCTTGCTGGGTCAGACGGCCTGCAGGGAATGGAAGGCCGTCTGAAAAATAACAGCGCGTATTTCTACGCAATCGGCGTTTGAAGTCGTCCCAAATAAGCTTTCAGACCTAAATTCAAGCCTTGAAAAATAAAGGTACAGCCCATTTCTCCCGCCCTAGATCTCGTAAAGGAAGCCACCATGGCTAAAACCCATCTCCGATGATTACCGTCACGGCTTTATTACCGTTGTGCGATGTGGTGGTATACCCCTCATATGGTTCTGCCGCTGTTTGTCGGCCGCGCAAATCGATTGCACTGGAGCAGGCAATGGAAAACGATCGAGCCGGGTTTTGCTCGCGCATCCGAATGATGAAGAGCCCAGCCGACAGCCCTGCACAAGATGGGGACGGTGGCGTCCCGCAGGTGTTGAAACTTCTGACGGCACAGTGAAGGTGTTGCAGGAAGGCATCCGCCGTGCCGTGCGCTGACGGTGGAAAACGCGGCGATTATTTTTCGCCCATGTGGAAGAAGTCGAAGAGTTTCGGCCGATCGGATATGAAACATTACGCCGCACGTTGTTGAATGAATTCGACTAGCTCGCCAAAGTCAACAAAAAGATTCCGGCGGAAGTGTTGGGCACGATTTCCGGAATTATGGGACAACGGTACGTCTGACCGATACCACTACTTGCCCATTTGCAGTTGAAATTTGGAATCGCGCCAAGTGGTTTTTGGATAAGGTCGATGGTCTGAACGGATGGAATTTGCTGCTCGGCCAGCTTGATGCCGAACTCGATATTCTGCAGGTGGAAAAACGCATCCGCAGGTAGCGAGAAGCGGGCAAATGGAAAAATCCCAGCGCGAGTATTATTTAAACGAGACAGGTTAAAGCCATCCATAGGAATTGGGCGAGGAAGACGAACGCCGAGCTGGACAAGCTAAGCCGACATCAAAAGCTGCAGGCATGAGCAAAGAAGCGAAGGCAAGGCTTTGTCGGAATTGAAAAATTGAAAATGATGCCGCCGATGTCGGCAGATCGACAGTGGTGCTGAACCGTATCGACACCCTGTTGGAATTGCCGTGAAGAAAGAAAAAGACCGTGTGATTAAAGATATTGCTCAGGCCCGATTTGTGCTGAATGCCGACCATTAGGCCCGGCTTGGAAAAAGTGAAAGCGCATCTTGGAATATCTGGCTGTGCAGCGCAGCGACAAACTCAAAGGCCCGATTTTGTGTTTGGTCGACCCTCCGGTGTCGGGTAAAACCCTCGCTGTACCACTCAATTGCCAAAGCGACGGGCAGGAAGTATATCCGCATGGCTCGGGCGGCGTGAAGGATGAAAGCAAACATGCACACCGCCGTACCCATATCGGTTCGATGCCGGGCAAAATCATTCAGATGATTAAGGCCGGAGTGAAACGTTGTTCCTGCTCGATGAAATCGACAAACTCGGCAATGATTTCCGCGAGTGATCCTGCCAGCGCTGCTGGAAGTCCTCGATCCCGAGCAAAATCATTCTTTGCTGATCATTTTGTCGAAGTCGATTACGATTTGAGCGATGTGCTATCGCCACTTCAAACAGCATGAATATTCCGCCGGCCTTGCTCGACCGTATGGAAATCATTCGTTTGTCGGGCTACACAGAAGATGAAAAACTCGGCTGCCATGCAGTATCTGGTTCAGCAAATGGAGCGCAACGGTGTGCGCGAAGGCGAAAGTCAGATTGAGGAAGATGCCGCGCGACATCGTGCGCTATTACACCCGTGAAGGCGTACGGTCTCTGGACAGGGGAAATCGCCGAAAATTTGCCGCAAAGGTGTACGCCGTACACTGTGGCGGAAGACGCACAGAAAACGAAAACGCAAAAGCAAAACCAAAGACCATAGTCGTTAATGCTGAAAAATTTGTCTAATTATCTCGGTGTGCGCTCATTGCGATTTCGGTGTGGCTGAAAGTGAAAACCGGGTCGACAGGTTACTGACTTGGCATGGACGGAAGTAGGAGGCGAATTACTGACCATCGAAGCAGTGGCTTTTGAAAGCCAAAGGTAATATTGTCCGCACGGGCAAACTGGGCGATGTGATGGTGAATCGATTACCGCCGCGTGGAGTGTTGTTCGGTCTCGTGCAGACGGATTAGTGGCCGCTGATTTTTATGAAAACACGACATCCATATCCATGTTCCCGAAGGTGCAACCCCAAAAGACGGGCCTAGTGCGGGTATAGGGAATGACCTGGCCATGGTTTCCGCATTCACCAATATTCCGTACGCCGATGCAGCATGACCGGGGAGATTAGCATCGCGATGACGTGCTAGCCTATCGGCGGTTTGAGAGGAAAAAACTGCTGGCGCTTTGCGGCGGTATCAAACATGCTTTGATACCGCAGGGCAATGTGGAAAGACCGGAAGAAATTCCGGACAATGTGAAGGAAGGTCTGACGATTCATCCGGTGAAATGGATAAAGACGAAGTTTTGGCGTTGTGCTTGCATACCAGCCTGAAACAGCCGAAAACCCGATAACGGACAAGTAAAGCGGTTCAAAGCCAAAGTCAAGCGCAAAAAGTCCATAAAGCACTGAGTCCGGTTGTGCATTGTGTTGCAAAAGGCACCGGCGGCGGGCAATTTGTGTCGAAACGCGTTCATGCTTTCTTGCCTTGACACGGCAATCAGCCTTGTTATAAAGGCGCGCCATAAGCAATCCGTATTCCAAAGCAGGGTTTGTTTTGGAATCCTTTATTTTAGACGACAGAAAGGGACTTAACCGTGAACAAGTCTGAATTGATCGAAGCAATGGCTCAGAAGCGACATTTTCCCAAAGCTGCAGCCGCTAAAGCATTGGACGGTACTGGTCAATACCATTGCAAGCCCTGAAAAAGCGATACCGCAACCTGGTCGGTTTCGGTTCTTCTACGTGGGCGAGCGTGCGGAGCGTCAAGGCCGCAATCCTAAAACCGGCGAGCTGCTGACCATTGCTGCCGCCAAAACGCCAAAATTCCCGTGCCGGGCAAATCTTGAAAGATGCCCTGTAATTTGAGCTTTGAAATACGCCGTCTGAAAAATTCAGACGGCCTTTTGACTGCTCTATATCATTGATGCGGGTTTGAGCTGACTGAGACAGCCGTCCTGCCGTGCCGTAGGCCAAAACTTCAACCGCATCGACTGCGCCGCCTTGCTGCGGCTGGCAGGATATTGCCTAAAGAGGCTGTTTCCAATTTGAAGTTCAACACGGCATTTGCCCTTTCGCTGCAGCTGTCTTTAGACGCAGTACGGCTTTGCGCCGCGCGCGGTCGAGCACGTTTCGTAGACTGCGGATATTGCCGCCGATTGCGGAACGCTGCCAGCATACGGCGGAAATAATCGCTGAAACGACGACCCCGCGTAGACAATTCCCCGCCGCTAAAGTCCTGCGGCGGTACGGCAATCACCATGATATGCCGCAGCGCAGCTTCCCGTGCCTCGATATCGGCATACGTCTTCCGCTCGATGTGACGGCCGGTGAAATGAGATAATCAGCAGCCATACGGTACTGCAGGTATATCAGCAACAGGATGACGGAGAACGTCGTTGTCGTTCGGACATCGCCGCCTCCTATTCCAAAACCACAGCCGTACTGTAGGGCAAAGATTTCGGCAGCCCCCTGCCGCTGCGATCGCGTGGAAAAGCGCACATGTACACGGCATTGGCCCCGGCCTGACGCGCCTGTTCGATCATACGGGCAATCGCTTCATCACGGGCTTCGTGCTTAGCTCGGTGTAACCTTTCAGTTCGCCGCCAACCAGTTTTTCGGCCGGCCATAAAATCGCGTCCGACGTGTTTGGCGCGCACGGTCGAAACCCTGACCAATCCCAAAATGGCGGACGACGTTGCGACCAGAATGGTTCTCATTGCTCAGTAACATCATATTTTCCTTTCATTATGTTCGTACCTCCATACGGGCCGCCGTTGCAGAAACCTCGTGGTTCCGTTCTTAGACTAACGGCTGCCCATCATATCATTTTCCGTTGCGTCCGAACAATTCAGCCACCATCCGCTTCTTCTTCCAGTAAAGGGCTTTCCGTTGAGTTTGGTCTGAGGGCGAATTCTCGCTCAAATGCTGCTTTGCACACAGGCTTCCCGCCAACCCTGCAAAACGTTCTTGGTCGGTTGTTTTGTTTTTCAGACGGCCTATTGTCCGGGCAGCCCTGTCGATTCCATCATTCTATTCCCGTATCCGATGAATGGGTTCATCATAAACTGTTTCGACTGTTCCAAATTGTTATCGAAAACTTATGAAAATGTTTTTGACAAATATTCTAATAAAAATAAGCGAATATTAAATTTTACGAATTAGTATGATTGCAATAAGCAAAACCTGTCGATAGAATACGAGTATGGTATTAAGAATGTATAAAATACTATATCTAGTATTTGAGTGATGAAGATGTTGAAATTCACAATCGAGCAAATCGTCTGGGCAGGAAGCACCGGGCGAAGTGTCGCTGGCGTTTCTGTTTTCCGGTTGTCCGTTGCGCCGCAAGGCTGCCACAGTGCTGATGCGTGGAAAGAGGTATCGGCATGGAACTGACCGAGGATTATTTTGAAAAGGCCGTCTGAAACGCTATCGCGGGCTGGTTAGCCGCGTGCTGTTTGCGGGGGCGGGGAATGGCAGCCGGAAGCCTTGCAGAAATGTTGGGCATCGTGACGCAGGCGGGTTTGAAAGCCTGTTTGCACCGGTTTGGGAGCGAGGAGCTGGAGACGGTTTCAGACGGCATCCCGCCTTATCTGACGTATCTGAAAAACCGGCTGCTGGCAGATGGAGCTGGGCGGCTTGACAGCTCAACCACCAATCAGAAATTTATCGATTTAGCACGGCGAGGTGTTGAAACGCTTGTTTATCAAAAGACAAACCCGCGCCCAAAATCATCCCGATTACGACTTGAAGCGCAGGCGGCCGCTTTTCAGACGGCCTGAGGCTTTTTATCCAACCCAGCACAGGACTTAACATGATTCGGCTGCATCCCGAAGTCAGTTAAACGGCAAAACTGCAATTCATGCACGACTACATCAGCGCAAAACGCGGCGGACGGCCTCGAAAAATGGACGCCAATGCCAACGTTACCCAGAAAAACATCGCCACGATGGAAGCGGAAATCATGAAAGACTTTTTCTGTTCACAGATTAACTGCGCCCAAGCGTCGCAAAATCGCCGAAATTTTCGACCAATCCGTTGCTGACGAATACATCCGCTGATTGAGGCGCGCTGATTTATGCACGACGAAACCAGCCTCAAGCCTTATTGTGTATCGGTTACGCTTTGTATCCCTTCCTGCTCGACGGCTTAAGCAAACCCCTGGCGGCGAATCAAAAGGCGCCGCAACATTTGGCATCGTTTTGCGGTCTCGTTTATCAACCTGGTTTTGCCATCAAGCGCGCAGTTCGCCGGCGCGGTGGCGACGGTGAATTTCTGACCTATTTCGACTACTTTGCCCGCAAAGACCATGGCGACGATTATTTGGAGACGCACGGTAGAAATCGCCAACCACATGCAGGTGGTGGTATACAGCATCACCAGCCGCACGAGCGCTGGCTATCAGAGCGTGTTTTGAATATTTCGTTTGCGATCAATACTATTTTCGACGCGATGTTCGGCGATTTCGTTTTCCCGATTTCAGCAAACCGGTGGGCGAGGTAGGCGAAGCCGCAAACTTCTTCCTCAAATGGTTCAACCAGGAACGCACCAAAAGCCGTTTTGACCTTCCCTGTCGTGATCCGCTGCGATGCTGACCGACGGCGGCAAATGCAAAGACACCGTGTTCGCCGACGAAATGGCTAGAGAGTTGGCGGAAGGCAATTCTCTTCGTCTATCTTTCCGACAACCTCGACTCTCGGCTTCCGCTGCCGCCTGCGCAACGCCATTGAAGACCGCACCTTCAGCTACACACTCGGTGCGGGGTGGCGTAGCGACCGGTTCCATCAACGTCATCACCATCAACATGAACCGGCTGGAGCAAGACGGAGCGCGACTCTGCTGCCGAGGTGGCCCAAAATCCCACAAATACCAACACGCCTACCGCAACCGATGGAAGAATATCGCTCGCCGGAACTGCCCGTTTACGATGCAGGCTTCATCACGCTGGACAAAACAGTTCCTCACCATCGGCATCACGTGCGGCAGAAGCCGCCGAATCGCAAGGCATCAAAGTCGGCTACAATCGACTACATCAATCCCGTCCGGTCGTCTGAAACCATATTCGAAGCCAAATCGCAAGCCGCCAGCAAGCACTACGGCGTGAAGTTCAACACGAGTTTGTCCCCGCCGGAAAACCTCGGCGTGAAAAACGCCAAATGGGACAAGCCGACGGCTACAAAGCTCAGCGCGAATGCTACAACTCCTATTTCTACGTCGTTGAAGACGAAGAAATCAACGCGCTCGACAAATTCCTGCTGCACGGCAAAGAACTGCGTGGATCTGGTTTCGACGGCGGTTCCGCGCTGCACCTGAACCTTGACGAAGGCTCTGCCTGAATCCGGGCTGTACCGCTCGCTTTGACATTGCTGCGCAAACCGGTTGCACTACTTGCGTGGAACGTGCGCATCACCATCTGCAACGAATGTGCCATCGACAAAACGCACCCTGCACGCCCGAAAACCCGCCTGCGGTTCGCACGACATCGACTACGGCACCCGCGTCATCGGCTATTTGAAGCGCGCATCCGCCTCTCAAAACGGACGGCGCAAAAGAACACGCGCTGCGGCATTACCACCGCAAAGCAGCTGATGGCTGAACGTTAAAAGAGAAAGGCAAAGATAGGGGACGGGGCTGTCCGGGACGACTCGGGCAGCTCCCAAAGTTTATTGAACAGCGGTAAGAAGCCCTCATCCGCACGATTCGGAGCGGCAGGGGAACGGAATACGGCATTCTGCAAAAATTTCAACATAATATCCGGTGCGAGAAAGGGAGCGGGTAGGGCGGTTTGAAAAATCTTATCTTCCTGATTGGCGGTGCTGTTATCATCCGACCTATCGCCGGATTTGCATCCGGCCGGGTTTTCCACGCCAGCAGGAGTAAAACATATGGGAGAACAAACGCCAACGCCATGATCATCCGTTTGGTGCGGGAGCGCGTTTTATGCCGGTAGGGCTTTAGCCCTCCGAATTGGATGCTTACGCCGCAAACCATACGCCGCGACATCGGCGAATTGTGTGCAGACGGCTGCTGCAACGCCATCACGGCGGGGCGACTTTGGGATGCCGCGTTGAATGACACCCTACCCGCTGCAAAAACGGCAGAATGAAAAGCCCATATCGCCGATTTGATTGCGTAGAGTCCGACGGCCCAGCCTGTTTATGAGCATCGGGGCAACCATAGAGACGTGGCGGCCTTGATTAAAAATCACCGCAACCTGCGCATCATCACCAACAACATCCATGCTAGCCGCGCGCATCCGGTCGCAGAGCTACACCGTCATCATCACATCGGGCGGGTCCGCCATGGGACGGCGGTATTACGGGCGTGGCGACGGTGGATTTCATCAACCAGTTTAAAAGTCAGACTATGCCATTCTGTTCGTCATCCATCGAAGCCGACGGCACCTGCTGGATTTTTGATTTTAAAGAAGTCGGTGGATGCAGGCCAGTGATGCAGAAATGCGCGGACACGTTATCTCGGTCGAACACAATCAAAACCGGCCGTACCGCCTTGGTGCGTGGCCGCCATCACGGAGTTGTGCACAGTGTTTTCCGACTCGGCCTCTGCGCCGCCGGAAAAACACCTACAGGACGGCGGCATTCCCTTTTATTCCCGCAGGAAAAGATGAGGCCGTCTGAAAATGAAAGACCATTGCTGGTTTTGTTGATTGCCGCAGCGGCGGTTGCCTGTGCGCTTTTCGACGGACAAGGCAGTGGCAGGCACTCACTGATCCACCTGCCTCCCCGACACAACCCGCATCTGCATCCAGGCTTCAATCCTCAGGCGGCGACAGCCGCCTTCCAGACGGCCTTCGAAAGGCGCGAAAGCGATTTTTCAAATCGAGAAAGGCGACGGGGCGTGGCTGGCAAAGGGTTTACCGGACGACATAAGGTTCGCGGCACCAGCAGTTTTATCCTGGCGCTTAAACGGCGAGCCGAACTGTTTTGCTCGCGCACAATATCGACTTGGCTCCTCAAATCAAAGGGCTGAGGCGACGAGGTTGCTTTTACGGCGAATACGAATGGAGAAACGCGGCGAGGGCGGAGTCAACGTGGACTTTACCGCGACCCTCCAGGGTGAGGCACCCCGTATGCGGTTGGTTTGAAGCATGAAGCGAGAGGTTTACCGTTAATCGCCCCACAACGGCGGATATTATAGCAGGCTGCCCGAAAACCGCAAAGCAGGCGAGTGGGTCGTTGACGGCTTTCCTCTGACCGATAAAAGCTCGCAGTGGATTAAATTTAAATCAGGACAAAGGCGATCGAAGCCGCAGACGGTACAGATAGTACGGCAAGGCAGAGGCAACGCCGTACTGGTTTAAATTTAATCCACTATAAAACCGGCAAGGCGGAGAAAATGCAGCCGAACTAAGGTAAACCTCGTAGTGGCGGCTGTCCGCTTTCAGACGGCCTCGGGTAAAGCGGCAGCAGGGCTTCGCGGTTGGACGGCGGAGGCCTGCTCGACTGCCGCACTCCGCCGCCGGCAGCCAGCGGTATGCCGTATGTTCCGACAATGCCAGCGGAAAACTCGCTTTGCGATGCGGGCGGAAAAAGATGTCCTCCATGTTATGCGTTACACCGTCGACGCCGCGGTGCCGCCGGGTACGGCAGATTTCGTAAACTGTGCCTTATGGTGCCAATCGGTCATAAATCGTCCGGCGAGGCGATGCCGGGTTTGCTTCCGCCACTTCGCGCAAGGCGGCGCGCTGGTGTTTCGCCCGCTGCAAACCGCCGGTAACCGATTGCCAGAAGCCGGGCCGGTCGGCACGTTCGAGCAGCGAGGCGCAGCCGCAGCCGCCGCGCAAAACACCAATACCGAAACAGGGCCGTTTCGGCGTTTTCTTTCTTTTCAGACGGCATCTTGTCCGCCTTCCTCTGCCATGGGCTCGTGCGAACGGGTATCGGCGGCAGCCTGCTCTGCATGCGGCGAAAGTTTTGCCTGATCTGAGCGGTATCGGGGCTTCAGTTCAGAATCCGTACTTCGCGCTGCGGGAAGGGGAAGATGCGCTATTCGTGAAACGCCGCCAGATTTCGAGCAGAATGGCGCAGAGCGCCGAAAAACCGTTTTCCGGATCTTTCACAAAAGCCCAGCCGCAAACTCGATTACGTCCGAACCGAAGCCGATTCGTCAGGCTTTCGGCGGATTTTCGCCCGCTGTATCGATACGCTCTCCTCGCGCCAGCCGCTTCAATCATAAATCTCCATGGCGCGCCTGTCCGAATCATGCAAAACCTGGATGTTGAGGTTTTGATGCGGGGCTTTATGGTATAGGATCGCCATCACCATATTGAGTGATGAAAGGTTTCTGTTCGGAATCAGTGCCTCGGTCGCTTGCGGGCTGCGAGAGACGACGAAGCGGGAAGTGATTTTTGAGTGACATAGCCTCAGAAGTTATTGACCCGTCAGCGACGGTCGCGCCCGGGCGGAGTGGAGCGGTCGCCCAAATCAAAAAGCCCGATATGTGGTTGCTAACGCGCGTGACCTTTCTGCAGGCCGGAAAGCGATTACTGACCATTTCCCGAGCGCTTTGCCGCCGAATACCGGCAATACGGTCGAAACTGATTTCCCACGCGGCAGGGGCGATTAACTTACCGGCCAAAACGACCAGCGCGACGCGAGCGATGTTCGACAGCATAATGCGCAAAGCTCAAATCGAGGCGGGTATTCGCGCATCAGCCGGTTTTGCAAGAATCTGGCCAGCCACATAGCCGACAGGATGGTGCTCATCTGCCAAAAGTACCCGTGCTGATGCTCCGCACAAACTGGAGCTGACGAGCCGGCGGAGAGAGGTTAAAGATTTCATCCAGTTGATGATGATGTCGTCGATACCTGAACTAGTCCACAGCGGGATACTGTACAATACCGCCGACAAAGTACGTTCCAAGCGGTCCCGCTCACGGCTTTGCCGGCAAGGGCGGCATGAAATACGGCCAAAGTAATCCGAATTGCAATCTCATCCAGTTGGCGGCCAGCAACGAGACCGAGCCATACGGAGGAGAAGCCGGTGAGTTCCATGCCGACAACGCACACGAGTGACGAAAACCACATCGGCACTGTGGCCAAAGAATCCGTTTGCCGATGTGCTTGAGCAAACCGAGGTAGGTGGGCGTTTCCATGTGTAGCGTTTCCGCCCAGCCACTCGAGACAGCCACCACGCGCGAAAGCTAGCTGGTCAGGGCACAACGATGCCTGCTCGATCCAGCCGCCGAAGTTTGTCGGAAACTGCGTTCTGTGCAGTGCGGACGTGAATTCGGAAGAGCGAAGACAGCTGACTGAAAATCAGCCCAATGCTCGGAAAGGGGCGGCAATTTTGCAGGAAGGATGAGTGCGGAAACATTATCATTTGTGGTGTGACGGATTGAGGGGCAAATTATAAGGCAAATTAGTGCCCGAAATACCGGTTGTGAAATAATGCTTCGCTTGTCCAAACATGGAGAGACTAATATGTCTCTGCAGCCAATCAGAAATCATTGAAGAAATCCTCGAGAGCGAAAAGCCGAAGACGGTAGCGCGATGCGCTGCGACGAAAGTCACGCCTCATCCTGACGGCCCTTGTATCCGGCTGATGGAATGGCGGACGATGCCGATCGCGCATTGATGCCGTAATCGGTGATGCCGCCATCGATGCGGCGCAACGCGAGGCGCACTACAGAAACCGTTTTGCAGTGGGCCGGAGGAATTAAAGCGGACTTTGAAGACAAACGGCTCGGAATTGCTGCTGTATGAAGATGAAAACGGCGGGCGGACTATTTTTCCTGGTGCAACGCCTCATCTCTTATGCGCTGGACAATGCACGACAGTGGTTTGCCGAAAGTGCCGATGAAGAATTTTGAAGATCTTGTTTTGACCTGATTATGGCCTTTGTGAAGCGGCATCTTACGATGACGACGATGTCTTGTCCAATCTGAGCCGGCAGGAAATCAACGGATTGCAAACGAAGTCGCTTTACGCCGTATTGCGCGATATTTTCGCCACCACCGGTACACTGGCGGGTCATCAACAAACCTGCGAAAACCATCCGCCGAGAAGGTAAAATC
>BNJU01000873.1_pt1:82500-134646 | contig 134646 bp, 240 predicted proteins | sample 8539281 | NCBI WGS metagenome assembly BNJU01 (sample SAMD00202456, study PRJDB9452) | human saliva metagenome | isolation source: human saliva | place: Japan | reverse complement strand
TCAGTTATTACGTTTATCGCGGTCGGTGGTCTGATCGAGGTCGGCATCATCGTCCATGCCTGCGGAGCACGGCGGTCAATGCGACGGCGGCGACCTGACTGGCAACGTCGCTCCTCATCCTCGATGAGTGCGCGATCATCTCGTCCGTGCTGGACAACATTCCGTCGATCGCGACGATGATTCCGCCTATTCAGAACATGGGCGCGATGGGCATCACGAACCTCGAGCCGCTCGCAGGGTCACCGCGCTCAGGCGCCCGCCTCGGCGGCAACGACGCCTCGCGGCGCATCGGCGAATCTCTATCGGCGGGATGGCGGCGGAGCGCGGCGCATACATCAGCTTCGGTCCGCTACTTCAAGATCGGCTCCCCGCCTGCTGCTCACGATCGCCCTCTCGACTGGTCTACGTCTACGTGCGCCATCTGCTCTGGATTTCTACAGCGGCGCAGAAAATTATTCTGCAGGAAAATAGAGCGTCGCAGCGAATCACTTAAATACAGGAATTGTGGAGACACCGACAGCGTGTCGGTCTCTCTTTGACCGAGGGAATATTTTTGCTTTGCAAGCGCCGTACAGGGAGCAGGAGTATCATCAGGCAGAGAGCGCGTTTATTCTTGCATCGAGTACCGCCGCGTCGCCGCGCGCTCCCTGCGCGTGATCGCGTGTTCGAACTCGATCGCGCCTCGCCGTCGCGGAGCGCAAGAACGGGGAGCACCCGCGCGACGATGTGATCTACAATGCGCTGACGGTTGCCGCGCAAGGTGGTCGAGGAGTATCTGACCACGCCGTCCCGGGGCGCATACGGCGATTGTTCGGCGGCAAAGTCGTTCGGCAAGCTCGCGCCGACGCCGAGGAGGCGCGTCACATTCTCTCTCTGCTGGAGGGGCGCCAGCACACCGTGTTGACGGGGATCGCGTCGTGGATCGGCCGCGTGGTCGACGGACGCGGCGGAGACGACGGTGCGCTTTGCACCGATGCCGCCGAGATCGCCGCGTCACGTCGCGACGCGCGAGCCGATGCGCGCGGGGCGCGTGATTCAGCGCGCGGCCGTCTATAATCGAGGAGATTCACGGATCGCTCCTCGAACGTCGTCGGCTGCCCCTTCACGCCGTGGCAGCTTGCGGCGCACGGCGGGCGTCGTCATGGAGGCGCGGACGATGCCGCCTCTGACCTCCCGCACGAGCTGCCGCGCGAGCGGCCCTGGCGCATGCGTGCGACACAGCGACGCGAGAGCTGCTGGGCCGCCCTCCTGCGTGACGGGGCGGACGGAGAGTACAGTCCTCGATCTCGCGCGCGGCATCGTCACCGCGCAGTTTCGCGAGGAGGGCTCGCGGCGATCCTGCAGATGCCCGCCGCCGAGCGTTTCTGCACGCATCCCGCATCGGCGGGCAAAGGCGGCGACGCAGCCGCCGCCCCAGAGCTCGGGCGCCGCGCCTACGCGGGGACGCGCGGGATGCCGCACCCGAAACGAGGCAGCGGATGTGATGACGCTCTCGGCGCGCTGTCATGCGGAGCGGCGGCGAGCACCTCTTCTGTTCCGTGCACGCTCGGCAAAGTGAACGAGCTGCTGATGCTCGCCGACGTGTCGACGGGATACGCTCACGAACGCGCTGGTGCACCCGCGCGAGGTAAGCCCGAGCCCGCGATCCGCCGCTGCGGTGCGGCGCACGTGATCGTCGCATCACAACCACCCGAAGCGGCGACCCCATCGCCGAGTGCGGGAGGATCACCGCCACGCGCAGCCTCAGCACGAGGCGGGAAACTCGCTCGGCATCCCCGTGACGGATCGCCGCACGTCGTCGCATCGTGACGGCTTTTCAGCTTTGCCGAGGAGGGCTGTTGTAATACTCTCACAAGAAAAGGATTTGCCGTTTTCATCATCGAAATATACCGATAAAGCATAACTAACAACATGCAGCAATTTAGAGGGACGGTGATGAGTGACATCAAGAAACCCTCGTCCCGTCGATGGTGGTTCGGTCAACGGCCGCAAGCGTCGCGACGAGGCGCTCTCGATCGCGGATGCGGTGCGGAGCTGGATTTTGTCTACGCTCGCGGAGCAACACTCGCAGCGATATCCCTGAGCCATATCGTCTTTTGACCGCATCTGGGGGAGAAGCTGCCCGAGAGCCCGACGGCGCGCGTTAATGCACGTCAAGAGCGGGGCACGTCGCCGCGTATTCTGGAACTGGCCGGAGGAGGAGAAGGCGGATATCATCATCAGGCAGCCGCGGTTCCCGGTCTCTCAAGGGGGCCCTTTATCGGCAGCGTCAGCCAGAAGGTGGTGGAGGAGCCGAAGATCGCCGTGGTCGTTAAATAGGAGGTGCAGCGCGACGGTACGTGAGCGTTTGGAGGCAGGAGGCGGTTTCTGCTGTCGCTCGCTGGCGGCGCGTCAGCGTGGATGCATCATGCGCAGCCATCCGATGGCGGAGTGCCCCTCGCACCAAGTTCCAACGCGACCGCGACCGCATTCTGCATTCCAAGTCTTTTCGCCGGCTGAAGCACAAGACGCAGGTCTACATTGTGGCGGGCGACCACTACGCACGCGCATGACGCACAGCCTTCAGGTGGCGAGATCTCGCGCACGATCGCATCGGAGTCTGCGGCTCAACGAGGATCTGACGGAGGCGATCGCCCTCGGGCACGATGTCGGACATACGCCGCCCGGCCATGCGGGCGAGGCGGTGATGGAGATCCTCGGCATTTTGCCCACAACGAGCAGAGCCTGCGCACGTGGAGATCCTAGAGCGCGGCGGGCACGGGCTGAACCGGGCCGTGCGGTGCGCGACGGCATCCTGAACCACACGGGAAAGGGGATGCGCCGACGTTGAGGACGCATTGTCCCGCATCGCCGACCGCATCGCCTACCTCTGCCACGACTACGACGACATGCTCGCGGCGCTCACGGCGGATGATCTGCGCGGAGGTGCGCGACGCATTCGGTACGCGATACGTCGGCGATGATCACGAGCATGGTATCGGATAGTGATCGTCACCCGAGGCGCGCGGCGACGCGATGCTCTCCCCGAGGTGCAGCATGATGGATGCGTCTTGCAGCTTTATGTTCGAGCACATCTACCGACTCCAAGACGCTCGCGCATGAGCGCGCGCCCAGCGGGCTATGTTCTGCGCGCGCTGATGGATCACTTCACCGTACTTTGACACGCCGCGCGCGAGTTCATCGCGCGGGCGGAGCGGTGGGCGCGAGCAGTGCGTCGTGGACACGTGGCAGGCTGACGGACTATGCCGTCGCGCTGGTTCCGCGAGATCTACATCCCACCCGTCGATCAGATGACCATCAAAACCAATATATAGAGAAACCTATGCGTGACCCGAGGATGGAGGCATTCGCAGCAGCAGGTGCGCGCAGGAACGGACATCTCGCCGTCGTGCAGAGCTATGTATCTCTCGAAGCGCAAGGGCAACCGCTACTGGGGCTGCTCGTCTCCACAGCGAAAAGACCGCATCGTTTTCCGTTGTGCCGTCGAGGGCTTTTTACTGTCTGGCTGCCATGCGGGCGGCGATGCGTTCAAATTCTCTCGCTCATCGAGCACATCACATTTGCCTGAGGCGATCCTGCGACAGGCGGAGCAGCCTCGGTATCGAGCGCCCCGCACGAAAGCGACGCACAGGAGAGCGCGCCTGCAGTGCTCGACGACCTGCGTTGCGTGAACGCACTGCGCGCGACTTCTTCACAACTGCTCACCATGACGCGTTACGGCGCAGCGGGCAGGCATAGCTCGCGGGCGCGGCATCACGGACGAGGCCATCGAACGCTATGGCATTGGCTTTGCTCGATGCGTGGTCAAAGCTCTCCGATGCGTTCCAGCGGCGCGGCGTCGCGGAGCACGTCCTCGTCGATGCGGGCTTGCCAGTGCGGCGCAGCGCGGCGACGGGATCTACGACCGCTTTCGCGGGCGCGTCATCATCCCATCGCGGATGAGCGCGGGCGCATCGTCGGCTTTATGGCGGCGTGCGCCGGCGATGCCCAGCCGAAGTACCTCAACACGGCGGAGACGCTCGTCTTAACAAGCGAAAGCTCCTCTTCGGCATGGATCGTGCCCACAGCGCGATTGCCCGCGCGGGCTATACCATCGTCGTCGAGGGCTATATGGACGCGATTGCCGCGTGGGAGGCGGGCGCTGACAGTCGTCGCGACGCTCGGCACGTCGTTCACGAGCGACCACGCCGCCCTGCTCCTGCGCCGCGCACCGCGCATCGTCTTCGCTACGACAGCGACCGCGCGACAGGAGGCGACCCCGCGCGCTCGCGGCGGTGCATGGGCGCGCGGCGGAGCTGCGTCTCCCTCCTGCCCGACGGCAAGGATCCCGATGAGTACGTGCGCACGCACGCGCGGATGCGTTCCGCGCCCCTCGTTGAGACGGCCGTGCCCGCGCCCGCCTTTCACCTGCGCCATATCCGCGCGCAGATGGCGGACGGCATCGAGGGACAGCGTGCGGCGCTGCGCGCGATGCTGCCCGTCCTCGCGGAGCTGGATGCTGTGGAGCGCGCTGCATACGTGATGCCGCACGGCGGCGGAGCTCTTCTCGACGAGGGGGTCGTTGCCGACGCCCCTGCGCCGCTGGCTGCGGCGCGGCGGTGCGCAGAGGAGCTCGCCGCACCTGCTGCGGGCACGCCCGTACGCCGTGCGGATCATGCCCTGCAGCGCGCAGGGCGCCAGCTCATCGCCGCCGTGCGGCAGGATCCCGATTTTCGCGCAGATCACGGCGGCTGTGCCGCCTCGATGCGTTCTCGGATGAATTTTTCGGCACGATTTTTCCGCACTGTCGCCGCGCAGATTGCGGCGGGGCGGATTGATGCGGATTTCATCGCGGCGCAGCCGGCGGAGGAAAGCGCGAGATCACACGCGCGCTGGTTGAGGAGCCGCTCACTATCGAGGCACGCGCGGGCGCGCTCACGGCATTTCGACGGGCGTATCTGACCGCAGCCCTCGCACAGCATACCCATCGTGCAGAAACGATGATGCAAGAAGGAGCGGGCTACGTTGACGAATCAAACGAAGCGAAGCGCATTCAGGATGAGCGCTATGCCCATCTCGAAGCACCGATACCGGCACAACTCATCTTGACGCATCTTTTTCGCCCGTTTTCGTTAGCAAAATCCTCCACATAGCCCCGCTATGCAGTCCGGTTTGCTCGCCTCAATCGGACAAAAAATCTACGCCAATCTGGCAGACCTCATTTTATCAGTGCTTCCCTAGAAATAAATGAGGCAGATTCCTTTAGTTCTGACCCGCAGAAAACGATATAATAACTAATAGTAGTTATTTAGAAAAAATACAAACTGAAAGGAGGGGCAGCGTGCAGACCGCAGCATTACGAAAAGAAACGGAGCAGACGGCTGCGCCTGCAGAGATCATGCGGATCTCGCTGAAGAAGGGCAAATCAAACGAGCAGGACGCTCACCTGCAGTGAGCTGATGGACGCGCTCGCGCAGGACAGCGTGACCCCCGATGCAATGGATGCGCTGTATCAGCGCTGCATGGATGAGGGCATCGAGATCATCGACGATGCCGATGTCGGCGCAGAGGATGACGCGGCGGATTTCGCCGATGATTTGAGGATAAGGACGAGACGGACACCGATGTCGATATCGACCTCTCCGTACCCGAGGGGGTTGCGCTCGACGACCCCGTCCGCATAGTACCTGCTGAAAATCAGGGCGCGTTCCCTGCTGACCGCAGAGGAGGAGGTCGACCTCGCACGCCGCATGGAGGCGGGCGATGAGTCGGCACGCCACCGTCTGGAGGAGGCGAATCTGCGCTCGTCGTCAGCATCGCCAAGCGCTCACGTCGGACGCGGCATGATGTTCCTCGATCTCATCCAGGAGGGGAATCTCGGCCTCCTAAAGGCGGTCGAGAAGTTCGACTGCAGCAGGGCTATAAATTCAGCACGCATGCGACGTGGTGGATCTCGGCAGGCGATTACGCGTGCCATCGCCGATCAGGCGCGCACCATCCGCATCCCCCGTGCACATGGTTGAGACGATCATTGAGCATATCCGCGTTCGCGCCAGCTCCTGCAGGAGCTCGGCCGCGACCCGACACCGGAAGAGGTTGCGCGCCGCATGGGACTGAGGTGGCGCGCGTGCGTGAGATCAGCGAAGATCTCGCAGGAACCCGTGTCTCTCGAGACGCCGATCGGCGAGGAGGAGGACACATCTTTCCGATTTTATCGAGGACGATAGTGGCACCCGACCCCGCAGATGCGGCGTCCATGCTGCTGCTCAAAGAACAGATCTCGGAGGTGCTGACGACGCTCGCCCCGCGTGAGGCGGAGGTGCTGCGTCTGCGGTTCGGCCTGGTGGACGGACGCTCCCGCACGCTCGAGGAGGTTGGACAGAACTTTGGCGTGACGCGAGAGCGCATCCGCCAGATCGAGGCAAAGGCTCTGCGGAAACTCAGACATCCCGTGCGCCTGCGCAAACCACAGGGAAACTTTGACACGTGAGGCAAGAGCCTACCCAATATCGACAGGAGGACAGCGTTATGCCAGAGGGGACGGAGCAAAAGAAAGCGCCGGGCACCGACATTATTGAACGCCTGCTTGCCAAGGGCAAGAAAAACGGTGGGGCGCTGCTCTTTGGCGAGCTCATTGATGCGCTGCAAAAACAGGATATGTCCCCCGATGAGATGGACGATATGTACCAACGCTTCAACGATGAGGGCGTGGAGATTGTTGACGATGTAGCAACAGACGAACTCGACGGAAGAGGAAAAGCCGGACAAGGAAGAGGAGGTAGAGATTGACTCTCCGTGCCTGAGGGCATCTCACTGGACGACCCCGTCCGCATGTATTTGAAGGAATTACACGTCCCTCCTCACGGCCGAGGAGGAAGTTGCCCTCGCTCAGCGCATGGAGGCGGGGACGAGGAGGCGACACCGCCTGGAGGAGGCGAACCTGCGCCTCGTCGTCAGCATCGCCAAGCGGTATGTCGGGCGTGGCGTCCTCGATCTCATCCAGGAGGGGAATCTACGGCTCCTGAAGGCGGTCGAGAAGTTCGACCACGGCAAGGGCTATAAATTCTAGCACCTACGCGACGTGGTGGATCCGCAGGCGATTACGCGTGCCATCGCCGACCAGGCACGCACCATCCGCATCCCCGTGCACATGGTCGAGACGATCATCAAGCTCGTGCGCATCTCGCGCCAGCTCCTGCAGGAGCTCGGTCGCGACCCGCGCCCCGAGGAGATCGCAGCGAGATGGGCATCAGCGTCGCGCGCGTCCACGAGATCATGAAGATCGCGCAGGAACCCGTGTCGCTTGAGACGCCGATCGGCGAGGAGGAGGACTCCCACCTCGGCGACTTCATCGAGGACGAGGCGGCACCCGCACCGGCGGAAGCGGCATCGTCCATGCTCCTGCGGGAGCAGCTTGAGGAGGTTTTGGAGACACTGACCGACCGCGAGAAGAACGTCCTGCGCCCTGCGCTTCGGCCCTTGAGGACGGGCGCTCGCGCACCTGGAGGAGGTCGGGCAGAGTTTCGGCGTGACGCGCAGCGCATCCGCCAGATCGAGGCAAAGGCGCTGCGCAAACTCCGCCACCCGAGCCGCAGCAAGGTGCTGCGGGACTTCCTTGAGTAGCTGGCGAAACCGCAAACATTTTTCTTGACAGCAGGGCATACAGCCTTTATAATACGCTTGTCTGACACATTCCTCGATAGCTCAGTCGCTAGAGCGTCTGACTGTTAATCAGGAAATGTCACTGGTTCGAGTCCAGTCTCGAGGAGCTATTTGAATCTTTGGAGTGTAACGGAGAGGTTACACTCTTCTTATATTTATTTGCGGGGATGTGCCCGCGCGTGAAACGACAAGGAGGGTGGCTATGCAGCTCGATGCGCGGCTGGCGGCGATTGCGGCGCTTGTTCCGCACGGAACGACACTGGCGGACATCGGCGCAGACCATGCCTCACCTCGCAGCGACGCTCGTCCTGCACGGACATGCGCCGCGTGCGGTCGTCGGTGATCTCAGCGCGGCGCGTGCGAGGCGGCGCGGCGGACGGTCGGCGCACAGCGGCGTCCACAGCAGATTGATGTGCGGCAGACGGCTCTCCGTCCTCCCTGTCGGGCGAGGCGGAGAGCATCGTCATCGCAGGCATGGGCGTGCGCGCTATCGCCGATATCCTTGCGGGGGCACAGGACATCTCGGGACGTCGGGACGCCTCGTCCTCCAGCCGATGAACGGTGTGAGAAGCCGCGCCGCTGGCTCTGGCGTGCATGACTGACGATTGAGAGAGAGACTTGCCCGTGCAGGGCGGGCATCTCTATGAGATCATCCGCGCCGTGCACGGACACACGGAGATGCCCTGATGAGGCACTGCCCACATCGGCCCACAGCTCGTTCAGCAGCGACGACCGCTCCTCGGCGAGCACATCGCGCAAGGCAGCACGGCTCGCCCGTGCAGCGGAGGGCATGGAGGGGAGCGGAGGCGCGCTGGAGTGCGGAGTACCGCGAGACAGTGTCACTCTTGGCGGCGCTGCGGACAATGCAGGCGCTCATCCATGCGATCGACGAACCCCCTAAACCTCCGTCGAAACAGAGGAGGAAACCGAGCGTTTTCAGCCTCCCCTGTCGCAACGGGGAGGGGGACCGATTGCGGTGGTGGGGGCGCTCGAAGAGAGCTGTCAACGGACATCGAAAACAACAGCGCAGCGCATCAAAAGAACGCACATCATTCTCCCCCATCGAAAACCCAACGCATCTAAGGAGGTCACCTACGCTCAGCTGTCAGGTCGTCATGAACGCCCTCGAACGTATCGCTCCCACGCCATCTGGCGGGAGGACTCGGGACAACACAGGACCGCTTTGTCGGCAGTTTTCACAGAAGGTGGAGCGCATCCTCGTCGCGCTCGACGTGGACGACACCGTCGTCGCCGAGGCGATCGAACGCAGCGCGGACATGATCGTCGCGCATCACCCCGCGATCTTTCGCGGCATGAAGCAGCTGCGCACCGACCTCCCGCTCGGACGGCGGGCTCGCCGCGCTCCTCACGCACGGCATCGCTGCCGCAGCGGCGCATACGAACTCGACATCACGCGCGGCGGCGTGAACGACGTCTCTGCAGAGCGTCTGGGCCGAGAAGCTCAGCACCTTTATCACGACCGAGCAGGCGGACGGCAGCGCGGAGAGCCTCGGGCGTATCGGCACGCTCTCGCCCCGTCGCCATCGACGACTTTGCCCATAGTGTACGCGAACGGCTCGGCGTCTCCCACGTGCGCCTCGTACGCCGCAGATCGCCCTGTCACGGCGCGTGGCCGTTGTCGGCGGTGCGGGCGCGGAGTTCATCGCACAGCCGTGCGGCGCGCAGATGTTCACTCACGGGGATGTCAGGGCATCACGAGGCACAGCGCGCCGCCGAGCAGGGCATGCACCTCATCGACGCGGGGCATTTCGGCACGGAGCGCCCCTGTCCTTCCCCGTCCTCGCCGACCTCCCTGCGCGCGGAGCTCGCGGCGGAGCACGGACGGTAGAGATCCTCGTGACTGAGAGACAGCGCGACGTATTCGACGTCATTCTATAGGAAAGGGAATCTGCGGAGCAGAAGCATATCCGCAATTTTTCCATCATCGCCCACATCGACCACGGAAAAATCCACCATTGCCGACCGCCTCATCGAGTACACGGGGACACTCAGTGAGCGCGAGATGGAGGCGCAGGTGCTCGACAGCATGGATCTCGAGCGCGAGCGCGGCATCACCATCAAGGCACAGACCGTGCGGCTTGACTATCGCGGCGAGGACGGGGAACTGTACGAGCTGAACCTCATCGACACACCGGGACACGTCGACTTCAACTACGAGGTCTCGCGCAGCCTTGCCGCGTGCGAGGGCGCACCTCGTCGTGGACGCGGCGCAGGGCGTGAGGCACAGACCCTGGCGAACGTCTCATCTCGCGCTCGAGCACGACCTGAGATTGTGCCCGTCATCAACAAAATCGACCTGCCGAGTGCCGGAGCCCGAGCGCGTCAAGGAGGAAATCGAGGACAGCATCGGCCTCGACACGAGTGCCGCTCCTCGCCTCGGCTAAGACCGGCATCGGGCATCAAGGAAATCCTCGACGCCGTCGCTCTACATCCCGCCGCCCGAGGGCGACGCGGACGCACCGCCGCGCGCGCTCATCTTTGACTCCTACTTCGACGCGTACAAGGGCGCGATCGCTCACGTGCGCGCAGCGAGGGCGTGATCCAAAAGGGCATGAAGCTGGAAAACTCATGGCGACGGGCAAGACCTTCGAGGTCACGGACGTCGGCTGCTTCCGCCCGCGTCCCGTCGATACGGGCGAGGCTCTGCACGGGCGAGGTCGGCTTCATCGCGGGGCGTTTCGCGACGTGCGCGACGTGCGCGTCGGCGACACTGCTCACGGGTGCCGAGCGCCCCGCCGCTGAGGCGCTGCCGGGCTATCGCGGCGTCACGCCCATGGTCTTCTGCGGCCTCACCCGAGGACAGCAAGGACTATGACAACCTCCGCGAGGCACTCGAAAAACTCCAGCTCAACGACGCCGCCCTCGTCTTTGAGCCCGAGACCTCATCGCCCTCGGCTTTGGCTTCCGCTGCGGCTTCTCGGCCTCCTACATGGACGTCATCCAGGAGCGCTCGAACGCGAGTACAACCTCGGCCTCATCATGACCGCGCCCTCCGTCGTCTACCACGTCTACCGCACGGATCGGCACCATGCGCGAGGTCAGCAACCCGCCGACCTCCCGCCCGCGACCGAGATCGAGCACATCGAGGAGCCGTGTCAAGGCAACCGTCATCGTCCCAGAGCGACCACGTCGGTGCCGTCATGGAGATCTCACAGGAAAAACGCGGCGTATTCCAAACCATGGATTCATCTCGACGCGACGCGCGTCACCGTCATCTACCACATCCCGCTGAACGAGATCCTCACGACTACTTCGGACCGGTCTGAATCTGCCACGCGCGGTTACGCCTCCCTCGACTACGAGCTGATCGACTACCAGACCAGCAATCTTGTCAAGCTCGACATCCTCCTCAACGGCGACCCCGTGGATGCGCTCGACCATCGTTCACCGCGACCGTGCCAGCGCACGCGGCCGCCAGCTCGCGACCAAGCTGAAGGAAATCATCCCCAGCAGATGTTCGAGATCCCCATCCAGGCGGCCATCGGGACAAAATCATCGCGCGCGAGAACGTGCGCGCCGCCGCAAGGACGTTCTCGCAAAATGCTACGGCGGCGACATCACGCGCAAGCGCAAACTCTCGAAAAACAGAAGGAAGGGGAAAAGCGCATGAAGGCCGTCGGCAGTGTCGAGCTCCCGCAGGAGGCATTCATGGCGGTGCTGAAAATTGACGACTGACGCACGCGGGGCAGAGGGTGAGCCGTGGGGCACTCTACGTCCACATCCCCTACTGCGTGAAAAATGGCATACTGGCGACTTCGCCTTCTGTTCCGTCCGCGCAGCATGCGGCGGAGATGATGACTATGCGGCGGCGCTGACGGCAGAGATCCTGCGCGAAGTGCCGCCGCTTTGTGCCCGTGGGGAGCGGCGGCGACCATCTACGTGGGCGGCGGCACGCCGACGGCACTGCCCGCGCCGCTCCTCACGGGACTGCTGGAGACACTCCGCACGGCGGCGGGAACTGCCTGTGGAATGGACCATCGAGGCGAATCCCGGCACCGTGGACGCGGGCGTACTCGGCGCACTCCGCGCGGCGGCGCGAACCGTCCCCAGCCTCGGCGTACAGAGCTTGACGATGCGCTCGCATGGCATCGGGCGCATCCACACTGCCGCGGAGGCGGCGCAGGCATTTTCACGCGAGCGCGCGGCGGCTTTGGGAATATCAGCATCGACCTCATGTACGGACTGCCGGGCAGACACTCGATCACCTGCGCCGCAGCGTCGCGGCGGCCGTCGCCCTCGCGCCGGAGCACCTCTCCGTCTACGGACTGACCGTCGAGGAGGGACGCCGTTCGCGGCGATGCAGGCGGCAGGGCGGCTGACCTCCCGACGGAGGAGGCGGCCGAGGAGATGTGTCGACTTTCACGGCGGAGCTGCCGCGCGCGGCTAGTGCCCGCTATGAGATCGCGAACTCGCACGGCGGGGCTTTGAGAGCCGGCACAACCGCGGCTATTGGCACATGACGCCTCACTCGGCCTCGCGCGGCGGCGCACGGCTATGTGGACGGCGCGCGCTGGGCGAACGAGGCGGACATCCCGCCTACATCCGCGCCGTGCGGGCGGGGCGTGCATACGCACCCCTCGAGAGTGGCGCGCACACGAGAGCGTGCGATGGAGGAGTATGTCTTCCTCGCCCTGCGCACGGCAGAGGGACATCGACGCGGCGGACTTTCGCCGCCGCTGGGGGCGACTTGGAGGAGGTCTACGCGCGGTGATCGCGCACTACGCTGCGCCTCGGGCTCCTTCGCCGCATCGGCGGCGGGCGCCGCGCTGACGGCGGCAGGCATGAAACGCGGCAACGAAGTCTTTTGCCGCATTTTTGCTTGAGGCGTAGAGTTGTGGTATGATAGGAAGCCAAATATCGCACTTTTGCTAGCCTCCCCGTCACGACGGGGAGGTGGCGAGCATCGCGAGCCGGAGGCGCCGCGGACGATGGCGACTTCCTGCGCATCGAGCGATAACCGCGCAAGTCACAGGCGCTTTCTATCGCCCTCACTGGAGCCTGGCACTCTTCGCCTCGGCGGGGAAGCAATCACCGATATCGTCTAAATCAGAAGGGAGAAATTTCCATGAAAAACACTGACCATGATCGAAAATGCAGGGCTGCCCTCTACCGCGCGAACGCACATCGCGCCATCGACGCACTGCGCGCGGAGGGCGGCGCGTACGCGGACGTTCCGCTCACCTTTCATCGACGAGAACCGCGAGCCTGAGCGCACCCAGCCCTCACGCCGGGCAGTACTACTACGTCCCGAGCATCTTTATGGACGGCACGAAACTCGACGAGGCACAGCCGGGGCAGAGCTACGAGGCCATCTATGCTGAGGTAAAGAACGCGTTTGATGCGGCAAGCTGAGTGCGAACGCAGTTTACACGAGGCTGACAATCTTGTAACAGCCCGCTTTTAGTGCCCCCTTCCCCGCTTGCGGGGGAAGGGCGGCACAGCGAGCCGATGGGGCAGCAGCCACATCTGCACGTGAATTGCGGCACAAATACGTGAGAATTCGCTCACAAAATGAAATAAAACTTGTAAAATCATTTGAAATGACGCATAATAAGTGACGCATTAGTATTATTACATACCGCACAGAGATTGCAGAAAAAGGATGAGGTGATTGTATGCATCAACCGGTTACGGACAACCCTTTGTTATCATGGTCATCAACATGGTCATTGTCTTTGCTGTGCTGACTGCGGTGTGGGGCTCATCGAGCTGACCCACATCATCGACCCAACGAAGAAAAAGGCGGAGCCTGCCGCACCGCCCCAGCCCGCCGCCGCGCCTGCCGCACCCTGTTATGGCAGTCGCACCGCCGCAGAGGAGGAGGGCATCAGCGCGGAGACCATCGCGGTCATCGCCGCCGCTGTCGCCGCCTCGCGGCTGCAGCCCGGCACAGATCAAAGCCGTGCGTCCGGCGGAGCAGCCTCGTGAGCCGCTATGCACGTGTGCGCGGGATGCGCTAGGGAGGGATCATCATGGACTTTATCAACGCATTTGCCGTCTCCCCTGCAGGCGATTGGTCAGGGCAGCGGATTCGTGGGATTCACCTCCGGCAACCTCATCATGATCCTCGTCGGGCTATTGCTTCTATCCTCGCATTTGCCCGCGACTTCGAGCCGCTGCTCCTCAGCCCGATCGCCTTCGGCTGCATCCTCGCGAACGTTCCGTTCAACGGCTTTGAGGAGCCGGGCGTCACGTCCGCCATCGGCATGGGCACTCAGCACGAGATCTTCCCGCCGCTCATCTTCCTCGGTGTCGGCGCGATGACGGACTTCGGCCCCTTTGATCGCCCGCCCGTCGAGCCTTCCTCATGGGCGCGGCGGCGCAGTTCGGCGTCTTTTGTCGCCCTGCTCGGCGCGATGATGCTCGGCTTCAACGCACAGGAGGCTGGCTCCATCGGCATCATCGGCGGTGCAGACGGCCCGACCTCCATCTATCTCGCCTCCAAGATGGCACCGCACCTCCTCGGCGCGATTGCCGTCGCGGCGTACACCTACATGGCACTCGTGCCGCTCATCCAGCCGCCCGTCATGAAGCTCCCTCACCCGAAGCGGGAGCGCGAGGTTGTCGCGGAGCAGGCGCGTGAGGTCACGAAGTTCGAGCGCATCGCCTTCCCGATCGTCTCGACCATCTTCATCAGCCTTCCCTGCCGTCCATCACCGCCCTCCTCGGCATGCTGATGCTCGGCAACCTCTTCCGCGAGAGCGGTGTGACGGATCGTCTCTCCGATACGGCGCAGAACGCGCTCATCAACACCGTCACCATCTTCCCTCGCACTCGGCACGGGGCTCACGATGAGCGCGAGAGCTTCTCGTCAAGCGAAACCCTCACGATCATCGGGCTCGGGACTGGTCGCCTTCATCTTCGGTACGGCGGCAGGCGTCGTCCTCGGCAAGGCCGTGCCGCGCGATCGGGCTGGAAGATCAACCCGCTCATCGGCTCGGCGGGCGTCTCTGCCGTCCCGATGGCAGCGCGCGTCAGCCAGATCGTCGGCATCAAGGCAAAGCCCGGCAACTACCTCCTCATGCACGCCATGGGGCCGAACGTCGCAGGCGTTATCGGCACCGCCGTCGCCGCAGGTGCGATGCTCGCGATGCTGATGTAATGCTGCGCTTGTTGATGAACGCTCTCTATTTTGACAAAAATCATCCTTCCTCTGTACTATGGGGGAAGGATTTTTATCTTCGTACACTTCCACCGAAGAACCGATAAGAACAAGTGGGAAAAAGAAAGGAAAGTACCGCCCAAGACACAAGACAGGCGCGGGCTTTCATCATGGAGGAAAAACTTATGCGCGGCATATTCTACGGCATCGGCGTCGGCCCGGGCGATCCCGGAGCTGCTCACCGTCAAGGGCAATCAAGGCAATCGAGGCGGCAGACGTCCCCATCGCCCCCAAGACCGAGAAAAAGGACGGCAGCGTCGCCCTCAAGATCGCCCGTCCCTACCTCAAAAGAGGGCGTCGAGATCGTCTATCAGGTGTTCCCCATGGTCAAGGACTCGCGAAAAATCCCAGCTATGGGAGGAGAACAAAGCGAGATCCTCGCCTCTCGACGCGGGGAAGAACGTCGCCTTCCTCACCCTCGGCGACCCCATGTTTTACAGCACCTACATCTATGTCTTCCGCCTCATGGAGCAGGAGGACGTCGAGATCGTCACCATCCCGGGCGTACCCTGCCTTTGCCGCGATCGGCAGCCGGCTCAATCGCCCCATCGTGGAGGGGCGACGACATCCTCGCCATCATCCCCTGCGACGGCGGATCGCACGCAGCTCGAAAAGATCATGGCGGTCGCGGGCAGTGCCGTCGCTGAAGGTTCTACCGCAACTACCCCGAGATCGTCGATCCCTCTGAGAAAAAATGACATGGCGGGAGGACGCCGTCCTCGTCAGCCGCGCAGGGCTCGACGATGAGAAGATCGTCCGCGACATCGGCGCACATCGCGACGCGCCGCTGAACTACCTTCCACCATTCTCGCACGGAGGAACTGACATGAAACGACTACATCGATTCTCCCTCATCGCCGCCCTCGTCCTCAGTCGCGTGCGGTGCACCCGCACCTCCGCCGGCAGCGGGCGGACGGGCAGCTACGCCACCGTGACGGACGACAACGGACGCACCGTCAGCTTTGACCAAAAGCTCGCACGCATCGTCGTCACCTCCGCCTCCTTTATCGAGCCGCTCCCACGCCGTCGGCGGCGAGATCGTCGGACGCCCCTGACTCCAAGATGAAGATTCCGGACGCGGCAAAGGCGGCGCCCTCCATCGGCAAAACCCTATCAGATCGACACGGAGAAGCTGATCTCCTCTCGCCCGACCTCGTCATCCTCAACCGCGGCATGAACGAAAAACTCATCGACACCCTCGGGGCGAACGGCATCAAGACCTCGTCCTCGACGGCAAGAGCTACGATGATGTCAAGGCGAGATCGGCATCCTCGCCGCGCTCACGGGGGAGCAGAAAAGGGGAGGAGCTCGTCCAGAAGATGGACAGCGACTCGACGCCGTGCGCCGCTCCATCCCTGCAGGAGAAAAAGCGCGTCGCCATCATCCACAGCACGGGGCAGGGACTTCCGTCCAGCTCGACGGCAGCATCGCGGGCCGCATCGCGAACATGCTCGGCTGGGAGAACACGGCGGCAGGCATGCCCGCCTCGACAAGAACCCCGACGCCGCCCTCACAGCATGGAGACCCTCGTCGCACAGAACCCCGACATCCCTTTTGTCACGAGCATGGGCGACGAGGCGGAGATCCGCGCGTCCATGGAGGCAATGTTTGCGGATAACCCCTGCATGGCAGAGCGTCACCGCCATCCGCGAGGGCAAAGTCTCACTACCCGCCGCAGGAAATGTTCCTCTTCAGCCCCGGGCTTGACTACCCCGCAGCGGCGAAGTACATGGCGGGGCCTGTCTCATCCATGAGAAAACGCATCTCGTCCTCGTGTTTCTTGCCGTGCTCGCCGTCGTCGGCTGCATCGTATCGACGGCAAAGGGGCTCGGTGGACATCCCCTGCGCGGAGATCGCCGCCGCCCTCGGCGGCGTGCGAGACACGGCACACGCCCAGATCTTTCTGGAACATCCGCCTGCCGCGCACCATCGTCGCGGCCCTCGTCGGCGTGAACTCGCCTCGCGGGAGCGATCCTGCAGGCGATCCCGGGAACCCGCTCGCCGACCCGCATATCATCGGCATCTCTCCGGCGCGGGGCTGGCGGGCATCTTTATCATGCCTCGTCCTGCCGGGCGCAGCGTGGTCTCATCACGCCGGCGGCGTTCGGCGGGGCAATGTTCGCCGCCCTCATCTACCCCTCGCGTGGCGTGACGGCATCCGACCGACGCGCGTCATCCTCGCGGGCGTCGCCGTCTCGGCATTTCTCGGCGCGGGCATCTCCGCCATGATGATCCTCTACAGCGACCGCGTCCACAGCGCGCTCATGTGGATGGTCGGCGGACTTCCGCACGGGAGCTGGCTGCACGTCGAGATGCTCCCGCCGTACACCGTCGGGGCGGGGCTCTGCGCCCTGTCTCGCGGCGGGACGGCTCAACATCCTCTCCTCGGTGATGACATGGCACGCGGCGTGGGGCTTGCTGTCGAGCGTACGCGCGTCATGCTCACGGCACTTGCCGCATCTCGCCGCGAGCGCCGTCTCCGTCGTGGGGCCCTCGGCTTCGTCGGGACTCATCGTCCCGCACGCCGCACGCCCTCATGGTCGGCGCGATCACCGCGTCCTCCCTGCCCGCGGCGGCACTCCTCGGCATCGCCGTCCTCACCTCAGCGACACGGCGGCGCGCCTGCTTTTGCCCCGCTTGAGCTGCCCGTCGGCATCCTCATGGCGGTCATCGGCGCACTGTTCTTCCTCTATCTTCCTGCGGAGGCAGCTATGAGCGCTGCACTGCGGGCGGCGGGCTCACCGTCTCCGCCGCCGGACGGGAGATCCTGCACGGCGTGGACATCGAGATCCCGGCGGTGGCGCACGGCGATCATCGGACCGAACGGCGCGCGCACCACCTCCTGCGCGCCCTCGCGGGACTGGAACCCGCACTATACGGGGACCATCGAGCTGGCGGGGCGCGAGCTGCACAGCGATACGGCGCGGAGCTGGCACGCGTGCGCGCCATCCCCTGCCGCAGGATGCGTGGCGGCTGCGGGGCTCACCGTGCGCGAGCTCGTCGCCCTACGGCCGATGTTTGCCCATGCGGGGCGGTTCTCCTGCGCACGGGCGCGGCAGACCGTGATGCAGTCGCATGGGCGATGGAGATGGCAACGTGGCCGCATTCTCCGCGCGTGACGTACACACCCTCTCGGGCGGCGAGCGGCAGCGCGTCTTTTCGCGATGGCACTCAGCCAGAAGCCGCGCCTCCTCCTCGACGAGCCGACCACCCTACCCGACATCGCGCATCAGCTGCGCGTCATGGAGATCACGCGCGCCTCAGTGCGGAGCACGACATGACCATCCTTATGGTACTGCATGACATGGCGCACGCCATGCAGTACGCCGACGACATCATCCTCGTGCGCGACGGCGCTGTCGCCGCCACGGGCACGCCCGCCGAGGTGCTCACCGAGGAGCGCATCGCCGACGTATTCGGCGTCCACGTCGAGCTCCTGCGCGCGTCGGGCGGCACGCGCATCCCCGTCCCCCTCGCCCTCGTGGGGAGTGAGAGCAGACAAGGCATCAAAAATCATTGAATACCTTGACCCCATGACGCCAACGCCAGTCTCCCCTGCCGAGGCGGAGGAGGCGGCACACGCAGTGTGCCGGAGGGGGCGCCGCTCACGCGGGTATGTCTCTGCCATAGGAAGTCAGCAGTCGCTCATAGTATCTGAAACTAATCTGAATTTCATCACCTAGTATAAAATTAATTCACAATGGACTTGCATTTGTTTTTGTGCATGGTACTATAAAGACGTTCCACAGGGGAGAATACAGTGAGAAGGAAACATGACACTTTCACAGGTATTCCTCCGAATGGAAATCGAGTATTTCATTTACTTGAAGGAGGAGTTTTTGAAGAAGACTCGTATCCGCACTTTCTGCGACGGCTCTCGCTGTCGGCGCAGCATCCACCACGTTCGCAGCTGCGAACCCTGTTCTCCGATGTGCCCCGTGATCACTGGGCACACGACGCCGTGACGCAGCTCGCTGCCGACGGCGTGGTCGAGGGCTACGGTGACGGCATCGTTCCGCGGCGACCGCAACATCACGCGTTACGAGATGGCGCAGATGGCTTTGCAAAGGCACTGGCAAAGGGCGACATGTCCGCTTCGGATCGTGCGTCGTTGACCGCCTCGCAGCAGAGTTCGCTGACGAGCTCACACCTCGGCGTCCGCGTCTCGAACCTCGAGCGCAATGCTGACATGGTGAAGTGAACGGCAAGCTCCTGTTACACCCTATGAGCGTGTAGCAGGAGAAACCATACGGCTGATACCACCAACCCGCTCCTGTTCCGCCTCGATCCGACGGCAGAGGTGAACAGCCATTGGCATGTCAAGGCATCGTCCGATGCTGCGTTCAATGCCAACGATGACCGCGGCACGGTCTCGGGCGGCACGGGTGCCAACACGCGTTGCTGAGGGCAATCATCTCACGCTGAAGCGCGCCTCATGCACAGGGCGACTACAGCAACTTCCAGGTGAAGCTTGGCAAGATGGGGCTTCTCCGCAGGAAGGCAACTACCAGAACCCGGGCGCAATCGTCTGCGATGGCGAGTTCACGGGCGCAGAGGTCAGCTTCGGCAAGGATCTCGCGGCAGTCCTCCAGGCCGGTCGTGCAGTAGCACGCGGATACGGAACATGTTCCGCAATCCTGCTGTAACGACGCCTGACACTCGTTCAAAGATGATACGGCAAACTACAACGGCATTGCACTGCAGTATGACAAGAAGAAACCTGCCGCAGGCGTCGGTGTTTACCACTTCAACTCGAAGGACGCAAAGGATGACTTCTATCTGAAGACGGGCAAGCGTTCGATGAACATCTGGAGCGGCAACCTCGGCTATCGCTTTGACAAGAACCTCGTTCTTCCGGTGCCTATGCGCGCAAATGGTGCGGTTTCGTCCGATCACAGCCGCCTGAAGAAGTCCTATCAGCACACGCTCGCCTACAAGGGCGCAGATGCTGCAGATAAGGGCGTCGGGCGCATACGTCGCCTACCGCTTCCTCGGCAATGCATCGGTTGCTCCGACGGAGGACGGCACCCTCTTCCGACACGAAGGGCGTTGAGGTTGGTGCAAACTATGCACTCTTCAAGAACGTTCTTCTTTCCGCGGAAGTATTTCGACGGCAAGACGATCGAGACGCAGGCCAACAACAACAACAAGGTCCATCACATCTTCTGGTCGTGGAGTTCCTGTTCTAAGACAGATACTGTCGTGGCGTTGATGCATGAAAATCCTCCTCCCAAACGGAGGGGATTTTTGTTTGAGAATTTCCTCAATATCTTATCTCGATATAGTGCCTTTGACCTATTGCAATGACATTCAGTTATGTTAATATTGTTATGATCCGAATGGAGAGAATACAGTGAGAAGGAAACATGGACACTTTCACAGGTATTCTCCGAATGGAAATCGAGTATTTCATTTTACTTGAAGGAGGAGTTTTCTATGAAGAAGACTCGTATCCGCGCTTGCGACGGCTCGTTGTCGGCGCAGCATCCACCACGTTCGCAGCTGCGAACCTGTTCTCCGATGTGCCCCGTGATCACTGGGCATACGACGCCGTGACGCAGCTCGCTGCTGACGGCGTGGTCGAGGGCTACGGTGACGGCATCGTTCCGCGGCGACCGCAACATCACGCGTTACGAGATGGCGCAGATGGTTGTAAAAGGCAATGGCAAAGGGGCGACATGTCCGCTTCGGATCGTGCGCTCGTTGACCGCCCTCGCAGCAGAGTTCGCTGACGAGCTCAACAACTCGGCGTCCGCGTCTCGAACCTCGAGCGCAATGCTGACATGGTGAAGTGGAACGGCAAGGTCCAGTATGAGTATGGACGCGTTCATCAGGAAAATGTGACGAGCGATACCAGCAATGAGCTCAAGCTTCGCCTTGAGCCGACGGCAGAGATCAACCCGCATTGGCATGCGCAGTTGCACGCCTCGATGGTGTGTTCAATGCCAATGACGATCGCGGCACGGTCACGGGCGGCACGGGTGCCAACACACGCTGCGAGGGCAACCATCTTGCTCTGAAGCGTGCTCAGTGCAGGGCGACCATGACAGTTCCAGGTTCGCCTCGGCAAGATGGAGCTCCTTCACCGGAGGCAGACTATCAGTCACCGGGCGCGATCGTCTACGACGGCGAGTACACGGGCACAGGCCAGTCTTCGGCGAGGATTTCAAGGTGACCGTTCAGGCAGGGCGTGCAGCGACCATGCAGATACGAATCAGCATCGTATGCCGCCCCTGCTCCTGGTGCGGATCCGCTGACCTTTGATGAGGATACGGCAACCACAACAGCATCGGTGTCCAGTATGACAAGAAGAACCTTGTCGCCGGTGTCGGCGTTCACCACTTCAACTCGAAGGATGCAACGGATGCCTTCCAGCTGAAGACGGGCAAGCGCTCGATGAATATCTGAGCGGCAACCTCGGCTATCGCTTTGATAAGAACAGCACTCTCTGTCGCATACGCGCGTAATGGTGCGGTTTCGTCCGATCACAGCCGCCTGAAGAAGTCCTATCAGTACGTTTTTGATTACAAGGGTGCTGACGCTGAGGATAAGGGCTCGGGCGCATACGCTGCCCATCGCTCTCGGGCAACGCATCGGTTGCTCTGACGGAGGATGGTGCACCTTCCACACGAAGGGTGTTGAGTTTGGCGCGAGCTATGTCCCCGCGAAGAACATCGTTCTGACGGCGAAGTATTTCGCGGGCAAGACCATTGAGAAGCAGGACGAATGACAAAGTTCAGAAGCTCTATGGCTCGGTTGAGTTCTTCTTCTGATCAGCATGACGATCAGCGGCAGTAGTCATGCAGAAAACTTCCCGCAGGCGGGGATTTTTATTTTGAATAGATAGCTTTTAACATCAAAACGGCAGTGATAGATCTATCACCGCTGTTTTATTGTTTAAAAGCTTATGCCGAAACGTCGATGCTGCCGCCGAGGCTCGGGTCGAGACTGCGGTGCTCTGCTCGATCAGGTCGAGTGCCCTCACTGCTCGAGTCCATCGCCATCTTTTGCGGCGGCGATGCCGATGCTCTGTGCGGTTCGCTGTGCCGCCATGCTGACGGAAAGCCGTGCAATATCCATACTACATTCCCCTCTGTTTAGACATAGATGCTGAAGAGATCCAGCATGTTCGAGTAACGCGACATGGTGGGCAGGAGCGTCCGTTCAGGATGTTCGACGCGTAGCTGAGCTGTCCGCCAATCGCCCGCTCCGTGGTCGGATGACGCTGCGGCGCGAGAACTGTGCCGCCTCTGCGTGACGGTCAGCGCGTCCCGCGAGTCCGCCCCGCCGAGAATCGCCTCGGAGCGTGCGGAGAGTCGATGAGTGCGTCGGCGAGCAGGTTCTCGTTGACGCGCAGCTTGCCCGTTGCGCCGTCGACGGAGATGCCCATCTTCGCATACGAGCCTCGCTATAGGTGGTGTCGGAGAACTCACTTGAGAGTGCCTGTACGCCCTTGCCGAGCTCTTTTGTTCGCGCAGAAGTCGCTCGTCTCGTTGTACTTGCTGACGAGGTCCTTCACGTCCGAGATCGCGCTTTTCAGACGGTCGCTGTAGGAGCGTGAGCCGTCGGCGTTCGTCGTGATGTCGCTGCGGCTGAACTTGAAGTCCGTGTTCGACGGCACGTGCCGCCTTGCGCAGATCCTTCATGTTGCCGCCGTACTCGGCGTAGAACTGGAGCTGGTCTCCGCATAGGTCTTTGCGCAGTTTTGCCGCCTGATTTGCACTGGCGAGGATGGAGCCGAGCCCTCTGCGCTCGAGTCCTGCCCGCGGTACCGTGCGGAGTAGAGGCCGCTGTTGCCCCTGCCGCCGCATGGGACCGCCGAAGATGGCACGCGTCGCATCCGTGCGAGAGCTGCCGGGCGTAGAGCGAGCGGTAGATGCTGCTCGCCGCGCTGGTCATCTGTGAATCGTTGCCACAGATTTCCTCCCTTCCGTGGTGTGTATGGTAGGATTTTTTCCCACACTCTATTATATCGTCGTAAATGTCATCAGGTGAGGGCAAAAATCTATTGCGGAGCGTTTGATTTGTGATACAATATAAAGAGTCTGTTGTCTGAGCGGCAATCTCAACGTGAACGTCTCGTTACGCAGCGAACGGGCGCTTATCTGTCTAAATACCTGCGGACTCTCAACGCGCTGCGCTTGAACGAAAGAAGTCCGCAGGGGCAGAACGCCCTTTACTCACTTGCTCACTAGGGTTCACGATAGGGCACGCCGCTCTCATCAAATGCCCGTATGAATTTCAGGTGGGAGGAGGGCAGGTTGAAGGTAGCATTTATGACGCCTCGGCCGTGCAGGTGAATCAGTTCGAGACGGAGACGATGGAGGGGCTGTTCTGTGCGCGCGGCTATGAGATCGTGCCGCTCGAGGAGCGGGCGGACGTCTATGTCATCAATACGTGCTCGGTGACGCATCTGAGCGACCGCAAGTCCCTGCCAGATCATCCGCCGTGCGTCGCGCACGAATCCGTCGGCGCATCGCTGTGGCGGGCTGCAGGCAGGTCGCGCCCGCCGAGGTGCGTGCGCTCGAAGGCGTGCGCGTCGATCGGGACGGAGGAGCGCGCGCGCATCGTGGACTATGTGGAGGAGGCGCCGCGCGGACGGCGTGGTGGAGGAGATCACGGATGTGATGCAGGCGCGCCTTGAGGATATCCCCGCACGGCGTACCGCACCGCACGCGTGCCTTCTCAAGATCGAGGACGGCCGCCAAAAATTTCGCTCGTTCTGCATCATCCCCATGCGCGCGGGGCCTGTGAAGTCGCGTCCGCTCGCGGCGGTGGCGCGCGAGATGGAGAAACTCGCGGCGGCGGGGGTTTCGCGAGGTGGTGCTGACGGGCATCCACCCGGCGCGTACGGCATCGACCTCCCGCAGCGGCCGACGCTCGCCGATGCGTGCCGCATAGCACTGCGCACACAGGCCACGGCGGCCGCGGCTGGGCTGCTGGAGTCGGTGGAGCTGTCGGAGGATCTCTCTCGCTCGTGCGGACGGAGGCGCGCTTGCTCCGCATCTGCATCTGCCCCTGCAGGCGGGGAGCGACAACGTCCTGCGCGCGATGAACCGCCACTACGATACGGCGGCGTTCGCGCGGCCTCGCGGATGTGGCGCCGCGCCGTGCCGGGGGTGGCGATCTCGACGGACATCATCGTCGGCTTCCGGGGAGAGACGGAGGAGGACTGCGGCGGGCTCGCCTTTCGTGCGTCAGATGGGCTTTGCGCGGATGCACGTCTTCCTTACCGGCGCGGCGGCGGACGCCCGCGGCACGGCGCACGGATCAGATCCCTCGACGGTGCGCAAGGAGCGTGCGGCGCGGATGCAGGCACTCGCAGAGGAGCTGGCGGAGGCGTATCACCGCACGGGCACTCGGCACGGTGGAGGGGTGCCTTTGAGACGGAGGAGAACGGCGTGACGGACGGGCTGACGGGGACGTACATCCGCGTCTCATACGGATGCTGCCGTCCCGCGCGGCGAGATCGTCCCGATGAGCCTCGTGCGCCTCTATCGCGATGGCGTCTGGGGCGAGCGGGTCTAGGGTGGGGGCTTCGGCGGAGGACGCGAAAGAGCCTGTCACACAGAAATACGAACTTCTCAAAAACTCCCTTGACAGTCCTCCCAAAGATGATATTATAATCACCGTCGCAAGACACGTGACCAGTAGCTCAGCTGGATTAGAGTATTTGACTCACGAATCAGCGGTCGGGGTTCGAACTCCTCCCTGGGTCACCATTTTGAACGCAGACGCCGATGAAGATCGGCGTGTGCATTGATGATATTTTCGCTATTGAGAATGAAAATATGAACGAGATTCATATTTTTCTTTTCAAATGGCTCGTTATAATAGTATTACTAACGAGAGGGTGCGATTCGTTTGGAAGAAAAGATGGGGCGTCGTGAGCGCAAGAAGCTGCAGTCGCGCAAGATGATTCTCGAAGCCGCGATCAGTGAGTTCTCGAAGAAGGGCTACAAGGAGACGTCGGTCGCAGATATCATGGCGGCGGCGGATCTCGGTATCGGGACGTTCTACAATTACTTTCGCCCCTGAAGGAGGAGCTGCTGTTCTCTGCTCGGACGGCTGGGCGAGACGATCCGTATCGCACTTGCTGAGGCGCGGGCGGCGGAGCGCAGTTCGCTGGAGCTGCTCGAGGTCGGCGCGTGACGGCGAAGTTCTCGATGAGAACCGCTTTGTGATGCCGCTTTTTCTCTGCTTCGCAGCACAAGGCGCAGGGCATGCCCCCGCAGGAGGGGATGGAGGATAGCCGCATCCGAGCTCGTAGCGGCACCGCAGGTGAAGCGGGTCTTTACCGAGATCATCCGCGAGGGACAGGAGGCGGCGAGATCCGCCGTGACGTTCCTGTCGATCTGATCGCGAGATGTTCCACTCGCTGTATCAGGCGGCGGCGTTCAGCCAGCTGAGCTGAGCTTTCAGGAGAATATCGCGCTCAAGACGCGCCTCCTCCTCGACGGTATCCGCAGGCGGGACGGCAGCCAGTGGGCTGAGTGTTTCTTATGGTGTGACGGCGCGAGCCGCTTTTCCAATCTGTGTATTTAGAGTACCACGACTCAGCGTAACGAAACTTTTTATGGATGAGTATTATGGTGATGCGCTGCGCTACTCGCACAATGCGCATCGGATGAAGAGCGGTGCCGCGGAGGGCATGGGTCCCGTGGTGGTCTGGAACTCGACGCGCACGTGCAATCTGCGCCGCCGCCACTGCTATATGGAGTCGGACGGGCAGAAGTATGACGGGAGCTGACGACGGAGGAGGCAAAGCGCTTCATCGACGATCTCGCAGAGTTCCGCGTGCCCGTGCTGCTCTTTCTCGGGCGGCGAGCCGCTGATCCGCCCTGACTTTTTCGAGCTCGCGGAGCACGCGGCAGAGCGGCGGTGCGTCCGACGCCTCGACGAATGGACGCTCATCACGCGTGATGTGGCACAGCGCACAGGGCGATCTCGGCGTGGGCTAGTGTCGGCATCTCGCCTCGACGGTCTGGCGGATGTGAACGATATGTTCCGCGGCGTGGACGGCGCGTACCAGCGGGGCGATGGAGGGCATTGAGAACTGCGTCGCCGTCGGTCAGCGCGTGGGCCGCGCTTTACGATCAATCACCACAATATCATGGGAGCTCGATAAGATATTTGACTTCATCGAGGAAAAGGGGATCAACCGCGTCTGCTTTATCACCTTGTCTACTCGGGGCGCGGCGGGCAGATGATGGATGAGGATGGACGCCCGAGGAGTCGCGGCGGGCGATGGATACGATTATCGCGCGGACGAAGGACTCTTGAGGCACGCGGCCCTCAGAAGGAAATCCCTGACGGTGGACAATCACCGCGACGGGGCTCTATATGTATCTGAAGGCACTGCCGAGGGCAACGACGCGGGCGCGGAGCAGATCAAGAAGCTGATCGGCGCGAACGGCGGCAACCGCCCGGGATCGCGTTCGGTGAGGTGGATCCGATGGGCTGCGTGCACCCCTGATCAGTTTACGCAGCATCATACGTTCGGCAATGTGCGCGAGCGCAAGTTCGGCGATATCTGGCAGGATGTGACGAAATCCAATCATGGCGGGGCTGAAGGATCGCGCCGCCCTGAAGGGCGCTGCAGTCAGTGTCAGTATCTCGACTGGTGCAACGGGAATTTTCTGCACGCGTGCCGAGGCACGGACGGGGGATTTCTGCGTCCGATCCGTCCTGCTATCTGACGGATGAGGAGATCGGCGTCGCGGGGCGGCACTGTGAGCGCGCTGATGGACGCGGCGCACGCCGCACAGGGCGCACCGGCAGGGCATCCGCATGGGATGGTCACTCGCACGGGATGGGGCATCCTGGTGACATCCGCATGGCATGGGACAGGGGTCACCCCGGCGGGCACCCGAAGGGCGTCGTGGCGGCGGGTGAAGATCATCTCGTGGAATACGACGAACGCCTGCACTATGTACTGTGCGCACTGTTACCGTGACGCGGGCTGCCGCGCGGACGAGGAACCTCGACCGAGGAGGGCAAGAAGCTCCCTGCGCGAGATCGCAAAGGCGGGGTTCCGCATCATGATCTTTTTCGGCGGTGAGCCGCTGACACGCCCCCGATATTCTTGAGCTGGTCGCCTATGCACGCGGGCTGGGGCTGATCCCGTGTTCGGCACGAACGGCACGCTGACTCGATCTGCCGATGGCGAAGGCGCTGAAGGAGGCGGGCGCGTGGATGGGCATCTCGCCTCGACCTGCTCGACAAAAAGAAGCACGATACGTTCCGCTCGTTCCCGGGCGGTTGGGACGGCGCGGTGCGCGGGATGGAGAACTGCCGTGAGGCGGGGCTGCCGTTCCAGATCCATCACGACGGTGATGACTGGAATGCGCACGAGCTTGAGTACGATGACGATTTTCGCCGTGGAGATCGGGGCAAAGGCGCATCACTTTCTTCTTCCTCGTGCCGACGGGGCGTGCGGAGACGATCGAGGAGGAGTCGCTGCGCGCGGAGGCGGATGAGGATGCTCACGCGCACCGCGAAGAAGCAGGAGACGCGGACATCGAGCCGAAGCCGATCCGTGCGCCGCAGTTCCTGCGCATTGCCGACCAGCTCGGCGTGGATACGCGCTCGCGCGGGTGTCTGGCGGGCTGACGTACTGCATCATCAGTCCGCGCGCGGCAGCAGCCGTGTGCGCTATCTGAGCCGCGAGCTCGGCGATGTGCGCGAGACGCCGTTCGACGAGATCTGGGCGAAAAACGAGGTGTTCAGGGCGAGCTGCGCACGCTCGACTACGGCGGGCGGCTGCGGCTCGTGCAGCTATAAGAAGGCGTGCGGCGGCTGCCGCGCGCGCCGCGTACTACCACGGCGGCGACTTCATGGCGGGAGGAGCCGTGGTGTCTCTACCACGGACGCCGTGGTGAGGCATAAGTGAGATGTGAAGAGGACTGTTGCACGGAGCTCAAAACTTCGTGTAATCAGTACCTTTTGTGTGAGGTTCTCGTCACTGGCTAGCATATGTTGCGATAAAAGAAACAACTCGCCCTCTGCTGGCCACTACGTGAGCGGTTATACCTCATCGGTGCAGAAGCAGACGTCCTGTCAAGGTCTCTTCTCCATGTCTCTATTATATCAGAGAGCCACGTAACGTGAAGATTTATTCGCTGCGTGGCTGCATCCCTGTGCCCCTGCATCGTCCTTGTCTTTTGCTCTCCGCATCCTCGAGTGCCTTTTTCGTCAGTGCGGCAGTGAGGGAGGTGACGGCGTTCGCCGTCGCAATGTCCTCCTTTGGGGCGGTATTTTTCCTTTTTTCCTTGCCGTCGCGGCTCGAGATCGGCGCGCTCCTGCACGGACTGACGCCGCAGGGCATCGGTATGCTCTGCTTTTTCCTTGATGATATTTTGAACTCACCGATGTTTTTTTGTTCTCAGTTATTCGTGTGCCGATGAGTCGCTTATCCTCTCTCAGAGTCCTTCTGGCATTGTATTGCTGTTCCAATTGCGCCTCTTCTGTAGAATGTGCTGAGCCAATCCTCGTCGGTCATTCCCGCCCGCTTCAGCTTTGTCCGCTTCTTCTGCAGGAGCGCCTTATCGTCGTCTGTGAGCTTTTTCATCGGTCGCGATGCGCTGCTCGATGGCGGCGGCTTCGTCCTTTTCGCGCGTTTCTCATCCAGCCTGTTCTGCTCGGCGGCGAGTGCCGTCTCGGCAGGGGTCAGGCGGTCGTCGTATCCATCGCACCTGAGTTCGCGTCCCTTCGCGCTGATATAGACCTGCGGCGGCGGGAGAGGATGGTCGGTGCAGCTTTTTGCGTTTTGCCCCTGCTGTCTCGTCCCGTCGTCTGACGTGCGGTCTGACGCGCGGGATGAGCATCCGTGTGCAGAAAGGAAAGTCATCAATACGCTGTAGTCTGCATCATCAGCACCTCACAGATATCCCTTTACCTCATTATATCGTGCGGAGGTGGGACCTTAAATATAGATGAAGTTTTCACGCCCGCATGGCGCGCATGGCGTTGAGGACGGCGAGGAGGGTGACGCCCACGTCGGCGAAGACTCGCCGCCCAGAGGTTCACCCAGCCGAGTGCACCGAGGAGGAGGACGGCCGCCTTGATGCCGATGGCGAGGGCGATGTTCTCCCGTGCGATACGGACGGTGCGGCGTGCGAGGGCGAGGAGGGAGACGAGCCCTGCGCGGTTCGTCGGTCATGAGTACGACATCCGCCGCCTCGATGGCAGCGTCTGCACCGATGCCGCCCATGGCGATGCTGATGTCGGCACGTGCAAGGACAGGTGCGTCGCTGATGCCGTCGCCGATGTGGCGAGTGTCCTGTCCCGCGCGCTCGGCGGCGAGCAGGCGCTCAAGATGTGCCGCCTGTCCTGCGGCAGGAGTTCGGCGTATACCGTGTCGATGCCGACCGCCGCAGCGACGCTCTGTGCGGCGGGCATCGCCCGTGAGCATGACGGTCTCGCGGACGCCGTGCTCCCTCAGCGCGCGGACGGCGTCCGCAGCACCTGCCCGGACGGTGTCGGCGACGCAGATCATGCCCGCACACGCTCCATCCACGGCGAGCCAGATCGCACCCGTAGGTGCGGCAGGCGGGAGGTCGGTGACGCTGCTCGCTGGAGGTATGCGCGCGTGCCGATGCAGATGATGCGTTCGCTGCGCGCGGTGATGCGCGTCCCGCGTGCTCCCTCGATGTCAGCTGGACAGCCGCAGGAGTGCCGCCGCATTCCGCGAAGGCACGCGATGACGGCGCGCGCCATCGATGAGACGAGTGCTGCTTCGCGGCGGCGGCGCGGGCGAGCACCTCCTGTTCCGCAGTGCCTGCGGCAGGGAGAATGCGCGTTACACGGAGGCTGCCTCGGTGAGCGTGCCCTGTCTTGTCAAAGACGACGGTGTCCGTGCGGGCGAGCGCGTCGAGATAGAGCTCGCTCCTTGACGAGGAGCCCCGCACGGATGCCGCGCCGAGCCCCGCGAAGAAGGTGAGCGAGACGGACATGACGAGGCGCAGGGGCAGGAGATGACGAGAAAGGTCAGCAGCGGTAGACCCACGGCGCGAAGGCGTTCCCGTGATGAGCGGCGGCAGGACGGCGATGGCGAGAGCGGCGCATACGACGACGGGGGTATAGATGCGCGCAAAGCGCGTGATGAACGCCTCCGTCCGTGATTTCTTATCCGCCGCCTCCTCCACGAGATCCAGAATGCGCGCCGCAGCGGACTGCGCATAGGCGGCTGGACGCGGACGGTCAGCGCGCCCGTGATGTTGACGCAGCCGCTGAGGAGCGTATCTCCGTACGTACGGTGCGCGGTAGGGACTCTCCCGTGAGGGCGGCAGTATCGAGCGTGCTCGCCTGCGGTCACCGTCCTGTCGAGCGTACGCGTTCCCCCGGATAGATGCGGATCATGCGCTGACGGCGACCGCCCGATGTACGACTTCCTCGCGCCCGTCCATGAGGACGTGCGCCGTGTCGGGGCGGATGTCCATGAGCGCCGTGATGGAGCGGCGTGCACGCTGGACGGCACGATCCTGCAGGAACTCACCGAGCTGATAGAGCAGCATGACGGCGGCGGTCCTGGCGTAGTCGCCGAGCGCGAGGGCGCCGAGCGTGGCGGTACTCTGCGAGAAAGTGCTCACCAAAGAGATGCCCCCTGCTGCAGATCTGCTACGGCAGCGCGCCAGAGAACATCGGCACCGACGAGGACATACGCTGCGAGCAAAGAGAATGGTGCCTCGCCGTCCTCGCCGCAGAGCATACTGAGGAGAAAGAGCAGAGCTGTTGCCGCGATGCGCGTGCGCGCGGACAGGTACGTGCGTCGTCCCGGCGGCGCGCTCGTGCATCCGCACCCGCAATCATGAGACTGTGCTGTTGAATCCATGATGGATCACCGCTTTCGCTTTTATATGAACAGTTATTCATGCGTTGATTATGGCGCAGAAACGCGATGAAGTCAGCGAGATGTGAAACTCACGATAAAATTCAGTGCGATTTTTCAGGAATCGTTTTGCTCGCTCGTTTGAAGGAATAATCGTCTGTCCTTTTTCGTAATGCTATGTTCTATTAAATTTTCTCGGAGGGCGCAGAACCATTGCAATAGCACGGTGATATGGTAAATTATCACAGTATTTCTTGCACGTGCCAAACATTCGAAGGGAATGGGGGAACGCATGCGGTACATTTGAAGGGTTAGCCAGCCTGAGGGATATCTGGAAACTTATGGGATGATTAGCGTCTGCATCGGGGAGGCAGCAAGCGCGTCGCATCGACGACCAAATGGCAGGAATACAAGGTTGCGGGGATCACCAGCTTTTCTTTTTGCGCAAAATAGATAGAATATGGTCGATGGGCTTATGCGAGGATGATCTGCCGCCGATTCTCACTTATATGGATATAACTGATATTACACGGAGGTAATCGTAGGCGCTGTTTGAAGGAATCGGACGAGCCAGCGACTGCGCACAGCTGAATAACCTCAGGCGCGAGGCGAAGCATCGCGTAAAGACGGGGCAGAGTCTCGTGCAGGCGATGGGTGCGCCCTCTGCAGATCAGCAGGCAGAGGTTCAGCGAGGCGCAGGAGTCAAATACAAAACGCGACGCGGAGCGAGAGCCTGATCCGCCAGAAACTGCGGAATGGGCAGGAAGCTTCTCCCATGGACAAGCAGTATCTGAAGCGAGAAGGATCCTGATCTCTACGATAAGGTGGCGCGGATCGAGGAGCGGGCGTGAGGCCTCGAACGCGCACTGAAACGTGCCAAGTCAAAGGAGGAGGCACGGCTCGCGGTGGCACAGGCGAATATCCCGTGCTCGCGGAGATGCAGCGGGGCGGCGGTGCAGGTCGAGCGTGGCGGCAGGCGGGGTTCCGCGGGCATGCGGAGATGCCTCGCCGCGGCGGCGAACGGCAGTGGCTGCTGCGGGCGATGCTCGATGCACCACAGGCGACGGGCGCGGATGCTGCGCCGACGACAGGGATCTGCAGGGCGCCATCGGCCGTGAGGCTGTTGCCGCCCAGAGTGACGCGGCGCTGTCTGTGCCGAACGCCGGACAGGGCGCGGTGACGGTGGTACGCAGACGGCGTGCAGGATCATTCGTGCGGGCGAGAAGGACGCCTGCGGCAATCGCCGCACGCCCCGCCGGCGGAGATGGCGAGATGCCCGCACGGCACAGCAGTCGGGCAATCGCTCTGCCGATCGACGATGAGGGGTATATCTCTGCGCGCGCTCCAGCGTGAGCGGATGGAGTATGCGAACCCGCGAGTACCGGAACCTCCCGGATACGATACGCGATGCGGCAGCGGAGGAGCGCACGCGGCATCCACCGCAGCAGCACGCGGATGCCACGCGCCTTTCCCGGCATCCTGCAGCCGAGTGCCGCAGAGGTGCTCGCCTCACAGCGCTACTATCATGCGGCGCAAGCGGAGCGTCCTTCGAGGCGAAGGGCTGAGTAGCATGCTGCATCGAACGCCTGCGAAATATGGGTTCGTGCGAAAGCGACAGCCAAGGTTTACATCTCAGCGGAGACGGATTCCACCCTTTTCACGGCATCACGCCGCAGATTCACGAGGGAGGCGTTTGTCGCACCGCAGGTTTTTCTCCGGGTGACGTACGGCTCGGGCAGTACGCTATTCTGGCTCGGGGGTTGTCGCGCGCGGCGATGTCAACCATATCTCGGTCGGCGTCTGCTCCAAAATGTTCAGGATCTCACTGCGTCTGCATGTCGCGGACGATAATCTGCATCATCGGCGACTGTGTGACGGTCGGGCACAGCGCGTGCATCCACGGCTGCGAGATCGAGGATCACGTGCTGATCGGCATGGGTGCGATTGTCCCCACGGGGCAAAAGATCGGGCGCGGCTCGATTATCGCGGCGGGCGCCGTGGTCGGCGAGAACGCGGTCATCCCGCCGAACTCGCTCGTCGCGGGCGTCCCGGCAAGATCGTGCGCGAGAACATCGACCGCATCAAGACGATCCATGCGCAAGCAATCACACAAATGCGAGTGGGTCGGTGGAGTACGGCGTCTATCCAGAGATCTGGCGGCGAACGCTACCACGGCGAGAAGGTCATCTGATGGCGGGTGCGGAGGAGTTGATCCGCCAGCCGCACGGCAGGGGAGCAGCAGGTCGAGATGGAGATCGTCCCCATGATCCACGGCGGCGAGCCGCCCTACGATGTGATCGACCACGTCGCACAGTGGTTGGAAAAAGCCCGGGCGAGCTGGCTACGCACAGTACGTCCTCGATGCGATGCGCGCGATCTACGGTCAGCGCTGCAGCAGTGCGGCCGATGGAGGATGAGCTGCGCGACGTGGAGGCACGTCTCAGTGCGCATCCGCGCCGCCTACGAGAACCCCTGCGTGTTCACGGAGGAGGAGAAGAAGCGGATCCGCTTTGCGATCGACCTCCATGTGAAGAACATCGAGCGTCTGAAGGAGTGCATTGCGCGCGCCAAGGCGAACGGCGAGCCGGCGGAGATCGTGAAGAACTGAACGGGCTCCCCGCGAGATATTTGCAGGACTGTGATCTTTGAAACTTTTGTATACCGTTGATACAGAAGCCGTCCCGCTTGCATGCAGGGCGGCTTTTATGGTACTATATTTTCGTTATCATATTTCCATTTGCGGAAATTCGCCATTTTTAGGAGGGAAAGAACATGAACATCTCACCGTAAAGAAGTTTGCGGCAGGTGCAGTCCTTGTATTCTCTGTTGCACTCCTCACCGGCTGCGGCGGCGACTCTGCATCGGCGAAGAAGTTCCTCAACATCGGCACGGGCGGTACGGCGGGTACCTACCACCCGATCGGCGGCGCGATTGCCGAGATCCTGAACAAGGAGATTCCGGGCACGAACGCGAGTGCGCAGAGCACGGGCGCGTCGGTGGCAAAACATCAACATGCTGCGCGACAAGGCCATCGATCTCGCGACGGTGCAGAACGATATTACGTACTACGCCGTGACGGGCACGGAGATGTTCGACGGCAAGAAGGTGGACGGTCTGCAGGATTGTCTGCTCACCCTCGAGACTCGCCAGTTCGTGACGCTCCAGTCCTCGGGCATCAAGAGCATTGCCGATCTCGGGCAAGCGTCGCGGTCGGTGCGGCCGGCTCGGGCGTCGAGGCGAATGTCGCCAGATCCGCGGCATACGGCGTCTCCCACAACGAGATTGACGCACGTTCCTTCCGTTCGCCGAGGGCGCGAGCGCGCTGAAGGACGGCACGTGGATGTCGCCGTACTGACGGCGGGCTATCTCGACGGCGTCCGTGCAGGATATCGCGTCGCAGAACCTCGTCCGTCTCTCCCGTAGAGGAGAAGGTCGCGGATGAGCTGATCGCGAAGTATCCGTTCTACACGAAGACCACGATCCCTGCGGGCACGTGTCGGCGGATTGACGAGGCAGTCCCGGGCGCTCTGCCCGTCATGGCGATGCTCGTCGCGGGTCCCTCGGTGGATGCCGATATGGGCTACAGCATCACGAAGGCGATTCACGCATCTCGACCGTCTGCAGGCGGCACATGCAGTCGGCAGCAGATCACGAAGGATACGGCGGAGGACGGCATGTCCCTGCCGATGAATCCGGGCGTGAGAAGTACTTTAACGAGAAATGAGAGCTTCATCTGATCGCTCGCGGCGGCCGTGCTCCTCATCGCGTTTGACATTCTCTCTCGCGCCGGCGCTCCCTCTGCACGCGGGCGGTGAGACGACCGTCCTCGTGCGGGAGATCGGCAGAGAGGGCACGCTTTCACGGTGCGGTTCATCCATCTCCGCAGAAGACGCCTGTGGAGGAGTTCTCACCGTCTATCCGGATGGCATTTTCACCTCACGGGCACGCGCTATCAGTCACACGGCGGGGCCGCCCTTTTTCTCCCCGAGGAGGGACTATTTTCGCGAGGAGGATGGATATCATCCTCGATATGGATCGTGACCATGACACGCTGAGCCTGGCACGGGCGTGGGGACGGAGCTGACCATTGCGGTGGCGGCACGGACCATCCGCTCTGGCGAGCGCTATCTCGACGGGCACGCGCATCGACCTTGTCGCTGCGCCACCTATACAAGCCTATGATAAGATTTGCAGGCGCGATCGCGGCCTCGTATTTCTTTTTCGCACCTTTATCAAAATATTTTGTATATCGTGAAAATGCTCGCTAGCGCCCTGCCGAAAGAATCATGAGCGATGGAACCCCTATGACAGACCATGCGGCAATGCGGAAAAGGTACTCAAAAGTACGACCGTGAGTCCAACATCGCCCACTCATACGGCTGGCCGAAGAAGATCATTGCGGCGATCGCCACATGTTTTCCGTCTTTCAGCTCTATACGGCGATCTTCGGCGTGCTCGATGCACAGCCGCGCAGCGCGCCATCCACCTCGGGTTCGGACTCGCGCTCGCCTATCTCCTCTATCCCTTCGGCGCGCGTGGACGCGGGATCACTACTTTCACCCGATCGACATCGTATTCGCCGTCCTCGGTGCGGCGACACCCGCCTCATCTCGTCATCCAGTACCGCGAGCTGATCACGCGCGCGGGCACGGTCTCGCCCGTGGACACCGTCGTCGGCGGACCCGGCATCCTCCTCGTCATCGAGGCGACGCGGCGCGTCGGGGCTGCTGATGGTGACGGTCGCTCGCCTTTCATCGCGATGCCTCTCGGTCCTCTTACATGCCGGGCGTGCTCGCGCATCGCGGACTCACGCCGGAGCAGCTGATCGGCCACCTACTTTACGACGGAGGGCATCTTCTGGCATCCCGCTCGGTGTCCCCTCGACGTTTATCTTCCTTCATCCTTTCGGTGCCTATCTTGAGAGCACGGGGCTCGGCAAGTTCTTCATCGACCCGCCAATGCGGTCGCGGGCTGGCGAGGCGGCCCGGCGAAGGTCGCCGTCCTCTCCAGCGGACTGATGGGCACTGGTCCGGCAGCTCGGCGTACTGCCGTCGGCACGGGCTCGCTCACCATCCTGATGATGACTCGGCTACAACGCGAAACTTTGCGGAGCGGCCGAGGCGGCGGCGTCCACGGGCGGAGTGGCCCATGCCGCCGGTCGCGGCGCGGCGGCATTCCCTCGCGGCGGAGTTCGTCGGCGTTCCCTACATCGACGTCGTCAAGGCGGCGGCGATCCCCGCACCCTCTACTTTACGGGGTCTGCTCGGCGTTCACTGAGGCAAAGCGCAAGAAGCCGCAGGGCATCCCGCGCGCTGAGCTGCGCCGACTGCTGACGCTCCTGAAGGAGCGCGGTATCTCGCGATCCCTGCTCGTCGCATTGTTCACCTGCTCGTCGCGGGCATACGCCCATGCGCGCGGCACCGTCGCCATCTTCCTCTCCATCCTCTGCGCCATGCTGCGCAAATCGACGCGCATGAAGCCGATCGAGATCGTCTACGGCCTTGAGCGCGGCGCGAAGGGCGTGCTCGGCGTGCTCGTTGCCCGTGCGTCGGCGGGCATCATCATCGGCGTCGTCACGAAAGACGCGCGTCGGCCCGCGCCTCGCATCGGGACCGATTGATCTCGCAGGTGGGATGCTCCCTGCCGGCGATGTTCTTCACCATGATTACGGCAATCGTGCTCGGCATGGGCGAGCCGACCACGGCGAACTACGTCATCACCTGACCATCGCCGCGCCCGCACCTGGAGCAGATGGGCGTGCCTGTGCCGCTGCGCACATGTTCGTGTTCTACTTCGGGCATCACGCGGATGTCACGCCGCCTGTTGCCTCGCCGCCTACGCGGCGCGGCATCAGCGGAGGAAATGCGCTAAAACAGGGCGTCACGCGTCAAAACCAGCGATGGCGGCGTTCATCATCCCTCACGTATTCGTCCTGTCGCCCGTCCTCCCTCATGGTCGATGCGATCGCCGCTCGCATCGTCTCCGTGACGCTCACGGCGCCTCTGGCATGATCGCCATCAGCCCGCGCCTGCGGATTCCTCGCCGATCACCGCCGCCCCTAGTGAGCGGATCCTCCTCATCATCGCCGGCCTCATGATTGCTGGCGGCATCACCGACCTCGTCGGACCTCCGCTCTTCGTCGTCATCCTCGTCATGCAGTATCGGCGGGCGAAGGAGGCAGCATGAAGACGCACAGGAATACATCGAGGAACGCAGCTTTTCGATGCGGTCAAGGTACCGTACGAGGTTCCGAAGCCGAGCGCGATGCGCTCTGAACTATCGTATGGGCTATGCTCTCGTACTTTTTGCGATCAATCGTTATCCGAAGCTCTGCGCTTTGCGCGTCTGGCTCGGCTATTTGGAGCGTGCAGACGAGGATACGGCAAGCAAGGGCAGAGATCGAGCGCGTCTTTCTGGCAAGCCCGGCGGCATGACGGCGCGGTGCAAAGAGGCGGTTGAAAACAAGCACGGCTGGTAGCGTGAGGAGCCCGTCGATGCGGCAGAGCAGCTCGTGCGCGACGTTGAGCAGAGCGGGAACGCTCGCGCCGTGACGTGACGGCATTTTGAACGCACACAGCGGCGCGGAGATTGCCATCGCGCATCATCCGGCAGAGGAAAACTCTGCTGGCGCGAGCAAGTTCTACGGAACACCCGACCTGCCCGCAGATTTTCGGACTGGCCGTACTATGAGGGAACGACTCGAGGACGACAAAGAACCGCCCGCTTGCCTTTCTCGCGCAGATTAACTCGCCGAGGCCCTCGCAGCATGATCGTACGGGGCCTGCCAACGCTCAGGCGTCCTCAGTTTCTTCTATGAGACCGTGTCGATGGAGTGGGGCTTGAACCAGGACACAAGGGCTATGCGCGCGTCTATTATTTCCTCGAGACGGCGGGACTTGTCCTCGACACAGATTCCGGAGGAAACGAAGGAGTGGAGCGTGGGCGAGCTAGGCACTGTCCTTGCGGATGCCGTCAGCCTTTCTGTCGTTCTTGCAGACGCCAGCAGCTGCGGCAGACGAGTGGATTGGGACACTGCAACGAACTGCGGGCGGAGTTGGATACGATGCTCGCCGCACACGAAGACAATCCCTATGAAGATGCTTTCGGCTGGCTGCCGACGAGATTCAGAATGAAATGGAGCCGGAGTCGAACTCACAGCAGAGCAACATTGACGGAGACATGGTGGAAGAGTCTCCGAAGAGGATGAAAGCGAACTCAGAGAGCGCTGCAGATCGCTGGCGCTGTTGTTTCAGATGGGCAACCGTCGAGGATGATGAAACGGAGCTTGCGTACGGCGACTGTCGGCTTTCATTCTGATTCGGATTGGAAGAAACGACTGCGCGGAACTTTGACAACGTTCGATTGATTTTCGCAGTGTGGATGAAATCAAACTGCACATCGGAGCGACGATGAAACAGCGCGGACATTACGATTAACATAAAACATCCCCGCCATGCGGCAGGGATACGGCATATTCAATTCGCGATCGCGCTTTTCCGCCTTCACGTCGATGACCGACCGTCACAGCTGTGCTCTCGTCGGCTCGGATCCTTGCGACAGACGCCAGATCAGGAAGGCAATCACAGCGATGAGGACGAGCACGGCACGACGGCGCCGATGATGACGTTCGTATGCCAGATGTGAACGACACCTGACCGGCGTGGACTCTGCCCAGACGAGTGTCTTGCCGAGGTTCCACGTGAGTATCCTGCCGCCGTCCTCCTCGCGGGTCGGCGTTGGAGCTCGACGGTGCGGACGGAGAGCGTCATCTGATAGGTGAACGTGATGCGCATGGCGAATGCACCTGCACCGCCGCCGTTCTGGCTGCCCTCGAACAGAAGGTCGTACCAGTCCGTAGAAGATATTTCTTCACCGTAATGCCCGTGTTCTTGCCGTCATGTGGGCGAAGAACCCTGATCGGACAACTTGTCCACCGAGTCGTAGTGCTCTGGTGATCCTGCAGCTCGACATATTCTCCTTTGTGACGGCGACCTGCGCGTCGTTCTCTGCCAGCATGGACGCCTTGCTCTCGCTCGACGATCTGGGCGAGCATCTGGCGCACTGGACGTGCGTCGTCTTGAGATCGGCAGAGCCGTCGTTGACTGACCGTGACGTTCACGTCGCCGCTGAAACAGCCGCTCGTCAGAACGAGCAAGCTGTACATCACTGGTGGCAAGCATTGTGCAGCAAAATGGCGTAGAGAACATAGTATGCCTCCCATAGACGGATCCCATAAACTCGGATTGAGATTTTATCCGACGAAGGAGAGAGAAAGATTTTGTAAGGAGGAATACTTAGCGGCAGATACTCCTTTCTCTCTGATGCACAGAAACTATTTCCCGAAAAATTTTATCTATTTACGGACAGATTCGGTTGTCGTGATGCGAATTTTCGCCAATAGAGGTAGAACGATCTCGCTAGGCGCGGCAGCTCCCTGCCGCAGCGGGGGCAGAGGGATATTTTCGCGAGGAGGATTGCATGGCAAAGTGTGCAGTTGTATACCGGTCCGGCACGGGCAACACGCAGAAGATGGCAGAGGCTGTCGTCGAGGGCGCAAAGGGCGCAGGTGCGAGCGTCGAGGTGGATAGCCCGTCGATCAGATTGATGGCTTTTGACGGCTCTGCGCTCGGCTGCCCTCGATGGGTGCAGAGGAGCCGAGGGTGCCGTACGAGCCGTTCCTTTCGCGGCTGCGGTGACAGCGGCAAGCTCTCCGCAAGCCCGTTGCGCTCTTCGGTCAGGGGCTGGGGCGCAGGCGCATGGATGGAGACGTGGGTCCGAGCGCACGAAGGATGTCTGGTGCAACCTCGTCGATACTTCATCGCTGAGAATGAGCCGGATGACGAGGGATCGAGGGCAGTAAGAAGCTCGCGCAGCCATCGCTGGCGCATGCTGATCGGTAAAACTGTTCATATGACGAGAAGAGTCGCTTTCGCGCGGGGCGGTCTTTTTCTAGTGGAATCGCTGACTTTATCCAGTGCTCCATCTGGATTTATTGCAGGAATTTTGCCACATGATAGAGAAATTAACAAGATATACATGAGGGGTGTATACTGAGCAAGGAAGCACTGATAAAACAGTTCTCAGATTACGTAGATTTTTCGTCCGAACGAGGTGGAAAACCGACGCAGAGGATAAAGCTCGTGAGGATTTTTCCGCCGAAGTGCGGGCAAAAAGATAGTGCTGAAGTACTGATAAAATAAAGTCCGTCGAATTGGTGCAGATTTTTGTCCTGTCAAGGAGACAAACCGACGCATAGCAGAGGCTATGTGGAGGATTCTACAGACAGGGCGAAAAAGATGTACTAAGACGGCGGTGCTGAGTTTATCAGTACTTCCAGATGGTAGTGCCGAATTTATCAGCGCTTCCTAAGCGAAAGGAATGATGATGTACGGAACAGAAGCGGCGTCTGCGGCAGTGCAGACGGCAGGTCTTTATCTCATCCTGTGATGGCGGATGTTATGACCATCCTGTCGTTCGTCCTCGTCGTCGCGAGGTCGGGATCGCCTCCGTGGCGACGTACTATGCGCGGCGGCAGTCGGGCGGCACGATTGATGCGGTGGATGTCGCGTGGCTGCGCAAAGAGGCGGGAGCGTCTCTCGAACGAGATCAAAGAGCGTCGCAGCGAAGGACAGCATGACCGCGAGCGAGATCACGTAGCTCAAGGAAAAGATCGCGCAGCTTGAGGCGGCGCTGGCGGAGGCGTGGCCTGCGGCACCGCTGCCCGAGGAGCCAGCGCCGGAGCCGGAACTGCCTGCCTGAGCCAGAGCCCGAGCGTTGGCGCGGAGTCAGAGCCGGAGCTGCCTCGCGCCGGAGCTGGAACCTGAGCTGGCACCAGCACCGGAGCCTCGAGCCGGAGCTGAACCCGAACCGGAGGAAGAGGAGGACGACGATCTCGACCCGACGCACTGCTCGACAGCAAGCCGACGGTGCGTGATCTCCTTGACGACTACCACGCTCTAGTGCGATAACTTCGATCGAGAGAAGGGCGCGGAGCCAGCATGCCGATCATCACGAAGCATGGCTGCACCTCCTTCGTCTCGCTCCGACCACGCTGCCGTCGAGAACGGCAAGGCGATGCCAAAGTTTCGAGGAGGTCGAGATCCGAGCGAGGCTGACCTTCTGGGCGTATGACATCCCGGGACAGCTGGACGATTTCGCCGTCGTTCCGAGCCCCATGTTCCCCACGACCAGAAACTGCACGAGAGCGGCGGCATGAAGGAGACCTCGCTGCACGCCACGAGGCCGGCATGACCTACGATCACGTTACCGTCGATATGCCCGCACTTCTTCAGCAAGCGCAACGACAAGTGGAACATCGAGCAGCCGACCCTGGTACTCGTGGAGTAAACGCACTGATAATAGAAGAGAACCGTACACGAGGGAACACCGGTACGGTTCTTTTTGTGTCATGGAACGATTTTGATTTCAGTGAGCTTATTTCTTTTTCCTTTCTTGTCGCTTATGTCCTTCAGACATGCCTGCAGGAGGATTTGATTCACGAGGATGTCGGTGTTTGCAGGGGGCGGCGGCGGCGCCTGCGAGGGCTTTTCCATGCGCCCGTGTAGTCCTTCGTGTGGATGAGGGCGACGGCGAGGCGTTCGTGCGTCGGCATCTCGCGGCATCACGGTGAATGGCGTCGCGCAGGACGGGGATTGCCTTCGCCGTGCGCGCTTTTCTGCGAGGAGGGTGAGCCTGTAGTAAAGTGCGCCCGCATCGTCGGGCGCGAGTTTCAGGTATGCTCGTAGGCGCGGCGAGCTTCCTTGGTGCCGCCCTCTGCGGTACGGGTGAGGGCGATGCCGAGGCAGGGGCTCGGGGCGGCGTATTGCGTTTCGTGCGGCGGTGAAATGGCACGCGCAGCGGGCGAGGTCGCTGCGGTGAGTGCAGACGAGTCCGCGATAGATGTAGCCGCCAGCGTCGGCTGCCTGCATGATGCGTGCGTTCGCGGCGTGGAGGAGGTCGGAGCCGTCGGGGAGAGCTGCACGGTCACGGATGGCGAGGATGCCTTGTCCGTATGTGGTGCCGACGGCCCAGACGCTGCTGAGCTGTACCCAACGCGTGAGTTTGCTGAATACGTCGGGCGCTTCGTGCGGAGGAGGTCATAGCGCGGGTCGACGATGGGGCTGGCGGCGAGCGTGCTTAGGTAGGCGAGGAGGTGCTGATGTGCGCGTGCGCCCGTGCGCATGTCGGGGAAGGAGAGCCCTTTGCGCCGTTCCCTCGTTGCGCCAAGTCCGCAGAAGTTGTTCTGCCGCCAGTCTGACGTCGCCGCCGTAGGCGAAGAAGCCTGCTCTCGTCACGCTCATGCGAGCGCGACGTCGGGCCGGATGCCCTCGTGCTCAGCCTCCTCGCAGTAAGCATGGACGATGTCTGGGCGTGCTGGTGAGTCTGGGCTTCTGCTGCGTGCGAGGAGGTAGGCGAGCATCTGCCCTCGGATGTATCGGCCTGCCGAGGATGGTGACCCCGGCGGCGGCAGAGTCCCGGCACGGAGAGGATGTCGAGATGCAGGAAGGGCAGTGCAGTCCTGCGGCGAGTTTGGCGTCGATAGTTTTTTCCTGTGGGAGCTCGGCAGGAAGATGGACGCGGGATGGCAGGATGTGCTGTCCTTTAGAGGAGCGGAGGCGGCGAAACTGTGCGGCGCACAGAGGAGTGCGGCGGCAAGAGCGGCGGCGGGCAGGCTGCGAGGTCTCGCGGGCACGTCCTTCTGTCGGTGCGCGATGGGACCGTCATGGGGGATGTGTCATGCATATAGGCGGTCACTCTTGTTCCGTAGAGGATGCCTGCCCGCGCAGGAGGAGGCGCAGGGGGCGGGGCATCGGGACGATGTTCTCGGTGTGGGGAGATAGGAGATGTCGGAGATGCCTCCTCTTTGAGGATGTCGATGAATCTGCTGATGTCACCGTAGAGGTCGCGGTCTCAAATTGTCGCAGGGCGAATGCCGCCCTTTTTCAGGACGCGCAGCGCCTCGATGACAAGCATGAATTCTGTCCTTTGGGTGCGCACTTCGTGAAAGACGAAAGTTGTGATGACGGCGTCGAAGGTCCGTTGGCGCATCGAGTGCGCGTCACCCCGCACGAAGGAGCATCGGTCGCGTACGTATTCGAGGGTCGCGTTGCGCACGCACTGCCCGCGCTGCTGTCCCACATCGGCGGCCAGAGGTCGACCCCGACGACATGTGCCCGACACTGCTGCAAGGGCGATGCTGAGTGCCCCCTGCAGCCGCATCCGATGTCGAGGATGTGCCGCGTCCATCCCATGGAAATCGGTCGATCAGTGCGCTGTGGATGCGCTGCATGAGGCCGCCGCTGTCCGCGGAGAGGACATGGCGGCAGTAGGTCGCGTAGAGGGCGGCAAGGAGGGCTTAGTGAGGGAGAGGACGAGGAGGACGCCTAGGCGGTGTCCGCCCGATCAGGAGTGCACAGAGGAGTGTCGCACGACGAGTGCGGCGGTGATGCCTCAGAGGGTGCGCATCATCGGGCGCGCAATCCAGTTGCCGTAGTCAGGTTTCATGATGTTCCTCCGCGGTGTGCGGCGATTGCCGCGTCCACTTCGTCGCTTCACGGCGGCACGCAGTTCACGCAGTACGGGCGAGAAGGCAGCTTCCCTTTACCCCGTAGGTATGCTGGAGCTCATACCGAGCGGGCAGCTGTGGATGGGTCGCACCGCTGTGTGTGACGACGGCCCCATGCGGTCGAGTGCCTTTGATGAGCCGCGCCTCGTCTCCATGGCGTCCATTTTCGGCAAAGAGGGCGCGTATCTCTGCGCCGTAGGGGGCAGGCAGGGCGTCGATCCAGTGTCACGGAGCTCGTGCCCCGGCCGGTCGGCATCCGTTTTCTCAAAGGCTCGGGATGTCGCCCGTAAAATACTCGCCCATATCGTGCAGGAGCGCGAGGAGGACGCGTGAGGTCGGCGGTGGGAACTGATCGTGCAGAAAATATGCCATCAGCGCCATGCGCCAGCTGTGCTCGGCGACGCTCTCCTGTCGTCCGGATTTCATCCATGCGTGGCGTGTACGCTCTTTTGTTTAGTCCTGATACAGTGCAGGATGGACAGATAATCGTTTGGGTCATAGGTGCTCCTTTACTGTTTCTTAACAGGATTATAACATATTGGCGATACTTGGGGAGATGATATAGCAATGAAAGTGTTTCTGCAATAGACTTTGTCAACGAGCCGTACATAGTATGATATGGTACATCGTTTTTGCATGAGGAGGGCGCAGGTGAGAGAGACGATGGGGTGCTTCCGTGCTGTGGGGACGCAAAGCGAGGCATGGCGGCACGCCATCCTCGCGGAATGGCAGGGCCTGATCGCGAGATCGTCTGCAGGCGATATCGCGCCCGTGCGCGGTAGAGACAGGTGCGGTGCATGCGGCGTTTGTCCTCGTGGAGAACTCCTCGAGGGGGCGATCGCTGTGACGCTCGACGTACTTGCATCGCCGTTTGAGCAGCTGCGTGCAGCGTGAGGTGATCTGGCCCGTGCACAACTACCTGATGGCCCAGCGCGCGATGTGGAGATCCGTATGATCTACCCCATGCACAGCCCATCGCGCAGTGCGGAGATTTTCTCCCGCGCCGTTATCCACAGGTGCGGAGCTCATCAAGACGGCGAGCACGGCGCGCGCAGCGGAGATGGTTGCAGCACCCGCAGATGCGGGAGTCGCGGCGATCTGTACGCGGCGCGGGTGTTGCTGCATGGTCTGGTGGAGATCGCGGCAGGATCGAGGACAGCGGGGCGAACTGCACGCGCTTGAGGTCGCGTGCGCGGAGGTACCGCTCGGCATCACCCGATGAGCGATACCGTTGGTGCACAGATCGACGGTCTCGCGGCCGGGGCACTCGCAACGTCCTCGGTGAGTTTGCCTCGCCGTGAGGTGAACCCCACGCGCATTGAGTCGCGCCCCCGCACGGACGGAGCTGGGCGCATATCTTTCTTTTTCGATCTCGACGAGCACAGCGGTGCCGCAGCGGAGGCGATTGCCGAGGTCGCACGGCGAAGCGTCTGGCTGAAGGAGCTGGACGATTTCCGCATCTCGCCCACAATGAATAGGGAGCACTGATATTTTTAGGGATTCGGGGAAGGAGTTTTCGACGATGGTTGTTATTATGAATGCAGATGCCACGCAGGCTGAGACATTGAGGGGTCATCAGCGCTATCGAGGAGAAGGGCCTGAGGCAGAAGGTGATGGAGGGGCACACCAGAAGATTGTCGGTGTGATCGGCGATAAGACGAAACCGCCGCAACGCCGCTGATGGCGATGCACGGCGTTGAGACGACGGTCGCATCTCGAAGAGCTACAAGCTCGCGAGCCGCGAGTTCCATCCCGCCGCGACGGTGGTGGATATCCGCGGTATCAAGATCGGCGATGGGACGCCCGTGGTGATGGCGGGGGCCGTGCGCGGTGGAGTCGCGCGAACAGCCCCAGAGACGGCGCAGCTCGTCGAGCGAGGGCGGCGCAGTTCATTCGCGGTGGTGCGCAAGCCGCGTACTCACGCCCATGCGTTCCAAGGCCTTGAGGAGGAGGGGCTGAGTACTCGCTGAGAGCGTAGAAGACGGGTTTGCCGTCGACAGAGGTCACGGTGGTCGAGGCGGTGGATACGGTCGCCGCTCTACGCTGATCTGCTGCGGTCGCAGCGACGCAATAGCGGTAGAACTTTGGTCTCCCTGAAGGCGGTCGGACGCGCGAAAGCCCGTCATGCTGAAGCGTGGCTGGCGGCGACCATCGACGAGTGGCTGAACGCCGCCGAGTACATCAGCGAATGAGGGCAACCTGAACGTCATTCTCGTGAACGCGCATCCGCACGCATGAGACCCATACGCGCAACACGTTTGACATCAGTGCGATTCCCTGCGATCGCATCTCTCGCATCGTGCTGATCATTGCCGACCCGAGTCACGGTACGGGAAAGTGGCGCATGATCGCCCGTGTCCCTCGCCTCCATCGCGGCAGGCGCGGACGGGCTCATCATCGAGGTGCATCCGAACCCCGCACGCGCCCTTTCTGATGGGCCGCAGTCGCTGACGCCGGAGAACTATCGCGATCTCATGGCGAGCGTGCAGCAGCTCAGCCGTTTTATGAAGGATGAGCTATTGAACCGATGGTGATGAGTAGATTTATGCGCTGATATGAACGTCAAATTCGTCACCGCATATTGATTGATTATACCGGCGATGACCTCGATCTCGCAGACGCACCTGCCGGAAAGCGCTTGGCAGCGACGCAGGAGCGCAGGCTTGCCCGTGAAGTGGCGGGCATAGACTCGTTGAATGCGGCGAAGTCCGCGATGTCCGCGAGGAAGCAGGTGGTCTTGATGGTGTGCGAGAGGTCGGTACCGGCAGCACTGAGGACGGCGGCGAGGTTCTTGCAGACCTGCTCCGCCTGCCCTGCCACGTCCGTCGCCGTGATCTTGCCGACGGCGGGGTCGATGCCGATCGTCCCTGAGGTGTAGACGAGAGAGCCGGACGCGCATCGCCTGGCTGTAGGCCGAGGGCGGCGGGGCGTTGTCGCCGTGAATCATTTCCATAGAGAAGCTCTTCGATCATTAGGGCTGGTGTACGAAGCGTTCCGTTTCGCACACTAGTCTTTCTGCGATTCCCACACAGCACTGTTTTGCGGTGAGAATTTCCCTGCTTAGTGGATCGTCGTGACGCGGACGGCGATGGAACCGCCTCGTTGTAGGTCATGCCTGCGACCATGACAACCTTGTCGCCGTGGCTCGACGTAGCCGTCGAGAGCACTCTTCGTGCAGGACCTCGATCATCTCCTCGACGCTCGACCACTTGCGTCCCTGGATGGAGTAGACACCCTAACGCAGGTTGATGGCGTGCGACCATCGGCTCGGCGCGTAGGCGACGATGGTCGCCTTCGACGGTATTTCGACACGACGCGCGTCGTGTAGCCGGACCGTCGGCGAGGATGGCGGTGCACTTGTCTCGTAGGCGAGCTGCACGGTCGCATGGGAGACGGCATCCGTCGGGAGGAACGCTCACGATCTCGACGCGAGCGGATGAGGAGTCGTACCAAGCGACTCCGCAGCGCTGGGCGATGGTGTTCATCATCTTGACCGCCTCGACAGGGTAGTTGCCGCTTGCGGTTTCACCCGAGAGCATGATGGCGTCCGCGCCGTCGAAGATGGCGCGTCGACGTCGGAGACCCGGCACGTCGGACGCGGGACTCGGTCATCGACCGAGCATCTGCGTAGCAACGATGACGGGCCGTTGACGGCGTTGCACTGCGGATGAGATTTCTTCTGATGACGGCATCCTCAGCGGGCACCCGACACCGAGGTCGCCGCGCGCGACTACGATGCCGTCGGAGACGGCGAGGATCGTGTCAAAGTTGTTGACGCCCGCGAGGTTCTCGATCTTCGGGATGATCTCCATGTGTCCGCCGAGCTTGGCGATCAGGCGGCGGATCTCCACGTCAGCAGGGCGCTGGATGAAGGATGCCGCAACGAGTCCATGTCGTTCTCGGATGCCGAAGATGATGTCACGCTCGTCCTGCCTGGAGATGGCGGGCAGGCTCAGCTCGATGCTGGCGTTGCAACGCTGCGCGTGACATCGCACCGCTGTTCTGATGGTGGTGATGTGACCTGGCCGCGCACCGTCGACAACGAGCTCGACGAGTCCGTCGGAGACAGGAGCTCATCGCCCGGCTTGACTCACTGTAGAGCATCTGTGGTTGACGTTGACCGCGCGTCTCATCGCCCGGCGCATCGTCGTACGTGAGCGTGAATTTGTTGCCCCTTCGCGAGGTGCACTCGCCGGCGGCGAATCGCGAGGCGCATCTCCGGTCCCTTGGTGCCGAGGATCGCGAGATCACCTTCCCGAGCGTCGCAGCGAAAGGCGTACCTTCTTGATGCGCTCCATAGCCCGATGCGTACCGTGGAGAAGTTGAAGCGTGCGCAGTTCATCCTGTTCGATGAGTGCATCGACGACGCTGTCCGGATCCCGTGGCAGGACCCCTGTGCGCAGATACTGTCAGCATGACATATCCCCGTGTTCCTCGAGTTTTAGGACACTGAATTGACCAGTACACTGCCATATCTTGACGCATCTGTTTGCAGCATTTCGGCGGAAAATCCTCCACAGAGCACCACTCTGCGTCCGGTTTTCCACTCGTTCGGACGGAAAACTCACGCCAATCTGGTAGACCACATTTTATCAGTGATTCCTTTTACATCTATGGATATTCTACACTTTTTAAGGAGAAGTAAAGATACCATGCGTACACATGCCGCTAGCTGATGGAGGTTTATTTATCTGACAATGAAAGAATACACGGATGCAATTTGGACAAGAACCTGCGCTTATGATGTGAGACTGTTTTTATAGGAAAGCGTGATACTGCGATTTTTAACTCTGCTGTGGGGACGATCACCACGACTTTTTGTGGACTTATATCATTATCGTCGTCCCGCTGGCTGCGGGCTGTGGTTCACGCCTCGACGAAGTCGTCCAGCTGCGCGCATTGCCCGAGATGGTGCTCACGGGTGACTCGGTCGCCGCCCTCGAGCGGGCGAGGCGATCTCGTCGTTTCAGGCGTTTCTGCGTCAGTACGGCGTCGCGCGTCGGCGTCGGCAACATTGCGGGCGTTGCCATCGCCATTGTGACGGGCGGCCCGGCGCGCGTGTTCTGATGGGCGATTGCCTTGTCGGGACGGCGACGGGGTTCGTGAGAGCACGCTCGCACAGATCTACAAGACCCGCGGCCATGGGTTTCTTTCACGGCGGCCCCGCCTACTACATCCAGAATGCTTTTGGTCAGCCCGCCGTGGCAAAGCTCTTTGCCGTGCTGGATCTCTGTGACGTTCGGTCTGATCTACGTCTCGGTGCAGGCGAATACGATTGCGCTCCCGGTGGAGAAGGCATGCTGGTGAGACGTGATCATGGGCATCGTCCTCTCGGTGCTGGCGGCACTGTGATCTTTATGGCGACCCAGCCGTATCGCAACATTTACGACGTTCCCGCACCGACCGCGGCGGGGCTGTATCTCCTATCGCACTCATCATCGTCACATGTGCACATCGATGCGGTGCCGGGATGTTTGTTCTCATCCGGCATGATGCGTTCAGTCCGCAGGCGGCGGTCGGCGGCGGCATCGGCACGGATCTCACGGGACCCGCCGCGTCGCCTCGAATGAGGCGGGCGAAGGCTCAATCCCCAATGCGGCGGCGACGGCGAAAGGTGACCCATCCTGCCAAGCAGGGACTCGGCAGGCGTTCGGTGACTACGTCGATACGTGGATTGTCTGCTGGCGACGGCGTTCATCGTGCCCTCACGGGCAGTACACGATCGGCGGCGACGTGAGCGGCATCGCACTCGCACAGGATTCGCTCGCGAGCGTCTTCGGCACGTGGGCTTCCGTCGCCCTCTCGATTCTGATTTTCCTCTTGCGTTCAGCTCGTCGTCGGCAACTACTACGGCGAGATCAACATCCACCTTTTTCGGTGCGAATGCAAAGACGGTACCAATATCACCGCGCCGCCGTGGTTGCGATGGTGTTCTCCCGCTGCGTCGCTGCGTTCCAGCTCGTCTGAACCTCGCGTGATCCCCTTCAGGCGATGATCCGTCCTCACGAACCCCATACGCGATTACGCGGCCCGCGCCCCATGCGCGGGATGGCGACCATTTCGCGCAGAAGGGCGGAAGAATCCGATTTTTGATCCCGCCATTCTGTCCAACCAGCGCGGTGTGATGGCATGAACGAGGATGAGTTCGCCCACAGAAATACAGAATAAAAATATTTGGGGGAACGCTCTGCAAGCGAAAAACCTCGTGCGGCAGTTCCTCCTCTGAAAGTCTTTACTTTTGATGCGCTCGTAGAATAGAGAGCAAGAACATACGCGAGCGCAGAATTGAGACGGGGATGGTTTTATGCCGAAAAGGCAATCGCGGTCGTCACGTCGGGGGAGACAGCGGCATGAATGCGCGGCACGCGCTGTGGTGCGTACGGCACCTAGAGGGCGTCGATGTCTACGGTGCGCACAACGGATACAGCGGTATGGTGCACGATGATATTGAGCAGCTCACGTCGCGCAGCGTCAGCGATCCCCATCCAGCGCGGCGGCATCGTCCTCGGCACGGCGCGCAGCAAGACGTTCATGACGCCCGAGGGGCGCAAGACGCCTCACAGAATCTCCGCAAAACGCAACATCGAGGGACCCGTGATTATCGGCGCGATGGCCCGCTGACGGGCGGCTCGCCTCTCAGCAGGAGACGGGAATGCCGACCGTCGGCCAGCCGGGGCACGATCGACAACGATGTCTGGGGATGGACCATACGATTGGCTGCGATACGGCGCAACACGATCGTCGATGCGATCGAACAGCTGCGCGATACGGCGTCGGCGCATCGCCGCATCATCATCGTCGAGGTCATGGGACGTCACTCGCTGGCTGGCAATACGATGTCGGCATCGCGGCGGTGCGGAGTATATCCGTACCGGAGGTTGCGTTCGATCTCGAGGAGATCAGCCGTGAGCTGAAGGAGATGTACGAGGCAAGCGCCACAGCATCATCATGTCGTTGCAGAGGGCGTGGCTCGGGCGTTGAAATCGGCAAGATCATCGGCGAAAAGACGGATCGATACGCGCGTCTCGGTGCTCGACATATCCAGCGCGGCGGCTCGCCGACGGTGGAGGACCGCATCAAGGCGTCGATGCCGGTGAAAAGGCGGCACCTGCGATCATCTCGGGGGTGACCGACTGGTCTACAGCTTTAACGAGGGCAGGTCGGGGGTCAACCTCTCCGAGGTGGTCAACACAGCAAGACGCTCGATCCGGAGCTCGTGCGGTTTCCTCGCGCGTGCTACAGTACGATATGTTTTGAGGGCTGCGCAGATGTGCCGCAGTCTTTAGGAAGCACTCGACAATTCGGTACAAACCTATCTGACGCATCTTTTGTTCGCACTTCGGCGGAAAATCCTCCACAGAGCACCACTTCGCGTCCGGTTTTCCAATTCGTTCGGACGAAAAATCTACGCCAACCTGGCAGACCCTCTCTTTATCAGTGCTTTTCCTTTATTTTCCTCTCGACAAGATTCCGTAAACCATGTAGACTACCCTATGTTGTTATCCCATAAACGAGATCAGCTTCGCGTGAGAGCACCGTGGAGAGTTGTCCGAGTGGTTGAGGAGCACGCCTGAAAGCGTGCGGTGATAGCGTGCACCGAGAGTTCGAATCTCTACTCCGCCACTATTGATTTTTCAGGCGGGCTGCAGTGCCTGGTCTCGCGCAATGGAGCCCCTGTGAACCCTGTCAGGTCCGGAAGGAAGCAGCGGTAAGCGGATCGTTTCATGCCGCGAGGGTGCCTGGGAACTGCGGTCTGCCGTGAGAAATCGGAATAGCGCAGCCCGTGTGGGCTGTTTTTGTTTGTCAGCGCGAGGTGCGCGATGGCTTACGTAGCGCCTCATCGGCGGTGGCGGCCGGAGAGTTTCGCCGATCTCGTAGGGGCAGGAGCATAACAGCTGCACGCTTTCCCGCGCGGTGACGAGCGGGCAGACCAGCCACGCTCTACCTTCTTTACAGGGCCGCGCGCGCTGCAAGACGAGCACGGTAAAGATCCTCGCGCGCGCGCTGAACTGCGCCGAGCCTGACGCTCACGCCGCCTGCGGCGTCTGTGACCCGCCGCAGCATCAGGATGGCTCGTCGATGGATGTCTTTTGAGATCGACGCAGCGTCCAACCGCGGCATCGACGAGATCCGCGATCTGCGCGAGTCGGTGAAGTTTGCTCCGACGGAGGCATTATAAGATCTACATCATCGACTGAAGCGCATGCCGCAACGGAGAAGCGTTTAATGCGCCTTAAAACATTGAGGAGCTGCTCGAGCGCGTGATCTTCATTCTCGCGACGACGGAGCCATACAGTGCCCGCGACGATCCAGTCGCGCTGCCAGCGGTATGACTTTCACCGCATTACGGTGACGGAAATTGCGATCGTCTCATCTATGTCTGTAAGGAATCGGATATTGCGGAGGAGGATGCGCCGGCATCATCGCCGCGCAGGCGACGGCGGAAGGTGCGGACGCACCTCGATTCTCGATCAGCTGGCACTCGCGGAGGACGCTGACGGCGGAGCGCGCGGAGGAGGTTAGCTAGTCGGTCGTGCGTGGATTCGGCGCATGGCGGGAGAGAGCCGCGCACGATGCGGCGGCACTGATCGCACACTCATGAGCTCCTGCAGAGCGGGCGCGTTGAAGCAGGCTCGCCGAGCTCGCACAGCACTTCCGCCGCCTGATGATCGTGGCGTCGGCGGCACGGTCAGTGCGGCAGAGCTCTGCGCAGGCGATGGAGGAGCTGCGCGACGGGCGCAGTTCACGAGTGAGGAGATCATGGCGATTCTGCGTCGTCTCAATGAGACGATGCAGAGCTGCGTACCGCCGCAGCCGCGCATCGCGGTGGAGACGCTGCCGATCGGCCCCGCCATACGGGAGGGGGACCGCCTCGGAGAAATCGACTGCGCCTCACGGCGGCGCGGATGCCGCGCGGATCGCGCGTCG